>Ga0070728_10000424_pt1 | contig 85245 bp, 60 predicted proteins | sample tdDd471_FD_66723 | JGI IMG/M metagenome (GOLD analysis project Ga0070728, IMG submission 66723) | Marine sediment microbial communities from the Atlantic coast under amendment with organic carbon and nitrate - tdDd47.1 | ecosystem: Environmental > Aquatic > Marine > Coastal > Sediment | place... | reverse complement strand
TGCCGATCATTATTCTGATGTTTCCTGGACTACTTCCGGAAATGGTTTCTTCCAGGATGCCACAAGCCTTGAAACGGTTTATATCCTGGGTCCGGATGATTTACTCGCCGGTCAGGTTACGCTTACCATTACTGCAAACAGTGAACATTGCCCATCGGTTTCTGATGAATTGATTGTTACAATCAGCCCATCAGTTATACTGTATGCCGGGGAAAATACTTCGATTTGTGATTCTGAATCATTTAATGTTACAGATGCTTTTGTTGCAAATGCAGTTTCTACTCTATGGACTACTTCTGGTGATGGTTATTTTGAGGATGCTTCCATTGTTTACACAGCGTACTTCCCTGGTGATAATGATATTATTGCCGGTGGAGTGGAACTTTGCCTTGCTGCTGTGGCTCACGAGCCTTGTGAGGATGCTTCACAATGTATTACACTTACCATCCTTCCTTCTTCTTCTGTTGATGCCGGGGAAGATATCACGATATGTGAAACAGAATCTGTGATGCTCAGTGCCGATGCAACAGAATATGATCAGTTACTCTGGTCAACTTCTGGAGATGGAATTTTTAGCGATGCCACCCAACTTGATGCTGAATATACTCTTGGTGAACTGGATATTGCCAACGGAATCGTAACATTAACTCTTGAGGTCACTTCATCATTTGGATGTGAAATTGAAAGTGATGAGATAATAATTTCTATTTTCCAAAATCCTGAAGTTTTTGCCGGTGATGATGTAACAATTTGTGCAAATGAAGCCCTTGATATTTCTGGTGAAGCCACGGATTATCTTAGTCTTGAATGGCAAAGTTCCGGAGACGGTAATTTTGATAATGCCTCAGAATTATCCACCACTTACAATCCTGGGCCAAATGATGTCATACTGGGGGATGTAGAGCTTTGTCTTGTTGCCCTTGGAGTTGAACCTTGTTTCGGAACTGCAAGTGATTGCCTTACATTATCCATTAAACAAACGCCTTACGTAGAGGTTGGGGATACTATAAGAATATGTGGTGCACAAACTATCTCACTTAATCCAACAGTAGAAAATTATGATGAGTTGTTGTGGACCACCTCCGGGGATGGTACTTTTGGAGATGCTTCCATAGCTCAAACTACCTACCAGCCTGGGTCACAGGATATCACGAACGCAGAATTTGAATTGTGCCTTACTGCTTCTTCTCAAGGAAATTGCGGTGATGTAACAGATTGTGTAAGCGTAAAGGTGAGCAAACTGTCTATTGCTTATGCTGGCCCAAATGCTCAGATTATTGAGGGAGAATCATTTAATACATCCTCTGCCTTTGCAAAGAATTACTCTGAAGTAACCTGGAGTACTTCCGGTAGTGGAACATTTGAAGATGAGCATGCAGTGCACACTATGTATTTCCCAAGCGAAGATGATGTTTCTGCAGAAAGTGTAACACTCACAATTTCTGTTCATCCACAATTCCCATGTACTTCGGTTGCTAATGATGATCTGTTGCTTACCATCATCGGAGAATGCGAAGATGCAATTGTTAACGCCGGTACCGATGAGATGGTTTGTGAAAACCAGATCATGGTACAATTATCTGCAACAGCTGCCCATGTTTCCAGCCTTAGCTGGTCAACAGCAGGTGACGGAATATTTAATAACCAGAATATCTTGAACCCTGAGTATACCCTCGGTGATGATGACCTTGTCGCAGAGAGTGTAAAGCTTTATCTTTTCGGTGAATCATTTGGAGATTGTGAATCAGCAGTTGATAGTTTAATGATCTCGGTTATTAATTCACCAACTGTTTATGCTGGAAATGACCAGGCTATTTGTGAAGGAGATGAAGTTGAACTCCTGGATGCTAACGCTTCGGACTTTGAGTCAGTAATCTGGAGTACAGATGGTGATGGAATTTTCGAGAACAATAACCATGTTAATACTACATATTATCCGGGTACAATGGATATTCAAAATGGTTTGGTTGAGTTGAACTTAATGGCTGAACCATTGGATCCTTGTACAACAGCCCTAGAAAGCAGCTTATTGATTTCGATAACCAAATTAACAACCGTTTTTGCAGGATATGATCTAACAATTTGTGCAGATGAGGAAGTTGAATTAACTGAAGCAAATGCTACAAACTATGCAATAGTGATCTGGAGTACAGATGGTGATGGAACATATGGAGATGTTAATTTGCTTAATACGACGTATCAGCCCGGGTTGGATGATGTTGAAAATGGTTTCGCAGAATTGAAGATCACGGCTGAACCATTTGATCCTTGTACCGCTGTTGCCCAGAGCAACCTGCTGGTGACAATCAATAAATTCCCGATCATTCTCCAGGATATCGTTGACCAGGAAGTTTTGATAGACAACCACGCAATCTTTATTATTGAAGCTACTGATGTGGAAGGTTACGAATGGTACGGACCACTTGGATTTATTCCTGATAATGATTTACCAGAACTGGAAATTAAAAACGTCGGCTTTGAAGATGCAGGTGAGTACTATTGTTTACTTACCAATAGCTGTGGGGCGGAAACTTCAAGTACTGCAATGCTTATTGTTTACGAAGATCAAACCGTTGGTTATACACCGGGTTGGGGAGGTTCTTCTTCATGGATAGCACCATATGATCCATCTGTTGAAAATATGTTTAAAGATGTCGAAGACAAGTTGATCATCATGAAAAACTTCGCCAATGTATATTATCCGGGTTATAACATCAACACAATGGGTAATTGGGATACACAAGATGCATATGAAGCCAAATTTAGCGAACCGGTTGAACTTCAATTCAAAGGTGTTGCCAATACAAACAGGATAGTTGAACTGAATGCAGGATGGAATTACCTGCCTGTTGTGGTTGCTTGTCCTGTTGATATTGATGATCTTTTTGGAAATATGGCGGAAGTTGAATTGATCAAGGAAATTGCAGGAAACGGAATCTACTGGCCCGACCAGGGTGTGAATACTATTGGCGAACTCCTGCCCGGTAATGCATACTTTATCCGGATGAGCGATGCCGTAGATGTTGAATTTGACGAGTGTGATGTTGTATTTAAATCAACATTTATTTCAAGTGCACAAAGGCCAGAAAACCAAACTGCATGGAACGAAATTACTTACACTCCAGCAACTCACCTTATAGCAATTGATCAGGAAGTGCTGGATCTGGTAAATGTTGGAGATATTATTGGAGCCTTTAATGAGGATGGATTATGTGCTGGTACGATGGAGGTCCAGTTACAAAATAACAGCTTGACCCTTTACGGTGAGGACCAACTTACAGAACCCATTGATGGTTTTGCCGAAAACAGCTTGATCCGGTTCAAGGTATTCAGGCCACAAACTGGTGAGGAATTTGAATTGAAGGTACGATTTGATCAATCCTTCTCCAATGCCAATGGTACATTTGTTACCCACGGTATTTCAAAAATTCTGGATGCAGAATTCAATGCCCTGTCAGTTTTGGAAACTTCTTCCGAAGAAATCAACATTTATCCTAATCCAAGTTTTGGCCAGGTTAATATCAGCGGTGTGAAGAAAGCTTCCACTATCGAAATTTATACTTCAGGAGGCCAGGTGCTACAGACAATTACTTTAGGATCGAATCATACAGGTTCGAATGTATTAGCCGTCGACTTGTCAGCATACCCGAGCGGGATCATTTATTTCAGAATTACTGGAACAGATAAAGTAGAAGTGAAAAAGGTTATTCTAAAATAGTTTTCATGAACATTTCTTTTAGGCCCGGCTGGTTTCAGCCGGGCTTTTTTATGTATGACCCCTAACAATTCCATACGCTGAATATCTGATGATTGAAAAGAACCATGAAAATATGGCAATTGAAAGCCACTAAAGCAGTAATACCAATGTGGCTTCGTTTTTAAAAGGATAGATTGCCAGAAATAGTATTTGAAATGTGGGGTGTTGAAACTAGGCCCACAACGACATATGTATGTACATTAGGAAAAACAGACTATGAAAATCGGGAAGATTGAATTCTAAATATTAAACATCAAATGCGTATCACCAAAAGTTAATACCGTTTTACCCGTAAACTGGCTACAGCAGCATCAATATTTATGAAAATTTTCTTGTCTTTGCTATCAAAATCCTCAGTTTGATAAAGCCCGCTCCCTATTTTTTCAAAATCATCAAATGATCTGCTTGATAATACTGTACTGGTTCTTATTTCACACCCAATGTCTTCAGGTACCTCTATAGTTATAGAAGAAGCTCCGGTATTGATCTTAAGGTCGGTCTTATCAATCCTATCACCAAATTTTAACCATACCGAAGAAGCCCCGCCATCGATGTCCACCCGATCAACCTTGAAAGGACTTAAATCAAAGTCTATTTTGGCAGCGCCTGCATCCATGTTTAAATCCCATATCGGATTGGGATTCAGGCTGATCTCCGCATCATTTTTAAAGTTTGAATTCCTGACCCTGCCCTTTTCCATCGACAACTTCAGTACCACGGCACTCCCCACATCATCAGTTTCCAGGTAATACTTTCCCACATTGCCCTGGCGTTCAAATTTTAGCAGGTGCTCATCGGTTGAGCTAATACTGAATTCACCGGCAACCGCATCAAGTTCAAGCACGGCATTTTCAACGTCATTATTGTAATTCTCATATAAAAACTGGTCGGTCCAGTTTTCCTCATCATCCCAATCTGTGTATTCTTCATCATTCCAATTCCAATCAAAGCCATCCCAATTCCAGGAGTCGTGTTCGTGGTACATAGGTTTGGTGGATAGATATACCATTGCTGTGATAACAACGATAAACGACAGCACGATACGAACTACGCCTTTGATTGGTAAAAGAGAAATCCCAAGGATTACAAGGATTACCGGCCACAGGTGTCTTATATCATACCAATTAAAATAAAACACCCCGAAATTCCGCAATACGAATAGCGCACCAATGGCTACCAAAATAACTCCCCAAAATACTCCTTTCGATCTCATTAGAATTTATTTTTAGGTTTTGCAAAACTATTTTTCATGATTAACACACCGGCCACGATCAGTAACACTGGCCACAGATCTCCAAAGTCAATGCGAGGAATAAACCTGGAAATTAAAAACATAGCTCCAAGTGTTATCAATATGATCCCTGCAATGAGGTTGCCATCGTGTTTTTTCTTTTCGTATTCAGGAAATGGTTTTTTAAGATCATTTTCTTCTTCCGGAGTTGGGTTTTCTTTTTCCATTTTATGTGATGATTTTGTGTGTTCGAATTGATGATAAGAATAATCTGGATCGATGGGTATTGCAATCCATAAAATGATATAAAGTAGTACTCCCCCGGCTGCAAAAAGAGCCAGGATAACAAAAACTACTCTAATAATCAGGGTGTCGACGTTAAAATATTGGGCAAGCCCTCCCGATACTCCGCCAATCACTGAGTCGTAACGACTGCGATAAAGTCTTTTTGGTTGTTCCACAAGTATAAATTTTATGTTTCAAAGTTAGGTAATAATTCTCATAAGCCAATTTATTTAGACGAAAAACATCGCTTAGTGTTACAATAATCTATCTTGTTTTACCTTATTTACATCTGGAAGGGTGATTTATTGTACCTTTGCTATGCAGGTAAAAATTATTACTGAATGAATAATACCTAAACTATTAATGTTGATCAAACTGTTTAAATTTCTATTGAAACTTGTATATTGGGTACTGATTTTACTGGTATTCATTTTTTTTATTTTTTATGCCCTTGCACCCATTTACACTTTTCCTGAATATAAGCCTTTTAAAGGGAATAAATTCTTGAATCCTTATGAGCAAGCTGATTCCTCCCATTGGAAAAAGGGAAATTTCCAGGTTCAATCGAGGGCCTGGTTAGGAATTACAAATGGACGACACAATACAAACCAGGCTATTGAAACTATTTACAAGCAATTAGGGTACGACATTATTGTTACATCGGATTACATGCGTATCAACAAATTTGGAGATGAGTCACCCAACTACATACCTACTTATGAACACGGTTATGGTTGGAGAAAAAACCACCAGGTTTGCCTTGGGGCAGAGCGAGTATGCTGGCGTGATTATCCTGTTTATCAAAGTCTCAGCCATAAGCAGCACATGATTAATACATTACGGGGTCAGAATGAAATTATTGCAATTGCCCACCCCCAGCTGCGTGGTGGTTATACTTTAGAGGACATGAAATACCTCACCAATTACGACCTGATCGAAGCCTTCAATAACATTCGCTTCAGCATTCAACACTGGGATGTGGCCCTGTCGAGCGGACACCTTGCCTACCTGCTGGCCAATGATGATGCGCACAACATTTTTGAACCTACAGAAGTGGGAATGGTTTTTACTATGATTAATACTTCGAGACTCAGTAAAGGTGCTGTGTTGGATGCATTGAAAAAAGGGAAATCATATGCAGTAAGATTGGCAATGCGGGAGGGAGCCGACTATGTGGAGAAAGCCAGGGATCATGAAGAGAAGCCAACATTAAAATCAGTTGAAATATTAAACGACACTCTTTTTGTGAAAGTTAGTGAAAGTGCCGCAGAAATTAAATTTATCGGCCAGAACGGAGTACTTAAATACAGGGTAACAGATACCTGTTGTGCCGCTTTCAGGCTCATGCCTATCGACACCTATATAAGAACTGAAATTGTGTTTCCTGATGGTACCGAGTTTTATCTTAACCCTGTTGTTCGTTACGATGGCAAACAAGTGATTCAACAACCTGCCCCGCAAATCGACAAAACAAAAACCTGGATACAAAGAGGTGTTGCCTTTTTTATTGCTATCATTATTCTTCTGATTACTTTCAAGGGAAGGAGCAGAAGGAAAAAACAAAAGAAATCATCCAGCAGGCAATATTATTATTCCACCAGGTAAAACATGGCACCCAGTACATCAATCAGGGAAGAAAAACTTCCAAACCAAAAAAACATCAATCGTTGGTTGATTTTGATTATAGTCATTTCGGTGGCAATCAGGGGCTACTTAGCCTGGGCGCTCGAACTAGGTAACGACGAAGTATACTATTGGACCTACGCCGTATTTCCCGATCTCAGCCATTTCGACCATCCACCGATGGTTGGTTTTATAATCCAACTTTTTAGCCTGAACCTGTATTTCGACAATGAGCTTTTCATACGAATGAGTTCAGTATTGCTGGGAGGCCTGAACACCTGGCTGATCTTTTTGTTAGGGAAAAAACTGAAAGACCAACTCACCGGATTGTTTGCAGCCATGCTTTACAATACTTCGGTGTATTGTTTTGTGATTGCCGGGGTTTTTATTTTACCGGACACACCGCAACTCTTTTTTTGGCTTTCCAGCCTTTATGTATTGATCACTACTCTCACACCTGAAGAGATTAGCAAAAGATCAAAAACCCGGATATTATTAGCAGGGTTGTTAATTGGTTTTGCCATGCTTTCTAAATACACTTCGGTTTTCTTGTGGTTTGGGGCAGGGTTATACATCTTAGTTTACAACAGGAAATGGCTGAAAGAAGGAAGTTTGTATTTATCCGTGATTTTGAGCTTCATTGTTTTTCTGCCGGTGCTTTTGTGGAATATTGACAACAAATTCATCAGCTTTACCTATCAAGGCGAAAGGGTAAGCATTTTTGGTTCAGGCATCCGATTTGATTATTTCTTCACTGAATTGTTGGGGCAAATATTGTACAATAATCCTGTAAACTTCCTGATAATTATTTTTGCTTTTATTGCATTATGGAAGAAAAAATTCAGCATTGACCGGGCAAAGCTCAGGATACTTTTATTGACAAGCCTTCCGTTGATCTTTCTATTTTTGTTCTTTTCCTTCTTCAGGCGAACACTTCCGCATTGGACCGGCCCTTCTTATCTCGGACTGATGCTTATTGCTGCAGCCTGGCTTTCTGAAAATGGAAGAAAAAAACTTAAACCCATAACAGTTCCTAAGTCTATACTTATCTCAGCTATTGTTTTATTTTTTACACTCTCATTAGGATTTGTCCATATCAAATGGGGAGTGTTAAGCAAACCGAACAATGAGGACCCAAGGAAATTAGGTGAAAATGATATTACTCTCGATATGTTTGGTTGGCGGCAATTTGCAGAAAAAATCTCAAAACAATGGAGCGATGATATTAAATCAGGTGTAATTTCTGCTAATGCTCCCATAATTTCGCATCGCTGGTTTCCGGCAGCACACCTTGATTATTATATAGCTTATCCGAAAAACAAAGACCTTTTTGGAATTGGTGACCTGGAGAGAATCCATAAATACGCATGGATAAACCGCGAAAGGGCTTCGATTAATTTGGGGTCTGACGCTTATTTTATTACTTCAAGCAGGGATTTTCAGGATCCTGAACCGCTTTACGGTAAATACTTTTCAACAATTGAAGCCCCGCAGATCATTAAAATCTACAAAGGCAACAAGCACGTAGAGAATTTCTTCGTTTACCGGATGCATGATTGTTACCAGGTTCCGCCTGATATTCTTACCAAATATGGCATTCTTTTTTAGCTTATTGTGTTTAATCAAACACAATTCCTTTTGCAAAAACCTGGCAGAATTTCATATGTAATTTTTAGCATCCATCACTGCAACACCACCTTCTCAGTAAACACCCCTTCATTTGTTTTTATGGTGAGCAGGTATATGCCTTTGGGGTATGGGGATAGGTCTATTGAAACGGTTTGTTGGTGTTGATCAAAATTGAACGCCGATGCTTTACCGAACACGTTAACAGTATTAATCTCAACCTCACCCATAAGCGGATTTAAAAATTCGATGTTTACAATTCCGGTTGTTGGGTTGGGGTAAAGCTTTATCCCCCGTCCTTCACTACTGATATCATCAGCATTCATAATAAGTTCGTCTACAAGACCTGCCTCAATTTCGACATCATCACCTATGGTATAAACATTTTGCGTTTTAAGCGGTGGTAGGTAAGCACAAGCCATGCCCTATGCTGTAAAACTACAACCCTCAGCGGCAGTAAAACCATCCAAGAGCAAAATATCACCACCAACATAAGCAATATCAACACCTTCCTGAAAATACACTTCTCCGGTAGGGTTGCCGCCAAGAGTTATGTAACCGGCCGACTGTTCGGGATAGGTACCGGGTGTTGGATGATAATCATCCTCTGCTATTATCCTATCGCAGGGATAAATGTAATTTGTGAAAATGGAGACTGCCCCGGTGAAGTTTTCTGGTGGAAAACATGGACTAACGTTATAAGAACCTCCTCCACCAGGCCTCCCTATAATTATACTGCTATTGCTACAATAAACAGATTCCCCAAATTGACCGCACTCAAAATCTACATTTGAACTGTAGGCCGGAGTAACCTTTTCAAGCAAATTCCAGTAGTCATCCAGATTTTTCCTGTAAATGTATGCTGCCCCTACATTTGAATAATTATCAAATATATCCTCTCCTTGGGCACCAACAACGGCGTACCACCCATTAATGCTTACTGAATATCCAAAGTTTGCCTCATCAGTCTCATAATGTTGCAGATTACAAATTTTTATCCATTGATCATTTGATAATTCATAAATGTATGCTTCACCACATTCAGACCCTGTTCCTCCCGATGAACAATCAGCCTCTTGATGCCCAACTATCAATGTATTGTTACTTAAAGATACTTTAATAGGCCCAGTACCATTTTTTTCACCTTCCATGATAATTGTTTTTTGAGACCAGATCTTGTCAGAAATTTTGTCGAAAACAAAAGCCCGGTTGTAGTCAGAACCAGTAGTAACCCTTGTACCTGAAATCGAAACAGATTTCCCAAACCCATCCTTAATAAAGCCGTTTTCATCAAAAATCTTACACTTTTCCACCCAGGAATTATTCTCCAGTTTGTAGATGTAGGCTTTGCCTTGGTGGGCTTTAGGTCCATCATCGAATAAGCTATCCACACCATCATAACTAACACCTCCACCTGTACCAACAACAAGGTAACCGCCATCTATATCTACTGAGGTTCCACACATATCATTATTTGCAGCATCATCTGGAATCAAATTACCCGGTAACTGTTCCCATGAAACACCGTTGAATTTATAAACATAAACTGCACCTTTGCTATTGACGCCATAAATGTGGTTAGGCGCACCAACAACTATATAATTACCGGAAATGGCAACCGAAAATCCAAAATAAGAGGTGTTAAAAATATCAACTGGGGTGATAGGTCCTTGTATTTTTGACCAGGTTTCATTTACAGGATTAAACTCATAAATGTAAATTGCCCCACCTTGGTAAACATGGCCGTCATGGATTGGGCTACCCACAACAGCAAAGTTTCCATCTACGGCAACAGACTGACCAAAATGGGACCACCAAAATATATCATCTGGGATAATCTCCCCCGGGGCAGCAACCAGAGCCGGTGGGGTAACATATACCTGCTTCGAACAGGCCCCCAGGAAATTGTTGTATAAATCAAACACTTCGAGATAAACATCATATGCGCCTGTTTCGTTAAATGGCAGGTAGGGGTTATGGGTATAATACTCATAAGGAATTGTGCTGCCGGGATAGTAAACCGTCCATTTGCAATTGTACGAATAATAAAAACCCGTTACATCCTCATTAAAACTTACCAGGCTTCCCTGAGTTACCGGATTGGGGTCCCAGTGAAAATCAACTGTGTAACCTGAATTAGGATTTGCGTAAACTATAAGTTGTTCTGAAAAAACACTTTCATCCCCGCTTTCTGAATTGGTGACTTTTAATGAGATATTCCTATTGGTGGCCTCGCCAATAGGGATAGGGCCGGGGTTTTCATCAAGACACTCATAGCCACCAATTCCATCCAAATCCCATTCCCATGTATCGATATCCCCGGAAGAGTTATTTGTAATAGTTACTTCGCAGGGTGCAAACAGGCTGGTTTGGCTGAGGCTGAAGTTTGCCCTGGGGTCAAGCGAGGTGTATTGGGGATATACCGTAATTAAGGCCTCTTTCATTTCCACGGCGCAGTCATCAGGGTTACAAGCTTGTAATGTAACTGCATATTGTTGTGGTGAGCCGGTATAGTTTTCAAAAATATAGCTCGGGTTTTGATCGATACTTTCGCCCCATCCATCGCCAAAATCCCACAACCACTCGTTGGGGTTACCGCTTGAAGCATCGCTAAAGTTTATGGTAAAGGGCGAGTTGCCATACAGTTCACCATCGTCTGTTGTTCCTTCTGCTTCAAAATCAACAAGCAGGTAGGTTTCTGGGTCGATGATTTCGATTTCCTTTTCCAGTTTATCAATAATAAATATGTTATCTTCCATTATTGTTAGGGATATTGTATATGTGCCCAGGCTATTAAATTCGGTATAAGTAATCGCTGGAGGATGTCTTCCAATGATTACCCCTTCCGGGTATCTATCACCCTCGAACGACCACCACCACTCATAGTTAATCCCCTCATATCCAGAAGAATTATTCGTAATGTAAACTGTGGTTTCTTCTCCTGCAAATATCATATCATGGCTAATGTCAAATGCAAGTTGGTAGGAGGAGATTTCAAAGGTATGGTTTTCATCGGGGCCGGGGCAGGCCGGAGGATCCCATGTGCCCCTGTTTTTATCCATTTGTTGTCTGATTGATATGGTTTGAGGGTTTTCCTGAAGCTGGTTACCAGCCATGTCGAACCCGGTGATGCTTAAAGTATGCTGACCTATAGGTGCTATACCAAAATCCGTTATTTCAAATTCCCATTGTGTGCGCTCAGCATTTATAGGATTGGGTTGGGTTTGTTGATATCCCAATGAGCTTATGGCAAGACCACAATGCTGCAAGGGTTCGCTTGAAGTTATTTTTATGCTAATGGGCAAATAGGGTTTAGCTTGTATGTTAATGACCGTGTTTCCCTCCAACTGGCCTGGGCCAGGTAGCCAATCCCAAATAAAATGGTAAACTGTTGTAGGCAAATAATCCCATTCCTGTGTCATTTCCACTTCCTTTATGTAGGGGCAAAAGTTGTCGATGATGATCTCGGGTGGTTGTGCCGTACATTCCAACGAAGTATACTCAACACCCCTTACAGTTGTAACTTTTGCAAAAAGCTGGTAGGTGCCGTCAGGGTATTTTGCTTCTTCGTTGTAAGGAGCATATCCACAATTATTCATGCAAAATCCTTCAAGGTTGTGGATTCTAGTCTTAAAATCAGAGAAATAGTAATCATCATAGGGATATCCTGAAGTATTACTATAATAAGCATGGGGATAAATACCTGTTCGAGTAATAGAACCATGCTCAGCGTTACTATCGTTTGCTATATTTAGGTTAGGATTAGTATTATGAGAAGGATTAGCCGGTGGAATATTTGTTGGATAAATATCGCTTTCAATTCTCGCCCCATGACAAAGTTTTGATTCAACCCAGGGGCCTTGTATTAGTTGGTAATTTGAACCTTCATTTCCCCAGCTAGATGAACCTTCTGTTGGTGTATAGCTGCTCTTAATATAGAGATACACATCATCAATATTCATTACAACATTATCATAAGTTGAACCAGTATTATCACCTTCCATTTCCCATCTAACCATTAATGAAATTTCTTCGTCACCGGGAAAAACTACAACATCATTTTGATTAATATAGTGCTGATTATTGATTTCAAGAGTTTTTCCAAAAATCCATACATCATATTCTGTATCTTCATGAGTTACAAATTCAAGCGGGTCTTTGTCATTATGGATATTGTTATGGTTCACCACTGCATCATCTATGTCTTCAAACATATAAAGGTGAACATGCTGATAGTTGTAATCATCTCCTGAATTACCGATAATTCCGATTGGATCGTCTGTATTTACAGCATCGGTCACTGTATACTCAGTCTCATTATATGTGAAGGTTACATTATTTGTTGGGCCAATAGCTATAGCTTCTTCTTCATTCAAATTAATAATTGCAAATTCATCTGTATTTGGATAAGGTAATTCAATTAGTACCATATCACCAATTTCCATGGTTCTGTTGGCAGGTGGATCGTCTTCAAACAAATGCCCATATCCAAAGTGATGTTCAGATCCGGGCTGATCTCCTTCTATAATGATGTATTTATATCCGGTACCGGATAATTTTTTAATCTCTCCATCTACTAGTGATAAGATATGATACCCAATTGATTGGCCCACGCTATAATCTACACCTTTGTGCCAGTTAGATAAATTACCCCTTCTCCTGCCAAAATCAGAGTTTATTTGGTTCGTTTGAAATCCCTCAGGGTCGTTGTAGGTTGGTGGTACGGTATTTGGGTCAGAAATTGCCTGATAATTAATATGATAAACACTTTGTGACAATAAATTGGTAGGAAGAAGAAAAAGAGCAGCAATGATGATAATATAAGCATTGGTTGCTTTCATTTTATGTCCTCCACTTTAAATTCGGTTTCGTAAAAATCTATCCTAAACTTATTTGATCCACGGAAGTTTTCTTCAAAAACAAAACCGTTACTAGTAACTTTTCGCCATAAACCAATTGAATCAATAGGATATTCCTTTTCATATTTCTTATTAATAGAAAAATTGTATATTATATAGTTTCTGGAGTTTAACATTTTTAATCCAATCCTAATTAGGGAGGTATCATTTGTAGTTCCAACACCGTGATACTTTTTATCAACCATTTCATCAACAATAAGTTCATTGTTGAAAAGATCGATAATATGATAGCCGAGGCCGGCAAAATAGGAAAGGCTTTCGTCAACAATTCCTCCAAAGCTATAGGCAAAATACTTGCTGTCGCTGGTAACACAAGGGGTTAAACATTGGGTATTAAATTGATCATATTTTTTAAGTAATTCCCCATCCTTTCTGAATAAATAAATGGTGTTACTTACACCAACAAGCCCATCGCCCATGTAAAGGTTTAAATGATATTTTAAAATAATGTGGCTGGTATCTGTAAAACGCAGTTCATGATAGCTTTTTATCGCTCCGTTGATAATTTTAAAAGTATCCGTTAGGCTTCTTGCATGTACAAAAGTAGGCCCGTTTAATTCAACGTCTTTTATCCTGATATTATCAATTTCAAATATGTTGTACCCTTGTTTACTTTGTCTGAGTAATGGGTATTTAAGGTTTTGATATGGGTTGTTTTCAACAATACTAAACGATTTTGTTATGTTTCCTTTTTCAGTATCCACAAAATGTATTTCTTTAACATACCTTTGGTTTTCGAAGTAAATAAAATCGATTTTAAAATTATCAATGTTATTTTGACCAATCAAAGATATTGATGCTGATGTTATGGAAATCACCAATGTTACCAAAATAGCAACCGATAATTTAATACTTAAAAATAATTTTCTCATCACTACCTCCTTTTCATTTTTTCTATTTCAACTTTCATCTCTGCATTATCCCCCCTCATCTCTTCATTCTCCTTCTTCAGCTCAATCACGTATAAAGTTAATTCCTCAATTTTTTGAAGGAGTTTGACCTGCATTTCACCAACATCAATGCCATTGTTCACCATTTCATCGGCCGAGGGGATGCCGGGGAGGTGGCGGTTGGTTTGGATGTAGCTTTCCACATCCGCTAAACCGGGCAGCTTGTAATCATTTTCAAAAACAAAATCGGCACCACCGGCATTTGCGGTAACCTTTATCTCTTTTGCATGAATGAGTCCGGCAACGGTAAGCTTAGTTTCCAAATTCATATGGCTTGTAGTACCTATCCCAACCTGGCCGTCCGAATTTATTTCCATCCTTAATAAGCCATCGCTATCTTGGTTGCCATTGGGGCTGCCATCGGGGCTGCCATTGGTTGCGAAGTGAATGGGGTCTGTCCCACCAGATTGCAGGATCAGGTCTGTTTTTGCCTGTACAGTTAAGCTACTGGTTAATGCGGATATATCCACCCATCTTACAGCGTGATCAAGACCGGTAAATGTAGAAATTTTCAGGCCCACATCATTATTGCTCGATTTTTGAATAAAACTTAAAGTTGGCCCCTGATTGGAAAAGTTAGTACTACCAGCTTGTTGGATAAGTACTGGCCCTCCACTAATTTGTTTACCAATGATGGTCTCCCCCGACCCATATACACCATTATTTTCAACTTTGAAAAACTCTGCATCTGTATCCCCGAAATCAGAATTAATGTTTAGTGGGGCATCAGGATCGTTGGTGCCAATGCCTACATTTCCATCATTATAATACAACTGGCTACTTTCGTTTTCTTCCCATTTGTTGGTTTCGAAGGGTTCCCCATTAAGTAATAATTGCTCAGTGAAGTTAATGTTTCCCACAACATCGAGTTCAAAATCAGGGTCATCGTTACCTATGCCAACACTGCCATCCTTATTCAGGAAAATTGCTGCACCTACGCTTCCATCCGAGCCGAATGCTTTGATGTAAGTGTTGTCAGTTTGATTTCCAATAATACCATAATCGTTATCTCCCACATCAACAATTTTTAGCTGTTCATCGCCCGATTTAAGGATCAGTGCGTTGCCGGCATTGTTTGCATCATTATAATCCAGGGTAGTTATACCAAAAACTTCGAGACTTGCAGAGGAATTACTTGTCCCAATGCCTACATTTCCACCATCATAAAAAATTCCATTCGCATTTTTTGACCACGGGCTGGGTTCAAATAATCCTTCGGCATCGTAAAGCTGACCGGTAAAACGGATATCTCCGGCAACATCAAGCAGGTAATCGGGTGATGTAGTACCAATGCCGAGTTTGCCGTTGTTGAACAAAAAGGCCTGTTCAGTAGTAAATGTAAGCCCAACGTTTTTTTCAGCCTTTATTGAATGCCCGGTTGTGCCGATACGTAGTTCTGCAAAGTTGTTGTCCCAATTGGAAGGTTGCAGAAACAGTGTGGCATCTTCCCCATCATCTGATAAAATGTGGAGTTTGGCATCGGGTGAGGTTATGTTGCCTATGCCGATTTTGCCGGTGGTGCCCTCGCCATCAGAAGAACCGACAAAGAGTGTAGACAAATCACTATCAAAACCAATCATAAGGCTTTTAGAAACCTGATTAGATAAAGGATAATCAACCCCGCCAAAGCCGATAACCATGGATTTACTGGCATGTGCCTGCACATTATTTCCCAATGCAACTGCAAAATTACCAAGTGCTTTTGAGTTGTTGCCGAAAACACAAGCATTTTGACCTGATGTTTCCGACAAGCTCCCTACTATAAAAGAATGAAATCCGCTTGTTGTTGACCAGCTTCCAATTATTGAACTATAGTTACTTAAGCTAATTGAACTCCGGCCTGTAACAAAACTGTGGCTTCCTTCAGCTATATTTTCAGAGCCTGTGGTAAATGAATGCTCTCCGAGGGCCTGATTGTTTTGGCCAAATACACCAGAGTAATCGCCACGGGCATCATTGCCTAATCCAAAAGCACTCGATTTGGAACCTGTTGCTTTGTTGCCCTGGCACTCGAAACAGTTTTGATCCAGTTGAGCAAATATTGTCAGCGGCATTAAAATACAGAATATAGAAATAAAATATTGAATTGTTTTCATGATAATTGATTTTTATTTGTGATTACTGTTTTATAAACTTCCCGTTTTCTTTGTATCCATCGGGTGTTGTAATGGTATAGATGTATGGGCCGGGTGTCAACTGCATTACATCTATCAAATCTTTGGTGCCGGTAATTGCATGCCTTAAAACCTCTATTCCATCAACTCGGTAAATTAGTAGCTGGGCATCTCGCAAACCGGTTTGGAGGTAAAGATAATCACAGGCAGGGTTGGGATATAGCAGTGCTTTTTTGATGATAATCCCGGGTGGTTTATTTCCTACCAGTAATCCCTCGTTATTAAGCTTAAGGAATAGCAGGTGATACACTACTTCATCGGGGTCCCACACCCCGGCACAAATAAAACTTCCGCCATCTTTTGTTGCCATAATGTAGTGGGTTTCGTAATAGGCATCGCCCCCTATAAAATGCAGGTAGCGAGGTTGAAGTTCGCTGTCCAACTGCCCGGTCATGATCCAACTCACTGCATTGGGCGTGGGATAGCCAAAGTCCTGGTTTTTCCATCCGGCAAAATAGATGCTGTCGGGGTGCCTGAAGTCGATGTTTCTTCTACGTGCGGTATAATCGTTGGTGTCCTGGGCTCCAAAATAATTCAGGTGGTAGGTGTTAAGTAGGGTATCGTAAAGGCCAACATACATTTCATCGTCTTCGTATGTTGCTCCGGGTCGCTGTCCTATGTATCCAAGTAAAAATGAAGTGTCGGTGTGCCAATTTACCGTAAAATGGCCCATACTCGATTCAGGTAAGGGCACACTAAAAATATGGTTAAATGAAGTATCGAACACAGCCACTGAAGGTCCGTTAATAGGATCAAGGCCACCTCCTGAAAAACACCATATTTGACTTGAATCAGGATTAAGTAGGTATTCAAATTCGTCGGCTGGTGTATTGTCGGGGTACATTGCTGAGTGTAAAACGTTCCCCTTGTTATCAATACGCATAAAATATGGGTAAATGGATGCACATGGATAATAACACATCGATCCGGCCAGAATGTACCCGTTTTGTAATTGGAATATACTTGTAAATCCTACACCACAAAAATCTGAAAAGTCATATCGTTGAGTCCAAACTGTATCTAGTTGTTCGTTAATTTCCAAAAGGAACAATTGGAACTCTTCCCAAGACTCAATGCTAGAAAAACCTGTAACAAGGTATCCACCATATTTTGAAGGGAAGATGTTGTTAAAATTAAAGGTTGAGTCAAAAAAATGAAAATTCCTAATTGTTGTATCTCCATTTGGGCCAAATGTTAACAAATAGGCAATTGATGGATTACTTGGCGAATATTCAAAACCTGAACCTTCAGAAATGATTGCAATATAATTGCCGTATTCATCTTCAATGCAATCTGCACTCCATTTACGTACCGGGTAATCCAGTAGAAATTCAAAGGTGTTTTGCGCTAATGAAATTTCAGACCAAGGATGCAGGACAATGACCAGCAGGACTGTGTATGCAAATCTTTTCATTCTTCAATAGGAGGTTCGTTTACTTCAGTATAAGCTTTTACCCTTCTCTTGAAATGGATTTTAGGAATGTGTGATATTATCCTTATACTGTATTGATTTGTGACGTCATCGCTTTCAATAATAGATAAAGGAGTATAATTCAAATTTCCGGTGTTTTGCCCTGACGCCATCCATTCATCTATCAACTCCTTCAGGTAGTCGTAATAAAACTGCATTTCGTGGTTACCTGACAAATCCTGGTTCCATTCCAGGCATTCGGTTTCTTCATCAATTGTTTCAACAGCATCCGAGGCGGCAAAGATTTTATAGTCAAGGTAATTTGTCAGGGTAGTGTTCAGTTGATGGTCTTGGTAATAAAAAACAACGACAGTTTCGTATCCAATAAATGCCCAGTGCCAGTTACCTGTTGGCTCAGCGTTATAATGATTATTAAGGTAGGTCTCAAAGATTATGGGCGCTCCTGAAGAAGGGATACCATAGAAACAATCAATTGTAGCGTCCCTATCGAACAAATAAGCTTCATCCTCTTCAAAGTCCCCACCTGGTCCAAAGGTACCCGTTCCGGTAATTGTTATGATACGCAGGCTTTGTTTGTTTTCGGGCAATGGACCCATATCTTCAACATTGGCCATAATAAACTGTTTGTTCTCACCTTCAATGGCATGATATTTCTGTGAAAATTTGCTTATTGTACCATCATAGGCTTCTACAACTTCGGTAATGGCTGCTTCGTAACTTTCAAGTACACCCATCTCAATAAAGCTGGTGTCGCGGTGCAATTGGGCAAATGGGTGGTTGGCAATAGCATAAGTGTAATTAATTGCTGCATCAATATACCAGATGGCCGAATCGATACTAAGGGACTCCTCACTTTTATAGCCAGGGCTCTCCCTATGGTAATCAACTTTTGCCAAAAAATTCGCAATGGCATTGTTGATTTGGATGTCTTGTTCCGTCAGGTTTGTTTGTTGGCTTTGGGTGTGCAATGGGTTTTCCTTTTTGCACGAGTGCAAAACAACTGCCCCAACAACAAGGGCTATTAAGGTAAAAGTAGTAAAAATTTTGATTTTTTTCATAAGGCATAGATTTTTTGTTGATATTAATTGATCTAGAATTTTTCATTCTATGCACTAAAGAACGATCATCAAAAAAATTTGCCGGCTTAGTATCTGTTAGGTAGAAACCTCTGTTTGGTTTATCTGTTATTGGGGTCAGGGGTTTCAAAACAGTGAAGCGAATATACAATATCAAAAAGCGCTTGTCAAATGCAACAATTTAGATGTATTTATAATATAAAAATAGGGGGGGGTGTATATCAGTTACTTGTAAATTCTATTTGGAATGAAAATAAATTTGTGTTAGGGTGGGTATTACTTACTTATTGGCATGCCCGTATGCCGTTATATCTTTCAGTTTGAACCTTCCCACTGTTTTAAAATCTCCATGATCGCCCTCCTCCGGCTAACTCAATTTCTTTTTCTTTGAAAAAACTTTTTAATTATTGCTGAACACTCGTGCTGGAGGACTCCTGTTATTAACTCGGATTTAGGGTGGAGGATATTGGATTTTAAAAGAGTGAAACCTCTCTTTTCATCAAAGGCACCAAATACAATCCGCGGTATTTGTGTCCAGAATGCTGCCCCTGCACACATGGGGCAAGGTTCCAGGGTAACATATAGAGTACAATCTTCAAGGTATTTGCTTCCCATAAAATTAGAAGCCGCTGTAAAAGCCTGCATTTCTGCATGTGCAGTAACATCTGTAAGTTGCTCGGTGAGGTTGTGTGCACGGGCAATGATTCGCTTGTTGCAAACCACCACAGCACCCACAGGTACTTCGTCCTTTTCAAAAGCAAGTTCCGCCTCCTTCAGGGCTTCCTTCATAAAATATTCGTCGGTGAAGAGTTGTAGCATAATTTATGGTTGTTCTGCTATTTAGTGCAAATTCCACACACCTGGTCAATTCTATCATTCATGCATGTTCACATTCAAACATTAATTCCCTTTCGCCGCGTTAAAAGCATCCCAAATAGTAATGTGAGAAAAGACACAATAAATGCAGGAATAAATGAAGCCTTTGGCTCAAACTGTTCAGGAGATTGAATTCCCCAGACAAAGAAAAACAAATTCACAACAAAACCTGTGACAATGCTCGCCAATGCAGTTGCTCTATATCGATGCACGTCTTTTTTGATCAGAGCTAAAAACGTGACCGGAACAAAAATTACAATGGTTGCAAGACCTACTACCATAAGGTCAACAATTTTTGGAAAAACCAGTGCCATAAACAGGGCAATTATTCCAAAGATAACCGAAATAATCCGGATGCTGTTATGCATCCTGGTTTGGGAAACTTCCTTTTTTTCTTTTCTCCAACCCACAAAATCTTTAACTGCCGAAATGGAAATTATATTCAGGAAACTGTCACCCGATGACATCAGCGCTGAGAGCAGGCCCACCACAGCAAACCCCAGAATAAAGGGCCCGGTATGTCGATCGAGAAAAAGATAGGCCACATCCCGGGGGGCAATTTCTTCAACCACTACCAGCCTTATGGTCATTCCGACCAGAGGAAAAAGTATATAAAACGGGAGCATCCCTAAGCCTGAAATAATGCTTACCCTTTTGGCTACTTTCTGGTTTTTAGCAGCAAGAATTCTTTGCCAGATATCCATCCGTACCATTACCGAAGGAGCCAGAAACAGGGGTAGTCCTATCAGAAATATGATGCCGTAAAACGTGCCATTCAACATTTCTTCAGGTAACTCATTCAAGCGCACCAGGCCTTCTGTGTCAATAAACACACCCGGAATAAAAATGAATATAATCATCAGCAGGATGACAATAAACTGAATGGTATCGGTAATGATTACACCGCCGAGCCCGGCAAATGCCGTATAGAAAATAACAATCAGGCATGAGATTACAGCAGCAGACTGATAACCGATATCAAATGAAAATTTAAGCAGTGATGCCATTCCTACAAACTGGGCGGCCAACAGGAAGAAAAAGATAAAAATATTTACCCCACTCACCACCGAGGAAAAAGCTCTTGAATGGGCAACATGTTTTTCGTCGGTATAACTTCGGTTAAGAAATCCGGGCAGAGAATAGATGCGCTTTTCTGCCCCTGTACGATTAATTTTTCCGGCATAACGTGAAAGAATAAAAAACCCGATAACGTAGGCAATCCCAATCCCTACACCAGTAAAACCGGATTCATATCCCATGGCCATCAGCCCTATTGAGGTGCCACCTCCGACAAAAGTAGCCAGTGTAGTAAAAACCAGTGGCAGGGTTTTAGTGTTTCTGTTGTTTACAAGATAACCTTCAACATCAGTGTGCTTTACATGTTTCAATGTAAAATAAACAATCACCACCAGGTAAATAACGATCCAGAAAATCATCCAAGTCATGCTCAAACATACAAATAAAAATTGAACTGGAAAAGTGGAGTGTCGGAGAAGTGTGAATAAATAAATAACCTGTACTGACCAGCGAAACTTTAAGCAATCTAATAAACATTTTTGCTGCTGATTTTACTGATTTCCTTTAAAGAATTGGAGGATAATTCTACACAAAAATATTATAAGAATCCTTAAAAACACAGGCACTCTTTGCATTTGTAAAACACTACCCATACTTTTGCAAATAACTTAACTTTCAGCTAAGTTGAGAATAAAAATTAAAAACGGATAAATTTTAAAACATATAAAAAATGATTTCAAAAAAATTAGAAAAAGCGCTTAACGAACAGATCAAACTCGAAGAACATTCATCGCGAATTTACCTGGCAATGGCTTCATGGTGTGAAGTAAATGGATTTCCTGGTGCAGCAAAATTTCTTTACGAACATACTGATGAGGAAAGAATGCACATGATGAAATTTGTACATTTTTTAAACGACAGAAACGGGCACGCAGTGTTGCAAGCCCTGGACAAACCACATCCTGAATACAATTCCCTGGAAGAGTTATTTAACGAGGTATTTCATCACGAGCAGTTTGTAACCAAAAGCATTAACGAACTGGTAGACCTTTGTTTACAGGAAAAAGACCACACCACAAACAACTTCCTGCAATGGTTTGTTATGGAACAGATTGAAGAGGAAAGCCTGGTGTCGGAAATAGTGGATAAGATTAAACTTATTGGCGATGCCAAAGCAGGATATTTTTACATCGATAATTATCTTGACGGCCTTGCTGCCGCAGAAGCAGCACCGGTAGAATAAAAATTCAAAACTCAAAGCACAAAATCCAAATAAATTCAAAATTCAAAATTTCAATGTTTAACTTTGAAATGGATTCTTGAGTTTTGTTGTTTGTGATTTGAATCTTGATATTTATTGTTTTTAAAAAACAGGCTCTCTTACCGGGAGCCTATTCCTTTTTCCATATGTTTAACCAACTCACGATACCACGATTCTCCATACCTACGAATCAAAGGGTCTTTTAAGAATTTATACAAAGGAACATTAAGCCTTTTTCCATGCACAAGTGCCGGTTTACAAATTGGCCATTTGTGATAATTTACCGCATCGAAGTCTTCGTAGCTGGTTATTCTTACAGGATACAGATGGCAGGAAACCGGCTTCCTGAATTCAGTTGTTCCCTCATCAAATGCCCTTTCGATAGCACACCACGCAATACCGTCGGTGAAGTTGGCAAAAGCACATTCGCGCCCATTTACAAGTGGTGTTACAAATTCACCTGCCATATCGTATTCAAAAACACCTGTTTCTTCAACAACATCCAACCCCTCTTGGGTCATATGATTTTTTACTTCGTCAATACTGTCCTCAAGCAAAGATATCTCTTCTTCAAGCAATGGTGCTCCGGCATCACCCTCAACACAACAAGCCCCTTTACATTTTTTTAGTTTACATACAAACTTGATGTTGCAAAGGTCATCCGAAACTGTTTTATCATCAATAACTATCATGGGTGCAAAAATAGGTCATTTGCTAAATCTAATTGCAGGCCCGGGAGATAATGATTATACTTGCATTAGGTAATTGAATTATTATGAAAAGACTCTTTGCTGCAATTAAGGTTCATCCTAACAAAAATCTGCTTGAACTTTACGCGGATCTCCGGGCAATGCTTCAGCATGAAAAAATAAAGTGGGTGGATGAAAAGAACATCCACATTACACTTAAATTTTTTGGTGAAACTCCCGAAAATCAAATCTATTCCATTTGCGAAACACTTGATGAAGTGGCATACAGGCATAAGCCGTTAAAGTTAGAACTTCAAAACATTGGTATTTTTGGAAGCAAATACAATCCAAGGGTAATCTGGTTTGGTATGAAAAAAAATCCGGCCATCGAATTGCTGGCCAGAGATGTTATTCAAAGCCTTGACAAGGCAGGTTTTCCTCACGACGGACAAAACTTCAGGGCACACCTTACGGTAGGCAGAATAAAATTCATCAGTAACAAAAGAAACTTTCAACAAACCATCAACCAATTTAAGGAGGTTTTTATCCAGGATGTTACGGTGGATGGGTTTGAGCTATACGAAAGTAAATTACGGCCCCGGGGACCAGTTTACAATGTGGTTGAAAATTTTAGGTTGGGCGAGTAAAGTACAAGACGTGTTCGATAAAATCGTAATATTAAAACGGGTAACCAATAGCAACATTAAATACCATCTCCTTGCCATGCCATTCGTCTTTGGATTCACCGGGATTAAAAATCCACCGTTCCCCTTCCGGAAGATAGGGCTTCCGTAAAGGATAAGCAAAATCAAACCGAACCACCACCACTGAAAAATCAAACCGAAATCCTAAACCTCCACCTACAGCAAACTCTTTATAAAACTTATTCCAATCGAATACTCCTCCCGGGCGTTGTTCATCTTCGTTCACAAGCCATATATTTCCCATATCAACAAACAAAGCAGCCTTAAAAAAATCAATGATTGTAAAGCGGTACTCAATACTGGTTTCGAGTTTTATGTCACCCGATTGGTCAACATAAATATTGCTCAGGCTATCTGGCGGCCTGTATGATCCAGGGCCAACCGTTCGTGCTCTGAAAGCACGAACACTATTTGTTCCCCCAACATAAAATTGCTTTACATAGGGCAATACCGAGGAGTTTCCATAGGGTATTCCATTGGCCAAAATCACCCGAAATCCAAAATTACTTTGTGTATTCCTGCTTCTATTTACAAAAAATCTGATTTCATTTCTTAACCTTACATATTGCGAATAAGGGACTCCCAAAATCAATTGAGGATCTTCTGATGTTGGAGGAGAGCCGTTAACAGCATTGCTGACCAGGCTTGCCAGGTTCCCTGCAGCTTCAAGCAACCCAGAATAAAAAATGTTTGTTCGTCTCTTTCTTTTGTAAAGGTTGCTATAGGTAAACATATAACTGGAACCAAGAATAAATTGTTGTTCAAAACTTCTTTTGATGGTTGGGTTTTGTTCCAAATAATCATCGAACTCTTCTGAACTTTCTGCCAGGTTTGTATAACTGACATCAATTGGCCTTAACACCTGTGATACTTTTTCGCTTGTCCTCCAGTGATACCCCAATGAGGTGTAAAACGAATGTAGTTCATAAAGATTAATCCTTGAAAATAACCCACCTCCCAGGGTAATATTTGTGCTAGGAACAAATCTTCTGGAAGTATTTTCTCCAAACTTGAAAGGCACAAACCTGGGGATGCTTAGCGTACCATCCAGGGTAATCTCATAATTGGTGTTTCCAACGTTGTCGCCGGAAAACTGCGTTTCGAACCTGCCGCCAAGGTTAATCGATAACATTTCTGCCCCGCGAAAGGTATTCCTGTTTTTAAAACTGAGTTTCAATCCCGGTCCAAGGTAATTATTGGTTTTTAGCTGTGCACTGAGTTCTGCACCCAGGGTCATTTTTTTATGAGGAGTAAGTATGATGCCTACATCCAGGGTATTAGATGTCGAATCAGATTTTAGAAACCGAGCATTGGCATATTTGTAAATTCCCAGTCCCATTAGATGGTTTAAAGTATTGTAGTGCATTTCACGGGAGTACAGGCTGTCTTTTTTCAGGTAAATGGAATTGAGAATGGTGCCGGGTTTATAATGATGATTAACACTCAGATAGAGGTAGTCACCTATCATCGTGCTATCCGGATTATAATCGCGAAGAGAGTAATCATCAAACACCTTTATTTTTCCCAGTCTGAAGGCATGGCCTGCGTCCGGAGAAATATCCTGTTTTATTTTTAGCTCAACATCAATCTTACGGTTGCCAATTGTCGTATCGGCATCAAATATTAAGTAATCGGAACTGAAGTAAAAATAACCGTGATTTTTTAGCGATTCATTAATACGGTTACGCTCTTTTTCAAAATTTGATAGTTTATATGTGTACCCCGGTAATATCAGCGATTTCTCCCTCAACCCAAACACCTTTTTCTCCAGGGGGGTATTCCCTTCCGGAAACATTATTGTATTTATAATGTATGGCTTTAGAGGGGTTGCAAAAAAATTGACACTGGCTGTTTTTTGCTTGGGTATGACCTCATAGTTTGACGAGGCGTGAAAATATCCTCGGTTTTCAAGTCGGTTTACCATGGCTGCATTGATCTGCGAAAGCCTTATGTCTGCAAGTTTTACAGGAGGATCGCCCAATTTATATTTTAGCCAAAATTTAAAACCCTTATCTTTTTTGGGCTCTTTCACCATATTATGGATGCTCAAGAAGGGGCGCATCCACAGGAATTTTATATTCGGACTTGGTTGTACCAAACTTCTCAATTCTGATCTTGTTGGCCTCGGTTCTGTAACAAACTGCACCGAATCGAATTCAACTTTTGAGCCGGAAAACAAGTACTCATCGTCACCGATTTTTCTCAGGCCCGTACATCCCGAAAGCAAAACCAATAACAGTATGCATCCGATAAAACACTTTACTATGTTCCGGGCAATTAACATTAATTATTTTTGTTAGGTAAAGATTTATTCATTTTCGATTTCCCGATTTTCTTCTTCCAGGGTGCTTTCTTTATTTCCCTTCTTCTTGTTTTTCGATTTCTTCTGTTTGTCCTTTTTCCTGATTCTGTCAAAACTTTTTTCGAAAATTAATGAAAAGCCGCTGTAAGCTACATCGCCATCAAAAATATCGTAAGCATTTTCACGAAATGCCCTGAGTTTATACTCTCTTTTTTCATTCAGATCGTAGGTAACCGAAAATTCCCCGTACATATGTTGCGAAGTTGTGCCCGTATAATTATTATTATCACCCTCGAGATCAAAAGTTCCGGTAGCCTCTATTTCCAGCCTGTCATCAATAAATTTTTTCGACACCTGTACATCCATTTCTGTACGTGTTTCACCCGTGCCGCTGGAATAATCATCGAAGGTTGTTAAGCCAAAATTCAAGTCGACATACATAATATACTGGTTTGAAATATTGTTGAGCTGATCGGCAAGTATTCCATTTACACTATTCCTGGCTGCTGTAGTCGCAATATTTTCGGAGGAGGAACTTGTAGAGGACAGGGGGTTATCAGCAATAAAAGTACCTACTACCAAAAGCGCAAAAACCTGCTTGTTTAATTCCGATTCCATCCCCGGGGTGTTGAGCCTGTCAAGTTTACTGGCAACCATTGGGTAATTTACCCTATACCTGTCTTCCAATTCAATGTTAAAACTCACCTTTGGTTCTGCCAAAAAACCCCGGATGTTTAATAAAACTTCATAAGGCAGGCGTGTTTTGAACATGTTTAATTCGGCCTGGCTTAACGATCCCGATTCGTTGGCGACAAGTGCTGTTGATGCCGTTCGAACGATATGCATGGCCGTGATATTTACATTGGCATCCATTGGCCGCCCCGACCAGGCAACGGTTCCTCCAGGCTTAATGGTAAAAGTCTTTTTAACCAGGCCATAAAATGACAGCTGATACAAACCTTCACTTACTTCAAAAATACCGGTTACCGACTGGCTACCACTTTGGTCGGCAGAAAAATTCAGGGTTACTTTTCCACCAATTGTAAGATAATCACCTGATGTCGGGTCAATGACAACTGTAAATTTAGCTTTAGGATCCAATTGCAAGTTGGCCGAAAGGTTGAGACCTTTAATTTTTGATATGATCGAATCGGTAAAATAGTTTTCTACTTCACTGGTAAATAATGTATCGAGGCCGGAATTGGGATTAATAAAGTTTACAGTTCCTTCGCTGGTAATTAATTCTATTTCGCTGCCCGGCAAAACATAAGTAAGTTCAGTTCCTTTTTCAATTCTCAGGCTGGCCTCAATATCAGGCAAATCCATGTCTCCCTTGATATTTAAATCAGTACCCATAACAAGGCTGCCATAAAATTTGGAATTGTCTTCCTTGGTGCTGCTTATGGGCTGAAACTTGTCGGTATGTATATTCAGGTCAAAGGCAAAGTCGAAATAATCTTTGGTGAGCAAAGAACCGTCAATATTAAGCTTATTTTTCTGTGCATCGATTATTGTGAAATCGTCGAAATGAACACCCTTGTTATCAAAGCTCAATAATTCATCTTTCAAGGTTGTTTGAAAGTTCAGCTTTGTAATGTTAAGATTTGTATTTTTAAATTTTACAGACCCCGCAAGATCAGGATTATCGTAGTTGCCATTTAAGGTAAAATCACCAATAATTGCCCCACTCATTTGTGAGACCTCACCAAAGCTAAACCTTTCCAGCCGGCTTATATCTGAAAACGCAATTACTCCTTTAAGGTCATATCTTTCAGAATTTTGATCGATGCTACCTGACAGGCTCATTTTGTTTTTTTCGTTGAAAAGGCTTATATCCATGGCTAACACCCCTCCGGCATAGTCAGCTTTAATTTTTACATTACCAACCAAAGTATCAAAAACATATAACTCTTCAAACTGAAGATCGGCCATAAAATGATTATTATTTGCTTTTCCGGGCAAACTAAACTTTCCGTTCAGGCCTCCATCCATCAGTGTGTGGTGTTTTTCGTAAAACAAAAAACATACAAGATTTGCTATGTTAAAGTTATCAAACTCCAAATCGGCAAGTTGATCATTAATATCAACACCCAGACGCTGGTCCTCATGACTAAAATTGAAATTTTCGGAAAAGAAGCTTTCGTTTGTGATCTTAAGAAAATTACCTTCTGGTACCTGCCATTTTTGATGGTCGAATATCAGACCATCAGGACGAATGCTGATCTTAAGCGCTTCATCTTCGATCTCCAGTTGACTTGCAATAAGAAAAGTGAGCGAATCCTGGGAAGCTCCAAACCTGAGTTCAGAAAAAACTTCGCCATTTTGAATTTCTGCCATTGCCAAAAACGGATCAGCTTTTATCGAGTCGATGGACACTTGAGAAAAACCAGCCTGAATAGATGCGTTTTGTTCGAGGCCATCCATGGCAACTTTAATGTTGTCGAATTTGATGTTACCGTAAATCAGCTTAGAAATATCTAGGTCAACAGAAAGTTGATTGTTATCACTGTTGTATCTGCCAGAAAATTTATCCACTGCAAGTTTCTTAATTTCCGGAAACAGGGGTAGTCCAATTGTTTCATTTCTGCTAAATTTGAATTCAAATGTAAGGTTCTTTCCCGGAGGCAAACCAACCGTATCCTTCAGGCCCAGGTATTTCCGTGCAGCAGATTGTATAACCGGTTCCAGTTCGATAGAAGAAATGTTACTTTCAAGATTAACATTTAAGGGTTCGGATTTAATGTGCAGGAAAGAACTATCCGGTGTAAGCAGAGTTGTGATTGATGCTGAATTAAAAACTACAAAATCATTGTTTTGAAAAATATCGAAACGAGAAATACTGACTTCCGCATCCAGGTCATCCAGGCTTAGATAATTGGCTGATGCATTGAGTTCGGTGGAAATAGCAATTTTATCCGATTCAAAATTCAGGGCATAGAGGTTTAACACATCAATGTCAAGGTCAAGGTTCAGGTGATACTTTTCCTGCGATAAATCTGCATTTGCATCAATACTGATTTTGGCGTTTGGATCGGGCGATTCCAATTGGACATCAAAAAATTGATTTCGCATAGTGGCCTTCAGCAACATATCCTCGTAGATATATTCATTAAATTCGGGATGCTGAATATGGCTTATAACATCAGCTGAAACAGAATCGCTGAGAACACCCGATCCCCAGGCCTCAACATTTAAATTTACCAGTCCCAGCGTGGTATCGGCTATGTAATGGTTAAGATTAAAATCTATCAGGTTAAAATCAATATTGAAGGTGTCACGCAAAGGACCACCCGGATCAAAATAATAGGCAGATGCATTAAAATCACCAATGCTTGTGCTACCATTTACACGGGCAGTAAGCAAATCAGGAGTACCCACTGCAGATGCATTCAACCCAAGACTTTCGGGGATGCTAAAACCATCTAAGAAGGTGGAATCCAGCAGACTATACAGATCGTATTTATCGGTGTATAATGTATCAAGATTTATATCAAAGCTTAAATTATCGAAATCAACAAAATTCCTCAAATTTCCGGATAATTGAAGTCCCGTATTTTGGACTACCTGAAAGTCTGCCATATTAATTTGCAGATCCTTGAGGGTTCCGGATACATTTACTGTCGCAACAGGGCTCAATTTGTTGATCTTATCGATGTATTCATTTTCTGCAAGTGAAGGAAGCAAATACCTCACATCTTTTATTCCCAGGTTTGACTTTTCCAGGTTCAACCTTATGTGTGTGTTGGCTGGGTCTTGCAGCAATGTGTTTATTGATGTCATGTTAAGTGATGCATCGATCTTCAAATTGGAGTTGGGTGTTTCTATTTTTAATCCATCAATCCTTGCTTCCTGATCAGATGCTGAAACTTCGCAAACCATCTTTTTAATGGTGAATCCTGATTGTTCTGTAAAACTTAATTTGTTGATTTTTGCTGCTGCACCTTCGGATGAAACACTTGCATCCTCAAGTTCAAGGCCCAGGTCATCAACCTGCAGATTCACAAAATCCAAAGCTTCACCGCTCGCTGAGCTATTGACATCATCCAACTTCGCATTAATTTTATCCAGTTCCAGTTCATTAACCGAAATATCCCAATCGGGAAAAGGGTTGGGGATTTCAATGGATGAAAGAGATTCAACAACAAGTGTGGAATCAAGCGCTCGCAACGAATCCGGTGTCCCAGAGCTAAGTGGCATGGATGCCAATAGATCTGATTCGTTGAAAAAAAGAGTGTTCACTTTGATCTGCTGCTCATTCAGGTCAACTTTTTCTGATTCAAATTCCAGGTGTCCGATGTCAGCTTTGAAATCATATTGCCATTCACGATGTTTATAACTTAGATTTACATTTTCGAAAAGTAAATTTTCCAGGCCAATCCGGGGCAGGTGGTAGTCAGCAGTGGCAGTGTCTGTTACAAAAGGCTCTTTTGTTTCTTCTTTTTCAGATTCTACTTCCCACATTAACACAGAACCCAGTGTGTTTTTCATGGCCATGTCTTCAACCATAAAAACCAGATCTACAGGGTTGAGTTTGTCCACGTCAATGTTCAACTCACCCAATTGAAGCCGGGCATCAATTCCAACCACATCATCGTAATAGCTGGCAGTTATTTGTTCAAGGCTAAGCTCTCCCACCGATAGCTCCCATTGCTCAGGTTCTTTTTCCGGTATTGGTTTGGTAAGCACCAGTGTATCTTCAGAAGCAAATGCATCAATAACGAACTGAAAATTAAAATCGTTTTCAGGACCCTTTCGATGAACATGCGACACCAGTTTTTCGAGGTGGATATTTTTTGCATTCACTTCGTTACGAAGCAGCCCAAACAAGGAAATATCAATCTCCAAATTTCCAAGGTATAAAAGCGTGTCCTTGTTTTGGTCCTCGAAATAAAGACCGTTTAAAACAACTGTTTTTGGCAGCTCAATTTTCACCGCCTCAACCTGAACAACTGTTTCCAGCTTTTTTTCGAGGTAAGAGCTGATGTGAGTGGTAATATAGGTTTGAACTGCCGGAATGTTTAAAAGCAGGATAATGACGATCAATAATCCAAAAACAGCTACAAGCAACTTCATCAGAGTTCTGATGATTACTCTCCACCAAGGCCTGTTTTTAGTATTTTCCGACATATTTTTATTGATCGGTCAAAGATAGCAAATGATCTTTCAAGCAAAGGTATTGTTGAATCTTACCCTGCAAAAACAAATATCATTTGCAAAGTTATACCTATTATTAAACCTCATGAGATTTGTTTTAAACCCTAAGCATTGAATACAATGCTTGGATATGGCCCTGGCTTATGCTAACTTTGCCATGAAATAATGCCAGTCGACATGGAAAACGAGTATAAGCCCGGGGAGCACCTGGATAACGATTCTGAAAACGGAGTAATAAATCCGGATGACTTCATTTTGGATGAGTTTGCAAAGGTGGAAGGAAATCATATACAGGGACCTGCAAAAGATGATCAGGGCACTAATCCTGAATTAATACATACTGCTGATGAGATCATGGAAATCATATCACAAAGCGACCTGATTGAAAGGGCAAAGCAGGAAAAACTACAAATGGTTTTACAAAAGCAGATCGGTATTTTTGAAAGAAAAACTGAAATCCTTGACCGCCTGATCCTTGAAATGGAATTGATAAAGAAGAAAAGAAGGCTTGCTAAAAAGGCCATGAAAAAGGCAAAGGATAATAAGCTCTCCAAAGATAAACTCAAATTGATTAAAACTCATTTATCTCAAACCACTGAAGCCAGACAGCATTGCAAGCAAATGATAAATCAGGAACAAAAAAACCTGAAGAGTATAAATGCAATTATCAATTTGCTTGAAAATGCCAGCTAAAACAGCGCATCCAATATTTCTGAAGAATGGAAAACAGAGACCCTGAGAATAACCACGCGATATATCATTATTTAGAAACTCAATTACAAGTTTTTAAGGGCCACTTCCTTATTACTCAAGCCACCATGGATGAGGAAGCCATACACCAGATGCGGGTTGCCATAAAGCGCATACGCTCCATCAGGAAACTAAAAAAACACATTAACTTTCCCAGCTTACTTCGTGATGAGCAATACGTTTCAATAAAAGCCCTGTTTGCTGTTTCGGGACAAATTCGCGACCTGCAAGTTCAACGTACGCTACTTAAAAACTATGTGAGCGAGCTGAAGTTTGAGTTTGGCGACTTTTCCTCTTTCCTGGATTTACAGGAAAGTCAACTTGCTGTTCAACTCAATCAAACCATACAAACTTTTTATAATAATCAGTTTAGCGAAATAACCCAGGCAAGGGGCGGGATAGATCTGGTAGAGGAAAACACTGACATTGAAAATGAAAGTGTTGAATTCCTGCATAGAAAAATTGATAAAATCAATAAACTCATTTTATTGATTGAACGGGATGAATTTGTGCATAACCTGAGAAAACAGGTAAAACAATTGTTTTTTATTCTTCAGTTCCTGAAAAACCATTTTCCTGCAAGTGTTTTTAGTGCTTACAAACTCAAAGCACTTAAAGATATTGGCGAACATCTGGGCAAATGGAACGACCGTGATGTAATTTTAAATCGATTGCATGAGTTTTTAGAACCGCGGGATGATATCTACCTTGAAGACAATGCCGAGTACCAGATATTGATTTATTGTTTAGAAGATGAAAAAAAGCAAATGCTGAAAGATATTGACCTTGCGCTTTACCTGGAGATGATCAACCTGAAATCGTTGTTTCAGGAGGATTATAAAGAAAACCAGGAAATGGAAACCATTGTTGAAGAAGCAAACCCCATTGAAACTGTGAACGCTAAAATAATAGAATAACTATTGTGATTAAAACTAAACCTAAACTAAAATCTAATAAACAACTCCTCTGATGTCAGATATAAAACTCCTTACAAAAGCCCTTACAGATTTCCGTAACGAACGAAACTGGGAACAGTTTCATAACCCAAAGGATCTTGCACTTGCCCTGTCCATCGAAGCAGCTGAATTGAACGAACTGTTCCTATGGAAAAATTATGAGGAAATAAAAAGTGTCAGCCAGGAAAAAATCCGTGAAGAACTGGCAGATGTTTTTGCCTATGCCTTCATGCTGGCTGAGAAGTATGGTTTCGATGTGGCTGAAATAGTATTGGATAAAATGAAAAAGAATGCTAAGAAATACCCTGTAGAAAAATCTAAAAACCTGGCAACAAAATATACAGAACTCTAGCAGTGCCAGTTATAGAAACTCCTTCAAATCTGCAGGTACAACCCGATCATTAATACAACTGCTCTTTTAACAGCCACGTAGCCATACGGCTGTTGAAATTGCTTAGAACCTATTGATTGATATGGTTATAATAGGAAACTATTTCCTCCAGGTCTTCCTGATCTTTATGTTTCAGCTTTTCGATTTTAATGAAAGCACCAATGTGGTCGCTATCCTCATCGAAACAATTAAGAAAGTCCTTTTTGCGGCTTTCTAAGGCTGTTGCAGGATTATTACCAAACTTCAAATAGCAGGTGCATTCACGAATAAATTCCTCGTTGTTTGATTCGCTATTGCGCTTGTTTGCCTCACCTTCAACCAAGTGATAGGAAACAACCCACCGTTTTAACAGGCTGCATTCACCCTCCTGAAGCAATTCAAAATAGCCTTGTTTCAGTTCACCTTTGGAATAAAAATCTGTATAAATAAACTCCTTGTCAGCAAATCGGATGAATTTAGTTTCTCCAGGGTTTGCAACAGCCATGGTATCTTCATTGCTGATAAACTGCATTTGCTGGGTATAAATGTTATACCTGTACTTGTTTCCGCTTATCACGGTGTTATCATTCATAACAATTTCACCATCCTGCCATTCTCCATCCAGGTAGGCGTTTCCTGATGTGCCTCCCTGTTTAGTCTCTGAATCTGTGGCTCCGCCACCATAGAGTTCATTTACATGAGCGCCTTCGCCGGCCTCAAGGTTGTCGTTAATTGTAGGTGCTGTTGTTGATTTTGTTGGGTCCTGGGCAAATGACAGGCTAAATATAAGCACAATGCCCATTGCCATGATTAATCTTGTGGTCTTCATAACTCGATATTTTTGTGGTTTTACATTTTGCCTGCTGTTGCTTTACGTCAGAAGTTTGTGGTCAAATGGCGAAATGTGGAGCAGGCTTTGTTTAAATAAACTTTGGCTACAATAATAAAACGACATTTCTGTGTGGATGTTACAGATATTGACCATGTGCTGAATGACGTTCAAGCCATTAGTACCAAGCACACTTTATAAAAAAATGAATGCTGGTATTTGGTTTTGCGCTAAGGGCGCGTAATACGTAAAATATTACTTTAGCAAAAATTTAATTTGAAATAACATCTTACAAATGCTTACAACGCATCCTTTGCTTGCCGGAAGGCAACCATTTGTTCAGCTAATGGTACTTCTCTTACTGATAATTTCTTCTGCCCTTCTTACTTTTTTTGTAGGAATCATTGTCGCTATTCCAATTTATGGTACCGACATTCTAAACACCTTGATCAATGCAAGTGATTTGTCAACCGAACGGGATATTGCAATGATGAAATATTTTCAGGTTGTAAACCAACTGGGCGTTTTTATCATCCCTTCACTTCTTTTTTCGTTCCTTGTTTCTAGAAACATCGTGGATTATTTGTGTTTAAATCGTGAGCCTGCAAGGATATCTGTAATCATTACCATTATTTTGATATTTGCAATTTTACCAATCATACATTGGTTTGTCGAAATAAATGAAGGCTTACATCTTCCTGATTTTTTGAGCCGCATAGAAGAATGGATGAAGGCGAGCGAAGAAAGTGCCATGAAGCTTACGGAAGCCTTTTTGAGCACAACAAGTATTTCAGGGCTCATCTTCAACATAATAATGATAGGGTTTCTTGCAGCTGTTGGTGAAGAGTTGCTATTCAGATCGGTGCTTATCAGGCTTTTTAACAATTGGTTTAATAATGTTCATGTTGCCGTAATTGTTTCATCTTTGCTTTTTAGTGCCTTCCATTTGCAATTTTTCGGGTTTATTCCCAGGTTCTTCCTGGGCCTTTTATTTGGTTACCTGTTTGTTTGGTCGGGGTCGGTTTGGTTACCAATACTTGCTCATTTCATGAACAATGCATCTGCCGTGGTAGTGTATTATTTGGTAAACATTGGCTATCTACATACAGATGCTGATGCTTTTGGTGCCACCGAAAACATATTGCTTCTTTTATTAAGTTTTATTATTTCAGGGGTTTTCATGGCAATGATATTTTTTGTTGAAAAGAAAAAAAGGTCCATACCCATCAAAATCTAATGTCTGAATCATACTCCATCAACCGCCAAAATCAGATTTAGAATACGAAAACATGGACCCCGTTTTTTATGTTGTACGCCATTGATACCGTGGGACAAATAATTAAGTATTATTTTACTGAAATATTTCTTGGTTTTAAGCGTTCACAATTTGCAATGCATCAATTAATTAGCAATTCTTTTGGTAATCGCTATTAATCTGATAAATTAGATTTTTTATGTATATGGGAAATTAGCTGTATTTTTATCTAAATTTTTCCGGGGGTCTTTACCTGATTATTCAATGGCTTAATTACTAATAGAATCAATTATGAAAATGTTTACTCTTTATTTGAGAGGGCGTAATATAATTAACCCTTTTCTGGTTCTCGCTATTTTTATTTTTCAATATAACTTCGGTTATTCGCAACAAACTGAACAAGCCCCAACAAAAGGGGACGTAAAAAACCACCAACTTACTGATGATCTAAGCAATCCCATACCCCCGGGCTGGGATACCTATTCAATCCAGGGAAATCCACACGGTGTGATTGTTATGTTAAGTGCCAATCCACGGATTAACGACATACCTATTTTGCCTGGTGATTATATAGGAGTTTTTTATCTGGATGATAACAGCGAGTTAAAATGTGGGGGACAAGATATTTGGTTGGGTGATGATAACATCATTTTTGGTGCTTTTACCAATGATCCTGACACTCCTGAAAAAGATGGTTTTGCCTTTGGGGAGGAGATGCATTTTAAGATTTATTCCTACACCACATTGAAGGAATATGATGTTGATCAGTTAAGCTTCGATCTCACCAACTATACAGGTACAAATATATGGTATCCATTAGCAATATCTCAAACTATCGATATGGTATGCCTTGAGGATTTTGACGCCTATGCTTCAGCTACACCAAATCCGGTTTGTTTTGGGAACACCGTTTCTCTTGAGGCCAACATTTTTGTTGGAACAACCGGCAATTATACCTACTCCTGGACCTCTGATCCTCCAGGATTTACTTCAATCCTTCAAAGCGTAACAGTAACTCCTACAGAAAACACTGTCTACTTCCTTGAGGTTTCTGATGGAATACTGTTTTCTGACCATTCAGCAAATGTAATTGTAAACCATACTGCAACAGTGGTTGCAGGATCTGATGTTTTGATTTGTGAGAATGAATCGGCTCATTTAACTTCCAACGCTACCAATTATAGCAGCATATTATGGACTACTGCAGGAGATGGTGTTTTTGATAATCCGGAAATATTAACCCCTTTCTATACACCAGGGCCTTTGGATGCCGAAAATGGATTCGCTACACTCACTGTACAGGCTTTGGCTCTTGCTGATTGTGAAATAAATGCAACTGACGAAATGGTTGTAAACGTAGGTAAATTGCCATCCGTTAATTTCTCTGAAACTATAGATTTCTGTGATATCCAAGAAATATGGATAGATTCTGAAGCTGAGGATTATTCTTCGATAGAATGGTCAACCAGCGGGGATGGAACATTTAGTGATCCAAATGAAACAGTTACACAATATTTCCCGGGAGATTTTGATGTTAACCTTGGTGAATTTACACTTCACTGCTGTGTTGAAGCCCTGAATCCATGTTCGGTGGGGGTTTGTGAAGAGGTGTTCTGTACGCTGACTGAGTCATCAACAGTTAACGCACCCAGTTCGAGGACCAAATGCGAAAATTTACCTGTCCCTTTAATTAGTGTGGCGTTTAATTACACTTCTGTTTTGTGGACCACGGCTGGCGATGGTTCTTTTGAAGATCCTGCTGCCTTAAGCACAAATTACATTCCTGGTCCATTGGACAATCAAAACGGAGGAACTGTTGTTACGGTTAATGCCTTTGGTCATGGGGCCTGCCTGAACCACCCGGCAACCAAAAATGTTAACGTCATCATTTTACCAGTTCCGAATGTAGATGCCGGTGACACAGATGTTATTTGTTCAAATGATCCATTGCAACTCCAGGCAAGTGCTGAAGACTATGCTTCGCTTGCATGGACAACTACTGGTGATGGTTCTTTTAGTAATAGTGGATTTTTAAACCCGCTATATTACCCGGGTATTGGTGATTTCTTATCGGGAGGATTTGTTCTGACACTAACGGCACAACCTTTTATCCCTTGCACAACAGAGGTTTCAGACATCCTGGAAGTTGATATAATTGATCAGTCAGTTGTAGATATTAATACACCTAACAATCAAAGTTTATGTGAAGGTCTAAGCCTCCAACTTGATGCCTGGGGATCAGGCTATGTAGGGATTCTATGGGAGACTACCGGGGATGGATATTTTGATGATCCTACCATTTTAAATCCGGTATATTTTCATGGCCCTGTTTCCGACCTGTCTGGTAATCCTGTCACCCTTACTGTTACAGCATTTGCTTCCCCAAATTGTAGTCCTGATGATACAGATCAAATAAGTGTTACATATAACTATGGTACTTCTGCGAATGCCGGAAATGATTTTGCAGCTTGTGAAGACCAGGTGTTTGTTTCAGCAACTGCTGAAAACTATGGATCAACTTTATGGGAAACCAATGGTGACGGATATTTTTTAAAGCCGGCATTGCTCGCCACACAATATATTCCGGGAGCCCAGGATTTGCTATCAGGCAATGCAGAACTTTGCCTTATTGCTTATGGAATAGGAGACTGTCCAGATGATATCGATTGCCTGACAGTAGGTTTAACTGGGAATCCGAGCGTCGATATTGGTGAAGATGATGATGCAGTTTGTTTTGGTGAAAACCACCAGTTTACACATGCAACAATATTGTATTATTCTTCATTAAACTGGTTTACTGAAAACGGAGGAGGTACTTTTGATAACCCGAACAGCACTAATCCAACCTACATTCCAAATCCTGAAGTCGATTACACGCTAGGCTGCATTTCTATCGGGGTTTCTGCCGAACCCTTGTCTCCCTGCAATATTGCTGAAGAAGACTTTATGGAACTGTGTTTCCAGGCGCCGCCAACGGTGCAGATAAGCCTTGATGAAGATAATATTTGTTATGGGGAGGATTATTACCTGATGCTTAATGAAGCATCCGAATATTTGGAATTGGTTTGGTTTACCGAAGACGGTGGTGGCACTTTCAGTGACAACAGTATTATCGATCCGGTATATTATCCCAACCCTGCCGTTGATTACCTTTTGGGTTGCATTACAATAGGTGTTAGTGCAGAACCACTGTCACCATGCACTATTGCTGCTGAAGATTTTATGGAATTGTGTTTCCAGGCATCACCGGAAGTAGAAATTGGTGAGGAATCTGCGGGTGTCTGTTATGGGGAATCTTACTATTTTGCATCAGCTACTGCCATGCATAATTTAAGCATTCATTGGTATACTGTTGATGGAGGAGGTACATTTGATAATACTTCTTTGACGAATCCAACCTATTATCCGGATCCCGATTCCGATTACGCCCTAGGTTGTATTGCCATTGGTGTTGCTGCAGAGCCCATGACGCCATGTACTGTGGCTGCCGAAGACTTTATGGACCTGTGTTTTCAGGCGCCACCCGAAGTTGATATCGGAGTTGAAGGTGCAACCATTTGTTATGAAGAATTTTACCAGTTTGAAGCTGTTGAAGCCAATAATAATTCCAGCATTCTTTGGTCGACCTCAGGGGATGGGAATTTTGATGATCCCAATATTTTAAACCCAACCTATTTCCCAAGTCCTTCGTTTGATTATCCGCTGGGGTGCGTCCAAATTACAGCCTTAGCCCAACCCATATCGCCCTGTGCTATTTCCGCAGAAGATATATTTGAACTTTGCTTCCAGGCTTCACCAGAAGTAGAAATTGGTATTGCTGACGCAGCAATTTGCCATGGAGATAACTTTACCTTCACAACTGTCACTGCTTCAAATAATTCAACAGTTGAGTGGTTTACAAATGATGGAGGTGGCAGTTTTAACAATGCCAACGACCTCAATCCAACCTATATACCCGATCCGGAAATCGATTATTCACAGGGGTGTGTAACATTGGGTATTTCTGCTGAACCATTTAGTCCGTGTGCCATAGCCACTGAAGATTACATGGAATTGTGTTTCAACGCCCCTCCCGAAGCAACTGCAGGCCCGGATGTTACGATTATTGAAACGGAAGCCTATGCAACACAAGCAACAGTGAATAACTTTAGTTATATTGTTTGGTCTACATCAGGTGACGGTACTTTTGAAAACAATATGCAACTGGAGACCAATTATTATCCTGGTGAGCAGGATATTCAAAACGAATCAGTACAATTAACAATTACAGCCCATCCATTGAACGCCTGCCCATCTCCCACGTCAGATGTCTTAACCCTGATTGTTATGCGACAGCAAAACATTCCTCTTCAAACTGGCTGGAGTGGATTCTCATCATTTGTTGAACCTGGTGATCCTTCTTTTGACGATGTGGTGTCACCTATAAGCGATCAACTTGTGTTTGCTCAGAACATGATACAATTGTACTGGCCAGAATACGGCATCAACACCATTGGTGATTTTAGCAATTACAACGGTTACAAAATAAAGCTCAGCGCCGAGGCGAACCTGCCAATTACAGGATTTTCCCAGAAAAATAAAACCGTTTCTATCCCTGAGGGCTGGAGTATTTTCCCGGTACTGTCCGACTGTTTTGTACCTTATACCGAATTAATATCACAATTGGGTGATAAATTAACCATAATGACTGAAATTGGCGGTGATGGCATACTTTGGCCGGACCAGGGAATATATTTGTTGGCCGGCTTAGAACCAGGAAAAGCATATATGCTTAAAGTTACGGAAGATGTAGATTTTACTTTTCCGGATTGTTCAACCCTTAAATCAGGCTTAACGGAACCTTTAGGGTTAATACAATTGCCATTACCTTACAACGAGGTTTATAAAACTGCTGATAAACACCTGGTTTGTTTTCCTGAAAATGCTTTAATTGGTGCCGGAATAAGACCTGGATCAGTTGTCGCTACCTACAATAATGAAAACAATTGTGTCGGAGCTGCAATCTGGGAAAATGGAAACATTGTCCTGCATGCTTATGCTGATGATATTACAACTCCAGAAATTGATGGTTATGTTGATGGTGAACCTTTAAACATAAGCGTGTTTGATCAATCCGATGGAACTCTTACAGAGTATTCCGTTGAGTATAGTACTGAATTTGATGACAATGAGGGCGTTTTTGTCGTGAATGGAGTATCCGTTGTTTTATCGCTCAAAGCATCAGCCACAGGAATTGACCAGAATATTTCCAATAGTATTCGTTTATTTCCCAACCCTGCAAACCACGAATTCAGTGTATTCAGCGATGAGGAAATAAGTTGGATAGAGATCACTTCAATCGAGGGCAACCTTGTTCAAAGTATTAACCTCATTAATCAATCAAACACCGCTAAGATTTTAATCAATGTCTCTGAACTAAAGCCTGGGATTTATTTTGTCAGGATAAAAACTGACCAAGGGCTGGCGGTTAAAAAACTGATCGTACAATAAAAAATTCAAGTCCTCCAGGTTTTCAAAAAAACCTGGAGGACTTATTTTTCCCTATCTCAAAATTATTTTCTCAACAATTTCAGTTTTTCCGGTGTTAACCTTCAATACGTAGTTTCCTTTTGGCAAGGAAGAAAGATCAAAAGTTTGGTTATTCGAAGAAACTATATCTTCAAAAACCAGCCTTCCGGCCATGTCATTAATCTTCAAAATTGAGTTATCATTTAATGAACCGTTTAGTCTTAAGTTGATAATGCCATTGCTCGGGTTGGGATAAACTTCAAAAGTAAGAATGGCATCGGTATTTTCCGGAATCGAAACATAAGGATCTACCGGATAGCTTGAAGCAAATAATCCACATCCGTGTGTTGCAGCCAAAACGGTATTGTCCGATTCACGGAATTGTAACATGTCAACCCGTACATTGGCCATGCCTTCAATATCGGGCTCCCAGGTTACATCATCTGCCTCAATATCCGAGGTTGACCATACACCAATCTCGGTTGCAAGTAAAGCCTGGTTATCGTTTTCAGGGTGATACATCGCCCAACGGATGGGCATATCCGGCAGGTTGCCTTCAATCATATCCCAGTTTTCGCCACCATCCAGGGTTTGCCATACCGATTCAACACCGTAATTGGAAAAAGTGACCATCAATTTATCCTCGGTCTCGCCAACAGCAATACATGAAACATAAGCTGTAGGGAAAGCATTATCAGTAATCTCAATTGTCTGGGGTGAATTGAGGTGGGCATTTTCAATTTTATATACCCGGCCTGTTTGGGTACCAATGAATAGATTTGCCGTTCCCTGGGGGGCATGTGGTGAAACTTTGATGTGGGAGAAATAAACATTTGTGCTGGTTTGCAGGGATACATAATCCGGATCAGGATCAAGAGGTATTCCATCAATACGCAACAAAGTGTTCGTCTGACTTCCAAAAAAGCTGGTTGCATTGGCATACAAAGTATTCATCTCCGAGTCGTAATCAGCAGGATTGATGAAAATTCCTGATTCATAATCACCGTATTCAACCTCCGAGCCATTCATCCAAAAAGTATAGCGGTTGTAATAAACAGATGTGATCCAGGTGTTGGGCTCGTTATCATCCATAAAACAGTATGCCCCGTCTCCACCATCAATCATATCGTCGATTCCAAGCGGGGAGTTTTGATACAACAAAGTTCCGTTATCCTGCAATCCACCCACATACATTGGGGCACCGGCTTGAGAATGAATATCGCAACTGTAGAATTGCAGGGTGTTAAATCCCTGGTTTTTCTCTTCAAATATGGGATATGAGCTGGTTGCTGATGTTGTATAAAAAACACCACCATCGTTACTGCAAATAAATTCGGTGGACGAGCCCGGTTTAAAAGCAACTTCATGCTGATCGGCATGCAGATATTCATCGCCCCCACCATAGTACATCAACGCCCAGTCCGAAATGTGGTTCCAACTGCTGCCGCTGTTGGTTGTTTTCCACATATCAAGCCCTCCGGTAAATACTGTATTAGCATCATTTGGATCTACGCGGATAATCAGCGCATGCCAGCCCAAAGTTGCCCAACTATTATCCGGTTTATTGATCGTCGACCAGGTTTCACCTTTATCTTCCGACTTTATAATATAACGTCCACGGTAATATTTAAAGCCATTATCATAACCAGCAACAATGGCTGCATAAATAACATCCTCGTCCGAAGGGGCACAGGAAAGCATAATGCGGCCCGGAGTATTATAGGTTCCGTGGCTTTGGATGATAGCAACATAATCATCGTATACCTCCCAGGAACCGTAGGATCCATCATCGGAATAAAAAATTGTGGCACCACCCTCCAGTTCAACATTCTGCATCGAGCTGGCATAAATCCTGTTATCGGCACCAATTTCTATATCTGATACTGCATAAGGTTCTCCATACCCTGGTATATCCGGCAACACCTGTTCCCAGCTTTCACCACCATTCTCTGAGCGAAAGAGACCATCTGAAGGCTCACTCTGATGAACCTGGCCCCGATAAATGCCTGATGCCACACCGGCATAAAGAATGCTTTCGTCATCTTCAATCCTGACTTTTAAAGAGGTAACATACTCGAAATCTATTGATGATTCCAGCACTTCCCAGGTTTGGCCTCCGTCGGACGATTTCCAGATACCCTGTCCTTTTCCGCTGGATTCACGGTAGATAATCAATGCCGTTTGGGCCTCGCCGGTTCCCACATAAAATGTCATCGGGTCGTTGGGGTCGTAAACAATGCTACTTATGTTTATATTACTCCAGAAATCACTAACCGGCTGCCAGGCCGACTGGTTATCTGTAATATCGTCGCGATACCACAGTCCACCGGTAACTCCACCAGCCCATACCATATTGCCCGAAGCATCGTTCGGATCCCACATGATAGCGCGTGTACGTCCACCCATTTCAACATCTGTTCCTTCCCATTCCAGGGTGGAAGTTGATTTGAGTTTCCTCTGTTCTTTCAAAGCTTTTGTTTCTTCATAGGCTGTAAACAACCTTTCAGGGTGTGTGGCGTGCGTAACAGGGTCGAGGGTCATAAAATAATCCTGTATCGACGCCATGTCGGGCTGAGTGGGTTTGGGCATTTCTGCAAGTTCTTCCTCGGCATATTGAGGCAGGGCCTCCATTCTTTCGGTGAGGAACTGTTCGTGCTTCTCTCTTTTATCAAGCTTATTGGTTTGGATAAACAAAATTGAGCCTGTAAAAACAGCGGCAATTAAAAGTAGAAACCATGTCCTGGTTTTCAAAGAAATAGTAGATGAAATTTTCATTGTATCGAAGAATTTAGTGAGTGAAATTTAAAAGTTGTCAAAATTAGGAAAGAAAGCGTTGATATGAGAAGGTTTTAGATATTTGAAATCAATCTATATTATGGTGAGGGTTAATTAGTGATATGTGAATGGAAAACAGGATTTATTAACCAAAACAGTCCTATCCATAAAACTCAGGCCTCCTGTCGTCGAAAACATGGTTTCGTGGTGTAGCCATTTTGTCCCTCGATTTTGAGGTGTCGATTTCAGCAAAGATCACTTCTGGTTTATCAGGGCTGGCTGAAACAATCACTTTTCCTTCTGGGTCAGCAATAATGCTGTTGCCTGTAAAAGTGAGCTCACCCTCAGTGCCTATCCTGTTTGCCGTAGCAATGTATATTTTGTTCATCATGGCTTGAACAGGAATAGCCTGCTGAGCTTTTCCGGGCAAAACCAGGTTAGAAGGGTGGCAAATCAAATCGGCGCCAGCAAGGGCAATAACTCTCCACAATTCCGGGAATATCCAATCGAAGCAGATCAATAAACCTAGTTTCACTCCATCAACTTCATAAATTTCAGGTTGTAAATCACCGGGTTTAAAGTAATCCTTTTCATCGATGAATAGGTGGATTTTCCGGTATTTCCCAACAATTCCATGGTTGTTGATCAGCAGCGCTGTATTGAATATATCGTGTCCGCTTCTTTCGTTGAAACCGGTAACGATGGTGTTATTATTTCTTCTACAGAAACTCGTGAGCAGGTCAATAAATTCACTGTTGCGTGGATGTTCAGAAAGTTTGAATGCCTGCCCCCGGTCGGTAAAATTATAGCCTGAATTGGCAAGTTCGGGTAACACAATCAGCCCGGCGCCCTTAGACAAGTCGAGTAAAGGAACCAGAGCTTCCACATTTTTTTCATGGTTACCTATAACCGGGCAATATTGAACAACAGCAATTTTCATAATTCACTTTTTTTTGATTAAAACACAAAGATACCAAACAAGGAGAATATAAAAAGGAAACCAATCCACCATGGCCGCTGAGATCGCAGTCTGAAATCGTTCATTATCGCCATACGATGATTTTTGTGTTTCTCCGGGCCTTCGGCGGTTAATTTAAATTTCAACGTTTGTTTTTTCCTACTTTTGCTCCCAAACTCAAAACTATTGAATCCACTCAAAAGACTAGCAGGGCAAACAGCCATTTATGGATTGAGCAGCATTGTGGGCAGGCTATTGAATTACCTGTTGGTCCCTCTTTACACAAGGGTTTTGATTACCTCGGAATATGGTGTCGTTACTGAAATGTACGCCTGGGTGTCCATTCTCTGGGTTATGCTTACCTATGGCATGGAAACTACATTTTTTCGTTTTTCTCAAAGCGAAAGGGATAAATCAAAAGTTTATAGTACAGCATTTTCAGCACTGGTGATCAGCTCTTTGGTCTTCGGGATATTGGTGTTGGTAAATTCGCAGGGAATAGCCAATTGGCTTGGTTATCCTGAAAACAGCAACTATGTAATCTGGTTTGGGCTTATCCTTGTTTTCGATGCCATCACTGCCATTCCTTTTGCCAAACTTCGTCAACAAAACAGGCCCATAAGATTTGCAACAATTAAACTAATAAATATCGGCCTCAACATCGGTCTCAACCTGTTTTTTATTTTGTTGTGTCCTTATATTGTTGATCATCATCCGGAAGGTTTTTTAAGCCGGGTCATTACCCGCTTTTTTAATCCGGAAATGCTTGTGGGCTATATTTTTATTTCTAACCTGATTGCATCGGGAATAACACTTTTGCTACTCCTGCCGGAAATACCCTTACAGAAATTGACCATTCATTTAAACCTTTTGAAACGAATGCTTGCCTACACCTGGCCATTGTTGGTAGTAGCTGTTGCCGGGTCAATCAACCTTTCGCTGGATAAAATCTTGTTGCCCCATTTGTTGCTCAACGATACCAATGTAATGTCGCAAGTTGGAATTTATGGAGCTTGTTATAAAGTCTCCATCATCATGACTTTATTTGTGCAAACATTCCGCTATGCCGCAGACCCGTTTTTTTTCGCTGAGGCTGGCAAATCCGATTCACGAAAAATTTATGCCGATGTACTGAATTATTTTACCATTGTGGTTTCTCTAATTTTTTTGGTGGTCACTCTATACCTCGATATTGTTATCAAATTCATTGGAGAGGCTTATCGCGAAGGAGCTGGTGTAATTCCCATCCTTTTACTTGCTAATTTGTTCCTGGGTATTTTCTACAACCTCTCCATTTGGTATAAACTCACCAACCAAACCATTTTTGGGGCCCTGCTTTCAGCTATTGGTGCAGGTATAACTATTGGCCTCAATTTTTTACTCATCCCTAAATTAGGGTACTACGGTTCAGCCTGGGCAGCTTTCTTCGCATATTTTGTTATGATGGTTTTGTCGTATTTTCTTGGGAAAAAACATTTTAAAGTTCCCTATAACCTGACAAAGTTCTTCATTTATCTTGGCCTGGCTGTGGTTCTGTATTTCATTAGTAATGCTATTCCAACCTTATCTTCTACTATAAAATACTTTGTTAACTCGCTCATGTTGTTGGTTTATCTGGCTGTAATATTTTTTCTGGAAAAAAATTCAATAAGCCGTCAGTTTTCAAAGTAATCATCTCTCATTGGAGAGACTTTTTTCATAAATCAAAAATGTTTCATGCAATCACTAACAAAAGTAGTATTACCATTTTTGAGTAGTTTTGTAGGCTTTTAAAAATATATAGATTGAAGGTAAAAATTGTAAATGCTTCTAAACATGCCCTGCCTACCTACAAAACCGAAGCTTCGGCCGGGATGGATTTGCTCGCAAATCTGGATGAAGGAGTTGTACTGAAGCCATTGGAAAGACACCAGGAACCATCGTTGCCGATTATCGCGGTGAAATAAAGATCATACCGGTAAACCTTTCCAATGATGATTTTACAGTTGTAGACGGTGAAAGAATTGCACAAATGATTATCTCGAAAATTGAACAAGCCGATTGGGTTGAGGGCTGCAAACTGTAGAATGTCTTCGGAGTGTTAAAAAAATGAAATACTACAATTATCAACAAAAGAGATTGTTTTGACTAGTTGAATAAACCGAATTAAATAACAAATGATCAATAAAAAAATACGGTTCTTTACCCTGACAATGATTCTGCTGCTGATTTCCAGCATCCCTGTAGAGATACATGCTCAGAAAAAGTCAAAGCAAAGCGAAGAACTTTCAGAACAAGATATTAAGAAGCGTAAAAGTGCTTTCCTTGATGCCAGCAAGGAAAGAATTTTGGGTAATTGGGATAAGGCTGCTGCCAGTTATAAAAAGGTGCTGGAAATCGATCCCAATCACGATGCTTCCATGTATGAACTGGCCAGGATATATCTTAGTGAGGGCAGGGCTGAAGATGCCATTTTACTGATGGACCAGGCGATCCAAATCAACCCGAGGAATGTTTGGTACCAGTTGTTCATGGCCGATCTATACAAAAACACCCGTCAAATTGAAAAAGTAGTTGAGGTTTTTCAAAACCTGGTTAAATATTATCCGGAGAAAATTGACTACCATTACGATTTGGCCCTTTCATACATTATCCTTGGCGATTATAAAAAGGCCATTGATACCTATAATGAAATGGAGGTGCTGATTGGGGTGAACGAGGATGTTTCCATACAAAAGCAAAAGCTATACCTCAACATGGGTAAACCCAAAAAGGCCCTTGAGGAAATAGAAAAACTGGTTGAGGCAAATCCCTCAAACAGCCGGTACTTACAAATCCTGGCCGAAAGTTATATGACCCTCGGCGATGATGAAAAGGCCTTGGAAACCTATCAGAAAATTGCTGAAATTGACCCCGGCAATCCTTACATCCGGATATCACTTTCAGACTATTATCGGACAACCGGCGATGACCAAAAGGCTTTTGAAGAACTGAAGCTTGGTTTTGCCAACCCCAAACTTGATTTGGATACCAAAATACAGATATTACTGACTTACTACACGGTAGACCAGTTTTACAATGATAAAAAAGACCAGGCCTTTGAGCTGGCAAAAATATTAGCGGAAACCCATCCCGACAACGCCAAGGGCCAATCTATTTATGGTGATTTATTATACAGAAATGGACAGGCCGAAGAGGCATACCAGGTTTTTCTTTCAGTAACTGAAAAGGATAAAAGCAACTATGGTGTATGGGAACAAATCATGTTTATTCAGAATGAACTTTCGAAAACAGAGGATTTGCAGAAAACCAGCGCTGAAGTTATGGAACTCTTTCCGATGCAGCCCTTGCCATATCTCTTTAACGGGTTTTCCAACAGTCAGCAAAAAAATTACGAAAAGGCTCTCCAATCCCTTGAGGCGGGGTCGAAACTCGTGGTTGACAATGACCTGCTTCTGGCCCAGTTCTACAGCTCTTTGGGTGACACCTATAACCAATTGCAGGACCATGATATGTCAGATCAGATGTATGAAAAAGCATTGAAAATAAATCCTAACGATGCCTTTGTACTGAACAATTACAGCTATTATTTGTCACTTCGAAATGTAAATCTTGAAAGAGCCCTGGAGATGGCACAAAGAGCCACTGAACTGGAGCCGGAGAACACATCTTTCCAGGATACTTATGGGTGGGCCTTGTATAAATCGGGCAAATACGATGAAGCCGAGATCTGGATAAAAAAGGCTTTGGATAGTGATGAAGCTGCCAGTGCAGTACTTTTTGAACACTATGGCGACGTGCTGTATAAGTTGGATAGGAAAGACGAAGCGCTGCAATATTGGCAAAAGGCAAAAGACAATGGTGGTGAGGCATCTGAATTCCTCGACAAGAAATTAAAGAACAAAAAGTTGTACGAGTAATTTTTGAGAATATCCAAAATAAATGAATTACCACTGGCGCATATTGGCACATTTAATCATTGCACTTTTTATTGTTGCAGGGATATCCTCATGCAAGAGTAAGCGAAGCCTTATAAAGCAGCCGATCAAAGCTGAAGGGCCGGACTATTTGTTTGAAAAGTTGAAGGAAAATGAATTCAGTTTTCAAACCTTTTCAGCAAAATTTAATGCTGAATATTCTATCGACAAAAAGCCATTTGAATTCAAAGGCCAGGTTAGGATTATAAAGGACAGTGTGATATGGATAAGTTTGGGACAGGATTTGGGCATCGAATTAGCCCGGATGATAATCACGCAGGATTCAGTTAAATTCGTTGACAGGTTCAATAAAAAATACTTTGTGGGTGATTACATATTTGTAAACGAATTCCTGAAAACGAATATCGATTTCGGGATTCTCCAATCTATTATATTAGGCAATGATTTCGAATATTACGAAAAAGCCCAGTTTAAGGCTGCGGTTGACGGAGGAGAATATCGATTAACCACTACCGGCCGCAGTAAGCTAAAAAAACATGTTAGAAACAGTGCCGACGACGAAAGAATATTCCTTCAATCGATTTGGCTCGACCCAGATAACTTTAAGATCACCCAGATCAAAATTAAAGAACTTACCGAAGACAGTAAAAAACTTACTGCTCATTATTCCGATTTTGAAGAAATTCATGGCCGTTTATTCCCATTCAAACTAGCCTACGAGGTAGAAGCTGAAACCCCGGTTACAGTAAAAATGAAGTATTCGAAAATTGTTTTAAACGAGCCTTTAAAGTTCCCATTTAAAATTCCATCCAAATATAATCCAACCAACTAACACAGATATTTTTATCTTTGAACCGTGTGTTGGTTCTCTAAATACAATTTTACCATATCCATCATAACATGGGCGTTGCTTGTTCCGGTGCTGGTTGTTGCACAGGATAAAATGAAGCAATTGGAAAACCAACGGGTGCAACTCGTCAAATCAATCGAATATACCGAAGTATTGCTCAACGACACCAGGGAAAACAAAATGGCATCGCTGCAGGAGCTGGCTTTGTTGAATGATCAAATCAGCAACCGGCAAAAACTTCTGGATAATTACAATGAAGAAAGGACCACCAGGCTTGATACCATTTTTCAGCTTTTATTTAAGTTAGATGAAATGGCTATAGAAGTTGAGGCCCTCAAAAACGAGTACGCTCAAATGGTTTATAGTGCATATAAAAACAATAGTGTCTACCAGCGAATGTTATACGTTTTAGCATCTGATGATGTAAACCAGGCATACCAGAGATTGAATTATTTTAAGGTTTATGTTTCAAAACGGAAAGAACAAGTTCAACTGATTGATGCTGCAGAAAAAAAATACTTATTGCAAGTAGATGCTCTGGAATCAAAAGTTGATATAACAGAAAATCTCCTGGCAAAGCTGGAAACCGAAAAAACCTTGCTTGAGCAGGAAAAACATTATAAAGACCTTGCGATCTCAAATCTTTCGAAACAGGAAAATGAGCTAACAAACAACCAGAGCAAACACAAAAAAAGAGCGAAAGAATTAAAACAGCAAATCGAGCAAATAATTACAGAAAGTATAGATGACAATGGAAATCCGGGAAGCAATAATTTCAATGCCCTGATAACCCTAACCCCTGAAGATAAAACCACAGTAAATAATTTTGCACAGAATAGGGGCCATTTACCCTGGCCTGTGGAAAAAGGGGTTGTTTCTTCGTATTTTGGTGAGCACAACCACCCCGATTTGCAGGGTATTAAAGTGAGGAATAACGGGATCAATATTGTATCACATAAAGGAACCAAAGTCAGGGCGGTATTTAATGGTGAGGTTACCCGTGTTATGACTATGCCCGGTTTCAATAATGTTGTAATTATTCGGCATAACGACTTTCTGACGGTTTATACCAACCTGGAAAAAGTATTTGTTGAACCCGGGTCATTGGTGGAGACCAAAGAAGAAATTGGTGTAATTTTTACAAATGATCAAGAATTTAAAACCGAACTTCATTTTGAAATTTGGGAAGGAAAAACACTTCAAGACCCTGAAAAATGGCTGGCATCTGATAAGTCATCCGACCTGTTAATACTCGATAACCCATAGATTATTATAAATCGGCTTTTTAACCAGAAAAGTTTGTGATTTTTTTTGATTCTCTTTTCGATCCGGTATTATTTATTTAAACTGCTGGTAATTAAACCTATATGCAGCTGCATGTACGCGGTTAGGTGTTTCTGTATGCACTTACATTAGCTTACCTCGCCACATATCTTGCTATTACTCTTGACTTTGAGCTAAAATGGTATTACCTTTGCACTCCTTTTTTAAAAACATTTCCAAGGAAACAAAGCCTATGAAACTATCACAATTCAGGTATCACTTACCACCGGAATTGATTGCTAACCAGCCTGCTGCGAACAGAGATGAGTGCAGGCTCATGGTACTTAACAGGAAAACCCAAAAAATTGAACACCGGAAGTTTACTGACATTCTAGAGTATTTTACCGACGGTGATGTATTTGTGATCAACAACACCAAGGTTTTTCCAGCCCGCTTGTACGGCACCAAAGAAAAAACTGGAGCAAGGATTGAAGTTTTCCTGTTGCGGGAATTAAACCAGGAAACCCGCCTTTGGGATGTGCTTGTGGACCCTGCACGAAAAATCAGGATTGGTAATAAGTTGTATTTTGGTGAAGAGGAAAACCTGGTTGCTGAAGTAATCGACAACACAACTTCAAGAGGAAGAACCCTGAGGTTTTTGTTCGACGGGCCATATTCCGAGTTTAAAAAAACACTTCAGGATTTGGGAAAAACTCCCTTGCCAAAAATAATCGACAGGGAAATACAACCTGAAGATGAAGAGTGGTATCAAACCATTTATGCAAAGCATGAAGGTGCTGTTGCTGCCCCTACAGCTGGACTTCATTTTAGCAGGGAACTGATGAAACGCCTCGAGCTGCAAGGGGTAAACTTTGCCGAAGTCACTTTGCATGCCGGTTTAGGAAATTTCAGGCAAATAGAAGTGGAGGACCTTTCCAAACATAAAATGGACTCAGAGGAATTGCATGTCAATCAGCAATGCGTTGATATTGTTAATAAATCAAAGGTTGGTAAACGCAAGGTTTGTGCGGTAGGAACCACTTCGATGAAAGCCATCGAATCGTCACTTACGATCTCTAAGATGATGAAGCCCTATGAAGGCTGGACCAATAAATTCATCTTTCCACCCTACGAATTCAGATTTGCCGATGCAATGGTAACCAATATGCACCTGCCCATGTCGAGCATGATGATGATGGTTGCAGCTTTTGGAGGCTATGATTTTGTGATGAAGGCATACAAGGAAGCCATTAAGGAAAAGTATAAATTCTTTACCTACGGCGACGCTATGTTGATAATTTAAGGAGAGTTGTGGGTTACAGGTTCGAGTTGTGGGTTGTACTTACTACTATTAACCATTAACGATCAGCTTTTAACAATAAACTTTAGGGCCGCTCAAATGCGGCCTTTTTTATTGCATGTCGAAAAAATCAAATAAAGCAGTAGTGATTGTTGCCGGAGGTTTCGGTAAACGGATGAAGTCTGTCATCCCAAAGCAGTTTATTAAAATTGCCGGGAAACCGGTTTTAATGCACACGATCGACAGGTTTTATCATTTCGATCCAAACATTCATGTTGTCCTTGTTTTACCGTTCGACCATATTGAAACCTGGAACCGTTTGTGCACGGAGCACCGGTTTACTATTGCTCATGAAATTGTCCCAGGGGGAGAAGAACGGTTTTTTTCGGTTAAAAACGGATTGGAAAAAATTAATACTAAATACCTGGTAGCAATTCATGATGGAGTCCGCCCGTTGGTAAGCGAAAAAGTTATTGATGAAGCTTTTCAGGCTGCTGAAAAACATGGGGGAGCCACCCCTGTTGTTTCTCCCAGTGAATCAATACGTCAGAAGGATGATAGCAAAAGTTTTCCTGTTAATCGCGACCACTATGTTCTTGTACAAACTCCACAGGTTTTTCGAGCAATGCTGATAAAAAAAGCTTACGAAAATCCTTATCAGAAAATTTTTACCGATGATGCCTCGGTTTATGAAGCAGCAGGGCACGGGATTCATCTTGTAAATGGGAATCCCGAAAACATCAAAATTACCATGCCTTCAGATTTGCTTTTTGCTGAAGCTATAATTAATGACGTATCTTTATCAGAATGACTTCAGTAAAAACCAACAAGGTAATATTAGGCATTGATCCCGGAACCAACATCATGGGTTACGGATTGATCATCGATGATGGAAAGGTAATGAAACTGATTACTTTGGGCGTTCTCAAGCTTACAAAATATTCAGGCCATGCATTGAAGCTGAAAAAAATATTTGAGCGTACGCTTGCTTTAGTTGAGGAATACAAACCGGATGAACTGGCCATTGAAGCACCTTTTTTTGGTAAAAATGTGCAGTCGATGCTAAAGTTAGGTCGTGCACAGGGTGTGGCCATGGCCGCCGCACTTTATCGCAACATACCTATTTTTGAATACACCCCCAAGCAAATTAAAAAATCCATCACCGGAAATGGAAGTGCTTCCAAGGAACAGGTTGCGGCCATGCTGGAACGTTTGCTGAATTTTAAAGAAACCCCCGAATATCTTGATGCGACAGATGGCCTGGCGGCGGCAGTTTGCCACCATTTTAAAAAAGGGCAGACCTCTGATTCGAAAGGCTATTCTGGATGGAAAAACTTTATCAGCGAAAACCCCGACCGTGTAGGAAAGTAAAGAAGTTGCTGAAATAAACTTATCTCTCTTAAACGCTGGCAGGTTTAATTTATAAAAAACAAACTCTTTAAATTGTCAAAAATCCTATTCCCCTTGTATAATTAATGTCCTTTTTCGATAGGAGGGAAATCATCATCTTCAGCATTCTCATCGCTACTGTACTGAATCCGTTGTAATGGAATAGGTACATCATACCCGGCTTCTTTTATAGCATCGTAAATTTGTAAAGCTACTTCGCTTCGCGTGCTAAAACTCACATTAAAGTTTATCCACATATAAACCGTAAAATCCAGGGAACTGTTCCCATAACCATCAAATAAGATCATGGGTTCGGGATTGGTTAATGTATTGGGATGGCTGGTGGCAATTTCACGTAACAGCTTCATAACTACTCTTGGATCAGCATTAAGTGAAGTCCTGACCTCGATTTTAAGCCGTCGTTGTTCATTGGATAATGTCCAGTTTATTACCTGTTTGGAGATAAGCTCGCTATTTGGAACAATTACTTCCGACCCGTCGTACGTGCGAACATTACTGGCCCGGACACCAATTTCGGTAACTACTCCCATCAGGGTGTTCAGTTGTATGGTATCGCCCACATGAATGGGCCGCTCGTAGGAAAGGATAAGCCCTGCAATAAAATTGTAAACAACACCTTGTAAACCGAAACCAATACCAACACCCAGGGTTCCAGCAATTAACCCAAATTTATTTAGTTCGACCCCGGCAGCAGTTAAAGCCAGGTAGATTCCAAACCCAATAATTATATATCTCAGGGTCATCGAAATGGCCTGGGGTACTCCACGTGGAATTTTCGATCTATATACCCAATCATCAGCAAAAATTACTTTTACTGCCTTGGCCAATAGGAATGAAATTATGAGCACAATTAAAAAGGAAATAATCCCTCCCAATGATATGGAAACCCTTCCATCACTATATGTCCAGGAGACATCCATAATTGCGCCTATCCATTCCAATATATTATCGTATACTCCAAATGATGACAGGGTGGCATAAGCCCAAAATACTATTCCCGAAAACTCTATTACAGGCTTCAGACGACCAACTAATTGTTTCTGGTATTTGGAAATACTGAAATAATGCTGTCCTTTTGACTCTTTGGTTAATATGATTAGCAGGCTTAATAATATTGTAATGATAGTAACAGAGACAACTGAAAACACCACCGACCGGATGACAGAATTAAGAAGCAGGAAGGAGAAATCAACACTGCCAAATATGAATCCAAAAATGGATAACACAATGAGCAGGATATATACAAATAGAATTAGATTAATAATCTTAGCTATTCTCCCTTTCGGTTTTTTTAAAAACCCTGCTTTTTGTTTGTACAAAAACAACAAAATAAACAAGGTGATGGCAGCAAAGGAGATGAGTATTATCCGGTTGGCAAATGCATAAATATAGACATAGGATTCAAGCGTGTTGAGAATAAATAATCCAATGATGATATAAAGCAGTTTAATAAACTTTTTTTCGATAAATTTCTTTGAAAGAACCATCACCGGTATCATATAAATTATCATGAATAACTCAGTGATGGGTAAGGGGCGGTTGGTGTAAAAAAACAAACTTATCAGTATCCCGAGAACCAGAGCCGATGCGACAGGTCGTTGCAATACAATAGCTGCCCTGACTTCATTTATGTTTTGTTCGTTAATGTTGGAGAATCTGGTTTTTTGCTTCAGATACAGGAAAAGTACGACAAGTAGCAAAATAAAGCCTATCTGGTAATAAAGTGTTTTGGTATTTGCAGAAAGATAAACATCAATCCTTCTGGTGTTATCCTCGATGGTTTTAATAATTTGTCTTTTTACAAATCCCGGGGAGGATGTACTGTCAATTGATGACCAAAGAGGTGGGCTGTCCTGCACAAATATCAACGAATGAAGTTCTTTTAAGCGTTCATTTAGCATTTCAATCACTTCGTCCACATTGCTTACTTCATCGTTAATGCTTTTATACACTTTTAGTACATGGTCCTGTTGCTTTTTGGTAGCTTTTTTAAGGTTGTTGATGGATGTAAGCACATCGGAGGAACTGCTGATTAACTCGCTGGCCACCTTTTCTTCCCGGGCAGCATCAAGGGTCTTGTTCCAAATCTTTTCTTTATCATTCAGCTCTTCAAAAAATCCCTGTAACTGCTGACTGCGATCATTGAACTTTGTTCGAATCGAAACAAGGATATCTTTGTAACCAATCCATTCGCGTTTGTAGTTCTCAGTTGCTCGTAAATTTAAATCATTCAGATCAATATCATCGAGCTTTTCTTTTACATCTATGAGATAGCTTTTCGTTACATTAAAAACAGAATCCTGATCCTTGATCTGCTCGCTGGGCTGAATACTTTTTTCAATTTCTTTAATCCTGGTTTTCAGGATTTCTATTTCTGCAGGAATATCCGATACAGCTACTGGATTAATAACCACAACCGAATCTTTTGCAACCGGCGTTGACTGGCTATAAGCAATTTGGGAGCACAATACCAGGGCCATTGATAGGATAATACTTCTAAATAGTTGAGCCTGTTTCATCATCCAAGATTTTAATTAATCAGGTAAAAATACAGCTTTTCAGGAAATCCATGTTTTTCATATCTGTGGATCAAAAAAAAACCACCCCCTTGAATGTAATTCATTCAAGGGGGTGGTTTTTTATTTTAGGTAAAGTACTTAAGCCTAGTCAGCTTCAATAAAAGGAATTTCCAATGCCAATTGTGCATTGATCAAAGTTTCAATTTTATTCTCAGCCTGGAAATACCTGGCAGCTTTTTTAACGGGTAAAATCTTCTTGAACTTTTTGTAATAGGATTTTTCTAATTTAAGTAGTTGTTGGTCTACTTTCATTGAACCGGTCCACAATTCATCAGCTTTTTCAGGAGTAAGCTTTTCAAAGTTTTCTGCATAATCCATGACTATTTTAATTCGTTCATTCTGGATAACAGATACTTTGTTGTTATACTCGTTGTAAAGTGGCCAAAAAACATCAGCCTCTGCCTTTGATAATTCCATTACTTCAGCAATTGTCGCTTTCTTTTCTGTTTTGAGTACATCACGGGCTATTTCAATGTAGTCCAATTCGGTTTGTGCCATCAGTTGCGCTCCGGCAAATACGGCGATAAATAAAATGATAAGTTTTCTCATTGTTTAGATTGTTTAATGTTGATGAATGAATTATTTTTTTAAAATAAATTTTTTGCAAAATTAATTTCTTTACCTGAATAATCTGTTAAAAAATCCTAAACTACTTTGTTACTGGTTTAATGGGATAATTGGCCATGATGGCCTTAACTGCTCTTTGTACATTCTCTTCACGACTATTTGGATCTTCATCTACAGTTTTTGACCCAACTCCCTGCCATATCAACTGTTTGGCCTGGTGATCGAAAACATCAATTACAAGTGTGCCAACCAGGTAATCATATTCCTGGTAGGTTGTGGATGAGTATCCATATCCCCAGCCCCAGCCAGGGCCATACCTGTAGCCATAGGGACTCCCACCGTAATGATTGGTGTAGGCATTAACACCTGTTTTCTGGTTAAACACAATAAAGAGTGAAACTGTTAGGTCACCACCCTCTTCAACAAATGTTAAGCCCCTCGCAGCAAGTTCTACTGCAACGGCATCTTCAATACGCTCCTGGTCGAAACGATTGAGTATTTTGTCACTATTTTTCGCCCAGCCAAAATAGGAATAGGTTTTATAATTTGCAAAATCGGCTTCTTTGTCGTAATCAAAAGAAACTGTAATTTTAGGTGAACAACCTGCCAATAAAATTATTGCCAATGCTACAAGTCCTAATAAACTTTTAGAGTGTTTCATTTTTAGTGTTTATATTGTTTTAAAATTGTTTTAATCTTCATTTTTCTGTGAGGCATATTTTCCAACAAGCATCGCAATAATTATGGCTATGTACAACTGGCCGGCAATACTTGTAAAGACTGACAACGATTTAGAGAAGGGCATGGTTGGTACCACATCCCCATAACCTAAAGTTGATAATGTTACCAGACCATAATACAAATAATCACTGAAATTGTTCACCTGATCAGAATATACTAATGCTGTCTCAGGAAATTTGAATGATGTGGGGTCGTACATCATTGAACTGGCGATCATTAATGAAAATACTAATCCCAGTAACAGGTAGCCGTTTATCGATTCCAGAATAACCTTGGCATTTACTTCTTTCGACCTGGCGATCATAAATATAAAATTGAAAACAATGTATACAAAAAATATAACGTTCAATCCCCTTGAGATAAATGAAATTGTTTCTAAATCCAGCCAGGTTGAACCTAACTCAAAAAACATGGCAATAACAGCAACTATCAGAATTGGTTTCCTGTATTTTTCCATTGCCAATGCGGCATTTAAATATATTATTGTGAATAACCAATCGTACATTTGGCGATGCCAAGATAAAGGAAAAAAGCTTACAAAAAACATGGAGAAAACCACGAATACAAGTAGGGAATAATTAAACCAGATTCTTTTTTCAGGAAAAGGAAGTTTCATTCTTGAAAACACATTTATTTTTTCAGGCTCGAAATTACACAAATATTCAATACGGCATAAAAATGCTACCCCCTATCATGTTTTGAGTTCAACTGCAGGAGGTTGTGAACTCATCACCCCGCATCAAATAATTTCTACATAGCTGGCCCTGGCAAATATTACGGCAACCATATGAAATGTAGGTTATTTTGTAATCCTTTTAAAAAAATGCTTCGAATCGCCCCATTCACCAAGTTTAATTTTATAACCTTTAAGCAATGTTGAATCATCAATTTTCTTAATCAGTTCATCAGCTTCGGTGAGGTAGGGCTTGTTGTTGTAAAGGAAATAGTTTTCGCGGAAGCGTTGTGGAGTAAGATTGGGCATCAAAACATTGGCGCCTACTTTTAATGCCATTAGCCGGCCATCAGATGAAATTGAATCCAGCGCAGTTCCTGCTGCTATGTTTATTTTTGGCATAATAATCCGCAACACCGCAATCATTAAAAGAGAAATATGAAGGCGATCTTCAAGAGAAACTAACTCATCTTTAAAACTAAAAAGTGGAGTGTCCTGATGCTCAATGTAGGGGCCCATTCCGACCATATCCACATCCAGCTTTTTCAGGTACAGAAGATCGTCGGCCAGATGAAAGGTAGTTTGGCCAGGCAATCCAATCATAACACCTGAACCCACCTGGTATCCAGCCTTTTTAAGGTTATCAAGTGCATTCAGACGGTTAATAAAAAAGTGTTTTCGGTTTTGAGGGTGAATTTTGTTGAACAACTCCGGGTTTGATGATTCGATGCGCAGCAGGTAGCGATGGGCACCGCTGTCGAACCAACGCTTATAGGTTTCAAAAGTTTGTTCACCACAGGAAAGTGTAATTCCAAGTTTTCCTTTGGATAAGCTTTTGATTTTTTGGATGAGCCGATTGATTTTAGCAATTGCATCACCATCCGTTCTTTCCCCGGATTGAATGACCACCGAACCATAATTGTTCTCCATAGCATGACGGGCACAACTCAATACATCTTCTTCATCCAGGCAATAACGATCTACCTTTTGGTTAGCTGCACGGATACCGCAATACAAACAATTCTTTTCACAAATGTTGGAGTATTCAATCAAGCCACGCAGATAAATGTTTTTACCAACTTTCGCCTCCCTAACAATTTCAGCTTTTTTAAAAATCAATTCTCTTTCAGCGTCTGTTTTAACCGAAAGCAGGTTAATAATATCTTCTCTCGAAAAAACCTTTTGTGATAATATGTCTGCTATTGCATTGCTCATTTATTAACTAATGTAGGACATTAAAATCTGTATTTTCAATTTTCAGATAAATAAATCCAAAACCCTAAACTCAAAATCCAAAATAATATCTAATGTTCAAATGTTATACAAGTAAATCAGTTAGTCAACTATATTCATCTATCCATGAGTTATGGTGGTTAAAATGAAACAGTAGTTTTGAATTTTAGATTTTGTTATTCGAGGTTATTTTGATTTTTGGATTTAGATACTTGAGCTTCCATTTCGAAAACCATTGATTTTATAATCTGAATCTATGTAACCCTAAAAGGTTCAGTAACCCGATCAAAAATTCCATTCATCCAGGCGATGGCCATACCATAATTTGAAATGGCGATATTGGCATCTTTAGCTTCTTTCAATCTGTTGCGCAGTTGTTTTCGGGTAACCATACAACCCCCACATTGGATTACCAGTTTGTAGTCTTCGATATCCCTGGTTATTTTATCCAGCCCGGCAACCACATCATATTCAATGTTTTTGCCTGTATGTTTATCAATCCATTTAGGAATTTTATACCTGCCGATATCATCACAATTTACCTGGTGGCTACATGATTCCAGAATTAAAACACGGTCACCATCATTAAGTTCATCAATTTTTGGTGTACCATCCAGGTAAGCCTGAAAATCGCCACGGAACTTAGCCAGAATTATACTGAAGCTTGTAAAAGGCACGTATGAAGGCACGATGTTTTTCATTTTTTCAAACACCTGGCTGTCGGTAATGGCCAGCTTAGGTGTAATTCCTGAGGTAAGAAAAAAATTCTCCACCTGGTCTTCCTTCAGTACTATATTAATCGCATCATTATCCAGCACATCACGGATGGCCATTACCTGAGGAAGTATCATTCGCCCGTCGGGGGCTTCGTTGTCGATTGGAGTTATAAGCAACACATAATCACCTTTTTTAATGGCATCGCCCAAAAGTGACGGTTTTTGAAATACCGAGTCCGGAATACTTTTTCTTATGGTTTCGATGATCTCATCCAGATTATTCCTTTCTGTAGCGCTGAAATTAACAGGGCTGGTTTTGGTTATCTTTTCAATCTCGGATCTGGTTCTTTTATCCAATGACTCAATGTCAGCCTTATTATGAACCACAATGTAAGGAATTGCGTATTCTTCAAAGGCACTGATGAGGTCAGCCTCATAACCATCAAACTCGTTATCAGCCAGCATCAACACGGCACTGTCAACCATTTTCAGTACTTCCTTCGACTTTTCAATACGCTTTTTCCCCAAATCACCGGTATCATCAATGCCAGCTGTATCAATAACAATAGCAGGACCGATACCAAAAATTTCGATGGATTTCTTAACAGGATCGGTTGTAGTACCTGCTTGCTCTGAAACAATGGCGATTTCCTGGCCAACCAGTGCATTTATAAATGAACTCTTCCCGGTGTTGCGGCGTCCGAAGATGCCTATGTGTGGTTTATTATCTCGTCCTTTCATAAATAATCATGTTTTGTAAAAAAGGGCCGGTGGTCTGGCCGGACCACCGACCCATACGACAAACAAAATTTCTTTTTCTTAAAAATATAAGTCTCTCTCGCCAGACTTAATTCTCTCTATTCGATTCAACAATTCCTCTTTTCGTCTAAAGTCGTTCAAATCTTCCAGGTTTTTAGCAATCACCGCCCAGCCCTTTTCCTTGATAGTTTCCGATGCATAATCCATCAGGTATTCAGCAAGGGTAAGAATGGCGTTTGGTGTACAATATCGCTTGATAAATCCCGGAACCGAGAACTCCATAAAATGCTCACCGGTCCTTCTTTTCCGGTAACATGCTGTACAAAATGAAGGCAGAAAATCACCCTCCAGTAATTCTTCTATAATTTCGCTTAAACTCCGGTCATCGCTGATCTGGAATTGTTCTTTATCGAGATTTTGTGCATTATTAAACTCTTCGGCATAAGCTCCCAATTCAATTTTTGTTCCGGCATCAATTTGCGAACATCCAAATTGTAAAACCTCGTTGCGAACATGCCTCGATTCGCGTGCCGTTAATATCATCCCGGTATAAGGAACTGCCAGCCTTAAAATGGCAATCAACCTTACGAATTCTTCTTCTGAAACCATATAATTATCGTCCACTTCAAAATCTGAAGCATCCTGAAGACGTGGAAACGAAATGGTGTGCGGACCTACATTAAAGCAAGCTTCGAGGTGGTTAACATGGCGGACAAGTCCTAAAACTTCAAAACGCCAGTCGTGAAGGCCAAATAAAGCGCCAATACCCACATCATCTATTCCGGCTTCAAAAGCACGGTCCAGTGAATTAATTCTGAAGTTATAATCAGCTTTCTTTCCTCCGGCATGATATTTTTTATATGCTTCAGGGTGGTAGGTTTCCTGGAAAACCTGGTATGTTCCAATTCCTGATTCTTTTACAATTTTAAATCCCTCAACATCCAGTGGCGCTGCATTGATATTGACCCGCCTGATCTCTCCGTTTCCCTTTTTAACACCATATACTGTTTTTACAGTTTCGGCAATGTATTCGGGAGTATATTCCCTGTGCTCACCATAAACCAAAATCAGTCGCTTCTGGCCATTCTCTTCAAGTGCCTCCACATTTTTAATCAGTTCGGCATGGTCCAGGGTTTTACGAACCGCCTGCTTATTGGAAGATCTGAAACCACAATATTTACAATTATTCGAGCATTTGTTGCCAATATATAAAGGAGCAAAAAGTACGATACGGTTTCCATAAACATTTCGCTTAAGGATTTTGGCTCCCTCTTTTATCAGTTCAATCAGTTCAGGATCGGTAGTGTTTACAAGCACTGCCACATCCTGCATACTCAGCCTTTGTTTGTTGAGTGATTTTTGAATAACTCGCTCAACGCTTTCCCTGTCTGGCCTGGCCTCAGCCAGCATGCTTTCAATTTCTTCGGGATCGATGAAAGGAAGCCCCGGGCGATCTTCGATATTATATTTTTCTGGAGTAAACTTCATTTGTCGTTGATGTATGTCAATTAATTGGGTAAGGAGATTGTGAATTTCGTTCCAACATCCGGCTTGCTCTCAACCCCGATCTCCCCCTGGTTCATTTCCACAAGTTTTTTAACAATAGACAGGCCAAGTCCACTACCGGTGATATTGCGGGTTTTCATGTTTTTAATCCGTACAAATTCCTGGAACAGTTTAGAAACTTCTTCCTCTTCCATACCGATTCCAGTGTCTTCAACAATAAGCTGCATATTGCCATCGTCTTGCTTCAATCCTAATGTTACTTCTCCACCTTCGCGGTTATACTTAACCGCATTCGACAGTAAATTGTTTAGTATAATTTCCATCTCTCCCCGGTCGGCATTGATGTAAATTCCTTCTTCCTGGATGGGATGGACTTTAATTTTCCTTTGGTTGGCCAATGGTTCTATGGTATCGCGGGCAACCCTTATTATTTCTGTAATATCGATGGTTTTGATGTCGCGGGTTTTTCGCCCGGATTCAAGTTTGGTCAGGTCAAGCAGATCGATGATCAATGTTCTCATTCCCTTCAGTCGTTCCATCGAGCGGTCAATCATCATCCGGTAGCCATCGATGTTGCTTCCGGCCTGCTTGTCTTTCATGATTTGGAGATAGCCTTCGATGGCATTCACCGGACTTTTTAATTCATGCGAAAGCACCGATAAAAACTGGAAGCGTGCCTGTTGGTCCTCCTCATTCATTTTGCGGGTCATCCGCTTCAGGAACAAATGTTTCGTGAGGTTTTCCATGGCCGCCTTGAGTTCCTGAGGCGTAAATGGTTTTGGCACGAAGTTAAAAGCTCCATTGTTGGTTGCTTTCACGGCCAGGTCGAGCGAAGCGTAAGAAGTAATCATCATCACCTCGGCATCATAAATAATTTTATTGATGTACTCTAGTACTTCAATACCATGGATTCCTGGTAATTTATTATCAAGCAAAACAATATCTATCGAATCATTATCAATGATCTCGATGGCCTGCTCCCCTGATCCGGCTTCCATCATTTGGAAATCGAAATCCTCATCCATGAATGGGTAGCCTACCGAAAAATTTTGTAGGATGCGGTTGATTCCCGAGCGGATTCCCGGTTCATCATCTACCACAAGTACTTTTAAAGTTGCCATTTGTTTGCCTTTTAAAGTTTAAAAAAAGACATGCGGGCAGTAAAAAGTATCATTTGTATCAAGCAGGCCCGCATGTCGGTATTAACAAAAACTATATGAGATAATGAAGTTAAAGTTTCAGGAGTTTGTTGATTTCTCTTTGCAACTGGTCGGGCCTGATCCCTTTTTCAAGGTATTGATCGGCTTTTATCCAGCTGCGTTCTTCTTCGGTGTCGAGTCCAAAAACCATCCCGGTTTCAGCTGTTACTGCCGAGGCGATGATTACAGGAACATCGGGATATCTTTTCTTGATTTTATATCCAAGGATAAATCCACTGTCCTTGTTCTCCATCATCAGGTCAAAAATTGCCAGGTCGGGTTTTTCGGTTTCAAGTAAGGATTCCGCATCCTTCTGGCCTTCAGCCACCAGGGTATCGAAGCCGAAACTCTCCACATGAAATTTCATCTGGTTCAGACTATCGATATCATCGTCCACGATCATAATTCTTTTTCGTACTTCTGTCATTGATTTATTTTTTTTATAATTCACGCTTTCGCGGTAAAGTGATTTTAAAATTTGTTCCGGTTTGGCCATTTTCAGGCAATGCATTTGAAGTAACATCAATCTGCCCTTTGTGCATTTTAACAATTCCATAGATTAATGGTAAGCCTAACCCGGTTCCTTTTCCCATTTTTTTGGTTGTGAAAAATGGTGTAAATAATTTATCCATGTTTTCTTCCGGAATACCAATGCCGGTATCGCTCACATTGATTTCAACTGAATTTCCGTTTCCGGATAGTGAAACCGAAAGTACACCTCCTCCAGGCATTGCTTCCACGGCATTTTTTTCCAGATTTGTAAGTACCTGCATCATTTGATCCCTGTCGATCTGAACAACCAGGTTATCAAGTTGTGATTGAAAATTGATTTCAATATTTTCTGGTTTGATCACCGATTGCAGGCTATGCTCAACGAATTCGTGAATATTTACATCCTTCAGTTTTACCTGGTTTTTACGGGCAAAATTCAGTAATCCTCCAACGATTCCCTTACAGCGATCCGCCTGTTCAACGATCAGTTCTAAATCCTTACGGATTGGGCTGTCTTGAGGGGCTTCATCTTTAAGGATATTTGAATACATCGTAATAACCCCCAAAGGATTATTGAGTTCATGTGCAATCCCGGCAGATAATTGACCCATCCCTGCGAGTTTTTCAGACTGCTTGAGCGCCATGCGGGTTGATGCAAGCTTATCGTTTGAAACATTTAAATCATCTACCGACTTATGCAACTTTTCGATGGTGAAAGGAAGGCACATTTCTGTTTCAGCCAATCCTTCAACAATTGCAATGGCATGGTCAACACAGGTTTCGTATCCACAAGCACCACAATTCAAATGGTCTTTCGGGCTAATTTTACCCATTTTCTCAAGAGCATCGTTGATGTCCTTTTCATCTGGTAGTTGTAAGCGCCTGTCGGATGGTGAAAACTGCTGACTAAGGTCCACACCTTCAACAGAATCAACCTGCTTTTGCCACTGCACGGAATCAAGCCGGTTCATTTTGTCGCGTACGTATTTACTGATCTGGGTACGACGAGTATAGCGTTTACCGCATTTCGACATGCCGGGGCCCATGATGCATCCTTCGCAACAAAGCAATTCGAGGTGATGTGATTCCAGTAATCCCGATTCAAATTCTTTTACGGCATCCCTGAAATTAATTCTTCCTTCAGCCACAACGATATTACCTTCTGCAATATCATCAGACCTGTTAACCGTTTGAAGCAAACCCCTGCTTACCGGAAAAATGGCACCTTTGCCAGCATGCGGTGGATCAAATTCCGAAGAGGCTGCACTCCCATGGTCAATGCCTTCAGAAGCAAAAATCTGACGCAATTCGGTAAAAGTAATGGCCGCATCAATTTCATCCGACTCGGCCTTTTTTGCAATGCATGGGCCAATAAAGACTATCTTAAGGTCTTTGCCATGAAGTTCCCTCAAAATCCTCGCGATGGCAACCATTGGTGAAGCCACTGGTGCAAGGTAGGAAACCAGCGAAGGGTGATACTGCCGGATGTAATAAACGATAGCGGGACAATCGGAAGAAATATGAGGCCTTTCGCCATTCAGATCCATCAGCTTTTCATATTCCTTAGCAACCATATCTGCACCAAAAGCCACCTCATTCACCATATCGAAACCAAGGTTTCGTATCATCCCCACCAATAAGCCATTGTCTTCAATTTCGGTGAACTCCGCAGCAAAACTGGGCGCCACAATTGCAGCGACCTTTTCGTTGGAGTTGAGCAATGCTTTTACCTCCGAATTGGAATTGTAATAAACTTTCGCTCCCTGGCTGCATACTTTTACGCAGTTTCCACAACCAATACAACGCTCGATCATCACTTCAGCCTGCCCGTTCATAATGCGTATGGCTTTTACAGGACACTCGCGGACGCAGGTATAGCAAACCTTGCACAGGTCTTTCTGTGTATAAACAAGATTTTTATTTACTATGCCTGACATCTTAGTTGCTATTTTCTATTGATTCAACTCGTAAGTTTTCAACCTACCATTGCTCACCATCTACAAACGAGTACTTTACTGAATGATCGCTGGTAACGATGCATAAGGGAAAATCGGGATTTTCACAATTGTTGGTGAACAAGCGGATGGTTTCCGCTTTCCTTAACTCTTTTTCTTTTAATTCCCTTTTCTCGATATTGCTATTCTTGTTTTCCATCTTATTTCCTAGTTATTATTTTGCTCATTAGTTAAATTTAGTGCTGGAGTGTTTGTAGCTTATAATGGCACGTCCCGTTTTTGGTAACTTGTATGCAGAAGTTTGTGACTTTTATGACTCAGTGGTTCACCAAGGAATTTATCGTACAGCTCGATCACCTCAGGATTCTTATGACTTACCTTTATCGAAGATCTCTCATCAATCTCGTACAACGACTTCATCCTTGCCATGATGGCATCTTCATCGGCACCAATATGCTGACCACCGCCGGCGATACATCCTCCCGGACAGGCCATCACTTCGATGAAGTGAATGTCATCTCTGCCATTCCTTAGCTCATCGAGCAGGACCTTAGCATTTTCCAAACCACTAACAACAGCCACACCAACTTTCAGGTCACCAATTTGTATTTGTGTTTCCTTACGTCCTTTCATTCCCCTGATAGCGTTTACCTGGAATTCCATCAGTTCATTACCTGTAAGCTTGAAGTAGGCAGTCCTTAATGCGGCTTCCATTACACCTCCTGAACCACCAAATAGCTTTCCTGCAGAACTCCTGATTCCATGGGGGGTGTCGGTAAGTTCCGGTTCAATGTTGTGCATGTCGATACCATAAAGCCTGATCATTTGAGCAAGTTCGCGGGTAGTCATCACTGCATCGACATCAGTAACACCCTGGTGAGTCATGTCTTCACGCTGTGCTTCAAATTTCTTGGCAGTACAAGGCATGATCGATACCGAATAAATGTTCTCTGGTTTTACATCGATTTTCTCAGCAAAATAGGTTTTGATAACTGCCCCAAGCATCTGTTGTGGTGATTTACAACTGGAGATATTTGGAATAAAATCAGTTGCAAATTCCTCGGCATATTTTACCCATGCAGGGCAACAACTGGTAATCAATGGCAAACTGCCTCCATTGCTGACCCTGTCAATCAACTCTGCAGATTCTTCCATAATGGTAAGGTCAGCAGAGAAACTGGTGTCGAAAACATTTTCAAAACCAATCTTGCGCAAAGCAGCATTCATTATTCCATTCACATCTTTACCCGGTTCCATACCAAATTCTTCGGCCAGTGATACTGAAATTGCAGGAGCATATTGAACCACAACCTTTTTTGCCGGGTCATTCAATGCCATCTGAATTTCGTTGATATGTCCTTTCTCGCTTAGGGCTCCCGTTGGGCAAACCATGATACACTGTCCACAATTAACGCAACTGGAAGTATTTAACCCTTTATTGAATGAAGTTCCAATCACTGATTTACTTCCACGGTTGATATAGTCGATGGCTGATACACTCATTACCTCTTCGCAAACCCTTACGCAACGCCCGCATAAAATACATTTATCCGGATCGCGGGTAATACTTGGACTGGAAAGATCCATATGGAAATTATTCTTTGTCCCTGAAATCTTCCGCTCGGTAACATTATGCTCAACAGCCATGTCCTGTAAGGTACAGTTTCCGTTTCTTACACAATACAAACAATCGTCGGGGTGGTTTGAAAGCAACAACTCCACAATCATTTTACGTGCTTCAACAACACGGGTGGTGTGGGTTTTTATTTTCATTCCGCCAGCTACCGGGAAGGAACATGATGTAACAAGCTTACCGCTGTTTTCGTCCTCAACCACGCACATACGGCATGCACCCGAAGGAAAGAAATTCTTCATGTGGCAAAGGGTTGGAACCTTGATCCCGTTGCGTGTCAATACATCCAGAATGGTTTCTTTTTCCTGGGCTTCGAGTATTTTGTTATTGACTTCTATATTCATTTCTGTTGTTTTTCTTTGATTAAGCAACAATGTCCACTGCGTCAAATTTGCAAACCTCTTCGCAGTTTCCGCAGCCTATACATTTGTCTTCAATAATAAAGTGTGGTGCTTTTCGTGTTCCGATGATGGCATTTGTTGGGCATTTGTGCGCACAAATGGTACATCCGGTACATTTCTCCACATCAATTTTAAAAGTTCTCAATTCGGTACAAACCCCTGATGGACATTTGCGTTCGTAAATGTGTGCTTCATATTCGTCTCTGAACCATTTTATAGTACTGAGTACCGGGTTAGGAGCTGTTTGGCCCAGACCGCACAGGGAAGTTTCCCTGATAACTTTACCAAGTTTTTCGAGTTGAATAATACCTTTGAAACGCTCAAGAGCTTCCTTTTCGCTGCTGCCATTTGGTTTATGGGTAATGCTTTCCAAAATCTCCAGCATCCGGCGGGTGCCTTCACGGCAGGGGATACATTTTCCACAGCTTTCGCGTTGAATAAAATCCATAAAAAATTTGGCAACATCCACCATGCATGTGTCCTCGTCCATCACAACCAAACCACCCGATCCCATCATGGCGCCAACTTTTATCAACGACTCATAGTCAATCTGGATATCAAGATTCTCTTCGGTGATACATCCACCTGAAGGGCCTCCAATTTGTACAGACTTGAATTTTTTATTGTCAGGAATTCCACCAGCAATGTCAAAAATAATGTCCCTGATGGTGGTTCCCATGGGGATTTCAACAAGGCCAGTAAGGCTAATTTTTCCTGAAAGAGCAAATACCTTGGTTCCCTTACTCGTCGCTGTTCCGATTGAAGCATACCAATCTTCGCCTTTTTCTAGAATCTCGGGTACATTCGAAAAAGTTTCTACATTGTTGATAATGGTAGGTTTGCCAAACAATCCGCTGATAGCTGGGAATGGAGGCCTGGGCCTGGGCATTCCGCGTTTACCCTCGATGCTGTGGATGAGTGCAGTTTCCTCACCGCAAACAAAAGCGCCGGCACCCATTTTAATAATGAGGTCGAAATCGACACTGCTACCGAAAATATTTTTACCAAGCAAGCCATATTCACGGGCCTGATCAAGTGCAATTTTCAGGCGTTCGATGGCCAAGGGGTATTCAGCACGGATGTAAATGTATCCTTTGGTGGCGCCAATTCCATAAGCTGAGATGGCCATTCCTTCGATTAATCGATGTGGGTCACCTTCGATTACCGCACGATCCATAAATGCTCCAGGATCTCCTTCATCGGCGTTACAAATCAGATATCTTTGGTCGGCTTCCTGGCTATGGGCAAATTTCCATTTTTTTCCAGTAGGGAAACCACCACCTCCACGGCCACGTAATCCGCTTTTTTCAACCTTATCGCAAACTTCTGCGGAGGTAAAATCCTTTATGGTATTCAGAAAACTTTTATAACCTCCACGGGCAATGTATTCCTCGATATCGATGGGGTTAACAACACCACAGTTTTTTAGGACAATACGTTGCTGAGGAGCAAAAAACGGATGCTCGTCAATAAAAGGAGTGTTTTCCCATGCTTCCAGGTTTTCATTCCTGAATTGGCCAAGGATTAATTCGCTTTTTACTTCCTGCCCAAAAACACCTTGCAGTATTTCATCAACCTTTTTACTGGTCACGTTTTGGAATGACACCCTGTTTTTACCCGGCAATTGGATATCGAGCAATGGCTCGGCTGCACACAGTCCAATGCATCCTACCTTAATCACCTCTACATCCAACTTGTTTTTGTCGATGTAGCTCATGGTTTCCTGCAGTGTTTTATCTGCTCCGGCACCCAGGCCACAGGTGCCTGCGCCAATGTAAATCACCGGTTTAACAACATCATCCCTTCTGATACGGGAGAGTTCCGCATTTACTGAAGACTGGGTTTGCGTTGGACTTTTATCCGCCAGCACATACTTTTTCAGAAAGTCTTTTGTATCTATTTGATTCAGTATTTCCATATCAAGCTTCAGTGTTTTTATAATTTTCGATGATCTCAATCATTGATTGTTCGGTTACTTTGGCATGAAATTCACCATTTATGCATATTACCGGGGCCAGTCCACATGCACCAATGCAGGCAACCACTTCAATACTGAATTTACCGTCACGGGTGGTTTGGCCTGCTTTTGCTTTAAGTGCTTTTTCGAGCTGGGCAAGCACAGTTGTTGAACCCAATACATGGCAGGCAGTTCCACGGCAAACCTGTATATGGTACTTTCCTTTGGGCTCGAACCTGAACTGGTTGTAAAAGGTAGCAACTCCATATATTTTACTGGTTGGGATGTTCAGCCTTGTGCCAACTTCGGCTACAGAGCGCTCTGATAAAAAGCCCTCCCTCTCCTGGATTTCCTGTAAAATTGGTATAAGGCTATCCCTGCCAGGGGTTTTTTTTACTTCTTGAATTTCAACAGTTGCTTGTTCCATGTTGAACGTTTTTAATCCTTAACTAAATCATTTTACTTATCAGATGCTAAATGGCTTGTGGGGCCATTGTTTTGTCGAGTAAAGCTTCGATCTGAGGTAAAAGCTTTTTCGAATCAACCGGCTTTTTGAGGAATCCACTTACGGGTAACCATACGTTTTTGCCGTCTTCGTTGCAATAATCGATACCTGCATTTCCACTAAGTATGTCTTTCAAAAGAATCACCTGCAACTCGTTGTATTTTGGATCCATCCTGAATTCGCGTGCCATATCTCTTACGCTATCTTTTGTTGTTGTAAAAACTTCAATTGAAGTTTGCATCAGAATTGGCAGGCCTTTAAAATCAGGGTCACTGGTAAGCGCTTCTGCCAGTTCGAAACCTTCATAATGGGTAGTCATCATCACGTCGAGGATAGCCAGATTTGGTTTGATTTCCTTTGCCAGTTTGATGCCTTCGGTTTTGTCGTTGGCAGCAAAAACTTCGTAACCTTCGTTCTCGAGAATAGTAGTAATTACGTTGATGATATCAATATCATCATCTACGATTAAGATCTTTTTGGTTTCCATGTTTTTGTAATTAAAATTGTTTAACATCTTTATGATTTTCTTGTTGATTAATTATCGAATTGTACGTTGCACGATTGAAGCCCGGAAGAAAGAATGAACTGATTTTTATTTCCAAGCACAATCTCACTCAGCAAATCATAGTTGTCGCTTGATTTTGTGAGGTAACCCTCAGCACCGGCTACCATCATTTTATTTACATACCTTTGGTTTTCGAGTGATGTAAATGCAATAAATCGTGTATGCGGGTATTTCCGATGGCCAATCATTGCAGCTTCAAAACCATTCATCTCTGGCATATTTGCATCAAGAAAAACAATATCGGCTTTTTGACTACCCATTAATTCCATCAACTGTATTCCATTTTCAACTTCACCCACAAGCTTCACATTTCCGATATTGAGCAGGATTTTTTTTAATCCTTCACGGAAGTGTTTACTGTTGTCGGCGATGATGATCTTTTGTTTTTTCACGGTTTACTATTTACGGTACAAAAGTAGCTTCGCAAACAGGGGTGGCACAAGAGTAAAGCCCGCAACTTAAAAACAGGTAAAAACACCTGTAGTGAAATGTTTTAATTATTACTATTCAATGATATACGGCTGTTAATTATTTAACAAAGGGTATGAAAAAAGTTTGGCCGAAATTGGGGAAACCTCCCGAAAGGCCCATTGTTATTTAATTAACAATGGAGTGAAAAAAGAGCTGAAGATGAAACTTTTTTTTGAATAGGTGTTTTACACGGGTTGAAAGCTGTGGGGGTTTTGCGCAATATTCGAGGATTTTTAGTTTTATAGTCATCCCCTGGCCTGTGCAATCCTCTAAAAAGGAGGGTCAATATATGAAACAGTCCTAATTTACCAGGCCGTGTTTGATGGCGTACATTACCAGGTTGGGAGCGTTTTTGGCACCGGTTTTTTCGAGGAGCTTTGCCCGAAAGCCATCCACAGTCCGACTGCTGACGCCAAGAAAATTTGCAATCTCAACATTGGAATATCCTTTACAAATCAAATCCAGAACTTCCTTTTCTCGATCGGTGAGTATTACAGAAGGATTTTTTTGCTTGGGCTTGAGATGCATATTTACCGAACTCATGAATTCTTCGGAAAAATAGCTTTCATCCATAAGCACAAGGTTAATCGCTTTTTCGAGTTCTTCGGAAGTGGTTTTCTTTAACAAGAATCCGGATGCGCCTGCTTCGATCATTTTATTGAAATAGCTGATCTCTTCGAACATGGTAAGGGCAATTACTTTTATGTCAGGATATTTTGAGGTGACTTTTTTGGTGGCTTCAATACCATCCATCACTGGCATTTTGATATCCATTAAAATTATATCAGCCTGTTGTTTTTTAAGTAATTCAAGTACTTCGTTGCCATTGGAAGCCTCTCCTACCACCTTCACAAAATCAATTTCATTCAGGATGGTAAACAAACCCTTCCTGAAAATTACATGGTCGTCAACGATGATCAACTTAGCTATATCCATAAAAACATATCCTCTTTAGTGTCCATTATGTAGCTATAAAATTTACTTTTCTTTGAAAAATTCAAAACCCAAAGCATAAAAATTAAAAGATTAAAATCCAATTTTCATAACATAATCGAATTAATCCTGCTTTGGTTTCAGCTTCAATGAAGCGATTAAAAACATTCCATCTCCCGGTTTTGTGTTTATGTCTACCGATCCTTTCACTGATTTTAACTTATTCACGATATTGTTCAGTCCAAGTCCGGTATTCAACTTCATGGCTTCGTCCAGGTCGAACCCGTTCCCATCATCGCGATAGTACAAAATTACCTGATTATCGAAACTTTTGAGTTCTATTTTGATGTTTTTTGCATCAGCGTGTTTGAGTGTGTTGTGAATCAACTCCTTTACGGCCTGATAAAGAACCGATTCTTCGATGCCGCGTTTCTCAATACTATATTGATTTGTTAAAACTTCGATTTTTATTGATTCGGTTTTAATTATAAAACTACAAAAATCATTTACTGCTGCTGCAAGCCCAAAGTCCTGAAGGATATTAGGCCTGATATTCCGAGAGATTGTGCGGGTTGAAGCAATGGACATATCCACCAATTCTTCGATGTTTTTAATGGCCTCCCCTTCATCGATTTTTTTGTAATTTTTCTTTTTTAGCAGATCAGTATAAAGTTTCACCGTGGAAAGTATTGGCGCAAGGTCATCGTGTAAATCGGCAGCAAAACGCTTGCGTTCATTCTCCTCTGTTTGAATAATGGTATGCAGGATTTTATCCTCCACTTCTTTTCGCTCCGATATATCGCGCGAAATTGTAAGAATAACCCGTTCACCTTTATATTCGATCACCCTACTTTTCATTTCCACAGGAATGGTGTGCCCATCCATGGCCTGATTTTCCGATTCATAACGGTGCCGCCCAAACTTTTTAATCATCGAAATATTTGTATCAACTTTTGCCTTGAGGTGTTCCGGTTTGATCTGGATAACATTCATTTTCAGAAATTCCTCGTGGGCATATCCCAGGTTATCGCAGGCTACCTGGTTCACTTCTATAAAATTGCCATCAAAATCTATAACATAAATGTCGTCAGAACTGTTATTGAAAAGAGTTTGAAAATGTCTTTCCGATTGTTCCAGTGCTTTTTGGGCTGACTTCAGTTTAATGGATGATTTATCAAGCTTACTCAGGAACCTTCTGATGTTTTCGGTAGTTATAAAATAAATGAAAATAGAAAGCGCCAAAATAATAACAATGGCTATAATTACAGAATTAATAATGACCTCTCTAACCAGTGACCCTGTTTCTTCATCAAGTGGAACTGCAGCTGAAATATATAATTTGAAATCAGGGAAATAATCCCAGGCTACCAGCATTTTTTTACCCTCACGCGAAGAATTATATTTTGCAACACCTTGATCCCTGGAAATAATTGTGTCAATAATCGGTTCATCCTTCCAGCTATCAACAACAGCAATGGGTTGTATAATAAAGCGGCCGGCATCATCCAGCACAAACGGAAATCCGTTTTTTCTAACCCTAATTGAAATGATCTTTTCCCTCAATTCATCCAGGTCTTTTTCTTTACCTCCCACATAAAGCATCCCTACGATTTCATCTTTTTTGTAAATCGGTTCATAGGCAGTAATATACCAGTCGTTCACCACAAAAGCCCTTCCGATGTAGGTTTCCCCTTTTTCGACCATTCGTATTACCGGTGAATCATTTGGGATAAATGTTCCAATGGCCCTGCTTCCATCCAGTTTTAAAACATTGGTTGAGATACGCACATAACCACGGTCAACTTTCTGGAAAATAGTGGATGTCCCTCCAACAAGCGCATTCACAGCATCAACAAATTCATGTTTTTGCATAAGTTTATTGCCATTCAATTCCCATTGATTGATCGTTGCATTCGAGATTTGACCTGTAAGTTGGTTGGTGATTGCTATGGAAAAGGTGTTTTCAGACATTTCAAAATGTGCATCATAAAAAAGCCGGTGGGCCACTTTGAGATCTGATTTTACTTTATCGAGTTTAAGGTCTCTTTCGCGTTCAAACATTTTTTCGATAGACTGCACCTGCTGGATCAAATTTCGTTCGATATCGGAATAGATAGTAGTTCTTAATTTATGAACCGAGTAAATAGTAATAAGTGAAATGGAAATAATTATCCCTGCCAGGATAGGTAGGTACAACCTGAATTTTGGAGAAATATGTTTAACAAAACCAGACATTATCGAATTTGTAGTATGCCTCTGAAAAATCTTGAACTGCAATTCGTTTCAAACGATCAAGATAATAGGATAGTATTTGTGCCTCATGCATTCCGTGCTACAGGCTTTAAATTAATTCACGCTAATTTTTATTAGGGTTTGGAAAAACAACTTTGAAATCGTCCTTCATGCTCACCACATTCCAGCCCTTCGATTTGGCATCGTTCACCGCTTTTTCAGTGCCATGCATGTATTCGTATTCCCTTTCCTTATCATCGTGGTGGATCAGCAAAGCTAGTGAAGGGCCATCGCCTGATAATGTATATTGCATCATTTCGTAATCGCCATCAGAGTTTCCTGCTGCGAAGATTGGTTTTTTACCAATATGCAACTGGATGTTTGTGGGTTTCACATATTTGTCGTTTGCAGATCCAATATCGGCTGTACGAATCAGCCTGGTTCCATCGGCTCGAGAAACAAACTTGTATTTCACGCTTGAGCCAATAACATTTTCAAGAGGAATATTATAAATTTCCTCTGATACAGCCCTAAGAAAGTCAATCTCCCCTCCGGTTACGATGAAGACATTGAAATCATTTTTCTGAAGAAAATTCACCAGATCAACCATCGGTTTGTAAGTAAGATGTTTAAACAGAATGTTGTATCTCTGATGCTTTGCTGTGTCTAAAAACACAGAAGCATCATCCAAATAATCATCGACTTCCTGCCCTGCATGGGCAGCAAATAATTGTTCGATGAGTTGGAAGGTGTTATACTGTTTCAAAACATCCATGTCGTCTTCAACAAGACCCTTATACAGTACATTTTTTAAAAGCTCATGATTGCTTTTTACTTCGTGTTGAAGCCATGCGATTTCAAATTCGATGGGTATGTACAATGGCTTTTCAATCCACAAAGTACCATCATTATCAAAAACAGCAATACGATCTTCTACCGGAACGAAACTTTTTGAGTTTTTATCTGTAACTTTCTCAACAAAATTGAGGATAGCATTTTTATTTTCACCTTCATTCCATGATGGTAATGAAACAGATATTACAGCTGTTGTTTTTTCAGGTTGTTGATCACAAGACATTAGCACAGAAAAAACAAATACCAGTGCAATTAATTTTCTCATGGTTTCAAAATATTGATGAATATAAAAATGTCAGTCCAAAGTATTCAATATACCTTGGGCTGATCATGAAAATAAAATTTATACTACTGCCCGTCGTAGCCTTTTTCAAGTTTCTCCATCACCTGGTCGAGGCTGAATGATGCTGCTTTTTGTCTTGGAGGATACTCTATGAAAGTGCTCAGGAAACCGCCAACATAGGTTTGTGCTGGCACCAAAAGGTAGGCCCTGTCGATCAGCCAGTCGTAATAGGTGTTTGATGTTAATGGAGCTCTCTCGTATGGATCACGGCGCAAGTTTAAAATAAGCGGTACGCGCAATGGTGTAAAAGGTTCCATCCATACCCTGAAAGTTCCTTCTGTTTGTTGTTCCATAAAAATGAGCTTCCAATCGTTGTAACGAAGCGCTGTCAGATCGCCATCGTCAGAGAAATAGAATATTTCATTACGGGGCCCTTTATCGACTTCTCCTTTAAAAAACGGAAGGAAGTTATATCCATCCAAATGATTTTTGTAATCCCTGCCAATGGCCGAATAGCCATCCAGTAATTCTTCTTTAATATTGTCATCACCGGCTGCAGCAACAAAAGTTGGAAGCCAGTCCATGTGGTGCATAATTTCGTTGGAAACGGAGCCCGGCTCAATAACTCCAGGCCAGCGAACCATTGCAGGAACGCGCCAGCCACCTTCCCAGTTTGTGTTTTTTTCGCCACGGAAGGGTGTTGAAGCAGCATCGGGCCAGGTGTTGTAATGCGGACCATTGTCAGTACTGTAAAACACTATGGTATTATCTGCTATACCAAGTTCATCCAGCAAAGTTAGGAATTCGCCTATATGCATATCATGCTCAACCATCCCGTCAGCATATTCGTCCTGTCCTGAGATACCACGAAGCTCATCCTTTACATGTGTACGGAAGTGCATTCGTGTTCCACTCCACCACAAAAACCAGGGATTTCCTGCATCGTTTTGTTCGATAATCCATTCCTTTGCAGCAGCCACAGTTTCATCATCGATGGTTTCCATACGCTTCTTTGTCAATGGGCCGGTATCTTCGATTTTACCCTCAGCAGTGGATTTGATTACCCCACGTGGACCGAATTTTTCCCTGAATGTTTTCCCATCAGCAGTTTTCATATCGCTGGGATAATCTTCGTTTTCGGGTTCCTCTTCAGCATTGAGATGATAGAGGTTGCCAAGGAAAACATCAAAGCCATGGTTGGTAGGTAAAAACTCATCGCGGTCGCCCAGGTGGTTTTTACCAAACTGCCCGGTAGCGTAGCCTTTACTTTTGAGGATGCCGGCAATGGTTGGGTCTTCTTCCTGAAGTCCGAGATCAGCGCCTGGCAGGCCAACTTTACTTAAACCTGTACGGAATACACTTTGCCCGGTAATAAACGAGGAACGTCCGGCGGTACAACTTTGCTCACCGTAATAATCGGTAAAAATCATACCTTCATCGGCAATTCTGTCGATGTTCGGTGTACGGTAGCCCATCACACCCATAGTGTAAGCGCTAATATTAGACTGGCCAATATCATCGCCCCATACTACTAGGATGTTAGGTTTCTCGTTGTTCTGTGCAAGCATAATTAGCGGCACAGTAATCATTAAAACTAAAATTGGAATTTTTCTCATATTCAAATGGGTTTTTTAAAGATGTGTTTAATTATGCGCTAAAAAGGATAAACAGTCAAATTGACGAAGGGTTCAAATATATCGGGAGAATTTTATTTCCTTTCAAAAACCACATCAAACTTTTCTTGTTGTACGGCCTGAAAGTAAAAGCCATACAGACGATCTTCCTCGGGATAGTAACCCAGGGAGTAATATGAGCCAGGGTAACCTTCATCGTCAAACTTTACAAATATATACAAGTAGCCTCGCTGGGTTTTCCAATGTGTTTCGGATACGTTGATCGGGTTTGGGTTAAAATATGCGGCTTCCAGGGTGCTATCGGATTTCAGATTGTTTATCTCCAGCACATAACCTCCATCGGTTCGTTGCCATTTGCCCAGAGCGGCTGTAAGTTGTGTGTCGCTTACATAAACTGATTTTTCTTTCTGTTTGTTTTGCGGTTGATTTGAACACGCTGCAATCGTAATTAATAGGATGAGTGATAAAAAACGGGCAATTGTTTTCAATTTTTTGCGGATTAGTGAATATAATATTTGAGTGCAAATATAACACTGCTGAGCTACAAATCACAGCCTTATTTGCTTCTAAGTCGCCGATTTGTGAATTCCTGCAATCAAATATGCACGCTCTGTTAGGATATTAAATTTCACTTCATGGTAGCATATCTGCCAGAGCACGGTTTTTAACCTTCAGCCTTTTACATAATTGTGTTACAAAAGCTATATCTTTACGATATCTTTATAATCAGTATTCTTCGAAATACAGATGATAGGAATCCAAGGATTTTGATCAAACAGAAATACTTGTACAATCTGAAACTACAATTTAAAGTCTACTTAAGTTAAAAAGGTGTTAAAACCCCTATTGATGTAAACAACATTAGCTTCCCCATTGTTGGCATTGGAGCCTCGCAATACGATCGGGAAGTTTTGGAAATTTGCCATAGGACTATGGGGTGGTATTTGTTAATGGCAATCAATTCAATTGATTTATCTAATTATGAAAAATGCAGGTAGAAAATCAGACGCTTCAAGCCATAGCAAAAAAGTTGTTGACTTGCATAAAAAAGAGCTGTCAAAAACGGGTGATCAGAATTTAGAGAGCAAGAACCATTTTCAAGAGTTGGTTGAAATGTTACCAGAAGCTGTTTTTGAAGCTGGCCTGGACCTTCAACTGACTTACGTCAACAAGCGTACAATTGAGCTAACCGGCTATTCTGAAGAAGATTTCGCCCAGGGACTTAATGGTTTGGAATTGCTTGCACCTGAAGATAGAGGACGGGCCAGAAACTACTTTAGGATGCGGATGAAAGGAGAAGATCCCGGAACAATAGAATACAAAGCAATGAAAAAAGATGGGTCCACTTACCCAATATTTTTTCATACAAACCCGATACTAAGGAATGGCAAAATCTCGGGGATTAGTGGAATTATTGTCGATATCACCGAACGAAAGCAGGCAGAAGTTGCTCTGCAGGAAAGCGAGCAGAAACTCCGTGATTTATTAAATAACCTGGATGCAGGTGTTGTTGTTCATGCTGCTGACACATCCATAAAACTGAATAACTCAAGAGCATCAGAATTGCTTGGCTTAAATGATGAGCAAATGAAAGGTAAGCAGGCAATTGATCCTGAATGGAAATTCCTGGATGAAAGCAATACTCCGATGTTATTTGAAGAATATCCTGTAAACCGAATTATAAGCAGTAAAAAACCAATAAAAAACAGGTTGGTTGGTGTAATACGTGCAAAAAATAAGGATGTTGTGTGGCTTCTGGTAAACGGATTTCCGGTTCTGGATCACCAAGGAAAAATTGCAGAGATAATCATTAGCTTTATCGATATCACCGAACAAAAAGAAGCTAAAGAAAAGGCAATAGCTCAAAAGAATAAAACACAACAATATTTAGACATTGCAGATGTAATACTTGTGAGTATTGATACTTCAGGAATAGTACAACTAATAAATCCAAAAGGTTGTAAAATTTTAGAGTATTCCGAGGACGAAATATTGGGGGAAAACTGGTTTGACAATTTCCTTCCTGGACGTTTAAAGGAAAATGTTAAAGAGGTTGCTAAAAAGGTTTACTCAGGAGAAATAGAATCGGTTAAGTATTTCGAAAACGTGATCCTCACGAAATCAGGACATGAAAGATTAATTGCGTGGAACAATGCTGTTTTAAAAGATGATATGGGTGATATAATCGGCACACTCAGTTCAGGGGAGGACATTACCGAGCGCCGACACTCAGAGCAAGCCATTAAGGAAAGTAAAGAACGTTTCGATCTGGCAGTAAATGCCACCAGGGATGGAATATATGACTGGAACCTTATTAGCAATGAAATCTATTATTCACCGGCCTGGAAAAGTATGCTGGGTTACCAGGATAAGGAATTGCCCAATGACTTTTCTATTTGGGAAAAGCTTACCACTGCTAAAGATGTTCAAAGATCCTGGGTCATGCAGACCGAACTCATCAATAAAGAGCGTGATCGTTTTGAAATGGAATTTAAAATGAAGCACAAAGACGGGCATTTTGTTGATATTCTTTCGCGTGCTGAAGCATTTTTTGATGAGGAGGGAAAAGCAACAAGGATTGTTGGAACACATGTGAATATTAGCGAACGAAAACAGGCAGAGAAGTTCAGAGAGGTATTGTACAATATTTCAAATGCTGTAACTGTAACCGCAACCCTTGAAAAATTAATCCGGCTGATCAGGGAAGAACTTGGAAAAATTATTGACACCACCAATTTTTATATTGCCCTTTACGATGACAAAACCGACACCCTTTCTTTACCTTTTTTTGCAGGTGAGAAGGATGAGTTTACTTCTTTTTCGGCAGGCAAGACATTAACTTATTACGTGATAAAAACTCAAAAGTCCCTGCTTGCAACTCAGGAGGTGAAAAATAAACTTAAACAAGCTGGAGAGATTGAATTACTGGGATCTGATTCACAAGTTTGGCTTGGAGTACCCCTTAAAATAGAAGGAGAAATTACTGGAGTTATAGTAGTTCAGAGCTATACTAATGCTAATGCCTATAAGGAATCGGACCTGAAAATGCTTGAATTTGTCTCGGATCAGGTGAGTATTTCAATTGACAGAAAAAAAGTTGAAGAGGATTTAATCTCCGCACTGAACAAAGCCAAAGAATCGGACCGCTTAAAATCAGCATTTCTGGCGGCAATGTCTCATGAATTACGTACTCCACTTGCAGCAATTATTGGATTCTCTGAGATAATAAATGAAGAGTTGTTGGGTATTGAAGATGTATTAGACTATAATAAAGCCATCCATTCAAGCGGGAAACATTTATTAACCATTGTCGAAGACATTTTCAACATGACCCTTATCGAATCTGGAGAGATTAAACTGGCAAAAGAAGTTATCGAATTACACTCCTTTGTAAATAATGTCTTTGAGATCATTAAAATTGAACAACAAAACACAAATAAGGACCACATAGCTTTAAACCTGATCAACCCTCCGGAAGGAACACGTTTGGTTGTGAATACCGATCCGGCGAAGCTTAAACAAATACTAATAAACCTCTTGAAAAACGCCCTGAAATTCACACTTGAAGGACATATTAATTTTGGTTACAAAATCGAAGCTGATCTTACTCATCCAATGATCCTGTTTTATATTGAAGATACTGGAATGGGCATACCTGAAGAAAAGCGGCATATTATTTTTGATGTTTTTCGCCAGGTTGATGAATCCAATACAAGAACCTACGGGGGAACAGGGATTGGTTTGTCAATTGCAAAAAAGCTAACCTTTCAACTGGGTGGCAATATCTGGTTTGAGTCGGAAGGAGAAAAAGGTAGCACTTTTTATTTTACAATTCCAATTGAGGCTGGTGAAACATATAGCAAACCCAAGGAAACAGAATCTATAAAAAACATCCAGCTCAAGGGAAAAACAATTCTGGTTGTTGAGGATATCGAATACAGTTTTGAGCTATTAAGAATAACACTCGAGAAAACAGGTATTCATACTTTATGGGCCAAAAATGGAGTGGAGGCCATCAAGATTTGTGCTGAAAACAATACACTTGATCTGGTTTTGATGGATATAAACATGCCAGTTATGAATGGTTATGAAGCCACAAGGGAAATAAAAAAGATTAAGCCAGATCTCCCCATCATTGCCCAAACAGCTTATGCTATTGAAGGTGATCGTGAAAAATCACTGGAGGCAGGTTGCAACGATTACATTTCAAAACCCTTAAACAATACTGATTTGTTAGCGATGATAAAGAAACATATTTAAGCCAACAATCGATAATATTATATTTTAGCAGAAATGCTTTTTACATTGAAATCCTTCTGCATCATATTGCTTTTTTTATTTATCCAAGGAGCAAAATTATTTTCACAGGTTGATACTGTAAAGACAAAGTACGATACCTCTAATGTTAATTACACCGATCTTTCGCAGTTGTTTGCATTGAAGGTTTATACTTTGCTTAAACTCAATTCGCTCGAAATCTCAAATGAAGACAATGTTTTGTTGTTGCGTCCAAACAGCCCCCTATCTTTGGGTGTTGGTTTTAACTATAAAGGTATTGGCCTGTCTTTAGGGTTTGGTTTACCTCATTCTGCTGCCAACATTGAAAAATATGGAAAAACCTCACGTTTTGATGTGCAGGCAAGTATATCAATGAAAAGAATTGGTGGTGATGCCTGGTTCCAGCTTTACAAAGGTTACTATTTAGCAAACCCCAACGATTTTGTTGATTGGGACAAAGATTACTATCCGCAATTTCCCGACATGCGTACTATTTCCTTTGGTGCCTCCGCATATTATATTGTAAATCATGATCGGTTTTCCAATAAAGCAGCATATTCACGAACACAAATACAGCGCACAAGTGCCGGAAGCCTTACACCCGGGTTTTTCTTTAACTATGATGAAACCGATTTGGGAAATGACTCTACTGTGTCAAATCTACCAGATAGCTTATTCTCTGGCTTTGACATTAAATCGTTTCGCTATTTCGCAACAGGTTTTTCCATCGGCTATACTTACACCTGGGTAATTTCAGAAAAGTTTTTTCTGAACGGTGTTATTATTCCGGGCTTCGGCTACAAAGACATCAAAATTAAAACAGCAGCAGGGGAAAGCGAAGTTGAACGAAAGGCACATGCCCAGCTATTATTGAGAGCTGCTTTTGGATATGAGAACAAACACTTTTACGCTGGACTAACGGCCTCCACATTAATCAGGAATATTGAAACGGATAATTACAACATCAACCTTGCGACCGAGCAGTTGCGACTCTTTGTTGGTAAGAGGTTTGGCTTTTGAATCTAAAATCATCCATAAACATGATAGGTTTTTCTACCGTGTAGTTGTGTAGAAGTCTGTTCAATAAATGCAAAAACCAGTAAGCAGGGTACGAAATACCCGATTTGGTTTTACTTGCAGATTTGGATTAAATTATTGATATTTGTGGGTAAATAAGTTCATCATTATAAGTATGATTTAAGATGATAGAAAAATACAACAAAATAATAGAAGCCCGGGAAATTATTGGTGAAGGAAAAAATGATGACTATATCCTTAAACCAACGAAACACTATGAAATGTTTCAATCCAGTGCCCCTGAATTTGCACAAACCTTCCGGACTTCAGAAATAGAGGCGGTTGCAAAAAAATTTGAGGGCCATGATAATCAGGCAAATAGTGCCCGAAAAATATTCAAACTCTATACTAAGAGAGTTAGGTGGTCATTGTTTACCATGGTGTGTTTCAGTACCGCGTTGATCGTTGTGTCGAGCCTGTTTGGCCAGGATGTCAAATCAACATTTGCCAGCATCCTTTTTATTTCGTTTACGATTTTAGCCATTACAGCGGGTTATTTGACGAACACCTATTTATCATTGATAAAGAACAAAAAGTTGTTTGAAAATTGGATGAAAAGCCGCGCCAGTGCCGAAATGCAAAGATTGGAATATTTTATTCTTGTGATAAAAAGTACCCTCGGTGAAGTGTCCATTGAAAATGCTACGTCCAATAAGCTACTCAAACTAGAGTTTTTTCGCAGGTTTCAACTTGATATGCAAATTAATTATTACGGAAATCGTGGGAAAGATCATCGAATAAATGCTGGTAAGGCCATTACCATAAGCACCTGGTTGTTGAGCGGTACAAGTTTTACCGCCGCAATTGCCGGGATATTAGGAACTGCATTAAGTCCTAAGTGGGGTATTGTTGCTGCAATCGGCCTGATTCTCCAGGCTCTGGCCACTATGGTTTTGACCCAGGAATCAGTTAACCAGGACCAAAGGAATGAAGAAAGATATTCACGTACAAAGGAGGCCCTCGACAAAATCAGGGGACGGATAGACAAAGTGAGAGAAAGCGTTGCTGAGGGCAATGATGACGTATTGATGTCATTTGTTCAAACTGCCCATGAACAACTTTCGTTGGAGCACCGGCAATGGATTGATGATATGGAAAATGTAAGCAAAGCCCTTGAAGAATTGGAACAGCAACTGAAAAAACAAGAAGAGAAAATCAATCCGTAAATACCCTTAGCACTATAAATCGCTGAGTAATTCAATCCGCTATCCATCTCAAATCCGCTTCACCATCGGCCTTATCAATGCAACAAAAGCCACCAGGGCCCAACTCGCTTCAAGGATCACAAAAGGAATAAAATCGATCAGTATTGAAGCATAACAGGCAATTCCGGCACCCAGCAAGTTTAACAGAATGTAAACCTGGTTTTCCTTTTTAATAATGTTCAAAAGGTTGAGTGCAAAGGCAATTAGTAATAGGCTCACTCCAACAGTTCCGATAATATCAGGATAGCTCATGAATTCTCTGTTTTTTGATTTGCTGGCAAAGATAGGTTTCCCAAGCTATTTGGTTTCAATATGAATTACAGCATTTCTTATCATCAAAACTCTTTTATTGTAGTTTTATCGGTTCAAAAAAATAATAGCAAATCCTATCCATTATCCACAACATTAACCAAAATTTTTTTAGCATGAAAAAACTATTTTTCTCTGCGCTTGCTCTTGGCTTGCTCTTTTTTATGGGTTGTAGCCAACAAGAAGCCGAACTAAAGGTTGAATTCGAAAAGTACACCCTCTCTAACGGGCTCGATGTGATTTTACATGTCGATAAATCCGACCCCATCGTAGCACTGGCCATCCAGTTTCATGTGGGTTCAAACCGGGAAGAAACAGGCCGCACAGGCTTTGCTCACCTGTTTGAGCACATGATGTTCCAACGCTCCGAAAATGTGGGTGAAGACCAATTTTTTAAAATTATTCAGGATGCCGGAGGAACTCTGAATGGCGGAACCGGCAATGACAACACAACCTATTTTGAAGTTGTGCCTAAAAATGCCCTTGAGAAAATTATTTGGCTCGAATCCGACAGGATGGGTTATATGATCAATACCGTCACCGAACAGGCCTTCAACATTCAACAAAATGTTGTACAAAACGAAAAGCGGCAAAGTGTCGACAACAGGCCGTATGGCCATACATCCTGGGTGGTTGCTACCAATTTGTATCCCGAAGGTCATCCTTACAGCTGGACCGTTATCGGTGAAATGGAAGACCTTACCAATGCCACGGTAGAAGATGTAAAAGCATTCCACGGTAAATTTTATGTGCCCAATAATGCTACCCTTGTTCTGGCAGGTGATTTTGAAGTAGAGGAAGCTAAAATGCTCATCGAAAAGTACTTTGGTGAAATACCCAGGGGTAATGAGGTGACCGATCCAAAACCACAGCCGGTTACTTTAAATGAAACCATCAAAGTTTACCATGAAGATAATTTTGCCAGGGCTCCACAACTTAGAATGATCTGGCCTACAGTTGAAGCGTATAATCCCGACTCTTATGCTCTTTCTTATCTTGGTCAGCTCATATACCGTGGCAAAAAAGCCCCCATGTACAAGGTGCTTGAGAAGGAAAAGAAACTTACTTCAAGCTATTATGCTTACAATGGCAGCCAGGAAATTGCCGGAGCCTTTAATGTTGTTGTTACCGCCAATGATGGCGTCAGCCTGAAGGATGTTGAGGACGGGGTTTTTGAAGCCTTCAAAATGTTCGAGACAGAAGGTTTTACCGATGAGGATGTGGAGCGCATCAAGGCCAGCCTCGAAACAGATTTTTACAACAGCAACAG
>Ga0070728_10000422_pt1 | contig 85871 bp, 82 predicted proteins | sample tdDd471_FD_66723 | JGI IMG/M metagenome (GOLD analysis project Ga0070728, IMG submission 66723) | Marine sediment microbial communities from the Atlantic coast under amendment with organic carbon and nitrate - tdDd47.1 | ecosystem: Environmental > Aquatic > Marine > Coastal > Sediment | place... | reverse complement strand
CGCAAGATCATCGGCATCGGCCGCGAGGTCGCCGCCCGCCGCAAGGACGGCAGCGTGTTCCCGATCGAGCTTTCGGTCGGCGAGGCACAGCAGGGCGACGGCCGGAGCTTCGTCGGCATCATCCGCGACATCACCGCCCGCAAGCAGGCCGAGCAGGAACTGTCCGACAGCCTGGAACAGCTTCGCGCGGTGATCGACACCGCGGTCGACGGCGTCATCCTGATCGACGCCGACGGCACCGTGCAGACCTTCAACAAGGCCTGCGAGACGCTGTTCGGCTACCCGGCCGAGGAAGTGGTCGGCCGCAACGTCCGCATGCTGATGCCGGAGCCGTATCACGGCCAGCACGACGACTACCTCCGGCGCTATCTCGACACCGGCGAGCGCAAGATCATCGGCATCGGCCGCGAGGTCGCCGCCCGCCGCAAGGACGGGAGCGTGTTCCCGATCGAGCTCTCGGTCGGCGAGGCGCAGCAGGGCGAAGACCGGATGTTCGTCGGCATCATCCGCGACATCACCGCCCGGAAGGACGCCGAAACCGCGCTGATCCTCCACTCGCGCGAGCTGGAGCGCCTGAACCGGGCCCTGAAGCGCCAATCGGAGGACCTGGAGCGCTCGAACTCGGAGTTGCGGCTGTTCGCCAGCGCCGCGTCGCACGACCTCAAGGAGCCGCTGCGCAAGATCCGCACCTTCGGGGACTTCCTGATGTCCGAGTACGGCGACCGGCTCGACGAGGACGGGCAGCGCTACGTCGAGGTCATGGTCGACGGGGCCACCCGCATGGGCCGCATGATCGACGGCATCCTCGCCTACTCGCGCGCCGGACTGGCCGAGCTCGAGATCGGCGAAGTCGATCTGGCGGAGCTATGGCGCTCGGTGTGCGACGACCTGGAAATCCAGATCGAGGAGGCCGCGGCCACGATCTCGGTGGAGGAACTCCCGACCGTCGAGGGCGACGCCGCCCGCCTCCACCAGGTGTTTCAGAACCTGCTCAGCAACGCCCTCAAGTACCGGTCGCCGCACCGGCCGCTGCGGATCTCGATAACCGCCGAGCGCCGGGCGGCGGTCCCTGGCGGCGAAGAGTGCGTGATCGCGATCGCCGACAACGGCATCGGCTTCGAGCAGGCGTTCGCCGAGGCGGTCTTCGAACCGTTCAAGCGCCTGCAGGGTCGCAAGGGGGTCGACGGCGTCGGGCTGGGCCTCGCCTTGTGTCACCGGATCGTTCGGCTTCATAATGGAAGCATCGAAGCGGAAGGGCGGCCGGACGAGGGCGCCGCATTTCGGGTCGTACTCCCGCTGCGACAGGAGGTACGGCATGGCTAGATCCGCGCTCACCGACCCGCTGCCCCGCCAAGCCATCCTCATGGCCGACGATGACGACGACGACGTCTACGTCGCGCGCCGCGCGTTCGCGAAGGCGGAGATCGCCAACCCGTTCTATCGGGTCTCCGACGGCGGCGAGCTGCTCGATTTCCTGCACCGCCGGGGAGAGTACGCCGATCCCGCGACCGCGCCGCGGCCCGGACTGATCCTGCTCGACCTCAACATGCCTGGCATGGACGGGCGCGAAGCGCTGACCCGGATCAAGGACGACCCGGGCCTGCGCCGCATCCCGCTGGTGGTCTTCACCACCTCCAGCGACGCCGCCGACGTGACCGACAGCTACGACCGCGGTGCCAATTCCTACATCACCAAGCCGGTCGGCATGGCCGGCATGGTGCAGGCCGCGATCACCATCCAGAACTACTGGTTCGGCCTGGTGTCGCGAGCGGACTGACGCCGCCCGCCGAGGAACCGGAGTGCCGGCCTCGCCGTTACCCGCCCGGGGTGAAGCTAACCTCTTCTTAACCGGTGCATGCAGACAATAGATTAGCCGAAGAGTCCATGTTCTCTTATAGGTAGAAGTCCGTCCAGCGCGAGCGAAATCCTGCCCACGGCCGGGAGGCCCAAATGAGCGCTTACGCAGCCGCATCGGCCAACACCGGAAGAATGCACCCGTTGTCGACGCCGAGAGGGGGACGCTGGGGCAAGCGGATTCCCGACTCTCCGGTGCGCGTGGTGGTCGTGGACGACGACCCCGGCGATCGCCTGATCATCCGCCGGTACCTGACGCGTGCCCGCTCGTGCCGCTTCTCCGTCCGGGAATGCGACGACCCCAGCGCCCTTCGAGAGATCCTCGACAAGTCGCCGGTCGACGTCATTCTGATGGATCATCGGCTCGGGCAGCAGTACGGCACCGACGTGATCCGTCAGATCGGCGGCAACCGGGCGGTCGCGCCGTCGATCCTGCTCACCGGCTCCGACGAGGCCGACATCGACGATCTCGCGATGCTCGCCGGCGCCGCCGAGCACCTGAACAAGGCGGATCTGTCGGACCGGGTCCTCGAACGGACGATCCGCTACGTCATCAAGGGACACAGCGATCAGCTGGAACTCCGCCGCCAGAGCGAGCAGCTGCGCGCGGCATGGAACGAGGCGGCCCAGGCGAACCGGGCCAAGTCCGTGTTCCTGGCCACCATGAGCCACGAGCTGCGAACCCCGCTGAACGCCATCATCGGCTTCTCGACGATGCTGCTCACCGGCAAGCTCGCCCGCAGGCCGACCCTGGTGATGGAGTATGCCCGGTACATCCTGCAAGGCGGCCAGCAGCTTCTGCATCTGGTCGACAACCTGCTCGACCTCGCCCGGATCGAGGCCGGCCAGTTCCTGTTCGGCGACGAGGTCCTCGCCCTCCCGCAACTGCTCGAAGATGTCGTGCGGGCCAATGAGCCGCTGGCCGAGCAACGTGGGGTGACGGTCCGACTGGTCTGCCCGGCCGACCTGCCGGAAGTGCAGGCAGACCGGGCAGGTCTTCACCAGATCGTGCTCAACCTGCTGTCCAACGGGACCAAGTACACGCGGCCCGGCGGGAAGGTGCTGCTGACGGCCGGGATCGCCGACGGCGGCATCCGGGTCGAGGTTCGGGACAACGGCATCGGCATGACCGAGGAGGAGATCGAATCGGCCCTGCGTCCGTTCGTCCGGGTCCGGAACAACGCCTACGTCCGGTCGACGGCGGGCAGCGGGCTGGGACTGGCCATCGTCAAGTCGCTGACCGAGCAGCTCGGGCTGCCGCTGGCGTTCGACAGCACTCCCAGCTCGGGCACCACCGTGACGGTGACGATCCCGGCGGACCGCGTGTCGCCGCCGCCGGAACCTCAGAGCCCGTAGGCCGACGCACCCGACGCCGATTGGTGGAACCGAAGCTTCTGGTGGTATTCAATCGGGTCCTTCGGCTTCACGAACGCGCCCTCGGGGTGGTTGAGCCAGTCGTACAGGCGGGTCAGCAGGAACCGCAGGGCCGACCCGCGGGCCAGGATCGGCATCGCCTCGCGCTCGGCAGCCGACAGCGTCCGCACGGTCTGGTAGCCGGTCACGAGCTGGCGGGCCTTGGTCACGTTGAAGCTGCCGTCCGGCTCGAAGCACCAGGCGTTCAGGCAGATCGCCAGGTCGTAGGCCAGCGCGTCGGTGCAGGCGAAGTAGAAGTCGATGATCCCCGACACCTCGCCGCCCAGGAAGAAGACGTTGTCCGGGAACAGGTCGGCATGGATGGTGCCGGTCGGCAGGCCGGTCGGCCAGACCCGCTCCAGGAAGCCGAGCTCCTGGTTCAGGGCGTTGTAGAGCCCGTGGTAGATCTGGTCGGACTTCATCCCGCAGGCTTCGAGCAGCGGCCGCCAGCCGGCGACCGACAGGTCGTTGGCCCGGGTCATCGGGAAGTCGGCGCCGGCGACGTGCATCTCGGCCATCGCCGCACCGAGCGAGCGGCAGTAGGCCGGCCGGATGCGCCGATGCCACATGCCCTCGAGGAAGGTGACGACCGCCGCCGGCCGGCCGTTCAGGGTGCGCAGGGTGGCCCCGTCGCGCGAAGGCACCGGCCGCGGGCAGCTCAGCCCCTTGTTGGCGAGATGCTCCATCAGGCCGACGAAGAACGGCAGGTCGTCCGACTTCACCCGCTTCTCGTAGAGCGTGAGGATGTAGGTCGAGCGCGTGGTGCGGACCAGGAAGTTGGAGTTCTCGACGCCTTCGGCGATGCCGGCGAAGGAGGTCACCTCGCCGATGTCGTAGTCGGCGAGGAAGGTCTGCAGCTCGTCGTCGGATACCGGGGTGTAGACCGCCATTGGATACTCGGGGTGAGGCCTAGGAGACGAGCTCGCGAGGCAGTTTGAAACGCACGTCCTCGCGGGCGACCGCGATCTCCTCGACCGTGACCGACCGCAACGCCCGGCACGCGGCGACGACCTCCTCGACCAGGCTCTCCGGCGCCGAGGCGCCGGCGCTGATGCCGAGACGGCGCACCCCCGACAACCAGCCCAGGTCCACGTCCGTGGCGCCGGCGATCAGCCGGGCGTCGGCACAGCCGGCCGCCTTCGCGACCTCGACCAGACGCTTTGAGTTGGAGGAGTTCGGCGAACCGATCACCACCACGGCATCGACCCCGGCGGCGATCGCCTTGACCGCCTCCTGCCGGTTGGTGGTGGCGTAGCAGATGTCTTCCTTGTTCGGCGCCATCATGTCCGGAAACCGCCGCCGCAGGATCTCGACGATGCGGGCGGTGTCGTCCACCGACAGCGTGGTCTGGGTCGCGAACGCCAGCGGCATCCCCGTTACCGGCGGCTCGAACGCCTCGGCCTGGGCCTCGTCCTCGACCAGCGACATCGCGCCGTGCGGCAGCTGCCCCATGGTGCCGATCACCTCCGGGTGGCCGGCGTGGCCGATCAGCACCACGTGGCAGCCGCGCTTGTGGTGACGCTCGGCCTCCAGGTGGACCTTGCTGACCAGCGGGCAGGTAGCGTCGACGTAGACCATGTTGCGGCGCTCGGCGTCGGCCGGCACCGACTTCGGCACGCCGTGTGCGCTGAACACCACCGGCCGGTCGACCGGGCACTCGTCGAGCTCCTCGACGAACACCGCGCCCATCGCCTCCAGCGACTGCACCACGTGCCGGTTGTGCACGATCTCGTGCCGCACGTAGACCGGCGCGCCCCATTTCTCGAGCGCCCGCTCGACGATCTGGATGGCGCGGTCGACTCCGGCGCAGAACCCGCGCGGCGCGGCGAGGACGATGGTGAGCGGTTCGGTCATGGCCGGGCGGTTTTCTCGCGAATGGCAGGCGCCGTCAATTGCGCCGACCGGGCCGCCGGGCTATCGTCCGGCGCGTTCTTGCCGGCAGGGAGACAGCGAATGGCCGATCCGGTCTGCGTACAGAAGGAACCCTACGCGGTCGACGTGGAGGCCGGGCGGACGTATCTCTGGTGCGCCTGCGGCCTCAGCAAGCGGCAACCGTTCTGCGACGCCTCGCATGCCGGTACCGGGATCGTTCCGGTGCGCTACAAGGCGGAACAAGCCGAGACGGTCTATTTCTGCGGCTGCAAGGCGACCGGTACCAAGCCGCTGTGCGACGATACCCATCTGAGCCTGTAGGCTCCCGCCCCACATCACGATGACGGTTGCCCCCGCGATGCGTCGATTCGCCCTGGCCACACTGTCGGCCGCTCTCCTACCGCTCGCCCTGTCGCTGGCCGGTTGCGCCTCCAGCGAACCGCCGCCGCCGTGCCCGCCGGCCGGCACGCCGGCACCGCTGGACAGCATCACGCTGTTCGCGCCGGGTGGCGGCCGCGACCTGACCGAGGTCCGGTTCTCCGGCCGGATCTCGTCGGTCCAGACCGCCTGCGACTACGACGACAAGGGGGTCGACATCGATCTGGCGGTCGATATCCGGGTCGAGCGCGGGCCGGCCGACAAGACCCGGCAGGCCGACCTGCAATACTTCGTCGCGGTCGAGGACGGCCCCGGCAACATCACCGCCAAGCAGGTGTTCGACGTCGCCGTTCCGTTCGAGGGCAACAGCCGGCGGCTCGCGCGGCGCGAGGAGCTGTCGCTGCGGATCCCGGCACCGGCCGACGGGTTCAAGCAGACCCGGGTGCTGGTCGGCTTCCAGCTCACCCCGGAACAGCTCGAATTCAACCGCCGCCAGCGGCCGTAGGACGCCCTTCCGACCGCTCCGACGGAATGCGACGCGGGGGATCGTCTCGCCCCCCACGCCGGCGCGTCACGCCGCCTGTCGGCAGTGCTCGCTGATCTGCTCGATGTGCCGATGGTCGGTGCCGCAGCAGCCGCCGAGCACGTTGATGTGCCCGAACCGCCCGCGCAGCTCGCGATACAGGCGCCCGAGCTCCACCGGATCGCCGGTATCGAGCTCGGTCGCCTGATCGAGCTCGGCATGGCTGCATCGCGAGGCGTTGGCGCGCAGCCCGCGGATACGGTCGACCCAGGGCTCGCCGGCCTCGAACTGGCCGGCGAAGTGGCTCGGATGCGCGCAGTTGATCATGTAGTAGACCGGGCCGTCGCCGGTTGCGGCGTCGACCGCGGCAATCGCATCCCACAGCGTCTCGCCGGTCGGCAGCCGGCCGTCGGTCTCGACGGTGAACGAGATCGCCACCGGCATCCCCCGGGCCCGGGCCGCCCGGGCCACCCCGATCGCCTCCGGCACGTTGGTCATGGTGATCGCGGTGACCATGTCGACCCCCGATTCGGCGAACACCCCGATCTGGCGGGCGTGATAGATCTCGGCCTCGGCCGCGGTCATGACGTTGCCGGGGTCGTAGCCGTCGCCGCGCGGGCCGACGCAGCCGCTGACCACCATCGGCGCGGCCCCGGTCTCGAGCTCGTCGCGAAGCTCGTGCAGCATCTCGATCGCCCGGCGATTCGCTTCGTCGAGCCCGTGGCGCGAGTAGCCGAGCCGGTCGCCCCAGTCGGCGCTGGCGCGCCAGGTCGCGCTTTCCAGGATGAAGCCGGTGCCGCTGTCGCGGGCGATCGCCGCGTGCCGACGGTAGTAGTCCTTCAGCGCCCGCGTCCCGTCGGCGTCCTTCAGCAGGTGGAAGGCCGCGAAATAGGGCAGTTCGAGCCCTTCGTGGAAGATCAGCGTGGTCTCGATCCCACCATCCGTCAGGAACAGCCGGTCGCCCATCTGCGGGAGCGCGTCTCTATATCTCGCCATATCGGTCACCTTGCGAATTCCCCACCGTCCCAGGAACACGGCCGGCAGTGGTAACCATCGCGTGTATCGGGGTGACGACTCGGGGGTTTCATTTGTTTCAGGCCGACAGGAACCGGCGGCGGCGGGCGAGACACGCGTCACACTCTTGCAAGCCGGCCCGACCTGGGTATTCTGGCGCCCTCATAACCCACGACTCTCGGGGGAGAGAGCGACGGGCCAACGGCGAACAGCCGGCGGCCGCGGTCGACGCCGAAGGAGCAACCGCCCCGGAAACTCTCAGGCGAACGTACCCCGAGGCGAGGTGACTCTGGAGAGCAGGCGCCGGCAGACCATCGCCGCCCGCCTCACCGACGGGGAAAGCCGGGACGCCTATCCGCCCGGCCAATCTCTCAGGTCTTTCGGACAGAGGGGGCACGCACGGCATTCCGCCGTTGCGGAGCCGTCGCCGGAGGACCGATGACCGAGTCGCAGGACCTGAAGACCACCCCGCTCACCGCGCTGCACCAGCGTCTCGGCGCCAAGATGGTGCCGTTCGCCGGCTACCTGATGCCCGTGCAGTACCCGCTGGGCGTCCTCGGCGAGCACCGCCACACCCGCGCCAAGGCCGGGCTGTTCGACGTCTCGCACATGGGCCAGCTGCGGATCGACGGCGCCGACGCGGCGACCCGGTTCGAGACCCTGGTGCCGGGCGACATCGCCGGGCTCGGCGAGGGCCGCACCCGCTACACCCAGTTCACCAACGCCGACGGCGGGATCCTCGACGACCTGATGGTCACCAACGCCGGCGACCACCTGTTCGTCGTGGTCAACGCCGCCTGCAAGGAAGCCGACACCGCGCTGCTGCGCGCGACCTTCGGCGATTCGCTGACCGAGCTGACCGACCGGGCGTTGCTGGCCCTGCAGGGCCCGGCCGCCGCCCCGGCGCTGGCGACCCTGGCGCCGGCGGCCGCCGAGATGACCTTCATGACCTTCCGGACCATGGACGTCGACGGCATCCCCTGCTTCGTCACCCGCTCCGGCTACACCGGCGAGGACGGCTACGAGATCTCGGTGCCGGCGGACCGGGCCGAAGCCCTGGCCGAGAAGCTGCTGGCGCATCCCGACGTCGAGCCGATCGGCCTCGGCGCCCGCGACTCCCTGCGGCTCGAGGCCGGGCTGTGCCTGTACGGCCACGACATCGACACCACCACCTCGCCGGTCGAGGCGGCGCTGACCTGGAGCATCGGCAAACGCCGGCGCGAGCAGGGCGGCTTCCCCGGTGCTGCGCGGATCCAGGGCGAGCTGGCCAACGGCACCAGCCGGCGTCGCGTCGGCCTGAAGCCCGAGGGCCGGGCACCGGCCCGCGAGGGCACCGAGATCACCGACCTGGACGGCCGGCCGATCGGCAGGGTGACCAGCGGCGGCTTCGGGCCGACCGTCGACGGCCCGGTGGCCATGGGCTACGTCGAGACCGCGTTCGCGGCCGAGGACACCGAGGTGCGCCTGGTGGTGCGCGGCAAGCCGCTTCCCGCGCGGGTGGCCAAGCTGCCGTTCGTGGCCCCGGGCTACAAGCGTTGACGACCTTTCATCAGTTTGACGTGGACCTGCGCAGGAGCGTGCGATGACCGTGAAGTACACCGAGGACCATGAGTGGATCCGCGTCGATGGCGCGATCGGGACCGTCGGGATCACCGACCATGCCCAGGAACAGCTCGGCGACGTGGTGTTCGTCGAGCTGCCCGAGGTCGGCAGCACCGTCGCCAAGGGCGACGCCTCCGGCGTCGTCGAGTCGGTCAAGGCCGCCAGCGAGATCTACGCCCCGGTGTCCGGCGAGATCGTCGAGGTCAACGAGGCGCTGGTCGACGCGCCGCAGACCGTCAACTCCGCCCCGACCGGTGCGGGCTGGTTCTACAAGATCCAGCTGTCCGATCCGGGCGAGCTCGACGGCCTGATGGACGAGGACGCCTACAAGGCCCACGCCGGCGACTGACCGTTTCGCGGCCGACGCCCCGGACGAAGCGCCGGGGCGCCGGCCCCTCGGGATGAGTGAACGACACACTTCAGGCCATCACCCTGAGGCGCCCTTGCCCCGGATCCGATCCCGGCAAGGCCCCCGACGGGGGCAGGAGGACAGGACAGCATGACCCGGCCCACCCTGAACGAGCTGACCGCGCACGACGCCTTCGTGCAGCGCCATATCGGCCCGAGCGACGACGAGACGGCGGCGATGCTCGACGTCCTCGGCTACGACTCGCTGTCCGACCTGACCGACGCCGCCGTGCCGAGGGCCATCCACCGGGAACGGCCGATGGCCCTGGAGGCCCCGCGCGGCGAGGCCGAGACCCTGGCCGAGCTGGCCGAGATCGCCGGCCAGAACAAGGTGGTGAAGTCGCTGATCGGCCAGGGCTACTACGGCACCGTGACGCCGGGGGTGATCCTGCGGAACATCCTGGAGAACCCGGCCTGGTACACGGCCTACACGCCGTACCAGCCGGAGATCAGCCAGGGCCGCCTGGAAGCGCTGCTGAACTTCCAGACCATGGTGGCCGAGCTGACCGGCATGGACATCGCCAACGCCTCGCTGCTCGACGAGGGCACGGCGGCGGCCGAGGCGATGATGCTGGTACGCAAGCTCGCCAAGAACAAGGGCGACCAGTTCTTCGTCTCCGAGCGCTGCCACCCGCAGACCATCGAGGTGGTGCGGACCCGGGCCGAGCCGATGGGCATCGAGGTCGTGGTCGGCGACGAGTTCGCCGGCCTGCCGGCCGAGGCGTTCGGCTTCCTGCTGCAGTACCCGGCGACCCGCGGCGGCGTGCATCACTTCGCCGACATCGTCGAGCGCGCGCACGGCAACGACGCCCTGGTGGTGGTGGCCGCCGACCCGCTGGCCCTCGCCCTGCTGACCCCGCCGGGCGAATGGGGGGCCGACGTGGTGATCGGCTCGACCCAGCGCTTCGGCGTGCCGTTCGGCTTCGGCGGCCCGCACGCCGCCTACATGGCGACCAAGGACGCCCACAAGCGCTCGATGCCGGGCCGGCTGGTCGGGGTCTCGGTCGACGCCGCCGGGCGCCCGGCCTATCGGCTCGCCCTGCAGACCCGCGAGCAGCACATCCGCCGCGAGAAGGCGACCTCCAACATCTGCACCGCGCAGGTGCTGCTGGCGGTGATCGCCTCGATGTACGCGGTCTACCACGGCCCCGAGGGCCTGACCCGGATCGCGCGGCGGGTGCACCGGCTGACGACGGTGCTGGCCGCGGGCGTGCGCCGGCTCGGCTACGAGCTCGACAGCGACGCCTTCTTCGACACCATCACGGTCAAGACCAGGGACTGGGGCGCCACGATCTGGGAGACCGCCCGGGTCGAGGGCCTGAACCTGCGGCTCGAGGACGACGGGGTGGCGGTGTCGCTCGACGAGACCTGCGACCGCACCACCGTCGAGCGGCTGTGGACCTGCTTCCGCCAGGGCTCGGAGGCCGAGCTCGACTTCGACGCGATCGAGGCCGAGGTCGCCGACGCGATTCCCGGGGACCTGGCCCGGACCTCGGCGTTCCTGACCCATCCGGTGTTCCACCAGCACCGCTCGGAGACCGAGATGCTGCGCTACCTGCGCCGGCTCTCGGACAAGGACATCGCGCTCGACCGCGCGATGATCCCGCTCGGCTCGTGCACCATGAAGCTGAACGCCACCGCCGAGATGATCCCGATCACCTGGCCGGAGTTCGCGAACATCCACCCGTTCGCACCGGCCGACCAGACCATCGGCTACCACCGCCTGATCACCGAGCTGGAGCGCATGCTGGCGGCCGCCACCGGCTATGCCGCGGTGTCGGTGCAGCCGAACGCCGGCTCGCAGGGTGAGTACGCCGGCCTGCTGGTGATCCGTGCCTACCACCGGGCCCGCGGCGAGGGTCATCGCGACGTCTGCCTGATCCCGTCCTCGGCGCACGGCACGAACCCGGCATCGGCCGCCATGGCCGGCATGCGGGTGGTGGTGGTGGCCTGCGACTCGCACGGCAACGTCGACGTCGACGACCTGCGGAGCAAGGCGGCGCAGCACGCCGACAACCTCGCGGCGCTGATGATCACCTACCCGTCGACCCACGGCGTGTTCGAGGAGCGGGTCAAGGAGATCTGCTCGATCGTCCACGAGCACGGCGGGCAGGTGTACACCGACGGCGCCAACCTGAACGCGCTGGTCGGCCTGGTGTCGCTGCAGGAGCTCGGCTCCGACGTCAGCCACATGAACCTGCACAAGACCTTCTGCATCCCGCACGGCGGCGGCGGCCCGGGCGTCGGGCCGATCGGCGTGGCCGAGCACCTGGTGCCGTACCTGCCGGGCCACTCGGAGCTCGACAATCTGGAGACGGCGATCAGCGCGGTGTCGGCCGCCCCTTACGGCTCGGCCGGCATCCTGCCGATCAGCTGGACCTACATCCGGATGATGGGGGCCGAAGGCCTGACCCGGGCGACCCGCATGGCGATCCTGAACGCCAACTACATCGCCAGGCGGCTGGAGGACCACTACCCGGTGCTCTACACCGGCCCGAACGGCCTAGTCGCCCACGAGTGCATCGTCGATCTCCGGCCGATCAAGGACAGCAGCGGCGTCACCGTCGACGACGTCGCCAAGCGCCTGATCGACTACGGCTTCCATGCCCCGACCATGAGCTTCCCGGTCGCCGGCACGCTGATGATCGAGCCGACCGAGAGCGAGAGCAAAGCAGAGCTCGACCGGTTCTGCGACGCCATGATCGCGATCCGCGAGGAGATCCGGGCGATCGAGGCCGGCGACGTACCGGTCGAGCATTCGGCGCTGCGCAACGCCCCGCACACCGCCGACGACCTGCTGGGCTCGGCGTGGGACCGACCGTATCCGCGACGCGCCGGCGCCTTCCCGGCGCCGGGCATGGAGGCCAGCAAGTACTGGCCGCCGGTGTCGCGCATCGACAACGTGTACGGCGACCGCCACCTGATCTGCACCTGCCCGCCGATCGAGGCCTACCAGGACGCGGCGGAGTAGGCGGTCGACATCGGTCGCACCGTGGCTTCCGGCTCCGGGCCGCCAGCGGCAGCCTGGTCCGGAATGACGGCGGGAGGGGGGAGCGGTTCGCCCCGCCTTCTCCCCCTGTCGTCATTCCGGACGGCCGCGCCACGCTTGGTGCGGCCGAGCCGGAACCCACGGCCTGCCAAGCCGCAGGACGCCCCGCCCCTTACGGCCGCACGATCGTCCAGCCGGCCTCGTCCAGCTCGATCAGGGTCACCACGCCCGCCGGGACGATCTCGGCGTTGCTGACCAGCGGCGGCGCCTTGCCTTCCTTCTTGGTCATGGCCTCGAGCGTGTTGTTGCAGGCGGCGAACGACACGTTCGGCATGCTCTTGGCGAAGCCCATCACCCGCTTCTTCACGCCTTCCGGGGCGGTGTCCTCGCGCAGCATGTGCAAGCCGGCGTTGAACGCGACGATCCGGATCTTCACCTCCTCGCCGCGCTCGGAGTACAGCCGCGACACGTTGGCCGCGACGTTGAGCACCGTGTTCATCTTCTGCGGATCCCGGTCGCTGATCTGCAGCGCCAGCTTGTGTTCCTTGGCCTGGGCCAGGGCCGAGGGCCCGGACAGCGCGACGGCCGCGAGAAGGACCGGCACCAGGACCAGCAGGGTCCGGGCGATCGACATCAGACGATTCATGCGTATTTCCTCCCAACCGATGACGGCCGGCTTCGTCGCCGACTCGTTAAAACCATTCAAAGATGGAAATGTTTGAATGTAAATGCGCGTCGTCGTGATGCCGCCTCACGACGGCGTCGGCAGGGCGCGGCGCGCTATCCCTCGCGGTCCTTGGCGGCTTCCTTCTGGCGCTCCCGGACCTCTGCCGGCCAGCGCGACTTCGCGAAGGCGAGGATCGCCCAGATGTCGGCGTCGGCGAGCCGTCCCTCGAACCCCGGCATGTCGTTCTTGTAGGTCGGCGGCGAGAACGGCTGGCCGCCGAACTTGGTGATGTCGAACAGGTCGCGGTCGCCGAGCCGGGCGATCGCCCCGGAGCCGTCGAGCGGTAGCGGCGGACGCCCGCCGGTCGGATAGTCGCCGTCCCAGCCGGGCTTACCGGCCAGGTCGGCGCCGTGGCAGAACGCACAGTGCTGGTCGTACAGGCTGTGGCCGAGCGCGACCTGCGCCGGATTGGTGTGGTCGGCGGCGGTCGCGCTCTCGTTGCTCCAGCGGTCCCAGTAGATGCTGCCGACGGTGATCCCGACGCCGATGAAGATCGCGACCACCAGGAACCGGCCCTTGGCACCGAGGCGGCGGCCGATCCGGTCGAGCGGAGACGCCGGCACCGCAAAATCGTCGTCGTCCTCGACCCGCACCAGGCCGCGCAACCGCCGCTCCGGATCGAGGGTACGCCCCGGCTCTCGCGGGACTCGCGGGTTCATCCCGGCCATCCGGCCGAGCCGGCGCTGCCGGTCGAAGCGACGTTCGGTCATGGCCGCAGTATAGCGCCCGTCACCGCCCTACTCGACCTCCCGCACCCGGTCGGTCCCGAACACGTGATCGAGCCAGGGCGGCCGCACCATGCCGGCCTTCACCTTGGCCTCGGTCTCGGCCTCGGCCTCGCGGATCGCCGCGACCCGTTCGGCGACCGCGTCGATCCGGTCGAACGGCACGATCACCACGCCGTCGCGGTCGGCGACGACCAGGTCGCCCGAAGACACCGGCACGCCGCCGCAGGTCACCGGCAGCCCGATGGTCCCGGGTCCGAAGCGGGCCGGCGAGTTCGGGGTGACGCCGCCGTGCCAGACCGGCAGCCCCATGCCCTCGACGCCGTCCTGGTCGCGGATCGCGCCGTCGGTCACCAGCGCCACCGCCCCGGCGTTGCGCAGCATGCCGGCCAGCAGGTCGCCGGTCAGCGCGGTCTCGCGATAGCCGTCGGTCGTGCAGACCACCACGTCGCCCGGCAGCAACACGTCGAGGCAGCCGAGCAGCGCGAGGTTGTCGGCCGGGTAGGCGAAGGCGGTCAGCGCCGGGCCGACCACCGGGGCGGCCGGCCGAACCTGCGGCTTGATCTCCCGGTCGAGGGCGCCGCGCCCGTCCATGGCGTCGACGATCTGGGCCGTCGGGGCGCCGCGGAACGCCTCGATCTGCTTGGCGGTCGGGCGGGCGAAGTTGCGGCGCACGGTCAGGAGCGGCGGGTCTTCGAGCATGCTGGTACCCCTTATCCGGAGAAGAAGTCGAGAAGCGCCGCCGCACAGTCCTCCGCCGCCTCCTCGGCGACGAAGTGCCCGCAGTCGAACGACACCTCGCGCACATCCTCCGCCCAGCCGCGCCACACGTCCAGATGCCGGCGCCCGCGCTCCTTCAGGTAGCGGCGCGCCCACACCAGCAGCACCGGGCAGTCGATGCGGCGGCCGGCCTCGCGGTCGGCACGGTCGTAGTCGGCGTCGAGGGTGGCGCCGGCGCGGTAGTCGGCACAGGCCGCCGCGACCACGTCGGGATCGGCATAGGCCGCCGCATAGGCCTCGACCGCCGCCGGGTCGAGGCGATCGCGGTGGCCGGCCCAGCGGTCGATCAGATGGCGGACATAGCCGGGCCCGTCGGCGCCGACCAGAGTCTCGGGCAGCGGCGCCGGCTGCGCCAGCAGCAGCCAGTGATAGCCGCCGAGCGCCGCCCGCCAGTCCATCGCGTCCCAGACCTCGACCGTCGGCAGGATGTCGATCGGCGCGAACCGGGTCAGCCGGCCCGGATGGTCGAGCGCCAGCCGGTAGCCGATCCGTGCCCCGCGGTCGTGCCCGGCGAGGCCGAACCGCGGATGCCCCAGCGTCTCCATCAGGCCGACCATGATGGCCGCGAGGTTGCGCTTGGCGTAGGCCTCGGGCGTCGGTGGCAGGCCGCGCGAGGCGCCGTAGCCCGGCAGGTCCGGCACCACCACGGTGAACCGCCCGGCCAGGACCGGCGCCACCCGGTGCCAGGCCAGATGGGTCTGCGGAAAGCCGTGCAGCAGCAGGACCGGCGGCCCGTCGCCACCGATCCGCAGGTTCAGCTCGGCCCCCTGGACCGTGACCCGTCGCGTCTCGAAACCCTCGAACATCGCCGTCCTCCCTCGGTCGCCGGCGGCATTCTAGCGCCACGGCCCGATGCCGCGACCGAAACGCCGGCACTTGTGCCGTGCCGCGGCGAGATGCCCTAACGGTTCGGGCGAGAGATTCCGACGCAGAGGCCGCGGCTCACCGGTTGGCGAGATGCCAGACCCCGTTGGCGTCGTCGGTGGTGCCGGGGACGTAGACGAACATGCTGAGCACGTTGTCGACGGCGGTGCCGTCGGTCGCCAGCGGCAGGTGGATGCCTTCCTGCGGCGCGATGTCCATGCCGCTGAAGGTGCCCGGGACCGCCGGACGGAGGCAGGGCAGCCCGGTCTCCACGACCTGCACCCGCATCGAGTGGCTCAACGAGCCCTGATGATGCTCGAACACTTCGTCCATGTACTTGCCGGTGAAATCCCGGCCGAAGGCGTCGGCCACGGCGGTGCCCAGCACCCGGACCCGGAAGCGGTACGGGTCGCGCTCCACATCGGTCAGGACGATGCTCTTGAGCAGGCGGGGAATGCCGAGCGGATCGAAGTGCTGCCGGCCCGGCAGTCGGTCCTTCGGATGGATCGACAGCCAGTTGCGCACGAGCTCGCGGACGCCATCGGTCTGCGCCTCCGCCAGGAGCTCGTTCGCCCGTGCCACGCTGGGATGTTCCGTCGTCATCCGTGCAACCAGAAACCCGCCCAGTACATTTTAGATTGCCTATGTATACAAACTCATAATCCAAAATTGCAGGTCGGTGCATTCATCTTCTCGAGCCTCCCGATTTCGGCATTGCAGGGTCCCGCGGGGCGACGGTTCCGGGCGTCCCGGCGCTGGGCTCTACTGGCGCCACGGCATGCCGACACGACGCCCCCGGTGGCGAAGGGAGGTTCGGGTGATCGACGATCTGAGCGGCAAGGCGGTGCTGGTCACCGGAGCCTCCAGCGGGCTCGGTGCCGCGGCTGCCATGGCGTTCGGGCGCCACGGCGCCCATGTGGCGGTGCACTACAACCGCTCGGTCGCGGGCGCCGAGACCACCGCCGCGACCATTCGCGCGGCCGGCGGCGAGGCCATCGTCCTGCAGGCCGACGTGCGCGACACCGAGGCGGTCGAGGGGCTCGTCGAGGCGACGGCCCAGGCGTTCGGCGGCATCGACATTCTCGTGAACAATGCCGGCGACCTGCTCGGGCGACACACCGTGGAGGACGTCACCGACGAGTTCGTGCTCGACGTGTTCCGGGTCAACGCCCTGTCCGTGATCGCCGCCTGCCGGGCCGCGGTGCCGGCCATGCGGACCCGCGACGGCGGCGCGATCGTGAACCTGTCGTCGGTCGCCGCACGGACCGGCGGGTCGTCGGGCACGATGTTCTATGCCGCCAGCAAGGCCTATGTGGCGTCGATCACCCGCTCGATGGCCCGGGAGTACGCAGCCGAAGGCATCCGGGTGAACGCCGTGGCCCCGGGGGTGATCACCACGCCGATCCACGACCGCTTCACGCCGCCGGCGGTGATGTCGCAACTCGCCGCCACGGTGCCGATGAAGCGGCTCGGCGGCGCCGACGAGGTCGCCGGCACCATCCTCTATCTCGCCTCCCGGTCGCTGTCCGGCTACGTCACCGGCGAGACGGTGGAGGTCAACGGCGGCATGTGGATGGGCTGACCCGGGGTGCGCAATTCAGCGCTCGGTTGTACTACACTTCCGCTCATGGCGTTCGACAAGCAGGGAGGGGGCAACACCGTGCGGGGACTCATTGCTGCAGCCTGTTTCGGAGTCCTCGGTTGGGCAGGACCGACCTTGGCGGCAGACTGGAAGACCATCGACGAGTCGCAGTCGCGGCTCTACGTCGCGGCGGTGCCGGATCCGCAATACGCCGAGACCGGCTGGAACGAGTCGTACACGAGCCGCGCCTACCGGGCCGTCCAGGCCGATCGGACCCCATCCGACCCGAGGGCCGAGATCTATTACTTCGAGCTCGCGCCGGGACGATTCTTTCCGGCGCTTCCCCGGCCGGCCGACCAGGTCGTCAAGTTCAACTACCTCAAGTCCGGCTTCACCGCGTCCGGGGACGAAGGCTACTTCGCGCGGGGCCTGCGGATGCGCTACCTGACGGGCAGGCGCGCGAACAGGTCCTGCGTGGTGTTCGTCGGCGGCGTCGGCGACGGCGCCGGCGACGGCCAGACCTCGGCCGGCACCGCCTACACCACGGGCTATTATTGCGAGCCTGCGGAGCGTCCGCTGGACGCTCGCCGAACGGAAGAGGTGCTGGCGTCGATCGGGCTCAAGGAAGTCGGCAAGACCGCGCCGGCCCGGTTCACGGATCGGCCGAGCCCGAAGGCGTCGGTGCCGGCGTCGACCGGGCAGGCGTCGACCGGGCAGGCGTCGACCGGGCAGACGTCCTCTGGCCAGCCATCGGCCGGCAGGACCTCCGCCGCCGGGAGCGACACCGAGCGTTCGCTGCTCGAGGCGAAGAGGCTGTACGAGAAGAAGCTGATCACCGAGGGCGAGTACGAGGCCATGCGCAAGAAGGTCCTGGGCCTCAATTAGCCCTGCCCGCAGGACGCAACCGACGACCGGAACCAGCACCGTGCCCGACCCCAGCGGTTCGCCGTCGCGACCCGGCCCCGACGATCGGCTGGCCCGGGCGCTCGGCTACCCCTATGCCGCGCACCACGCCGATTTCCTGTTCAGCGCTGGCCGGGTCCTGCCGCTGACGCCCGACCATCGGCTCGACACCCTGACCCCGGTGATCGCCGTCGGCTCGAACCGCGCGCCGGAGCAGCTCGCGCGCAAGTTCGCCGGCATGGACGTGGCGGTCCCGGTGACCCGGCTGCGGGCCCGCGACGTCGACGTGGTGCACGCCGCCCACCTCGCCGGCTACGGCTCGGTTCCGGCCACCCTCGCCGCCTCGCCGGGCACGGTGACCGAGCTGTGGATCACCTGGCTCGACCGCATCGCCCTCGAGCGCATGGACGCCACCGAGGCCGTCGGCGTGAACTACGACCGGGTGACGGTCGCCCTGGACTGGGTCGAGGACGGGCCGCGCACTCCCGGGCGGGCGCTGCTGTATGCCGCGCGCCGCGGACTGATGCGCCTGGACGGCTCGCCGGTGGCGCTGACCTCGATCCCGGCGACCGGCCGCCGGCATCCGGCGATGAGCCAGGAACAGGTGCTTCGCCGGCTTCACGCCGTGCGCGGCGCGGGGGAATTCGAGGACTGGCTGGCGGGGCTGATCGGCCCCGAGGGTCAGACCGGGCGCAGCGCACTGACCGAGTGGCTGTCGAGCGACGCCGACCGGTCGCCGTGTCCCGGCACAGTCCCTGGGCACGGTACCGCCTCGGACGGCACGACCTCGTCCCCGCGTTCGTCGACCAGCGCCTGATTGGTCGCCCGCAGCCGCCGCAGCAGCACTTTCAGCAGGGCGACCAGCCCGGGCTCGGCAGTGGTCAGCAAGCGGTGGAACTCGCGCTCGTTGATGACCTGAACGACGGTCATCTCGGCAGCCTGCGCGGTGGCGCTGCGGGGCGACCCGTCGATCAGGCCCATCTCGCCGAACAGGTCGCCGGCGCCGATGGTCGCCAGCAGGCGCGGCGCCGTGCCCTCGGCCTTCTTGATGATGTCGACCGAACCGCTTTCGACCAGGAACGCGGCCCAGGACTGTTCGCCCTCCCGGAAGATCACCTGGCCCTCGCGGTAAACCCGGCGATCCAACACCTTGGCCTTGCGCATGCCGTCCTCCTGCCCACCTTCCCAATTCCGGAAGTGGTATCGAGGATACGCGGGCGGAAGGGATTCGGATGATCGCGCGCCGTCAAGCGTCCGTGAACGGCAGCACGCGCCAGACGACCGTGCGGCGCACGTCGCTGTCCTCCAGGTCGCGCGGCGTCGGCACCAGATACTCGGTGAGCTGCTCGAGGCCGTCGGCCGGGCGGTAGCTGCGGCCGGGATCGCCCATCAGCACCAGCGCGCCGGCGGCGGCGTGGCGGCGCAGCCAGGCGGTCATGCGCTCAGCCATCGGCTTCTCGTAGCAGACGTCGCCGGCCAGCACGACGTCCCACAGCGGCCCGCCGTCGTCGGCCAGCACCGGCTCGTCCAGCATGTCCCGGGCGAACAGTTCCAGCCCGCTCTCGAGGTCGTTGGCCTCGGCGTTCATCCGAATGACCGCGAGCGCGAACCCGTCGATCTCGTTGGCGACCACGTGCGCCGCCGATGCCCACAGGCAGGCCAGTGCCACGATCCCGCTGCCGGACGCCACGTCCAGGACCCGCTTGCCGGCGACCAGCTCCGGATGATCGATCACGTGCCGGGCCAGCGCCTGCCCGCCGGCCCAGGCGAACGCCCAGTACGGCGGCGGCAGGCCGACCGCCTCCAGCTCCTCCTCGGTCTTCTCCCACAGCGGCAGCGCGGCATCGGCCAGGTGCAGGCGGATCTCGGGAACCAGCGACGAGGCCTTCAGCGCGGTGTTGTTCCGGATGAACGTGACCGGGTCCTTCATCAGCCGACCAGGAAGGCGACCGCGGCGATCAGCCCGGCATCGCGGTTCGCCTTGAAGATCGCGAGACAGCCCTTGGGATCGTCGATGTCGACGGTGCGGACCTGCCAGGCGAAGTGCAGGGCCAGGGCGGCCAGCCCGGCATAGGCCCAGGGGCCGAGCCCGGCCAGCCAGGCCGAGCCGCCGAGCAGCGCCACCGTCAGCGCGTAGAAGCCGGCCAGCGCCGGGCGGGTCCGCTCGCCGAGCGCCAGGGCCGAGGACCGCACGCCGACGATGGCGTCGTCCTCCTTGTCCTGGTGCGCGTAGATGGTGTCGTAGCCGAGGGTCCAGAAGAACCCGGCCGCATAGGCGACGACGGCCGGCGCCGCCAGCGTGCCGGTGACCGCCGCATAGCCGAGCAGCGCACCCCAGTTGAAGGTCAGGCCCAGCACCGCCTGCGGCCAGTCGGTCACCCGCTTGGCCAGCGGGTAGGTGAACACCAGCAGCAGCACCGCCACGCCGAGCGCCCAGGAGAACCGGTTGAGCTGCAGCAGGATCACCAGCCCGATCGCCATCTGCGCCGCCAGGAACACCAGCGCCCGCCGCGGCGTCACCGCGCCGCTGGCGATCGGCCGGGTGGCGGTCCGGGCGACCCGGCGGTCGAGGTCGCGGTCCCACAAATCGTTCACGGTGCAGCCGGCGCCGCGCATCACCAGCGCACCGAGGCCGAACAGCGCGACCAGCCAGACCATCTCCAGGACCGGCAACTTCTCCGCCTGCCAGCCGAGCGCCAGGCCCCAAAGGCAGGGCAGGTACAGCAGCCAGGTTCCGATCGGCCGATCCAGGCGCGCCAGCCGCGCATAGGGCTGCCAACCGCCCGGCAGCAGCCGGTCGACCCAGTCGCCCTGTCGGATGTCGCTGGCGTCGGTCATGGGGTGGTTCTACGCCTTCGGGAAGCGGGCGTCACGTCCCCCACTGCCTCATCCCGGCCGCAGCGGCGCAGCCGCGAAGAGCCGGGACCTGGCGGCAACGGATAGGTCCCGGGTCGCCGCTGCGCGCCGCCCGGGATGAGGGTTCCGAGGATTGCGCAGCCAGCCCGCTCGTCGCCCCTACCGCCGCCCGAACAGCCGCTCGATGTCCGACAGCTTCAGCTCGACATAGGTCGGTCGACCGTGGTTGCACTGGCCGGAATGCGGGGTCACTTCCATCTGGCGCAGCAGGGCATTCATCTCCTCGGCCCCGAGTCGCCGTCCGGCCCGCACCGAGCCATGGCAGGCCATGGTGCCGCAGACGTCGGCCAGCCGGTCCTGCAGCGACTGCGCATCGCCGACCTCGGCGAGGTCGTCGGCGAGGTCGCGCACCAGGGCGACGGTATCGGTCCGGCCGAGCAGCGCCGGCACCTCGCGCACCACCACCGCCCCCTGGCCGAAGCCCTCCAGCACCAGGCCGAGCTCGGCCAGCTCCGGGGCGCGCGCCACCAGCCGGTCGACCGCCGCCTCCTCGAGCTCCACCACCTCCGGCAGCAGCAGCGCCTGGCGGGCGACGCCGCCGGCCGCCAGCGCCTCCTTCATGCGCTCGTACACCAGCCGCTCGTGGGCGGCGTGCTGGTCGACGATCACCAGCCCGTCCTCGGTCTGGGCGACGATGTAGGTGGCGTGGATCTGGGCCCGCGCCGCGCCCAGCGGATGCCGCTCGGCGAGCGGGTCTGCCGGGGCGCTCTCGTAACGGGCCGCCGGTGCGGTGCCGAGATCGAGCGTCCCGCCCGCCGACGGCATCGGCGCCTGCCAGGCCGCCTGCGATTCCGCGAGCCCGCGCGACGGCAACGGCGTCCACTGCGGCGTCCCCCAGGCCGGGCGCGCCGTGCCGGAATGCGGTGCCAGCCCGTCCTGCCGGAACGCCCCCAGGGTCGCGGTACCGACCGAGGCGGAGGCGCGGTGGCCGGCCTCGGCGAGCGCATGCTTGAGCGCCCCGACGATCAGGCCGCGCACCAGTCCGGCATCGCGGAACCGCACCTCGGTCTTGGCCGGGTGGACGTTGACGTCGACCTCCTCGGCCGGCAACTCCAGGAACAGCGCCAGCATCGGGTGCCGGTCGGAGGCGATGAAGTCCATGTAGGCGCCGCGTACGGCGCCGAGCAGCAGCTTGTCGCGAACCGGCCGGCCGTTGACGAACAGGTACTGGTGGGCGCTGGTCCGGCGATGCAGGGTCGGCAGCCCGGCGTAGCCGGTCAGCCGGTAGCCCTGGCGCTCGGCGTCGATCGGCAGGGCGTCGGCGGCGAAGTCGCGGCCCAGCACCGCGCCCAGCCGGGTCAGCCGGGCCTCGAACAGCTCGCCCTGCGCCGCCTCCAGGCTCAGCACCGTGCGGCTGCCGTCCGACAGGGTGAAGCCGACCGTCGGCGCCGCCATCGCCAGCCGTTGCAGGATCTCGGCCGCGTGCATCTGCTCGGTGCGCGGGATCTTCAGGAACTTGAGGCGCGCCGGGGTGGCGTAGAACAGGTCGCGGACCTCGACCCTGGTGCCGGCCGACAACGCCGCCGGCTCCGGCGCACCGACCGCCCCGCCCTCGACCCGGATGCGCCAGGCCGCCGGCGCCCCGGCGGCGCGCGAGGTGATGGTCAGCCGGCTGACCGCGCCGATCGACGGCAACGCCTCGCCGCGGAACCCGAGGGTGGAGATGTGGGTCAGGTCGTCGTCCGGCAGCTTGGACGTGACGTGCCGCTCGACCGCCAGGGCCAGGGTGTCGGGGTCCATGCCCCAGCCGTCGTCGCTGACCTGGATCAGGGTGCGGCCGCCGTCGCGCAGCACCACGTCGATCCGCCGGGCGCCGGCGTCCAGGGCGTTCTCCACCAGCTCCTTGAGGGCGCTGGCCGGCCGCTCGACCACCTCGCCGGCGGCGATCCGGTTGACCAGGGTCTCGGGCAGGCGACGGACGGCCGGACGCGCCGACCCGCGGGCGGAAGCGGGCTCCGCGCTCATTCCATGCCTTCGCGCAGGTACTTGCGCGCCAGCACCTTGCTCTCCTCGACCGCCGGTTGGTCGAACGGGTCGATGCCCAGCAGGTCGGCGGCGATGATGGTCTCCAGGATGAAGTGCATCATCAGCCCGCCCATGACTTCCTCGTTCAGCGACGGGAACCGCATCACCCGGGTCGGGCAGCCGTTGCGGATCAGGGTCTCGACGGTCGCCCGCTGCTCGGCCGCCAGCAGGTCGCCGAGGCTGCGTCCCATCAGGTAGTCGAGCGGCCCGGCCGCCGGACCGGCGACATCCGCCCTGGCCACCGGCCCGTGCCCCGACGGGTCCGCCAGAATCAGGGTGAACAGCTTGTCGCGCGGGCCGGCCAGGTAGAGCTGGAGCTGGCTGTGCTGGTCGACCGCACCCATGGCGTCGATCGGCGTGGTGCCGTGACCTTCCTTGCCCAGGCTCTCGGCCCAGAGCTGCCGGAACCAGGCCCCGAACCGCTCCAGCCGGTCGACATAGGGCATGACCACGGCCTGGTTGATGTTGCGGCCGGTGGCCAGCCCGATATTGATCACCGCCCCGGCCGCCGGCGCCGCGTCCTCGGGCTTCCCGGCGCCCAGCGCCGCGTCCAGCACCATGCCGGCGCCGCGCCGCACCGCCTCGACGTCGACCCCGGAGATCGCGGCCGGCAACAGGCCGGTCACCGACAGCGCCGAGTAGCGGCCGCCGATCTTCGGGTCGTGGTCCAGGCAGAACAGCCCGAAATGCCCGGCAATCGCCCGCAGCGGGTTGTCGGTGTTCTCGGCGATGCAGGTCACCCGGGTCGCCAAGTCGTCCATGCCGATTCGCTGGCGCATCCGGTCAAGCACGACCAGGGTCTGGGCCACGGTCTCGGCGGTGCCGCCGGACTTTGAGATCGCCAGCACCCCGGTCCGCCCGAGGTCGAGGCGCGCCATCAGCGCCTCGAAGGTCCACGGATCGATGTTGTCGAGGAACCGCACCCGGGGCGCACCGGCGGTCGGCCCGAACCCGGAATCCGCCAGCCGGCAGAGCGTGGCGCCGCCCAGCGACGAGCCGCCGATCCCCAGCACGATCACGTCGTCGAACTGCGAGCGGTAGCGGTCCACGATCGGCCGCCAGGCCGCCAGATCGTCGCGCCGCCTGGGCAGCGACAGAAGCGGCAGCTCGCCCGAGCTCCTCTGCTCGCGCAGCCGGGCGAGTGCCGCGGCGGCCCGCGGCATCAGGTCGTGAAACGCAGCATGATCCAGCCCGGCCGCCCCGACCCTGTCGGTGAACGTCCCGGCGATCTCGTGCGTGAACGGACTTTCCATCAACATCCGGCGGCCTCCGATTTGCGAGACTACCCGATCCGCCGCACCGTCGTCATCCGCCCCCGGAGGGGACTCCCGGCACCTGCGGCACCGGGGCCGTCGCCGCCACCCCGTCGGGCTTGCCGACCACAACGACGGTCAGCTCCTCCGGCCGGTACAGGCGGCGGGCCACCCGCCGCAGGTCATCCAGGGTGACCGCCTGGAACAGCGCCGCGCGCCGGTCGAGATAGTCGATCGGCAGGCGGCTTTCCTGCAGCGCCATCAGCGTGCTCGCGGTGCCGTCGGAGTCGACCAGCCTGAGCGGGAACGAGCCGAGCAGATAGGTCCGGGCATCCGCCAGTTCCTCGGCGGTCGGCCCGTCGTCGGCCATGCGCTTCCACTCCTCGCGCAGGATCTTGATCGATTCGGCGACCCGGGCGTTCTGGGTGGCGAGCCCGCCCATCACCAGCGCCGCGTGGTCGAGCGGCAGCAGGTAGGCGTAGACGCCGTACACCAGCCCCCGCTTCTCGCGGATCTCCTCGGTCAGCCGCGACCCGAAGCCGCCGGCCATGATCTCGTTGAGCAGCGACGCCGCGTACCAGTCCGGGTCGTCGCGGCCGATGCCGGCATGCCCGAACACCACCACCGACTGCGGCACCGGAACCTGCACGACCATGGTCTCGCCGACCGCCTGCGGGGTCGTGTCCGGCACCGGCGCGATCGACCCGGCTTCCGGCAGGCCGCCGAACACCGTGTCGAGCAGGGCCGCCAGCGCCGGCGCGTCGATGTCGCCGACCGCCGAGACCACCAGACCGTTGCGGGCGAAGGCGGCGCCGACGAACGCCTTCAGGTCGTCGGCGGTCACCGCCGAGACGCTTTCCAGGGTGCCGTCGCCGTTCCGGCCGTAGGGATGGCCCTTGAAGCTCGCCCCCCACCAGGCCCGACTGGCGATGCTGCGCGGGTTCTGCAGGTCGCCGCGGATCGAGGCCTGGACCTGGGCCCGGATGCGCTCCACCGGCTCCGGATCGAAGCGCGGCCCGGTAAGCGCCAGGCGCAGCAGCTCGACCGCCTTGTCGCGGGTCTCGGTCAGGGTGACCAGCCGGCCCGAGAACCGGTCGATCCGGGAATTGAACCGCAGGGTGATCGAGTTGTCGGTCAGCGCCTTCTGGAAGGCGGTCGAGTCCAGGTCGCCGGCGCCCTCGTCGAGCAGGCCGGACACCAGCCGGGCCCGGCCTTCCTTGCCGGCGGGATCCGAGGATTCGCCGCCGACGAACGAGAACGACAGGGTCAGGATCGGGTTGCTGTGGTCCTCGACCAGCCAGGCCTTGACGCCGCCGGGGCTGACCACCTCCTGGATGTCCAGGGCGCTCGCCGGGGACACCCGGACCAGCAGCCCGACCGCCAGGATCAGGAGAACGAGGGTTCGACGCATTCTCTGGCTCTCAGCTCGCCGGCTTGGGGCGCAGGATCGCGGTGACCGACTGCTCGGGCACGAACACCGCCTTGGCGGCCTCGACGACCTGCGCCGCGGTCACCGCGCCGATCCGGTCCGGCCATTCCTCGACCTCGGCGACGCCGCGACCGGCGGCCATCGCCTGGCCGAACAGGCGGGCCGGCGCCAGCATGTCGTCGCGCGCGAAGATCGCCTCGCGCTTCATCCGCTTGACCGCCGACGCGACCTCCTCGTCGGTCACGCCGTCGCGCAACAGCGCTGCGATCTCGTCGGCCACCGCCGCCTCCAGCCGGTCCAGCCCGACGCCGTCGCGCGGGCTGGCGTACACCGCGAAGACCTGCGGGCCGAGACCGTCCGGCGAGTAGCCGGCGCCGGCCGACACCGCCAGCTTCTTCTCGACCACCAGGCTGCGGTACAGGCGGCTGGTGGTGCCGCCGCCGAGGACCTCGGACAGCACCTGCAGCGGCGCGGTCTGCGCGGCGTCGCCCCACAGCGCGCCGGACGCCAGCCAGCGCCGCGACCAGCTCGGCTGGTCGACCCGCGGGCTGTCCATCTCCAGCCGTCGGGCGGCGAGCTGCCTGGGCTCCTGGCCGCGGCGGGCGGCCCGATCGGGTATCTCGCGCGCCGGGATCGCGCCGTAGGTCTTCTCGGCGAGCGCCCGGACCTCGTCGGCGGTGACGTCGCCGGCGACCACCAGCACCGCGTTGTTCGGCGCGTACCAAGTCCGGTAGAACTCGATCGCGTCCTGGCGGGACAGCCGGTGCATCTCGTTCTCCCAGCCGATCACCGGGATCCGGTACGGGTACGCCAGATAGGTCGCGGCCGAGATCTGCTCGCCGAACAGGGCGCTCGGACTGTTGTCGGTGCGCGAGCGGCGCTCCTCCAGGATGACCTCGCGCTCGGAGTCGACCGCCGCCTGGGTCAGCGACAGGTTCGCCATGCGGTCGGACTCCAGCTCCATCATCAGGCCGAGCTGGTCCTTGGCGACGTTCTGGTAGTAGGCGGTGTAGTCGAAGCTGGTGAAGGCGTTCTCGCTGCCGCCGATCCGGTTGACGATGCGCGAGAACTCGCCCGGGGCCCGGTTCGTGGTGCCCTTGAACATCAGGTGCTCGAGGAAGTGCGCGATCCCCGACTTGCCCTCCGGCTCGTCGGCCGCCCCGACCTTGTACCAGACCATGTGGCTGACCACCGGGACCCGATGGTTCGGGATCACCACCACCTGCATGCCGTTGGCGAGCGCGAAGCTCTCCGGGCTGAAGACCGCGGCGGCCGACGGCGGCGGTGCCGCCAGCAGCGCGGCCGCTGCGAGCAGAGCGAACAGGACGGAACGCAGAGTCGAGCGTGTCGGCACGAGAAATCTCCCGGACGGCAGAAGCGCGCGGCTACCCAACAGCCGAATCACGGCGCCGGTAAGGCAGATAGAGGCACTGCCGGTCACGGCAAGGCCGGCCGAACGACGGTCCCGCCGTCAGAACAGCCCTTCGAGGATGCCGCCGCGCCGCCGCTCGATCGACGGGGTCTCGCCGGCGTCGACCGGGCGCCCGAGCGCCGAGTTCTCGCGCAGCCGCTTGCTCTCCTTGTCGGCGTCGAGCACCACACCCGCCGGCGGCTTTTCCTTCCAGAACAGCAGCTTGTCGATCGGGTACTCGGTCTCGTAGACGAAACCGGCGGTCTCGCGGTTCACGATCTGGCGGATGTTCGGCTCGGCCTGGTCGAGATGAAGCTGGTCGCGCAACACCGCCTCGCCGCTGGAATTGACCGACACCGGCGACCGCGGCGCCGCCCGCACGGCCGGGCCGGCCTGCGTGCTGTTCGCCGGGATCGACGAGGTCGCCGACCGGCGACCCAGGATCCGCTCCGCCGCCGATTCGGTCGGCGACAGTTCCTGCGGCCGATCGGCGCCGGGCTCCGGCGGCCGGAGGTCGTAGTTCGGCGGCAGGGCCAGCGGCGCCCGCGCCACCACCTGGAACTCGTCCGGCGGGTCCTTGTCGTAGCCGAGCGCGTCGCGAAACTGGCCGCAACCGCCGAGCAGGGCCGCGATCGCCACCATCCCGGCGGCCGCCGCCGATCGACGTCGTGCCTTCCAGTTACCCATCGCCGGTCCGTCCTCCCTCGGACGCCCGCGCCCCGGTTCCGATCCCGAGTGCATCGAGCAGCAACAAACCAACCCCCAAGGTAATCGCAGCGTCCGCGATATTGAAGGCCGGCCAATGCAGATCGCCCCAGTGGGCGTCTATGAAGTCGACGACCGCGCCGTACAGGACCCGGTCGATGGCATTGCCGACCGCCCCGCCGATCACCAGTCCGAGACCGGCCCCCAGCACCCGGCTCTCGGCACGCAGCAGCCATACCACCAAGGCGACCGCGACGGCGACGGCAAATCCGCCGAGCAGCCACGGGCCCCAGACCGACTCGTTCGACAGGAGGCCGAAGCTGACGCCGCGGTTCCACACCGGCACCAGGTTCAGGACGCCGGCCACCGTAATGCGGGTCGGCGGGTCGAACAGGACGTCGAGCGCCCAGGCCTTGGTGGCCCGGTCGAGCACCACCGTGAGCGCGGCCAGCGCGAAGCCCAGGACGGCCGTGCGGCGGATCATCGGCACGCCGTCACTCGGCGGCATCCCGGCCGGCGGCGACGGCATCGTCGCAGCGATCGCAGACCGGCTCGCCGACCGCGACCTCGGGCAGCACCCGCCAGCAGCGCTCGCACTTGGCGCCGTCGGCCAGCGCCGACACCACCGCGACCCCGGCGACCTCCGGCAGCCGGTAGGCGTCGGCCGGGCCGTCGCCCTCGACCAGCGTCGCCCCTGACGTGATGAACACCTCAGCCGGGTCGACCCCCTGCATGCCGGCCAGCAGATCGGCGCCGGCGTACACGGTCGGATGCGCCTGCAGCGACGCGCCGATGCGCTTCTCGGCCCGCTCCAGCTCCAGCGCGCCGGTCACCACGCGGCGGAGCTGACGGATCTTCGCCCACTTGGCGGCCAGCGCCTCGTCGCGCCAGCCGGCCGGCACCGCTGGATACTCCCGCAGATGCACGGAGTCGGCCGGGCCGGTATTGCGGGTCCGCCACGCCTCCTCGGCGGTGAAGCACAGGATCGGCGCCAGCCAGGCGGTCAGGCACTCGAACAGCTGCGCCATCACGGTACGGGCGGCCCGGCGACGATCGGAGTCCGGCCGGTCGCAGTACAGCGAGTCCTTGCGGACGTCGAAGTAGAACGCCGACAGGTCGACCGCGCAGAACTGGTGGATCTGCGTGAACAGGGTGTGGAAGTCGAAGTCGTCGGTGCAGCGCCGCACGATCTCGTCGAGCTCGGCGATCCGGTGCAGCACCCAGCGCTCCAGCTCGGGCATCCGCTCGACCGGCAGCTTCTCGGCGTCGGTGTAGCCGTCGAGCGCCCCCAGCAGATAGCGCATGGTGTTGCGCAGGCGCCGGTAGTGATCGACCTGGTGCTTGATGATGTCCGGGCCGATCCGCAGGTCCTCGGAGTAGTCGGAGCTGACCACCCACAGCCGCAGGATGTCGGCGCCGTACTGGTCCATCACCTCCTGCGGGGCGGTCACGTTGCCGAGCGACTTCGACATCTTGCGACCGTCCTGGTCGAGCACGAAGCCGTGGGTCAGCACCGCGTCGTACGGCGCCCGCCCGCGGGTGCCGCAGGACTCCAGCAGCGAGGAATGGAACCAGCCGCGATGCTGGTCCGAGCCCTCCAGGTACAGCGAGGCCGGCCACTGCAGCTCGGGGTCGTTCTCCAGCACGAAGGCGTGGGTCGAGCCGGAGTCGAACCAGACGTCGCAGATGTCCTGGACCTGCTCGTAGTCGTCCGGGTTGTAGTCGTTGCCGAGGAACCGCGACGGCGGCGAGGAGAACCAGGCGTCGGCGCCTTCCGCCTCGAACGCCTGGGCGATGCGGTCCAGCACCGCCTGGTCGCGCAGCGGCTCGCCGGTCTTCTTGCTCACGAACACCGGGATCGGCACGCCCCAGGCGCGCTGCCGGCTGATGCACCAGTCCGGCCGGCCCTCGATCATGCCGCGCAGCCGGGTCTGGCCGCTGGCGGGCACGAACCGGGTGTCGTCGATCGCCTGGAGCGCGGTCTTGCGCAGGTCGTTCGTCTCCATCGAGATGAACCACTGCGCGGTGTTGCGGAAGATCAGCGGCGCCTTCGACCGCCACGAGTGCGGGTAGGAGTGCTTGAGCTTGCCGCGGGCGACGATGCCGCCGTGATCGCGCAGGATCGCGGCGATCTTCATGTTGTCCTCGAGCACGTTCATGCCCGCGAAGATCGGCACGTGGTCGTAGAAGCTGCCGTCGTCGGCGACCGTCTGCGGGATCTCCAGGCCGTGCTTCTGCCCGAGCAGGAAGTCGTCGGCGCCGTGGCCCGGCGCGATGTGCACGAAGCCGGTACCGGTCTCGTCGGTCGCGAAGTCGGCCGCCAGCATCGGCACGTCGTAGTCGTAGCCGTGGCCGCGCAGCGGGTGCGCGCAGATCGTGCCGGCCAGCTCGGCGCCCTTCAGGCGGGCCAGCTCGGTGACCGCCTCGATCTTCGCCTGGGCCTTGAAGTCGTCCAGCAATGCTGCCGCGCAGACCAGCTTCTCGCCGACCTTGACCAGGCTGTTCTCGGCGACCGCCGTCGCCTCGACCACCGCGTAGTCGATCTCGTCGCCATAGGCGACGGCGCGGTTGCCCGGCATGGTCCAGGGGGTGGTGGTCCAGATCACCACGGTCGCGCCCTCGAGCGCCGGGGTCGACGCCTTCACCACCGGGAAGCGGGCGTGGATCGTGGTCGAGACGTGGTCGTGGTACTCGATCTCGGCGTCGGCCAGCGCGGTCTTCTCGACCACCGACCACATGACCGGGCGGGCGCCCTTGTACAGGCCGCCGTTCATCAGGAACTTGCCGAGCTCGCGCGCGATCTGCGCCTCGGCCGGATAGGTCATGGTCAGGTACGGCCGGTCCCACAGCCCGGTCACGCCGAGCCGCTTGAACTCGTTGAGCTGGACGTCGATCCACTTGTCGGCGAACGCCCGGCACTCCTGGCGGAACTCGACGATCGGCACGTCGTCCTTGTTCTGGCCGCGCGACCGGTAGTCCTCCTCGATCTTCCACTCGATCGGCAGGCCGTGGCAGTCCCAGCCCGGCACATAGGCGGTCTGCTTGCCGGCCATGTGCTGGGACCGGTTGATGACGTCCTTGAGGATCTTGTTCAGCGCGTGGCCGATGTGCAGGTGGCCGTTCGCATACGGCGGACCGTCGTGCAGGATGAACTTCTCGCGGCCCTTGCGGACGTCCACGATCCTGCGATCGAGGCCGATCTCCTGCCACCAGGCCAGGATCTCGGGCTCGCGCTGCGGCAGGCCCGCGCGCATCGGGAAGTCGGTCTTCGGCAGGAACACCGTGTTCTTGTAGTCGGTCATTGCTGGTCCTTCCCGGGCGCCCGGCTCCCTGGGGTCACGCCCCCAGGATCTCCCGTGCCCGCGCCGCGTCGGCGGCGATCTGCGCCTTCAGCTCGTCGAGGCCGCCAAATTTCCGTTCCGGCCGGATAAAGTCAACCAGACGCACGCGCAGACGCCGTCCGTACAGCTCGATCGACCGGTCGAACAGGTGAACCTCCAGCAGCACGCCGCGGTCGTTGACCGTCGGCCGCACGCCGAGATTGGCCACCCCGGCCATCCAGCCGCCATCACCGTCGGCCAGGGCGGCACGCACCGCGTACACGCCGAGATGCGGGCAGATCAGGCTGCCGAGCCGCAGGTTGGCGGTCGGGAACCCGATGGTTCGGCCGCGCCTGTCGCCCTCCTCGACGGTCGCGTCGATTTCCCACGGCGCCCCCAGCAGCGAGGCGGCGCCGCGCGGGTCGCCCTCGGTCAGGCACTGGCGGATGCGCGAGGACGAGTACACGGCACCATCGCTCTCGTGCACCGCCGCCACCTTGGTGGCGCCGAAGCCGAGATGACCGGCCCGTTCGATCAGCATGTCCGGGGTGCCGCGCCGGCGATGCCCGAAGTTGAAGTCGTAGCCGACCACCACGTGGCGCAGCCCGAGGGCGTCGTGCAGGACGTCGTCGACGAAGCCCTCGGCGGTCACATGGGCGAAGGCCTCGTCGAACGGCAGCTCGAACAGCAGGTCGACGCCGAGCTCCTCGAGCTTCGACGCCCGGCCCTCGGAGGTGGTGAGCCGGAACGGCGCGGCGTCGGGCTGGAAGAACATCCGGGGGTGCGGCTCGAAGGTCAGCACCGCCAGCGGCGCATGCAGGTCGCCGGCGATGCGCGCGGCCTCGCCGATCACCGCGCGGTGGCCGAGATGCACCCCGTCGAAGTTGCCGATGGCGGCCACCGCCCCGCGCTGCCGGGGTTCGACCGCGTCCAATGCGCGCACGATTTCCATGAAAGGATCCTACGCCGCGGCGGCCTGCTGGCGCGAGGGCACGAGAATCATGGCGTCGCCGTCGATCACCACGGTCGCCCCGACCTTGCAGCGCGACTTGAACGACACCCGCTTCTTGACCGGGTCGATGGCGGTGACCTCGACGGTCGTCAGCACGGTGTCGCCGATCCGGACCGGGGCCATGAACCGCAGGGTCTGCGAGATGTAGATCGAGCCCTTGCCCGGCATCACGGTGCCGAAGACCTTCGAGATGAACGCCGCCGACAGCATGCCGTGGGCGATCCGGCCCTTGAACATGGTGGTCCGCGCGTACTCGTCGTCGAGGTGCAGCGGGTTGTAGTCGCCCGACACCTCCGCGAACGACTCGATCATTTCCTCGGTCACCATACGCTCGTAGTCCGCGCGCATGCCGATCTCGAGGTCCTCCAGGAAGTACTGCTTCACCGGGTGCATGCCACCCTTCCTTGTGCGCTGCAACAAGACGGCGCGGGACTATACAAGCGGGGCCGGGGCGGGACAAGGACGGGCCGGGCGGCCGGTGGTGCGTCGGTCGCGGCCCGCACCGGCTGCTTACGGGCGCACCCAGTTCGGGCGACCGTTCTGGACACTTCAATGGGCTTCCGACGACAATGCGGAATCGTGTTCGAAGGATGCCCGCTGATGCCGATCACCGCCGACGCCGCCGAGACCGCCGCCCGGATCCTGCTCGACCACCGCCGCCGGATGGTTCCGCTGCCGGCCTTGCCCGACGGGTGCCGTCCGGCCTCGACGGACGACGGCTACGTGATCCAGGGGGCCCTTGTCGGGCAACGTATCCGCGAGGAGGGCGCGCGACCGATCGGCTGGAAGATCGGCGCCACCAATCCGGGCGCCCGCGAGCTGCTGGGCGTCGCCGAGCCGTTCTTCGGCGTCCTGCTGTCGACCCTGACCACCGATGCGCCGTCGCGCTTCGTGGCGGCCGAGATGTTCCAGCGGGTGATCGAGCCGGAGATCGCGCTCGAGATCGGCGCCGACCTCGACCCGGCCGACGCCCCGTTCGACGCCGATGCGATCCGCCGGGTCGTCCGTGCCGTGCTGCCGGCGATCGAGATCGTCGATACGCCGCTGGCCGACGGCCTGAAGTCGGGCGGGCCGTCGCTGATCGCCGACGACGGGTCGCACGGCCGCTGGATCAAGGGAACGCCGGTGGCCGACTGGCAGGCACTGGACCTGGTCGGGCACCGGGTCACGCTGAGCGTCGACGGCGCGCTGGTGCGCGAAGGCCGCGGCGGCAACGTCGAGGGCGGGCCGCTGGCGGCGACCGCCTGGCTGGCCACGGCGCTGGCGGCCCGCGGCCGCGGTCTCAAGGCCGGCGAGTACGTATCGACGGGGACCACCACACAGCCGATCCCGGCCGCGGCCGGCCAGACGGTGCTGGCGGATTTCGGATCCCTCGGCCGGATCGAGATCGGATTCGACTGACGGCCTTTCCGAGGCCGACTTTCCAGGGCCGACCCGAACGGGGGAGCATATCTTGCAGTATTGGTTCGATCCGGATCTCCTGCTGCGCGCGGGCGTGGCATTGCACGAGCGCTACGATGCGGCGGAGCCGTTCCCGCACATCGTGCTGGAGGACTTCCTGCCGCCCGAGCGGGTCGATGCCATCCTCGAGGCGTTTCCCGACCCGGATTCCCCGTACTGGAGCACCAAGGATCAGCCCGATTCGAAGAAGCAGGACACCACGCCCGACTACATCGCCGAACTGAAGATGCCGCCGGTCATCCGCGAGGCCATGTGGCAGTTCAACTCGAGCCTGTTCCTGTTCTTCCTGCACCACCTGACCGGCATCCGGGGGCTGACCGGCGATCCGTGGCTATACGGCGGCGGCATCCACCAGATCCTGCCGGGCGGGCTGCTGAAGATCCACGCCGACTTCAACATCCACGAGTTCACCGGCCTGCTGCGCCGGATCAACGTGCTGGTCTACCTGAACAAGGACTGGCAGGACGAGTGGGGCGGCCATCTGGAGCTGTGGGACACGGACATGGGCCGCTGCGTCCGCCGGGTCGCGCCGAAGGCCGGGACCTGCGTGATCTTCAACACCAGCTCGACCTCGTACCACGGCCATCCCGACCCGCTGCGTTGCCCGCCGGGCCGGACCCGCAAGTCGCTGGCGTTCTACTACTACACCATCGACCCGGAGTTCGATCCGCGCGGCCGGAAGCACAACACGCTCTGGAAGAAGCGGCCCGGCGAAGACTACTGAGGGCTCGCGGCCGATCGCCGTTGCCCCCGGCGCGCGCGCGGGCTACACGGGCGGCCATGACGACCCGCGCGCCCATCGTGTTCATCGGCGGACTGGGCGGCTCGGGAACCCGGGCCGTCGCCGGCGCCCTGGCCGCCCTCGGCTACTACCCGGGCGGCTGCCTGAACGTCTCGAACGACAACCTGGTGTTCACCGAGCTGTTCAAGCGCCCGGACTGGCTGCGCTCGGAACCGTCTTCGGCCGAGATCCGGGCCCGGCTGCGGCTGTTCGAGGCGGTCATGACCGGCGGTGTGCGCCTGCGGCAGCTGCTGCGGGCGCCGCGGCTCTGGCGCTACCGGCGCGACCAGGGACGCGGCCTCGCCGGCGCACCCGGCAGCGTCGGCTGGATGACCAAGGAGCCGAACTGCCACATCTTCCTGGAGGCAATCCTCGACACCTGGGCCGAGGCGGTGTTCGTCTACGTCTCGCGTCACCCGCTCGACATGGCGTTCAGCGACAACAAGGGCCAGCTCGGCAACTGGTCGTGGCTGTTCGACCTCGATCCCGCCGCCTGGCCGACCGCCGAAGCGGCCCAGCTCGAGTACTGGATCCGCACCCAGAAGCGGCTGGACACGCTGAAGGCGCGCTATCCCGGCCGGGTCTACCCGCTGCGCTTCGACGATTTCGCCGCCCGGCCGGTCGAGGAGCTGATCCGGCTTGTAGAGGCCTTGCACCTGCCGGTGCCGGCCGAGCGGCTGGAGCCGGCCTGCGCCGACGTCATCCGCCCCGACGGCATGGGCCGCTGGCGCGAACGCGACCTGTCGGCGTTCTCGGCCGAGCAGATCGCGTTCTGCCGGGAGGCCGGCTGGGAGGCCTGACCGGCCTCACCCCTTCGGGCCGCGTGGGTCGACCGGCAGGGTGTGGGCCCAGGGAGCGGCATCCTCGAACATCGCCGCCGCCGCCAGCACCGCCGCCTCGCCGCGCGGCGGGCCGGCGATCTGCAGACCGACCGGCAGGCCGCCGGCGGTGAACCCGGCCGGCACCGAGATCGCCGGCACCGAGGCGCAGGTGAAGGCGTAGGCGACCGTGCACCACTCGATGTAGTTCGAGAACTTGTGCCCCTGACACTCCTCGACGAAGCGCTGCTCGATCGGATAGGGCGGCACCACGGTGGCCGGACACAGCACCAGGTCGTAGGTCTGGTAGAACTCGCGGACCCGGTGGTAGTAGCGGCTGCGCGCCAGCTCGGCGGCGGCGATGTCCGCCATGGTCAGCCCCAGCCCCTTCTCGATGTTCCAGATCACCTCGGGCTTCAGCTTGTCGCGGTGGCGCTCCAGCAGGTCCTTCTTGCCGGCTGCCATGCCCATCGCGCGCATGGTGTGGAAGATCATCTGCACGTCGGTGAAGTCCGGGCAGGCCTCCTCGACGATGCAGCCCATGTCCTCGAACTTGCGGGCCGCCTTCTCGACGATCGCCGCCACCTCCGGGTCGACCGGGGTGATGCCGCCGAGGTCGCGGCTGAACGCCACCCGCTTCGGGGCCTTGCGAGCCGCGACCGCGTCGACGAACGACACCGCCGGCTTCTCCAGCGAGATCGGATCGATCGGCGTGCTGCCGCTCATGGCGTCCAGCATCAACGCGCAGTCGGCGACCGTGCGGGCCATCGGCCCCTCGACCGACATCGAGTTGAACGGCAGCGCGCTCGGCCCGTGCGCGACCCGGCCCGGGGTCGGGCGGAACCCGACGATGCCGCAGAAGCTGGCCGGGTTGCGCAGGCTGCCGCCGAGGTCGGAGCCCGACGCCATCCAGGCGGTACCGGTGGCAAGCGCCACCGCCGAGCCGCCGGACGAGCCGGCGCAGCTCTTCGAAGTGTCCCACGGGTTGAGGGTGCGACCGAACACCTCGTTGAAGGTGTTGGCGCCGGCCCCGAACTCCGGGGTGTTGGCCTTGGCGTAGACCACGCCGCCGGCCGCCTCCAGCGTGGTCACCGCGACGTCCGAGGTCTCCGGCACGAAGTCGGCGAAGATCGGCGAGCCCTGGGTCGAACGCACGCCGGCGACGTTCAGCAGGTCCTTGATCGCGACCGGCATGCCGGCCAGCACGCCGCGCTCGGCCACCGGCCTGGCGGCCAGCGCCCTGGCGTTGTCGCGGGCCCGCTCGAAGCACAGGGTCGGCAGCGCGTTGACCGCCGGCTCGACCTCGGCGATCCGCGCCTCGAGGGCGTCGAGCAGGTCGAGCGTCGTCACCTCGCCGGACTTCAGAAGCGCGACGATGTCGGTCGCCGACTTGGCGATCAGTTCGGAGGCGGGCATGGGAGCGGTCCGGGTCAGATGGCGGGGCCGCCATCAAACCGCCGCATCGGACGTCGTGCAAGCCGCCATCGACACGGGGCGGCGGGTATTGGGGCGGCGGGCAGGGTTCTCCCGCCGCCCCGTGAGTCGAGGTCCGTCAGCGCGGCTCGGACCGCAGCCCCTTGATCAGGGCGTAGCACCCGAGCAGCAGGACCAGCGTGAACGGCAGGCCGGTCGACACCGCGGCGGCCTGCAGCGCGCCGAGCCCGCCGCCGAGCAGCAGCGCGATCGCCACCAACCCCTCGAAGCACGCCCAGAACACGCGCTGCGGCACCGGGGCGTCGACCTTGCCGCCGGCGGTGATGGTGTCGATCACCAGCGACCCGGAATCCGAGGAGGTGACGAAGAACACGATCACCAGGGTGATGCCGATGAACGAGGTGATCCCGGCCAGCGGCAACGCCTCCAGCATGACGAACAGCTTCAGCTCCAGCGACGCGTCGGCGACCGCCTGATAGCCGTCGTTGACGATCTGGCTGATCGCGGTACCGCCGAACGCGGTCATCCAGAACACCGACACGATCGACGGGATCAGCAGCACGCAGATCATGAACTCGCGCACGGTACGGCCGCGGCTGACCCGGGCGATGAACATGCCGACGAACGGCGACCAGGAGATCCACCAGGCCCAGTAGAACGACGTCCAGCCCTGGCTGAAGTTGGCGTCCTCGCGGCCGAACGGATTCGACAGCGCCGGCAGGTACTCGGCGTAGGCCACCAGGTTGTGGAAGAAGCCGGTGGCGATCGCCATGGTCGGGCCGACCGCGACGATGAACACCAGCAGCAGCGCGGCCAGGATCATGTTGATCTCGGACAGCCGCTTCACCCCGGCGTCCATGCCGGCCACCACCGACGTCAGGGCGATCGCGGTGATGCCGGTGATCAGCAGCACCTTGGAGACGTTGTTGACCGGCAGCCCGAACAGGTGGTTCAGGCCGGCGTTCGCCTGCTCGGCCCCGAAGCCGAGCGAGGTGGCCAGCCCGAACAGGGTGGCGAACACCGCCAGCACGTCGATGACATGGCCGGTCCAGCCCCAGACCCGCTCGCCGAACACCGGGTAGAAGATCGAGCGGAAGCTGAGCGGCAGCCCCTTGTTGAACGAGAACAGCGCCAGTGCCAGCGCGACCACGGCATAGATCGCCCACGGATGCAGGCCCCAGTGGAAGATCGTGGCGGCCATGCCGAGCCGCCGGGCCTCCACCGGATCGCCCGGAGCACCGGCGAGCGGCGCCCAGCTGTCCGGCGAGCCCGCCCCCTCGGCCACCGACGACGAGAAGTGCGAGATCGGCTCGGACACCCCGAAGAACATCAGGCCGATGCCCATGCCGGCGGCGAACAGCATCGCGAACCAGCCGGAGTACGAGTAGTCCGGCGTCGCGTCGCGCCCGCCGAGCCGGACCTTGCCGAGCGGCGAGACGATCAGAAACAGGCAGAGCAGGACGAACAGGTTCGCCGCCGACAGGAAGAACCAGTCGAAGGTCGAGGTGATGGCCGGCCGCAGCCAGCCGAAGATCGCTTCGGCCTCGCTCTGCAGGGCGAGCGTGAACATCACGAAGACGACGATCGTCAGGCCCGAGACCATGAACACCGGGTTGTGGATGTCCACGCCGAACGGGCCGATCTTGGTCTGGATGTTGTCCTGGCCGATCTCGTAGTCCGTCTCGATCAGGTCGGCGGGGCCCTCGGGCATCGGGTTCGCTGCATCAGTCATGACGTCTCCCGGATTGCTGCCGCGGTCTGGTGCCGCGTGATTGGAACGGCGGCTTGGAACGGCCGATGGCGGCCCACGCTAGCGGATCACGAACACCGAGACGGTCGCGTGGTTCGCGAGATAGCCGGCGTTGGTCGCGAAGATGTGCTCCGGCAGGCCCGGCACGTGCGAGGCCATGACCACCAGGTCCGCGCCGACCTCCTGAATGGCCTGCATCAGGGTGACATCGAGATCGACCGCCGGGTCGTGGCTGACGCAGGTCCTGGTGGTCGCCTCGATCCCGTGCTTCTCGGCCTGCGCCTTGCCGAACGCCGCCAGCTTGCCGGCGTACTCCTGCGGCGTGTGCGCCACCGGCCCCGGGGTCGAGGCCGTGACGCCGACGTAGCAGACCGGGATGCCGTAGTGCCTCGACAGGTCGGCGGCGGTGGTGAGAGCCTTTTCCAGCCGGTCGACGTGCTCGAGATCGACCGGGACAAGGATGCTCTTGTACACGGGCCCCTCCTCTTGATCGGTTGGTGCTCGCCGTCGCCGGCTCGATGGGCGACGCCGCGCACCGGAGGCGGCTTGCACGACATCGGCCTCGAGCCGCGCCGGGCACGCATCAGTATCGATGCATAAACCACCGGCCAAACCGCGCCGGCTTTCAGTATAAGCGCACCCCCGTTCCCCTTTCGGGAACGCGAAAATGGTATCGCAAAATATAATTTTCGAAACCCACTCGCCTTGGATTTATTGAATTCACTGAAATTTCAAAACCTTCGAGATATTATGCAAAATAATTTAAGCGTTTTCTGAAATTTGGAATCGGAATATTCATAGCGGTGAGTCGCTTATGTTGCGCCGCCGCATCCGAAGATGCGCCCATGCAGTCGGATCTGCCCAATCGGACAGTCGACGACCGCGGGCAACTGTTTAGGATGCGCCCTCGAACGCCCCTCAATCATCGGGAGCATGGCATGCGTGCCCTCCGTTTCGTCCCCTGCCTGCTGGTCGCCGTGGCTGCCCTGGCATTTTCCGCCCCGACGGCCGATGCCGACCAGGGCACGTTGACGGTCGTCGACGCCACGGGCGCCTCCCACGACTTCCCGGCGGCGACGCTGCTCGCCCGCCCGGACGTCGAGACGCTCCGGGTGGCCGGCGACCCTGCCTACGGCGACGCATCCCCGGCCTACCGTGCGATTCCGCTGGCCAAGCTGCTGGCCGGCCTGCCGGTCGAGGGGGCCGACGTCCTGAAGGCGGTCGCGCTCGACGGCTTCGTGGCCCAGCTGCCGGCGGCCAAGGCACTGAACGCCGATCCCGCCGCCGCGGTCGCCTACCTGGCGATCGAGGACCCGGCCAAGCCGTGGCCGACGCTGCCCGGCAAGGACGTCGGCGCCGGGCCGTTCTACGTGATCTGGGCCAATCCGAAGCGCTCCGGCATCGGCCCGGAATCCTGGCCGTACCAGACCGCCCGGCTGGAGCTGACGACCTCGGTCGCCAGCCGCTATCCCGAGATCCTGGTCGATCCGAAGCTGGCCGCGGACGCCCCGGCGCGCCGGGGCCAGGCGGTGTTCGTCGACAACTGCTTCGTCTGCCACCGCATGAACGGCGGCGGCGAGGCCTCGATCGGCCCCGACCTCAACCTGCCGATGAACCCGACCGAGTACTTCCAGCCGGCCGCCCTGCGGAAATACATCCGCGACCCGAAGTCGGTGCGCGACTGGGACGGCCAGGCGATGCCGGGCTTCGGGCCGGGTACCATCGGCGACGCCGACCTGGACGCGCTGATCGCCTATCTCGGCGACATGGCCGGGCGGCGGTGACGGTGCCGACCGGCGGCCCCGGCGCACCCGCACCGGACACCACCGCGTTGGTGCGCCGGGCGAAGCTGCTCGGGGTCGCCGGCATCGCCCTGCACATGTCGTTGGCGGCGCTCGGCAACATCACCGACTACGACACCAACTGGGCGTTCGTGCAGCACGTGCTGGCCATGGACACCACGTTCCAGAGCCCGTCGCTGATGTGGCGGGCGGTGACCGACCCGACGCTGCAGACCGTCGCCTACCTGGCGATCATCGCCGCCGAGACCGCCGGAGCGGTGCTGCTGTGGGCCGGGCTGGCCAGGTTGTGGCGGGCCCGGGCCGGCACGCCCGAGGACTTCCACGCGGCCAAGGACCTCGCGCTGTTCGCGCTGATGTGGTGCTTCGCGATCTGGGTGGTCGGCTTCGTCGCGGTCGGCGGCGAGTGGTTCGCCATGTGGCAGTCGGCGACCTGGAACGGCCAGGCGGCGGCCACCCGGTTCGCGACGGTCACCGGCATCGCCATGATCTTCCTGGCGATCCGGGAGTAGGCCGCGGCGGGCGCCCGTCGCTTGCTGGGTTCCGGCTCGTCCGCGCATCGGCGCGGCCGTCCGGAATGACGACGAGGGGAGAGTGGCTCGAACGCCAGACCGCACCGCCCATCTTCCTTCGTCATTCCGGCCGAAGCGACGCCGTCGCGCAGAGCCGGAACCCACGACGCGACGGACGCCGGCCGCTACACCAGTTCCACCCTGTACCGGTGCACGTCGGTGCGGCAACGGCTGACGCGCCATTCGACCGGCAGGCCGTCGAGCGTGGCGGCCAGCCGGTCGATCTCCAGCAGCGGCGTCCCCGGCTCGATCTCCAGCAGCGCCGCCTCGCGGTCGTCGGCGGCGACCGCCCGCAGCTGCTCGGCGGCCCGGTAGACGGTCACCCCGAAGCGCTCCTCGTACAGCGTGTACAGGGTGTTCGGCAGGTCCTCGGGCGCCACCTCCGCCAGCGCCCCGAACAGCCGGCCGGGCAGCACCAGCCGCTCGACCAGCAGCGGCCGGCCGGCGGCCGAGCGGGTCCGGTCGATCACCACCACCGGCGCCCCGGCCGGCAGCCCGAGCCGGGCCGCCTCGGCCCGCTCGGCCCGGCGCCGGCCGCAGGCCAGCACGCGGCTGCTCGGGGTCGGCCGGTCGCCGGCCGCGTCGACCATCCGGAAGAAGTGGAACAGCGACCGCTCGGGGTCGTGGCGGCAAACGATGGTGCCCTTGCCCTGGTGGCGGACCAGCAGGTTCTCGGCCACCAGCTCGTCGAGGGCGCGGCGCACGGTGCCGGGGCTGACGCCGAAGCTCTCGGCCAGCCGCGGCTCGCTCGGCAGCATGTCGCCCGGCTTCCAGGTCTCCTCGATCAGGTGCCGGATGATCCGCTGCTTCACCTGCCGGTACAGCGGGCCCTGGCCGGGCCGCATCGGCTCGGCGGTAAGGTCGGCGGCGGTCAACGCGTGGCGCTCCGTCTGCTGCCAGTGATCACAGGGCCTGCCAGAACATGGGTGCGAGCATCGGGCGCACCCGATCGAGTCTTGTATAAGACTTATAAGTCCTGTACTCAACGATCACGGTCGCATCGCCGCCCGACGAGAGCGGCCGGCGACCCCAGGAAACGCTCCCAGAGACCTTCCGACGAGAGCCCCGATGACCAATCATTTCAACGTCCACCACAAGGCCGACACGGTCGGCGTGATCACGGTGGAAGGGATCGAGGCCGGCCAGGAACTGACCGGCTGGATCATGGAGACCGACGAGACCGTGAAGCTGAAGGCGCTCGATCCGATTCCGATCGGCCACAAGATCGCGCTCGGCGACATCAAGTCGGGCGACACCATCCTCAAATACGGCCACGACGTGGGCAAGGCGGTCGCCGACGTCGGCAAGGGCCACCACGTGCATGTCCACAACATGAAGACCAAGCGCTGGTAAGCGGGGAGAGAGAGTCATGGTGGACAACAGCAAGCTGAGCTTCCAGGGCTACCGCCGCGAGAACGGCCGCGTGGGCATCCGCAACCACGTCGTCATCCTGCCGCTGGACGACCTGTCGAACGCCGCCTGCGAGGCGGTCGCCAACAACATCAAGGGCTGCCTGGCGATCCCTCACGCCTATGGCCGGCTGCAGTTCGGCGCCGATTTGGACCTGCACTTCCGGACCCTGATCGGCACCGGCTGCAACCCGAACGTGGCCGCGGTCATCGTGATCGGCATCGAGCCGGGCTGGACCCAGCGGGTGGTCGACGGCATCGCCGCCACCGGCAAGCCGGTCGAGGGCTTCGCCATCGAGCAGCACGGCGACATCAACACCATCGCCCGCGCCTCGTACCGGGCGAAGCAGTTCCTGCAGGACGCCACCGAGAAGCTGCGCGAGGAGTGCTCGATCGACGAGCTGTGGGTCTCGACCAAGTGCGGCGAGAGCGACACCACCTCGGGCCTCGGCTCCTGCCCGACGGTCGGCAACCTGTACGACAAGCTGGATCCGCTCGGGATCACCTCGTGCTTCGGCGAGACCTCGGAGATCACCGGCGCCGAGCATGTCTGCGCGGCCCGCGCCGCGACCCCGGAGGTCGGACAGAAGTTCCTGGCGACCTTCCAAGCCTACATGGACGAGGTCATCGAGCCGCACAAGACCAGCGACCTGTCGGAGAGCCAGCCGACCAAGGGCAACATCGAGGGCGGGCTGACCACCATCGAGGAGAAGGCCTTCGGCAACCTCGAGAAGATCGGCAAGAAGGTGAAGTACATCGACGTGCTGGAGCCGGCCGAGACGCCGAGCAAGGGCCCGGGCATGTACTTCATGGACACCTCCTCGGCGGCCGCCGAGTGCGTGACCCTGCAGGCCGCCGCCGGCTTCGCCGTGCACCTGTTCCCGACCGGCCAGGGCAACGTCATCGGCAACCCGATCGAGCCGGTGATCAAGCTCAGCGCCAACCCGCGCACGGTTCGCACCATGGGCGAGCACATCGACCTGGACGTCTCCGGCATCCTGCGCCGCGAGATGACCCTGGACGAGGCCGGCGACGCGCTGATCGACGTCATGATCCGGACCTGCAATGGCCGGTTGACCGCGGCGGAGGCCCTCGGCCATCGTGAGTTCGTACTCACGAAACTCTACCGGAGCGCCTGAGACCGCTCCGTCAGGACGGCTGCATGACGTATCGGGGAAACGTGGACGGCCTCTTCGAGGGGGCCGTCCACGGATGGGCATACGACCCGGACCGGCCCGGCGAACGGCTCGAGGTGGTGATCCTGGTCGACGGGCAGGAGGTCGCACGGGCGACCGCCGACCGCCACCGGGACGATCTGCAGGGCCACGGGATCGGCGACGGCCGGTACGGTTTCCGGATGGCGGCGCCCGCCGGAATCCCGAAGTTCCGCCTGTCGGTGCGTTTCGGCGACAGTGACGAGCCGGTGCCCGGCAGCTTCGCCGACAACGTCAGCATCGCCCGGCGCATGCAGCTGCCGCTGGCCGAGAACCCGCTGATGGAGGACCTGATCGCCGAGGACGGGCTGACCGATGCCCAGGCCGGGCTGGTCCGCGCCTTCGCCCGCGACGGCTTCCTCAAGTTCCGGATCACCGACCCGGCGTTCGACGAGCTGGCCGACGCGGCGGTCAAGGGCGTCGACTGGAAGCGCTCCAACGGCATCCGCCTGCAGGACGCCTGGACCGACGTCGAGGCGGTACGCCGGCTCGCCGCCCTGCCCGAGGTCATGGACCTGCTGCAGCTCCTCTACGGCCGCCCGGCGGTGCCGTTCCAGACCCTGAGCTTCCGGGTCGGCACCCAGCAGGAGACCCACTCCGACTCGATCCACTTCTCCAGCCGGCCGAGCCGGTTCATGTGCGGGGTGTGGATCGCGCTGGAGCCGGTCGACCAGAACAACGGTGCCCTGCACTATTTCCCGGGCTCGCACAGGCTGCCGATCTTCGACCTCAACGACCTCGGCCTGCTCGGCGACGAGGCCGAGCTGCCCCAGAACTACGCGGTCTACTGCGAGATGCTGCAGGCGATGATCCGGGCGCACGGGCTGAGCAAGCAGATCGCGCTGATGGACCGCGGCGAAGCCATCGTGTGGGCCGCCAACCTGTATCACGGCGGCGACCCGATCCGGGACCCGTCGCGCACCCGCTACAGCCAGGTGACCCATTACTATTTCGAGGGCTGCGCGTACTACGCGCCGCTGAGCTCGGACCCGTACCTGACCCGGTACGTCCGGCCGGACCGGCGCGATGTCCGCACCGGCGAGCCGATCGGCCACTGGTTCGGGGCCCGGCCGGTCGAGGATGCCCCGAGCGCCGAGCCGGCCGCCCGGCCGGCTACTCCCGCCGGCAGGTCCTGGCTCGGCCGGCTGCTGGACCGTTGACCGTCAGACGATCCCGAGGCTGCGCACCAGCATGTAGGTGGCGACCACGAAGATCAGCCCGGCGAACACGGTGCTGAGCGCGCCGCGGTGCGCCGACAGGCCACGGGCCGAGCGGGCACCGACGAAGCCGCCGACGATGCCGCCGGCGATGAACACCGCCGCCAGGGTCCAGTCGAGCATGCCCGACGCGGCATAGTTGGCGGCCGTGGTCAGGCCGAAGGCGGTGACCGCGACCAGCGACGAGCCGACCGCGTTCAGGATCGGCATGCCGGTCGCCAGCATCAGCCCGGGCACGATCAGGAAGCCGCCGCCGATCCCGAAGAACCCGGACAGCGCACCGGCCCCGAGGCCGACGCCGAGCAGCTTCGGCAGATTGCCGCGGTTCAGCCGCACGCCCTGGTCGCCCTCGCCGCCGCGCTTGCGGAGCATCAGCACGCCGACCACCATCATCAGTACCGCGAACAGCGCCAGCAGCTGCTGGCCGTCGACGATCTTGCCGACGGTCGAGCCGGCCAGCGCCCCGGTCGCGCCGGCGGCCGCGAACACGGTGGCACAGGGCCACTTCACGGTGCCCTGGCGGGCGTGGGTAGCGAGGTTGGCGGCGGCGTTCGCCGCCACCGCGACCGCGCTGGTCCCGATCGCCAGGTGGGCGTCGCCGATGCCGACCAGGTAGACCATCAGCGGCACCGCCAGGATCGAGCCGCCGCCGCCCACCAGGCCGAGCGAGAAACCGACCAACGAGCCGGAGGCCAGCCCCAGGCCGCCCTGGAGCAGAGTGAGAGTCGTCATGGAGAAGCCTCCGGGAACCGGGATGCGGGCGAGCGCGACCGGTGGCTCAGGCGTGCTTCGCGGTGGAGGTCACGGCGTAGGTCGAGCGGTTCCAGGGCATGTGCACCAGCACCCGGGCCATGCCGCAGAAGCCGGTGATGCCGGCGGTCATCAGCCCGGCGCCGACGAACAGCGGGATCGCCATGAACCAGGGCGACACCAGGATCGCCAGCAGGGTCCCGAAGAACGCCATGCTGCCGGCGCCGATCTGGACCTGGCGCTGCAGCTCGAGCGGCTGGCGGCGGTCGGCGACCACCGGCAGGCCGGCCTTCTTCCAGGCGTCCAGGCCGCCTTCCACCACGAAGGCCTCACAGCCTTCGCCGACCCGGTCCGCCAGGCGCTGACCGTTGCCCAGGGTGCGGGCGCCGCTGCGGCAGTGGAAGATCACCGGCTTGCCCTGCTGCACCGCCAGCTCGGCCTCGTCCAGGCGCGACAGCGGCAGGTTGCGCGCGCCCGGAACCTTCTCGCGGGCATGCTCGTCGGGCTCGCGGATGTCCACGAGGATCGCGCCCTCGTCCATCATGCGGCGGGCGTCGGCGGCGGAAATGGTCGGAAGCGCCATCGGGTCTACTCCTGTGAGGCGGTCGCGTCGGGCTGACAGAACTCGTCGTGCAGGATGGCGAACAACCGTTCCAGCCGCTTGTCGGCGATCCGGTAGCGCAGGGTCTGGCCCTCGCGCCGGTAGGTGACCAGGCCCTCCGCCCGCATCTTCGCGAGATGCTGCGAGAGCGCCGGCTGCGACAGCGCGACGTCGGCCGCCAGCATGGTCGGCGTGGCCTCGCCCTGCTCGACCAGCCGACACAGGATCACCAGCCGCCGGGGATTGGCGATCGCCCGCAGCATGCTGGCGACCTCCTCGGCCTTGCGTTCCAGCGTTTCAGGATCGAACGTCAGTTGCACGGTTGCCATCCAACATTTAAGGCATCACTTAATTGCGGTGCGCTGATGTAACTGTCAAGGGTGTCCACGGCGATACCCGTCCGGAGGTGAGCGAATGACCGGCAAGCCCGCCATACAGGCATTCTTCGACGAGCCGACCAACACGATAAGCTATCTGGTCGGCGATCCGGCAACCGGTAAGGCTGCGGTCATCGACCCGGTGCTGGACTACGACCACAACTCGGGCGAGGTCGATACCCGGTCGGTCCAGGCCATCCTGGAGACCGCCGGCAAGGACGGCTGGACGATCGAGTGGGCGCTCGAGACCCACGCCCATGCCGACCACCTGTCGGGCTCTCCCTACATCAAGGCCAAGACCGGCGCACGGATCGGCATCGGCGAGCATATCAAGGATGTGCAACGGATCTTCCGACCGGTCTTTAACGCCACCGACCTGAAAACCGACGGCAGCGACTTCGACCACCTGTTTACGGAGGGCGAGCGGTTTCGGATCGGCGAGCTGGAGGTCGAGGTGCTGTACACGCCGGGCCATACCCCGGCCTGCGTGACCTATCTGGTCGACGACGCGGCGTTCGTCGGCGACACCCTGTTCATGCCGGATTTCGGCACCGCCCGCGCCGACTTCCCCGGCGGCGACGCCCGCGCGCTGTTCCGCTCGATCAAGAAGGTGCTGTCGCTGCCGGCCGATACCCGGCTGTTCATGTGCCACGACTACAAGGCGCCCGGCCGCACCGAGTATGCCTGGGAGACCACGGTCGCCGCGGAGCGCTCGACCAACGTCCATGTGCGTGAAGGCGTCAGCGAGGACGAATTCGTCGAGATGCGCACCAAGCGCGACGCCACCCTGGCGGCGCCACGCCTGCTGCTGCCGTCGATCCAGGTCAACATCCGGGCCGGCCGGTTCCCGCCGGCCGACGCCAACGGGGTCCGCTACCTGACGATCCCGGTGAAGCTGAAGGGCGGGGCCGAGGCCGGCTCGTAGCGGCCGGCTCGAACGGGCTGCCACGACGGCCGGCGACGGCTCAGCCGGCGCTGGTCCCTTCCTCGATGATCTCGATGGCGCGCGACAGGTCCTGCTGGGCCCGGCCCTCGAACACGCCGTGCTTCAGCACCAGCCGGGCCGCCTGGCAGACCCACATCGGCACGCCGAGCGCCTCGCCCTGGGCGATCGCCAGGTCGACGTCCTTCATCAGGATCTCGAAGGTCGCGCCGAAGTCGAAGCTGCGCGGCACGATGACCTTCGGGAACACCGACATGGTGGCGAAGTTCCGGCCGGTGCCGTTGTTGAGGACCTGCAGCATGGCGTCGGCCGGGATCCCGCCCTTGTCGGCCATCACCATGGCCTCGGAGGTGGCGATCAGCGACACCGCGAACAGGATGTTGTTGGTCAGCTTCATGACCTGGGCGGCCCCCGGCGCGTCGCCGGCGACCACCACCGTCGGCCCCCAGCACTCGAACACCGGGCGCAGCTCCGCGGCCCGCGCCGGGTCGCCGGACACCATCACCGCCAGGGTGCCGGCGGCCGCCGCGGCCGGCCCGCCGCTGATCGGGGCGTCGATCATCACCACCCCGTGCTCGGCGCAGGCCGCCGCCATCTCGCGCACGAACGGCGACCCGACCGTGCAGGTGTTCACGATGGTCTTCAGCCCCTTGCCGGCGAGCAGCCCGTCCGGGCCGGTGACCGCACGCCGGAACACCGCCAGGGTCGGCAGCGACACCACCACCGTCTCGCACGCCTCGGCCAGCGCCTTCGGCGAGTCCGCGCGCCGGGCCTGGCGCTCGAGAAGCGGCTGCATCGCGTCGTCGCGGACGTCGTGGATCCACACCTCGTGCCCCGCGTCGAGCAGCTTGCCCGCCATCGGCCGGCCCATGTTGCCGACGCCCAGATAGCCGAGCCGCATCGGTCTCCTCCCTGGTTGTGCGATCGTCGCGCCGCGGAGGACCCGCGGCGGATAGCCTTCTTGAATTCGGGCTAGCGTACCGTCACGCCGCTGTCGACCGGGAACACCTGGCCGGTGGTGATCGCCGACTCGTCGGAGGCCAGGTAGACCGCCAGCTCGGCGATGTGGATCGGCTGGCCGATGCCGAGCAGGTGGGTGGCCGCCAGATCGTCCAGCGACCGGCTGTCGTTGCCCAGCATCTTCTTGACCCTGTCCGACAGGGTGACCGACGGCGCGATCGCGTTCACCCGGATCTTCTGGGACGCGTACTCGACCGCCATCGAGCGGGTCAGCGAGCTGACGCCGCCCTTGGCCGCGGTGTAGCAGTCGCGTCCCGGCAGGGCCATCAGGGCGACGATCGAGGACATGTTTATGACCGACCCGCCGCCGGCCCTGGCGATGTGCGGGATCGCCACCTTGGAGCACAGGAAGGTCCCGAACAGGTCGAGGGTGATCGCCCGCCAGAACTCCTCCTCCGGCGCCTCGGTCACCGGGCCGTCGTTCGGGGTCGAGCCGCCGGCGTTGTTGTGCAGCACGTCGAGCTTGCCGTAGCGCGCGACGCAGGCCTCGACCGCGGCGGTCACGCGGGCCTTGTCGGTTACGTCGCAGTGGATGAAGGCCGCATCGCCGCCGTCCCGGGCCCGCCCGCGCGCCGACTCCGCCGCCACCTCGCCGAGCGCGGCGTCGATCTCCGCGACCACGACCTTCGCACCCTCCTCGGCGAACCGCTCGGCGGTCGCGCGACCGATCCCGCCGCCGCCGCCGGTGATGAAGGCGACCTTGCCCGCCAGTCTGCCCATGGTCCGTACCCTCCCGATCGGTGACCGTCTTGCACGGTCTTGCCGCAACTCTAGCCGTCCCGCCGGAACGCGCCACCACCTGCCGCGTTGTCCTCGGGTCCGTCCATGCGAACCACGGAGAGAACGATGGGAATCGAGGTGAGCGGCCTGTTCGGCCTGCTCCTGCTGGCGCTCGACGTCTGGGCGATCGTCAGCGTCGTCGGAAGCGCCGCGTCGACCGGCGGCAAGGTGCTGTGGATCCTGCTGATCCTGTTGCTGCCGGTGCTCGGGCTGATCGTCTGGCTGCTCGCCGGGCCGCGGCCGATCCGGGGCTGACCGGACCGGCCGCGCCGCTCAGGCGCCACTCAGGCGACGGTCACTTCGGCTGCGGGACGTAGCGCAGGTACGGCTTCTCGGTCCGCCAGCCGCCCGGGAACTTCTCCTTGGCGGCCTCGTCGTTCAGCGACGGCACGATGATGCACTCGCCGCCTTCCTTCCAGTTCACCGGCGTCGCCACCATGTGCTTGGCGGTGAGCTGCAGCGAGTCGACGACCCGCAGCACCTCGTCGAAGTTGCGGCCGGTGCTGGCCGGGTAGGTCAGGGTCAGCTTGATCTTCTTGTCCGGGCCGATCACGAACACCGTGCGGACCGTGAGGCTGTCGAGCGCCTTCGGGTGGATCATGCCGTACAGGGTCGAGACCTTGCGGTCCTGGTCGCCGACGATCGGGTAGTTCGGCAGCATGCCCTGGGTGTCCTGGATGTCCTTGACCCAGACATGGTGGTCGGACACCGGGTCGACGCTGACCGCCAGGATCTTGACGTTGCGCTTGTCGAACTCCGGCTTCAGCTTCGCCATGTAGCCGAGCTCGGTGGTGCAGACCGGCGTGAAGTCCTTCGGGTGCGAGAACAGGATGCACCAGCTGTCGCCGATCCACTCGTGGAAGTTGATGGTGCCTTCCGTGGTTTCGGCGGTGAAGTCGGGTGCGGTATCGCCGAGTTGCAGTGCCATGGATCGTCCTCCCATGCCTATGGTAGAGCCGTGAGCTCCGTCGGAATTCGCGCGGCAGCCTAGCGCCGTTCGCCGGGCGGGGGCACCCCCCTTCCGCGTCCCCGTCTTGTCAGCGCCGGACAGCCCGGCTATCGACGGATATGTCCCTCCTCCGTCGCGATCGGATCCGACCGTGCCCAAGTTCGCCCCCGCCGATCTCACCGACCTGATCACCCGCGTGTTCGAGAACAGCCGGGTGGCGCCCGCGACCGCCCGGGTGGTCGCCGAGGCGCTGGTGCGGGCCGAGGCCGACGGCATCTCCAGCCACGGCGTCGCCCGCGTCCCGCCCTATGCCGAGCAGGCGATGAACGGCAAGGTCGACGGCTTCGCCGAGCCGACCGTCGCCCGCACCGCCGCCGCCGTGCTGGACGTCGACTCCCGGATCGGCTTCGCGTTCCCGGCGATCCGGCTCGGCCTGCAGGCCGCCGCCGACATCGTCGGCGAGACCGGCATCGTCGCCATCGGCATCAAGCACAGCCACCATTTCGGGGTCGCCGGCCACCACGTCGAGGACGCCGCGAACCGCGGGCTGATGGCGCTGGCGTTCTCCAACACCCCGGCGGCGATCGCGCCGTGGGGCGGCGCCCGGGCGCTGTACGGCACCAACCCGATCGCCTTCGCCTGCCCGCGCGCCGACGGCCCGGACGGCGAGAGGCGGGCGCCGCTGGTGATCGATCTGTCGGTGTCGACGGTCGCCCGCGGCAAGGTCGTACTGGCCGCCAAGGCCGGCCGGACGATCCCCGACGACTGGGCGCTGGACGCCGGCGGCCGCCCGACGACCGACCCGACGGTCGGGCTCGAAGGCTCGATGGCGCCGCTCGGCGGCCGCTCGGCCGGCGCCAAGGGTGCCGCTCTCGGCCTGATGGTCGAGCTGCTGTGCGGCGCGCTGACCGGCTCCAACTTCGGCTACCAGGGCTCGTCGTTCTTCGAGCCGACCGGGGCGCCGCCCTCGATCGGCCACCTGATCCTGGTGATGGATCCCAAGGCGTTCGGCGGCGGCGCCGGGACGACGGCCCGGGCCGAGGAGATGTTCGCGGAGATCCTGAAGGAGCCGGGGACCCGGCTGCCGGGCGACAGCCGGCTGGCGAAGCGGGCCGCCGCGCCGGACGGCATCGCCGTCCCCGACGCGCTGGCCGCCGAGCTGGAGGCGCGGGCCGCCGCCGGCTGATCGTCCTGAGCCCGCCGATCCCCGTCAGTAGGTGCGCTCGAGGCGCAGCCAGCTGCGCCGGTCGCGCGACTTCAGCACGACGTCGCGCACCGCGCCGTGCGACAGCACCTTGAGCGGCACCTCGACCCCGGCCGCGCCGAGTGCGCGCACCTGGCGCCACAGGGCGTCCAGCCGCCGCACCGGCTCGTCGCCGACGCCGAGGATCACGTCGCCGGGCCGGATTCCGGCGCCGTCCGCCGGGCCGCCGGGAGACACCCGGGCAACCACCAGCGCGCCGTTCGCCGGCTCCGGATAGAGGCCGAGCCAGGGGCTGGCCGGGGCGGTGGATTTCCCGAACGCCAGCAGGTCGCCCAGGATCGGCGGCAGCAAGTCGATCGGAACGAACATGTTGCCCGGCGGACCGGCGCCGTCGCCGGCCGCGTCGCCGACGATCAGCGACCCGATGCCGACGAGCCGGCCGTCGGCGTCGAACAGGCCGGCACCGCCGAAGTTCGGGATCGGCGGCGCCGTGAACAGCGCGTCCTCGAGCAGGTATTCCCAGCCGCCGGCGAAGCTGCGGCGTCCGACCAGGGTCGCCCGGCCGCTGATGCCCGGCGCCGCCATGGTCACCGGCTGGCCGCCGACCAGGACGTCGGCCGACCCCAGACGGGCCGGCTCCCCGGCGAGCTTGCCAAGCGCGCGCAACAGGCCGAAACCGGTCTCGTGGTCGTAGGCGACGACCTCGGCCGCCACGCTGGTGCCGTGGCCGTCGACGACCGCCACCTCCTCCGCCTCCATGATCAGATAGCCGATGGTCAGCACGAGGCCGGCCTGGTCGATGACGACGCCGGCCCCCCGCCGCTCGGTGCCCAGCGAGTCCGCGGTCCGCGAGTCGGCGGGAACACGGGCCGCGACCGTCACGACCGATTCGGCCGGCGAGGCGGCAGACGCCGTCGTCGCCGGCGCCGGGCCGGCGAGCAGGATCAGGGCGTACAGAAACCGGGACAAGACGGCCATCGCTGTCCTCGGACGAACGGATCACCACCAGACATGGGGCCGATCGGTGCCGGAGACCAGCCCCGGCGTGGCGGCAATCGGCCTGATCTGATACCGTGTCCCGGGGAACGGCGACGGGAACGGACGATGTCTCGCGGACAGGAGTACGTGCGGGCCAAGGCCCAGGAAGCGCTCGACGCAACCGGCGGGAACCGGCACGAGGCGAGCCTCTTGCTACGGGTGTGGGCGGAGGCCGACGCGAAGCTCTACAAGGCCCTTACCGCACCGCTGCTGGGCAACCTGGCGGCGCTGGCCGTCCAGCGGGTGGCTGCGCCGAAGACGCCGGTCGGCCGGCAGCGCGCGCCGATCCGCGAGGCCGAGCTGCTGGCGGCGATCGGCTCGCGCAACGGCCAGTCGATGTCGAGCACCCGCTCGGCCGGCGCGCCGCCGCAGGGCAGCGTCCGGCACAAGCAGGCGGTCACGCTGCTGGCGTCGGCCTATCGGCGCAAGCCGGTCGGCTGAGGTTTCGCTGGAATCCCGGGCCGGGCGCAGCCGGCCGTCACTTCGGCCGGGCCACCAGCATGTTTTCGTACAGCTTGGCGATGTACGACGGGTCCGCGCCGATCTGCTGATTGGTCCGCGACCGGTGCTCGGCGGTCTCGGCGACACCGGCCGACACCATGACCGGCGCCGGCTCGTCCGGGACGACCGCCAGACCGGTCTTCTCGAGACCGGCCAGGATGTCCTGGCTCTGCTTGCGGAACCGCTGGAACGAGGCGTCGAACATCGAGGAGTCGCGGCGCGAGCTCGGGTTCGAGGCCCGCGACAGCGCCATCGAGAAGATGTCGAGGATCAGGTTGGAGTTCCGGCTTTCCAGCCACGCCGCGATCATGGCGCCCCAGACGGCGGTCACGTAGGCCCGCGACCCGGAGCCCATCAGGCCCTTCGACAACGTCTGGTCGGCCGCCGCCACCATCGCGTCGGTCGGCATCTGCGGCACGATCACGAAACCCGCCAGCTCCAGCGACTCGATGACGTCCTTGGCGTCCTTCTGATACTTCTCCCACTCGTTCTCGATCAGGAACGAGCCGAGGATGTCCACCTCGTTGTTCTGGACGTTATTGAGGAACCGCGCGAACTCCTTCGCGAAGTGCTCAATGATCGAGGGCTGTGGGCGTGGAGCCTGTGTCCTGCCGCGCATGCCGAATTTTCCCCTTCGAGAGCCGCAGGTCGATCCTGGATCAGACCCGGTTCCGCCCTCTCCTCACCAAACATCCGACGCGCCCACAAGCTAACGAGGGCCAACGCGCCGGCCTTCAAGGCACTATAGCCGAAAGACCTTGTACTTGAAATGCCAAGCCCGTGCGGTGAAAGCGCCGCCTCAGCGTTGCGGCTTCGGGCGCAGGAATCGCGGCGGCGTCGGAATGGTGATCCGCTCCTCGCCGCCCGGCAGTTCGCGCCAGTCGCGCGCCGTGCCCTGAAGCAGCCGCGCCTTCAGCCGCTTGGCCCGCCGCGCCGCATCGCCGCCGATCCGGTTGCGCTGCCACCCGGGCAGCGCGTCGAACGCCGCGCTGGCCGTCCGCAGGTCGGCCTGCCGGCCCGAGCGATAGGCCCGGTTGACCTCCCGGGCGACCACGCTCGCCGGGCCGAGCTCGGCCGTGACGGTCTCCGATAGCAGCCCCAAGGCCTGCCGGTCCCGCGCATCGATCTCCGTCATGCTCGCCCCGTCCGACGCCTGTCCGACCTCGAATAGATAATGTAGCCGCCGACCGCTGTCATGCTTCTCGCGCATCGTCGTCCGCTCGCCCGTCCTGATCCGATTCCGGCCGAAGCTTGCGGCGGGCCTCGTTGAATGCCTCGACGATGGCGTTCTCGACGATACCGCCGCGGCCGGTGATCCGGTTCGCCAGCACAGCATACAGCGCATCGACGTGCAGGCCGACCACGCGCGCCTGCCGGCCGTCCAGCGCCTCCAGACCGGTGACGAAATCGTTCAGCGACTTGCCGATCTGGCTCAGCAGGTCGTAGCCGATGGTCCCGCCGGCCCCCTTGATCTCCAGCGAGGCGTCGTAGAGCTGGGCGACGATCTCGCGCTGGCGCTTCGGATCCGGCCCGGACTCCGTCAGCAGACGGCGCATGGCCACCAGCTTCTCGGCGATGTCCTCGGTGAAGGTGTCGCGCGACTTGTGCACCACCTCCTCGAGCTTGCGCACGACCTCGGGCGTCAGCCGCATGTCGAACCCCTTGCTGAGGTTCACCGCCTTCTTCTTGAGATCCGCCCGCGGCGGAATGATCTGCGCCCGTTTCGCCACGTTGTCGCCTCAGCCGCCCCCCCTCAGTCGTCCGACCGGCGCCGGTCTGGGCCGGTGTACGGCACCTGGCGTCGCCGGCGGTCCGGGCCGAAGTAGCCGTCGGCGTTCACGAACGCCCGCGGCCGGGCGATCACCGCGACCAGCCGGCGGTACAGCCCCTCGACGTTGAACGGCTTGGCGAGGAACTCGGTCACCCCCATGTCGCGGGCCCTGACCACGTAGTCCACCTCGGAATTGGCGGTCAGCATGATGATCGGCGTCATCCGGTCCAGCGAGTCCGGCGCGTTGCGCACCCACTCGATCAGGGCGAGGCCGCTCTCCTCGCCGAGATGGTGCTCGGTGATGATCACGTCGACCGCATCCCGCCGCAGCATCCTGCGGGCCCGCTCCACCGTGTCCGCGGTGCGGATCGCGGTCACGCCCAGCGCGTTCAGGATGTCGCGGATGAGCTGAGCGGACAGCGGACTCTTGTCGACGATCAGGAAGCTCACCTTTGAGAAGTCGATCTTCTCGGGCATTCCCCCCGGTCTCCCGCCGCGGCTTCGCGCGCTCACTGTCCCGACTGATACAAACCGCACCCGACCGTCGGAATCAAGCCGCGCGCATGCGATGCCGTCTCACGACCGCCGGCGAACCCGCTCGCGCAGCGAGATGTAGACGCCGCTGGCGACCAGGATGGCGATGCCCAGCCAGGTCGGCCCGTCCGGGAAATCGCCGAACCAGTAGTAGCCGACGATCGTCGCCGTCACGATCTCGCCGTATCCGAACGGCGCCAGCAGCGCGGCCGGCGCCTGTTCGTAGGCCCGGATCATCAGGTAGTGGCCGCCCGCCCCGATGGTGCCCATCGCCAGCATCGCCGCCAGTTGCGGCAACGTCGGCGTGACCCAGACGGCCGGCAGCACGGCGCTGGTCGCGACCAGCCCGACCAGCGAGGTGATCGCCAGCGTCACCAGCGGCGGGGCCGCATGGCTCAGCCGCCGGGTCAGCAGCACGTAGCCGGCGAAGCTGGCGCCGGCGCCGAGCGCCAGCAGCGCCCCCGGCTGCAGCACCGTCAGCCCCGGCCGCAACACCACCAGCGCGCCGGCGAAGCCCACGAGCACCGCCGACCAGCGCCGGACCCCGACCGCCTCGCCCAGCACCAGCGGCGACAGCGCCGTGACGATCAGCGGCGCGATGAACAGCAGGGCCAGCGCGTCGGCGATCGGCATGCTCCGGATCGCCCCGAAGAACAGGGAGGTGCCGATCAGGATCCCGAGACCGCGCGCGACCTGCAGCGGCAGGCGCGACGGCCGCAGCATCGCCCGCGGGCTGGTCGCCAGGGCCAGCGGCGCGATCAGCAGCGACTGGAACAGGAACCGCGCCCAGACCAGCTGGACGATGGTGAAGGTGTCGGCCATCGCCTTGGCGAAGCCGTCCATGATCGGCAGCAGCGCCACCGACGCCAGCATCAGGCCGATCCCGAGCAGCGGCCGGTCCGGCGGGGTGGCGGCGGGCGGCGGGGCCGGGGAAGCATTGGACAGCGCGGCGGCGGGGCGGGTCATCGGGCCGTTCGGTCGTGGTTGCGGTTTGCGGCGCCGCCTCCGGCCGACCTAGCATGGCCGCGTACTGCGAGGGAGGGTGCGGGTGTCCGGTCTCGAACGCGTGCGGCTGCACGTCAAGAACAATCGCGCCGGCGAGGAGGTCTTCCGGATCACCGGGGACCGGCTGGCCGAGGCCGCGGCACGGCGGCCGGAGGTGGCTGGCCGGGTCGATACCCTGGTCGACTTCGACCTCGACCGGTTCGAGGAGTCGATGGCGACCGCCCACGCGCTGGTCACCTGGGACCTGCCGACCGCCGACCTGGCACGGCGCGCTCCGAACCTGCGATGGATCCACATCATCGGCGCCGGGGTCGAGCACCTCAGGCCGCTCGACTGGCTGCCGCCCGGCGTGACCCTGACCAACAACCGCGGCGTCCATGCTGAGAAGACCGCGGAGTCGGCGCTGATGGCGGTGCTGATGCTGAACAACCGGATCCCGGCCTACGTCACCGACCAGCGGGCCCGGCGCTGGGCCCCGGTGTTCGCCACGCCGATCGCAAGCAAGACCGTCGCGGTCGTCGGCGTCGGCGAGATGGGCCATGCCGCGGCCCGCGCCTTCAAGCGCGCCGGGCTGCGGGTGCTCGGGGTGCGCCGTGGCGGCCGGCCGCGCCGCTTCGTGGACCGGATGGTCGGCCCGGACCGGCTGCACGAGGTGCTGGCCGAGGCCGACTTCGTGCACGTCGCCACGCCGCTGACCGAGGAGACCCGGAACCTGATCGACGGCGCGGCGCTGGACGCCATGAAGCCCGGCGCCGGCCTGGTCAACTTCGGCCGCGGCCCGGTGGTCGACGTCGCGGCGCTGGCCGAGCGGCTGCGCTCGGGCCGGCTCGGCGGTGCGGTCCTCGACGTGCACGATCCCGAGCCGCTGCCGGCCGACTCGCCGCTCTGGGACGTGCCGAACCTGATCCTGACGCCGCACGTCTCGTCGGACGACGACGTCAGCTACATCCCCAAGACCCTGGACCTGGTGTTCGACAACCTCGGCCGGCTGCTGGCCGGGCGCCCGCTTCGCAATCGCGTGAGGCCGGCGCTCGGCTACTGACAGCCTGCGACGGCCGCCCGGGCCTCTGCTAGACTCCCGCGGGCAACGCCAGGGGAAGCCGCTCGGGCTTCGTCGGAGGTGACGGATGCGACCGCTCGGGTGGCTGTTGGCCGTGCTGGCCGTCCTCGTCTCGTCCGGGTTTCCGGCCACGCCATCCCTCGCGCAGTCCGACACCTCCCCTCCCGCGGCAACCGCCGTCGATCTCGAGCTGGTGCTCGCCGTCGACGTCTCGCGCTCGATGGACCACGGCGAGCAGATGCTGCAGCGGGCCGGCTACGTCGCCGCGTTCCGCGATCCCGAGGTGCTGCGCGCCATCCGTTCCGGCCCGATCGGCCGGATCGCCGTCACCTACGTCGAGTGGGCCGGGACCGGGCTGCAGCACGTGGTCCTGCCCTGGACCCTGGTCGACGGCCCCGACGCCGCGCAGAGGGTTGCCGAGATCCTGGAGTTCGCGCCCTACGAGGCCCAGCGGCGCACCTCGATCTCCGACGCCCTGCTGTTCACGGCCGCGCTGTTCCGGACCAGCGGCTATGCCGGCGCACGCCGAGTCATCGACATCTCGGGCGACGGCCCGAACAACCAGGGCGTCGGCGTGGTGCACGCCCGCGACCGGGTGCTGGACGAGGGCATCGTGATCAACGGCCTGCCGATCATGCTGAACCGGCGCCAACCCTCGGGCTTCTTCGACGTCGCCGACCTGGACCTGTACTACGAGGACTGCGTCATCGGCGGCTTCGGCGCGTTCATCGTCACCGTGACGGACCCCAGCGAGTTCGTCGCCGCGATCCGTCGCAAGCTGATCCTGGAGATCGCGGCACTGCAGCCGCGCCTGGTGCCGGTCCAGGCGTCGTCGCCGCTGGAGCCGACCGACTGCCTGATCGGCGAGAAGCTGTGGGACATGTGGATGCAGGGTATGGAATGACGTGATGCCCAAACGTCATCAATCCGTTTCCCCCGCACCCGCTCGCGCGACACGGCCGATGGCATATATTGCAGTGCATCATGCCTAACGATCCCTCGGCCCCCGATCCAGTGGCCCCGAAACCCGACCACGTCATCCCGCTGACCCGGGAGAACATCCTCTCCGGCCGCATTCGGGAGTGGGTCGCCAAGCACGACGACAGCTTCCGGCCGCTGACGGATTCCGAGCTGCGCCGGACCCGCGACGCGATGTTCCCGCCGGACGGCAGGCCGAAGGGGCCGGTCTGGCTGTTCGGCTACGGCTCGCTGATCTGGAACCCGGCCTTCGAGTACGCCGAGAAGCATCCCGCCACCGTTCATGGCCTGCACCGCCGGTTCTGCCTGCGGACCTTTCTCGGCCGCGGCTCGAAGGACAGGCCCGGGCTGGTACTGGCGCTCGACCGTGGCGGCTGCTGCCGCGGCGTGGCGTTCCGAATCGCTGCGGACCGGGTCGAGAGCGAGCTCGATATCGTCTGGCGCCGCGAGATGATCAGCGACGCCTACCGCCCGCGCTGGCTGACCGCGATCACCCCGGAAGGCCCGGTCAGGGCGATCGGCTTCGTGATCAACCGCCGGCACGAACGCTACACCGGCACGCTGCCGGAAGAGGCGGTCGCCGAGACCATCGCCCACGCCGCCGGCTTCCTCGGCCCGTGCTGCGACTACCTGTTCAACACCGTCGAGCACCTGGACGAGCTGGGCATGCCGGACGCCGGACTGTCGCGGCTGGCCGACCGGGTCAAGGCGATCCGGGCGGCCGAGACGGCACACTGACGACACCGGCAGGCTCGACGGGCGGCTGCGATCCGATCAAGCTGTCCCGACCATGCCGACACTCGCCGCCGAAACCTCGTTCCTGCTGGTCGTCGATTTCCAGGCCCGACTGATGCCGGCGATCGACCGCGGGGCGGACACCGTCGCCAACGCCCGCCGGCTGCTGGACGCCGCCGAGCTGTTCGCGGTCCCCGTGCTGTTCACCGAGCAGAACCCGGATGGCCTCGGCACCACCGTCGCGGCGCTGGCCGGCGGCCACCCGGTGTTCCACAAGATGACCTTCGACGCGGTGCGCGCACCGGGCTTCCTCGACCGCATCCCGCCGGGCCGCGAGGTCGTCGTCGCCGGCTGCGAGGCGCATGTCTGCGTGCTGCAGACCGTCCTCGGCCTGCTCGACGCCGGCCGCCGGGTCCAGGTGGTGAGCGACGCCGTCGGCTCGCGCCGGGCCGAGAACAAGGCGGCCGGCCTGCACCGCATGGAGCGCCACGGCGCCGGGATCGTCACCACCGAGATGGCCGTGTTCGAATGGCTCGGCAGCGCCGAGCACCCGCGCTTCCGCGAGGCGATCCGGCTGATCAAGTAGCTTCGAGGACGCGGGCCGTGCCCGAGGCCACCGGTGGGTTCCGGATCGACCGCGCCGAGGGCGGCGCGGCCGTCCGGAATGACGACGGGAAATGGAGCGGTCGGGCCCCTCACCCCTTTGGACGTCATTCCGAACCGGACCGCCATCGGCGGGACGGAGTCGGAACCCACGAAGCGACGGGCTACTCGTCCGAATACCGCTCGACCGCGTCCGGGTCGAAGCGGAAGCCGAGGCCCGGGCGGTCGGGGATCAGCAGGTCGCCGTCGACCATCTCGACCTTCTCCTGGAAGATCGGCGCGAACCACGGCATGTGCTCGGCCCACGGCACGTTCGACAGGGCGCCGCACAGCTGCAGGCAGTGCTCGGTGAACAGGTGCGGGCTGACCGGCACGTCGTAGGCCGCCGCCATGTGGGCCACCCGCACCCACTCGGTGACCCCGCCGACCCGCTCCAGGTCCGGCATCAGGATGTCGGCCGACTTGCGCTCCAGCATGTCGCGGAAGCCGTAGCGGCCGTACTCGGTCTCGCCGCTGGCGATCGGGGTATCGATCTCCGCCGCCACCCGGGCCGAGCCCTCCAGGTCGTAGGCCTGCACCGGCTCCTCGAACCAGGTCAGGTCGAACGCCTCGAGGTCGCGGCCGAGCCGGATCGCGTGGTTGACCGACAGGCCCTGGTTGGCGTCGGCCATCAGCTTGACCCGGCCGCCGATCGCCGAGCGCACCGCCGCCACCCGCTCGACGTCCTCGCCGATGTCGGGCTTGCCGATCCGCATCTTCACCGCCTTGAAGCCCTGGGCGACGAACTCCCGGGCCTGGGCCTCCAGCTCGGAAATGGTCATCGAGGCCCACAGCCCGCCCGAGGCGTAGGCCGGCACCCGGTCGCGCCGCCGCCCCAGCAGCCGCGACACCGAGGCGCCGAGCGACTGGCCGAGGATGTCCCAGCACGCCCAGTCGATCGCCGCCATGCCGAACAGCGACACGCCCTTGTGGCCGAGGAAGTTGATCTCGTCCCACATCTCGTCGAACCGCGCGGTGGTGTCGCGCGGGTCCTTGCCGACCGCGCGCTCGCCCAGCAGCTTCACCATCGCCTCCAGCACCGGCACCCGGTGCCGGCCGATCGCCCAGAGATAGCTCTCGCCGGTGATGCCCCCAGCGGCGGCACCACCGTCGGTATCGAGCCAGACCAGCAGGCCGGACACCCCCTCGATGCGGTGGATGGCGGTGCCGATCGGCTTGTCGAAGGGCAAGTGCACGCGGCGGGTGCGCAGGCCGGTGATCTTCATGAGGGCTTCCTCCGGGCTTGGTTGCCGGGAGGGTAGATCGTCGGAGCCGTCCGACGAAAGCCTCATACGGTGTCGGCGGCACGGACGTGGCGCCCGCGCGTCGTCACCCGGTACATCTCCGGATGTCTCAAGATGTCTCATGTAAATCTCAAAGTATTACTAAGAATTCAATACAGTAAAACAATCAAAGAATGTATTTTCGCGCACAGGTATTTGATTTTTTGACATCAAAGAGGGAGAGACAAGCATGAGAGGCGTACTGTTTGCGCTGGCGCTGGTATCCGGCGTCGGTTTGGCCGGCCAGAAGGCGGAAGCAAGCTTCAGTTGCGACCAGATCCTGGACGCCGACAGGACCGTGAGCCTGTCGGACAGCGGCGGATCGGTGAAGCTCTGCGGAACCTTGTCGAACGTTTTCGCCGGAACTACCGCCGCAACCGTGTTCCGTGGGATCCCTTATGCGTCGGCCGGCAGGTTCCAGCCGGCCGAGCCGATGCTGGCGACCAGCATTCCCGCTTACTTCGGCCAGTCGAAGTCGACGACCGTTCCGGTCAAGACATTCGGCTCGGCCTGCCTGCAGTTCAACGGCTCCCTCGGCTCGAGCGAGGCGCTCGGCTCGGAGGACTGCCTGTTCCTCAATGTCTGGACGCCGAACCTCAGCAGCGCCGCGAAACTGCCGGTGCTGGTCTTCATCCACGGCGGCGCCTTCGTGTTCGGGTCGGGCACGGCTCCGTTCTTCGACGGAGCCACGCTCTCCGGGCCGTACAAGACCGCGGGAAACCAGGGACACGTCGTGGTGACCCTGAACTACCGGCTGGGGCCGCTCGGGTTCCTCGCGGCCCAGGGCAGCGACGCGGGCAAGACCCCGATCGGCGGCAATCTCGGCATCACCGACCAGCAGGCCGCCCTTCAATGGGTGCAGAAGTACATCGGGCAGTTCGGTGGCGACGCGAACAACGTGACCGTGTTCGGCGAGAGCGCGGGGGCCATGTCGGCTGGAATCCACCTGTTCTCGACCGCGCCGGCGGCGAGCACGACCGACTTCCCGGAGGGCGAATTCAAAGCCGTCATCATGGAGAGCAACCCGTTCGGGTACGTCTACCCGACCTTGGCGGATGCCGGCGCCTCGACCGGGAATGGCTGGACCTTCATCACTAACCTCTGCGAGCTCATCAAGGCGGCCGGTGGATCGAAGACCTGCGACATCCCGAATAAGGACATCAGCGCCATCTTCGACACCACGGTGGCGACCACCGACATGGTGGCGCTGGCGTGGAAGCAGACGTCGGGCGACCCGCTGGAGCAACTGACCAACCTGGCGACCATGGGCCTTCCCGCCGTCCTGCCGTGGACCCCGGTCTACGACAGCACGCTGGTCAAGGCCCAGCCGCTTGCCGGTTTCAGCGAAAACCAGACCGTGAAGCCCTTCCTGTTCGGCACCAACCACGACGAAGGTCTGCTCTTCGGAGACGGCGCGATCACCGGGATCGTGAAGGCAAGCGTGATGGCGGACCCGGCGAGCGCGGACGCCAAACTCACGTCGGGCACCGCAGTCGGGTTCTACGACTCGTTGCTGCATAGCCTGTTCACGCCGGCCGACGTCGACACGATAACCGGCTACACCCCGGACAATGGCCAGACCCACCCCTACAAGGCGCCGGTCGGTGCCACGCCCGGGCAAGTGGCAGCGACGATGTCGCAGATGATCACCGACTTCGCGTTCCGCTGCGCCAACTTCAAGGCGGCCGGCAATGCCACGATCAGCGGCAAGCTGTCGGGCGGGCTGTACTCCTACGTCTTCAAGCAATCGAGCGACTTTCAGGTTTTCCCGAACTTCGCAGCCTGCGGACCTGGCTCGGGGACCTCGTGCCACGGCTCGGAGATGCCGTTCGTCTTCGGCACGCTGGGGATCCAGAACATCACCAGCACAACCGACAAGAACGCCACAACGGTGTCCGGTGCCATGGTCACCGACTGGCAAGCCTTCGCATCCGGACGGGCGCCCGCATCCAACGGTTTCAGCGCCTGGGATCCGAACAACGCCGGCACGTCGACCTTCACCTACACGGCATCGGACGTCGGCACGGTCGACTATGACGCCCAGTCGAACTGCACCGGCCTCTGGTACGGCATCCTCGACCATCTGGTCACGCCGCCGTCGAAGTGACGAACCGACAAGCTCCGGCCCCGCCCCCCCGAAACGGGGGCGGGGCGCTACACCGGCTGCCCGGCCGGCAGAACCATCACCCGCGGCACCAGGACGTGGGCCGGCTGCTCGACCGCGAACACCACGGCGCGGGCGACGTCGTCGGGCAGCAGCGGCTCCGGTACGTTCTGAAGCACCTCGGGCCGGACCTCGTGGTCGCGGTGCAGGTCGGTACGGACCAGGCCGGGCTCGACCACCGAGACCTTCACACCATGGCCGGCCAGCTCCATGCGCAGGCCCTCGCACAGCGCCTCGACCGCGTACTTGGTGGCGCAGTAGCCGCCGGCGTTCGGCCGCACCTTGGTGCCGAGCACCGAGCCGGTCATCAGCAGGTGGCCGGAGCCCTGGGCCTTGAACCGCTTGGCGGCGGTGTAGGCGAACCGGAACGCGGCGTCGACGTTGACCCGGATCATCTCCGACAGCGCGTCCAGGTCGATCGCCTCGATCGGGCCGGTGTGGATCAGCCCGGCGTTGGCGAACGCGATGTCGACCCGGCCGAACCGCTCGATCGCCAGTGCGAACAGCGCCTCCGGCGTCGCCGGGTCGGCGATGTCGCCGGCCAGCACCGCGCAGTCCGGCAGCCGGGCGGCGTGCCGCTCCAGAACCTCGCGGCGGCGGCCGTGCAGCACCAGCTTCACGCCCCTCGCCGACAGCGCCTCGGCCGACGCCAGGCCGATGCCGCTGGTGCCGCCGGTGACGATTGCGACCTTGCCTTCGAGTGTCATCGCTTCACCCCTTCCGCTTCACGATCTCGGCCATCCGGGCCAGCACCGCGGCGTTCGAGCGGATGCCGTTGTGGAAGCACACCAGCTCGAACTTCTCGTTCGGCGAGTGCACCCGGTCGTCCTCCAGCCCGAAGCCGAGCAGGATCGAGTCGATGCCGAGGTACTTCCGGATCGAGCCGACCGCCGGGATCGAGCCGCCGGTGCCGATCAGGTAAGCCTCCTTGCCGAACACCTCGGCCAGGCCCTGGCGGGCAGCGTTCAGGTACGGTGAATCGGTCGGGACCCGGATCGCCGGCGAGCCGCCGCTGTCGAGATCCACGAACGTCGCGGTGTAGCCGTCCGGCAGCCGGTCGGTGATGAACTTCTTCAGGTTCGCGGAGACCGCGTGCGGGTCCTGGTCCGGCACCAGCCGGCAGGAGATCTTGGCCATCGCCTCGCGGGCGATCACGGTCTTGGCACCGTCGCCGACATAACCGCCGAGGATGCCGTTGACGTCGCAGGTCGGGCGCGCCCACTGGCGCTCGATCGCGGAGTAACCCTTCTCGCCGCCGTCCGCCGAGACCAGGCCGATGTCCTCCATCGCCTCCTTCTCGTCGTAGCCGAGGGCCTCCCACTGCGCCTTCTCGTTGGCGCCGACCGGCACCACGTCGTCGTAGAACTGCGGGATCTGCACCCGGCCGTCGGCGTCGTGCAACTCGCCGAGGATACGGGCCAGCAGGTTCAGCGGATTGACCACCACACCGCCGTACATGCCGGAATGCAGGTCGCGGCTCGGCCCGCGTACCGTCACCTCCTGGTAGACCAGGCCGCGCAGGCTGTAGGTGATCGCCGGCTGGTCGACGTCCCACATGCCGGTGTCGCAGACGATGCAGGCGTCGGCCTTCAGCTCCCCGGCGTTGGCGGCGATGAACGGGTCGAGCGACGGGCTGCCGCACTCCTCCTCGCCCTCCAGCAGCACGGTGATCCTGCACGGCAGGCTGCCGTGCACGTCGCGCCAGGCGCGGAACGCCTCGACCCAGGTCATCACCTGGCCTTTGTCGTCGACTGCGCCGCGCGCCACGATCCGCTTGCCCCGCTCGGCGTCGACCAGCACCGGCTCGAACGGCCCGCTGTCCCACAGCTCCAGCGGATCGGCCGGCTGCACGTCGTAGTGGCCGTAGTACAGCAGGTGCGGCGCGTCGCCCCCCTTGGCGCCACCGGGGCCCGGATGGTGCGCGACCACCATCGGGTGACCGGTGGTCGGCCGAACCGCCGCCTCGAAGCCGAGGCCGGCCAGCTCGTCGGCCATCCACCGGGCGGCGCGCTGGACGTCGTCGGCAAAGGCCGGATCGGTGGAGACGCTGGGAATGCGCAGCAGGTCGAACAGCCGCTCGACGGAACCGTCGAGATTGGCGTCGACGCGCTCAAGCACCTGGGCGACGGGAAGCTCGGACATGAGGGGACTCCGGGTTGGACCGGACCGGAGCTTAGCCAGGGAACCGGGCGCCGGTCACCCCGCCGCGTCATACAGCGGACCGCTGACCAGGTGCACGGCTTCCGCCGACGCGTCGATCAGGCCGGACGGCGCCGGGGCCGCGATCGTCGCGACGATCGTCTCGGCCAGGCGATCGGTCGCCGCAGCCGCCACGCCGGCCTGCCGCAGCGTTCCGGCAACGGCCTCGCCGCTCGGGTCCCGGTAGCCCGTCAGCCGCACCAGCGCATCGCGATCCGTCTCCGGCACCCGGACGCAGTGCACCCGACCGGCTATCGGCCGCGGGTCCGCGTCGTGATAGGCGAGGCCGCTCATCACGCCGGTCAGCACCAGCGCCGGGGCGACCGGCGGCCGGAAGGACATGAAGATGAACATCTCGTCGGCGGGGTGCCGCAGCATCGCGCCGAGGCCACGGCCCATCCGCCGCAGCGGGCCCTCCAGCAGCAGTTCCCCGCCGGGCAGGCGTTCCGCGTAGACCGCAAGCAGCTCGCCGTCGGGCCGTGGCTGGAGAGTCAGCCCGCCGCCAATCATCCGGCCGGCGTGCAGCGACGACCATGCCATGGAGAAGACCAGGTACTGGCCGGCCAGATATCCCGGCAATGCCGCCGTCCGTGCGGGCGGAACCGGCACCGCCCCGCCCCCCGGCAGCCGCGGCGGTGCTACGGCGGGCGCCGGGCCGTGCCGGGCCTCGACCAGCCGCCGGAACTCCTCGAAGGAACAGGTCCGGACCGTCTCGCCGGTCACCGGCAGGTCCAGCACCCGGGCCAGATCCTCGAAGACCGACGGGTCCCGCGGGGCCGCCCGGTCCTGCACCCATTTGTAGGCCCGTTCCGGCTGGTAGCCGGTCTGCGGGTTCACCTGCTTGAACCGCGCGTGCAGCGCCTTCTGGGTCACGCATCCGGTGACCAGATGGGTGAGGCGGAGTTTCAGGCCCAGATCCCGGGTCATCGGCGATCGCCTTCCCGCTTCGGTTCGGAATTTCCAATCGGAAAACCCGGAAATCGAGCATCCCCAGCCAGTCAGGATTTACAAGCCCCAAATGAACCGGCGATCGCGCCGGGAACCGGCAGAATCCCGCGATACCGGCAGATCCGTGCCGGTCCGGCCGCGCCCTCCGGCCGCCCCTTACGGCCGCCCCTTACGGCGACGTCCGGAATCTTCGTCTTCTTTGGAAGCGGGATTTACGGCAACACCTCCCGCTCTGAAACTCCGATGCCGTCCGGACGGCGAATTCGATAGGTTCAATCATCCATGCCGTTGCGCATAGATCGGATTCGGCAATCAAGGCTTTCGACTTGAAAAGAGCAATGCGACCCGCGCAGGACGTCGGGCCCGCCACCGAACTGCTGGTCATCGATTCCGACGTGCCGGAGATCGCGGCCCTCGCGGGTTCGGCGAACCGGCCGTGCCACGTCGTGCATCTCCCGCCGGCCGCAGATGGGCTGGCCGCCCTCGCGGCGGCGATCTCGGTCTTCGGCCCTGTCGCCGCGGTGCATGTGGTCGGGCACGGCGCCCCCGGCCGGATGAGGCTCGGTGCCACCGACCTGACCCGCGAGGAGATCCGGCGGCGTCCCGCACATGTGGCGACACTGGCCGAGGCGCTCGCCGGCGCGCCGCTGCTTCTCTACGGCTGTGAGGTCGGGGCCGGCGAGGCGGGCAAAGCGTTTCTCGACACGCTCGCCATCGCGCTGGCCGCGCCGGTCCGGGCGGCGGCCACCATGGTCGGCCACCCGGTGCTCGGCGGAAGCTGGGACCTGGACGCGGGCCCCCGCGTCGGCAATCCGCTGTTCGATGCCGGACGCTCCGCCGCATGGCGGCACCTGCTGGCCGTCGACGTTACGACCACGGCCGGCGACGCGAGCGCGGGGTCCTTCCAGGCGGCGGCGGCGTCGGGCCAACAGATCGTAAACTTCAGCAACCTCGGCGCGGGCGCCACGATCACCCTGACCGGCTCGCCGACCTTCACGCTCGGCTTCGCCGCGAGCCTGAACTTCACGGGGACCACGACCTCCCTCACGATCGGCGGTTCCGACATCGTCGCCGACTCCCACGTGTATTTCGCCGTATCAGCCGGCCAGAGCCTGACGCTCAACTCCGGGTTCGCCTTCACCGGGGGTGCCTACATAGTTCAGGCATCGGGTGGCGGGACCATGGCCCTCAACGGTTCGATCAGCGGGTCGAGCAAGATCTGGGTCCTCGGCGGTACAACCGCGGAGATCGGCACCACGACCTCGGCACCCTTGATCGATGTCCTGGGCAACTCGACCGTCCGGTTCACGACGAGCGCCACCTATACCTCCGCGCTCGAGGTCCAGGACACCGCCACGATCGACACCGGCAGCCATGCCGTCACCCTGACCGGCGCCGTGACCGACGACGGCACGAACGTCCTGGCGAAGACCGGCACCGGCACCCTGACCCTGTCCGGCACCAACACCGCCTCGGGCACCATGACGATCAGCCAGGGCACGCTGTCGGTCGCGGCGGACAGCAACCTGAGCGCGGGCGCCGTGACGATCGATGGCGGCACCCTGTCGGTCACCGGCGCCACCACCGTCGACAACGCCGTCAGCCTGGGGGCGAGCAACGGCACCGTCTCGCTGTCGGCCGACGCCACGTTCTCGGGCGTCGTGTCCGGCACCGGTGCGCTGACCAAGACTGGCACCGGCGTTCTCACCCTGTCCGGCAGCAACACCTTCTCCGGCGGGACCACCGTGTCGGCCGGCACCGTCAAGTTGTCGGGCGGCAGCGCCATCGCCGACGGCGGCAGCGTGTCGGTGTCCGTCGGCGCCACCCTCGACCTCAACGGCACTACCGAGACCGTCGGCGCGCTCTCCGGCGCCGGCAACCTGTCGATCGGGGCCGGCACCCTGACGGTCGCGCAAGGCGCCGACGCCACCTTCTCGGGCGTGCTCTCCGGCACCGGCGGCCTGACCAAGACCGGCACCGGCGTGCTTACCCTGTCCGGCAGCAACACCTTCTCCGGCACCACCACCGTCTCCGCCGGCACCCTGAAGCTCGCGGGCGGCAGCGCCATCGCCGACAGCGCCACCGTGCAGGTCGACGCGGGGGCGACGCTCGACCTCAACGGCACCAGCGAGACCATCGGCGCACTGACCGGCTCCGGCACCGTCACCATCGGCTCCGGCTCCATCACCTTCAGCAACCCGGGTTCGAACTCGTTCTCCGGCACGCTGTCCGGCACCGGCACGTTCAGCGTCACCTCCGGCGTCACCCTCAAGGGCACCGGCACCTACTCGACGCCGGTCGAGGTGCTTGGCGGGGCCACCATCGCCCCCGGCAACAGCCCCGGCATCATCTCCACCGGCAACCTGACGCTGGCCAGCGGATCGACCGCCACCATGGAGATCGACGGCACGACCGCCGGCACCGGCTACGACCAGATCGCCGTCACCGGCACCGTCACCATCAACGACGCCACCCTGACCACCAGCTTCGGCTACACCTCGTCGCTCGGCGATCGCTACGTCCTGATCAGCAACGACGGCGCCGACGCCGTCACCGGCAGCTTCAGCGGCCTCTCGGAGGGCGCCACCTTCAGCGCGGGCGGCCGCTCCTACCGCATCAGCTATGCCGGCAACGACGGCAACGACGTCACCCTGACCGACATCGGCGAGTCCCCGGTTTCCGGCTTCGACGGCGCCGCCGCCGGCGCCGGCCCGGCCTCCGCCCTGCACCTGGTCGGCGGCACCGGCAACGAGACCTTCTTCGGCAGCGCCGGCGCCGACACCGTCTCGGCGCTGGCCGGCGACGATCAGGTCTACGCCGGCGGCGGCGCCGACCTGGCCTACGGCAACCAGGGCAGCGACAGCCTGTGGGGCAATGCCGACGCCGACAGCCTGTTCGGCGGCCAGGACGGCGACCTGGTCTACGGCAACCAGGGATCCGACCTGCTGTACGGCAACCGCGGCACCGACACGCTCTACGGCGGCCAGGACGCCGACACCGCCTATGGCGGGCAGGACGCCGACCTGCTGTACGGCAACCTCGGCGACGACCGGCTGCTCGGCGGCCTCGGCGACGACGCGATCTACGGCGGCCAAGGTGCGGACACCCTGTCGGGTGGGGCCGGCAACGACCTGCTGGTCGGCGGCACCGGCGCCGACCGCGTCGCAATCGGCTCCGGCGACGGGGTCGACACCGTCAGCGGCTTCTCCACCGGCGACGGCGACGTCATCGCGGTCGCCGCCGACGTCAACGGCACCGGCATCGCCAGCGCCGCCGACCTGCTGGACCGGCTTTCCTCCGACACGAACGGCGACGCCGTCCTCGACCTCGGCTCCGGCAACACGCTCACCCTCATGGGCGTCCGTACGTCGGACCTCTCGGCCGCCGACTTCCTGGTGGTGTGAAGGCGGCCGGTGCGGCCGCCCTCACTTCCCCTCCAGCGGCTTTACGCCCGCGCCTCGCGCACGCCGAGGGTCAGCGGCTGCGGCAGCCGGCTGATCATCTCCTTCGGGACGATCTGCCAGAACTTGCCGACCTCGCGCTGCCAGTCCATCAGCATGCGCTCGGCATAGCGCGACTGGGTCTCGCGGACATGCTCCGAGACCAGGCGCTTCAGCACGTCCTCCCAGTACTCGGTCTCGACCCGCTGGTAGACCACGCTCTCTCGGTTGACCCGATGGTCGAAGGTGCCGTCGGTGTCGTACACGAAGGCCATGCCGCCGGTCATGCCGGCCGCGAAGTTGTCGCCGACCGGCCCGAGGATCACCGCGGTGCCGCCGGTCATGTACTCGCAGCCGTTCGAGCCGCAGCCCTCGACCACCGCCTCGGCGCCGGAGTTGCGCACGCAGAACCGCTCGCCGGCCTGGCCGGCGGCGAACAGCTTGCCGGCGGTCGCCCCGTACAGGACGGTGTTGCCGACGATGGTGTTCTCGTTGCTGGCGAACGCCGCGGCCATCGACGGACGAACCGAAATGGTACCGCCCGACAGCCCCTTGCCGACGTAGTCGTTGGCGTCGCCGAACACCTCGATCTTCAGGCCCTGCACCGCGAACGCGCCGAGGCTCTGCCCGGCCGAGCCGCGCAGGCGGACGGTGATGTGCCCCGGCTGCAGCCCGGTCATGCCGTACTTGCGCACGAGCTTGGAGCTGAGCTTGGTGCCGATCGCCCGCTGGGTGTTGGCGATGTTGTAGGTGAACTGCATCTTCTCGCCGAGCTCGAACACCGGCTTGGCGTCCTTGATGATCTGGGCGTCCAGGGTCTCCGGCACCTCGTTGCGGCCCTCGACCGTGTTGTAGACCGGGTAGCCGCCGGAATCGGCGCGCACCAGGATCGGGTTCAGGTCGAGGTCGTCGAGCGACGGGTCGCCGCGGCTGACCTGGGCCAGCAGGTCGGTCCGGCCGATGATCTCCTGCAGCGACCGCACGCCGAGCTCGGCCAGGATCTCGCGGACCTCCTCGGCGACGAACGAGAACAGGTTCACCACCTTCTCCGGCGTGCCCTCGAACTTGGCGCGCAGCGCCTCGTCCTGGGTGCAGACGCCGACCGGGCAGGTGTTGGAGTGGCACTGCCGGACCATGATGCAGCCCATGGCCACCAGCGAGGCGGTGCCGAGGCCGTATTCCTCGGCGCCGAGCATGGCGGCGATGACCACGTCGCGGCCGGTCTTGATGCCGCCGTCGGTGCGCAGGGTCACGCTGTGCCGCAGCCGGTTCAGGGTCAGCACCTGGTGCACCTCGGACAGCCCCATCTCCCAGGGGATGCCCGCGTACTTGATCGAGGTCTGCGGGCTGGCGCCGGTGCCGCCGCCATGGCCCGAGATCAGGATGGTGTCGGCCTTCGCCTTGGCGACGCCGGCGGCGATCGTGCCGATGCCGGTCGACGCCACCAGCTTCACGCAGACCCGGGCCTCCGGGTTGATCTGCTTGAGGTCGTAGATGAGCTGGGCGAGGTCCTCGATCGAGTAGATGTCGTGGTGCGGCGGCGGCGAGATCAGGCTCACGCCGGGGGTGGCGTGGCGCAGCCGGGCGATCAGCCCGTTGACCTTGATGCCGGGCAGCTGGCCGCCCTCGCCGGGCTTGGCGCCCTGGGCGACCTTGATCTCGATCTCGCGGCAGTTGTTCAGGTACTCGGCGGTCACGCCGAACCGGCCCGACGCCACCTGCTTGATCGCCGACGAGGCGTTGTCGCCGTTCGGCCGCGGCCGGAACCGGGCCGGGTCCTCGCCGCCCTCGCCGGAGTCGGACTTGGCGCCGATCCGGTTCATGGCGATCGACAGGGTCTCGTGCGCCTCCGGGCTCAGCGCGCCGAGCGAGATGCCGGGCGCGATCAGCCGGCGCCGGATATCGGTGATCGACTCGACGTCGTCCAGCGAGACCGGCGCGTCCTTGGCCTTGAAGCGCAGCAGGTCGCGCAGGTTGACCGGCGGCTGGTCGTACACGCCCTCGGCGTAGCGCTTGTAGAGGTGGTAGCTGTCGCTTTCCACCGCGCGCTGCAGGGCGTGGATCATCGGGCCGTCGAAGGCGTGCCGCTCGCCGTTGCGGCGATAGCGGTAGACGCCGCCGACCGGCAGCGGCACCACCGCCTCGTCATAGGCCTTGGCGTGCATCCGCAGGACCTTCTGCTGGATGCCCGACAGGCCGAGGCCGGAGATCCGCGAGCTCATGCCCGGGAAGAACCGCGCGACCAGGGCGCGGCTGAGGCCGACCGACTCGAAGTTGTAGCCGCCCCGATAGGACGACAGCACCGAGATGCCCATCTTGGACATGATCTTGAGCAGGCCGTCCAGGATGGCCTTCTTGTACCTGCCGAGCGCGTCCTCGAGCGTGGCGTCGCCGAACAGCCCGCGGGCCTGGCGGTCGGCGATCGCCTCCTGCGCCAGGTATGCGTTGACGGTGGTGGCACCGACCCCGATCAGGACCGCGAAATAGTGCACGTCGAGGCACTCGCCGCAGCGCACGTTGACCGAGGTGAAGGTGCGGAGCTGCTGGCGGACCAGATGGCTGTGCACCGCGCCGGCCGCCAGGATCATCGGCAGGCCGACACGGTCGGCCGAGGTCGCCATGTCGGACAGGATGACGTGGGTGCAGCCGCCGCGGACCGCGTCCTCGGCCTCGCGCTGGATCCGCTCGATCGCCTCTTCCAGGGCGCTCGGGCCGCCGTCGCCCGGGAAGGTGCAGTCGATCTCCGCCGCCGTGTCGCCCATGTAGTCGCGCATGGCGTGGAACTCGGCGTTGGTCAGCACCGGGCTCTCGAGCAGCAGGTGATCGCACTGCTCGGAATCCTCGTCGAGGATGTTGCCGAGGTTGCCGAGCCGGGTGCGCAGGGTCATCACCCGGCGCTCGCGCAGGCTGTCGATCGGCGGGTTGGTGACCTGGCTGAAGTTCTGCCGGAAGAAGTGGTGCAGGCCGCGGTACTTGTCCGACAGCACCGCGATCGGCGTGTCGTCGCCCATCGAGCCGACCGCTTCCTTGCCGGACTCGGCCATCGGCTGGAGGATCAGCTCCATGTCCTCGAGGGTCCAGCCGGCGACCACCTGGCGGCGCCGCAGCTCCTCGCGCGAGAACTGCGGCTTCTCCTCGTGGTCGGTGTGGATGATGTCGTCGATGACCGTGCTTTCCTTGATCCACTCGCCGTAGGGCTTGCGGGCCGACAGCAGGTCCTTGAGCTCGGCGTCGTGGTACATCCGGCCTTCGAGCAGGTCGACACCGATCATCTCGCCCGGATCGAGTCGGCCCTTCTCCAGGACGTTGGCCTCGTCGACCCGCACCATGCCGGTCTCGGAGCCGGCGATCAGCAGGCCGTTGTTGGTGACCGTGTAGCGCATCGGCCGCAGGCCGTTGCGGTCCATGCCGCCGAGCACCCAGCGCCCGCCATAGGCGGCGATCGCCGCCGGGCCGTCCCACGGCTCCATGACCGCGTTGGCGTAGGCGTACATGTCGCGCCAGGTCTGCGGGGTCAGGCCGTCCTCGGTCCAGGCCTCGGGGATGCACATGGTCTTGACCATGGGCAGCTCGCGGCCGGCCCGCACCATCAGCTCGAACACCGCGTCGAGCGCGGCGGAGTCGGACGAACCGGCCTGCACGACCGGCTTCAGATCCTCGATCTGGTCGCCGAAGCTGTCGTGCGCCATCCGGGTCTCGTGGCTGGCCATCCAGTTGATGTTGCCGCGGACCGTGTTGATCTCGCCGTTGTGCGCCAGCACCCGGAACGGCTGGGCCAGCCGCCAGGTCGGGAAGGTGTTGGTCGAATAGCGCTGGTGATAGATCGCGAAGTTCGAGACGAAGCGCTCGTCGGTGAGGTCGGGATAGAACGACGCCACCTGCTCGGCCAGGAACATGCCCTTGTAGATGATCGACCGGCACGACAGCGAGCACAGGTAGAAGTCGGTGATGTGCTCGGCAAGCGCCGCCTTCTCGATGCGGCGGCGGATGATGTACAGGTCGCGCTCGAACTCGCCCTCGGACCTGCCGGCCGGCGCCGAGAACATGATCTGCTCGATTTCCGGCCGGGTCGCGTTCGCCTTCTCGCCGATCACCTCGATGTCGACGGGCACCTGGCGCCAGCCGTAGACGAAGCAGCCGAACTTCAGGATCTCGGACTCGACGATGATCCGGCAGCGCTCCTGGGCGGCCAGGTCGGTGCGCGGCAGGAACACCATGCCGACCGCCATGCGCCCCTCGTTCAGGGTGTGGCCGGTGTGCTCGATGTGCTCCTGGAAGAAGTCGAGCGGGATCTGCAGGTGGATGCCTGCGCCGTCGCCGGTCTTGCCGTCGGCGTCGACCGCCCCGCGGTGCCAGATCGCCTGCAGCGCGGCGATCGCCGAGGTCACCACCTCGCGCCGCGGCTTGCCGTCGATCGAGGCGACGAAGCCGACGCCGCAGGATTCGTGCTCCAGCGCCGGGTCGTAGGCATGGGCCGCCTGCAGCCGGGTCGTGTTCTCCCGCCAGGCCTGCATGAACTGCTCACCGGATTCACGGATCTCGGTCATGGTGCGGTTCCTTCTCCGACAGACGGGGTCAGGCGGCGTCGCGGGCATCACCCGCGGCCTTGGCCGAAAGGTAGTCGTGGATACGGTCGGCGGCGTCGCGGCCGTCGCGCACCGCCCACACCACCAGGGAGGCGCCGCGCACGATGTCGCCGGCGGCGAACACCCCGTCGAGGCTGGTCATCATGGTGCGGAAGTCGATCCGCACGGTGCCCCAGCGGCTGACCTCGAGTTCCTTGGCGCCGAACAGCGTCGGCAGGTCCTCGGGATCGAAGCCGAGCGCGGTGATCGCCATGTCGCAGTCGACGACATAACTGGAATCCTCGATCACCTGCGGGGTCTGCCGGCCGGTGGCGTCGGGCACGCCGAGGCGGATGCGGTGGCAGCGCACGCCGCTGACGTGGCCGTCGCCGACGAACACCTCCGGCGCCGACAGCCACTGGAAGTCGACGCCCTCGTCCTCGGCGTTGGCGACCTCGCGCTGCGAGCCCGGCATGTTGGCCCGGTCGCGGCGGTACAGGCAGGTGACCGAGGTCGCCCCCTGGCGAACCGCGGTCCGCACGCAGTCCATGGCGGTATCGCCGCCGCCGATCACGACGACGCGCTTGCCCTTGGCGTCCATGGTGCCGTCGTCGAACGCCGGCACGGCGTCGCCGAGGCCCTTGCGGTTCGAGGCGGTCAGATAGTCGAGCGCCGGGAGGATGCCGTCGAGGCCGATGCCCGGGCACTTGATGTCGCGCGCCTTGTAGACGCCGGTGGCGATCAGCACCGCGTCGTGGCGGGCCCGCAGGTCGTCGAGCGACACCGACCCGCCGATGTCGGTGTTCGGGTGGTAGACGACGCCGCCGTCGGCCAGCAGGGCGCTGCGGCGCTCCACCACTTCCTTCTCGAGCTTGAAATTCGGGATCCCGTAGATCAGCAGGCCGCCCATGCGGTCGTAGCGGTCGTAGACGTGGACCTGGTAGCCACGCTTGCGCAGCTGCTCGGCGGACGCCAGCCCGGCCGGTCCGCCGCCGATCACCGCCACCGACTGCTCGCGCTCGTGCACCGGCGTCACCGGCTTGACCCAGCCGTTCGCGAAGGCGGTCTCGGTGATGTACTTCTCGACCGAGCCGATGGTCACCGACTCGAAGCCCTTCTCGATGACGCAGTTGCCTTCGCAGAGCCGGTCCTGCGGGCAGATCCGGCCGCAGATCTCCGGGAAGTTGTTGGTCGCGCTGGAGACCTCGTAGGCCTCTTCCAGGCGCCCCTCGGCGGTCAGCATGAGCCAGTCGGGGATGTTGTTGTGCAACGGACAGTGCACCTGACAGAACGGCACGCCGCACTGCGAGCACCGGCCGGCCTGCTGTTGCGCGGCGGCGGCGTCGAACTCCTCGTAGATCTCGCCGAAGTCGGTCGCGCGCTCATCGGCCGAACGCTTGGTCGGCATGCGCTTGGCGGTGCCCACGAACTTCAGCATGCGGTCGGTCGTCACGGCGGTCCTCCCTGGTCCCGACCGTTCCAGTGAGCCAAGTGCCGGTCGGGGGACCGCCTCTATACACAAAGCGCCGTCTCGGCGGAAGCACGATTCGAGAAATTAGGTCAATTATGTTGACTAATTCCGCTTCATCACCGATCTCATGCCGGTCCGCTTCGACGCGCCCTGTGGGCATCTCCATTTATTGGTATCGATTTGCGACCATTTTACCGCCTGTCCTGTCCGCCGGCGAATGACTAAGGTTTCCAGCCATCTACCGGGGAGTCGCGGCGGCTCCCGCGATTGGGAGCGCCATTCGTGACTGTCGAACAGCTGATCGTCCTGGCCGTCGTCCAGGGCATCACCGAGTTTCTGCCGATCAGTTCCTCGGCCCACCTCATCCTGGTCCCGTACGTCACCGGCGCCGCCGACCAGGGCCCGCTGATCGACGTCGCGGTGCATGTCGGCACCCTCGGCGCGGTCATGCTGTATCTCTGGCGCGACGTGCTCCGCATGCTGGCCGGCCTGGGCCGGGCGCTGCGCGGCCGCGCCGACCCCGGCGCCCGGCTGGCGTTTCAGCTGATCGTCGGAACCCTGCCGCTGGTCGCCGCCGGCTACCTGGACTCGCGCTATCTCGGCGACAGCCTGCGGTCGGTCCAGGTCATCGCCTGGGCGACCCTGGGCTTCGGCATCCTGCTGTGGGTGATCGACCGCGCCGGCATGACGGTCCGCCGGATCGAGCACCTCGGCTACGGCGGCGCCCTGTTCATCGGCGCCTCGCAGATCCTGGCGCTGATCCCCGGGACCAGCCGGTCCGGCATCACCATGACCGCCGCCCGGCTGATGGGCTTCGAGCGGGCCGAGGCCGCGCGGTTCTCGATGCTGCTGGCGATCCCGGCGATCGTCGCCGCCGGCACGCTGGCCGGCTACGACCTGTACAAGACCGGCGACGCCCGGCTGACCGCGGACGCCGTCATCGCCTGCGGCCTGTCGCTGGTCACCGCCCTGGTGGCGATCGTCGCGATGATGGGCTGGCTGCGGCGCGCCAGCTTCCTGCCGTTCGTGCTGTACCGGATCGCGCTCGGCGTCGCGCTGCTGGCCTGGATCTATCTGTGACCGCGCGCCGCCAGGGAACGGCGCGAGCGGCGCCGACGGTCAGGCGTGGGCGCGGCCGCTGGCGTAGCGCCCTCCCAGCCGGTAGGCGTCCATGTAGGTCGGCAGGACGATCTCCAGCGGCGTCGGATCGACGCCGAGGTCGGCGAGGGTCAGCGCGCCCGGCGACACCACGTTGTCGCGCTTCAGCAGCTCGACCTGGTCGCGGGTCAGCGGCGGCACCGGCAGCAGCTCCATGAACGTCGCCTGCAGCGACGCCAGCCAGAACGGCACCGACACCAGGCACCGCTTGCGGCGCAGCTCGACCAGCATCAGTTCGAGCAGCTGCCGGAAGGTGTAGGTCGACGGGCCGCCGAGCTCGTAGGTCTTGCCGGCGGCGTCAGGACGCTCCAGCGCGGCGATCGCCGCGTCGGCCACGTCGTCGACGCAGACCGGCTGGAACTTGTTGGCGCCGCCGCCGATCAGCGGCAGGACCGGCATCACCTGCGCCATCGCCGCGAACCGGTTGAAGAACGAATCGTTCGCCCCGAACACGATCGACGGCCGCAGGATGGTGACGGCCGGGAACGCCGCGCGCACCGCCGCCTCGCCGGCTGCCTTGCTGCGGGCGTAGGCCGAGCGGCTGTCGGCGTCGGCGCCGATCGCCGAGACGTGCACCAGGGCCCGGGCGCCGGCATCGGCGGCGGCCTTGGCGATGGTGGCCGGTGCGGTCGCCTGGACCGCATCGAAGGTGTTGCGGCCGGACTGGTAGAGGATGCCGACCAGGTTGACCACCACGTCGGCGCCGGCCACCGCCCGTGCCACCGCCGCGGAGTCGGTGACGTCGGCCCGCATCGGCGTGACCTGCCCGACGACGCCCATAGGCTTCAGGAACTTCGCGTGCTCGGCGTCGCGGCACACCGCGTTGACCCGCATGCCCCGGGCAGCGAGTTCCCGCACGATGTTGCGTCCGATGAAACCCGAGGCTCCGAACACGGTGGCGAGCTGGCCCTGCATGGCACCTTCCTCTCCGGCGGTGAGCGTGACGCAACGGCTTATAGTACAGCCGGGCGGTCGAGGGGGAGGAGGAATTCGCCATCTTTCGGGCAATGACGAAAACCCTTTGACAGCGGCGTGGGCCGACACTAAATGTGCGCTCCCGTGACGGCGCCGAGGCGCCTCCGCACCGTGCCCAGGTGGCGGAATTGGTAGACGCGCTAGCTTCAGGTGCTAGTGGCCGTAAGGTCGTGGAAGTTCGAGTCTTCTCCTGGGCACCATCTCTTCCCGACAGGATCGCGGCATGAGGGTGACGCTTCACCAGGGCGACCTGCCCGACGGACTCGAACTCGGCCCGGTGGTGGCCATCGACAGCGAGACCATGGGGCTGCGTCCGGTGCGCGACCGGCTGTGCGTCGTGCAGCTTTCGGCCGGCGACGGCGACGCCCATCTGGTGCAGTTCGCCCCCGGGTCCTACGACGCCCCGAACCTGCGCCGCCTGCTGACCGACCCCGACGTGCTGAAGCTGTTCCATTTCGCGCGCTTCGACGTCGCCGTGATGAAGGCGTTCCTCGGGGTCGACACCGCGCCGATCTACTGCACCAAGATCGCTTCCAAGCTGGTCCGGACCTACACCGACCGGCACGGCCTGAAGGATCTGTGCCGGGAGCTGCTGGGGGTCGAGATCTCCAAGCAGCAGCAGTCCTCCGACTGGGGTGCCGCCGAGCTGTCGACCGAGCAGCAGGCCTACGCCGCCTCCGACGTGCTGCACCTGCACGCCCTGAAGGACAAGCTGGACGCCATGCTGGCGCGCGAGGGCCGTACCCGGATCGCCGCCGACTGCTTCCGCTTCCTCGGCACCCGCGCCGCCCTGGACCTCATCGGCTATGCCGAAGAGGACATTTTCGCGCACTGACGTTCCGCCGGTCGCCATCCGATACCATCTGGATGGACGGAGTGCCGCGCCGGCTACCCGGCGGCGCAGCGACGCGGTATAAGCTCAGGCAAATGAATCAGCGAGCCAGTCAGCGAGCCAAGGCGACCGTGGCGACCACAGATCCGACCGTCATCGCCCCCGCCGAGCGCCGCCAGCGTCCGGCGGCGCCGCGGTCGTTCGCCACCGCCCGGTCCAGCCGCCTGGTGGCGGCGATGAAGATGCTGCTGCCGGCGATCGCGCTGTGCCTGATCGCGCTGGTCGTCGTCTGGCCGCAACTCCTGCAGGACCCGACCAAGACGCTCGGCGGCAAGCGGATCTCGTCCTCCGACGCCGACACCCTGCGGGTCGCCAATCCGCGCTTCGTGGGCGTCGACGAGAAGGACCGCCCGTACGAGATCATCGCGGCGGCGGCCCGCCAGGAGAGCGAGTCCGCCGACGACGTCTACCTGGAGAAGCCGCAGGCCGACATGATGACCGAGAGCGGCGCCTGGATCAGCCTGACCGCCGGAAACGGCGTGTGGCACAAGCGCGACGAGGCGGTCGACCTGAGCGGCGGCGTCTCCGTGTTCCACGAGGCCGGCCACCAGCTAGCGTCCGACACCGCGCGCATCAACTTCGGCGACGGCTCGGCCACCAGCGATTCGCCGACCATCGGCCAGAGCCCGACCGGCAACGTCACCGGCGAGGGCTTCAAGCTCTACGACCGCGGCGCCAGGGTGGTGTTCACCGGCAAGGCCAAGGCGGTGCTGTACGGCTCCGGGACCGGCGGATGACGGTCCGCCCGGGAGTGCTTTCCATGGTTCTTCCCATGGTTCTTCGCAGTGCCGCCCTCGCCGCGGCCCTGGCGCTGGCAGTCGCCGGCGCCCCGGATCCGGCCGCCGCCCAGCTTCTGCAGGGCGCCGGCGACGACAATGTTCCGGTCACCGTCGAGGCCGACCAGGGCATCGAGTGGGTCCGCGATTCCAAGACCTACGTGGCGCGCGGCAACGCCAAGGCCACCCGCGGCGACACCCAGGTCGCCGCCGACAGCCTGACCGCCCACTACCGCGAGAAGCCGGACGGCACCTCGGAGATCTTCCGGATCGTCGCCGAGGGCAACGTGGTGATCACCACGCCGCGCGAGCGCGCCACCGGCGACAAGGCGGTCTACGTACTGGACAAGTCCCTGGTCAGGCTGACCGGCCGCGACCTGCAGTTCCGCAATGCCCAGGACCTGATCACGGCGCGCGACAGCCTGGAGTACTGGCAGGCGAAGCACATCGCGGTCGCCCGCGGCGACGCCACCGCCATCCGCGAGAACCAGCGGATCCGCGCCGACGTGATGACCGCGTTCTTCGAGGACGGCAAGGAGGGCAAGACCACGCTCACGCGGGTCGACGCCGACGGCAATGTGGTGATCACCACCCCGCAGGAGGTCGCCCGCGGCAACGAAGGGGTCTATAATGCGCTCAAGGGGACGGCCACGCTGAACGGGAACGTGCGGATTACGCGCGGAAAGAATCAGCTCAACGGCGAGCGTGCGGTGGTCAACCTGAACACCGGCATCAGTCGCCTGTTGCCGGGGAGCAAGGACGGTGGCCGCGTCAAGGGGTTGTTCACCCCGGGGACGACCCCGAAGTGACCGGCGCCGACGTGACGGCTGCCGGGACCGAACGCAGAGGAGCGCTGGACGCATGACCGGTCGCGAGGAGGATGCCACCGCCATGCCGGGCTCGGGCCCGCGCCTGGTGAAGACCTCCGACGGCCGGACGCCGGCCGGCCTGGCGGCCCACAACATCGGCAAGCGGTTCAAGAAGCGGCCGGTGCTGCGCGACGTCTCGGTCAACGTGCGCCGCGGCGAGGCGGTCGGCCTGCTGGGCCCGAACGGCGCCGGCAAGACCACCTGCTTCTACGTCATCACCGGCCTGATCTCGGCGGATTCCGGGTCGGTCACCCTGGACGGACACGACATCACCGACCTGCCGATGTACCGGCGGGCCCGGCTCGGCATCGGCTACCTGCCGCAGGAGGCCTCGATCTTCCGCGGCCTGACCGTGGAGCAGAACATCCGGGCGGTGCTGGAGGTGGTGGAGCCGAACGCCAACCGGCGCGACGCCATGCTGGACGACCTGCTGGCGGAGTTCTCGATCAGCCACCTGCGCCGCACCCCGGCGTTGGCCCTGTCGGGCGGCGAGCGGCGGCGCGTCGAGATCGCCCGCGCGCTGGCGTCGCAGCCGCACTTCATCCTGCTGGACGAGCCGCTGGCCGGCATCGACCCGATCGCCGTGTCGGAGATCCGCGACCTGATCTCGCACCTGACCGACCGCGGGCTCGGGGTGCTGATCACCGACCACAACGTCCGGGAGACGCTCGATATCGTGGACCGCGCCTACATCCTCCATGACGGCATGGTGCTGATGGAAGGAGCGCCGGACGACATCGTCGCGCATCGCGACGTCCGGCGCTTCTACCTCGGAGAGCGGTTCAGTCTCTGACGGATGTAGCCGATGGCGCTTTCGCAACGGCTCGATCTTCGCCACTCGCAATCCCTGGTCCTGACGCCACAGCTGCAGCAGGCGATCAAGCTGTTGCAGCTCAACAACATGGAGCTGACCGAATACGTCGAGGGCGAGCTCGCCCAGAACCCGCTGCTCGAGCGCGACGACGGCGACGGCCCGGCGACCCTGGAGGCGGTCGAGCACGACAACCTGCTGCGCCATGAGAGCGGCGAAGAGCCGGAGCGGGCGCGCGACACCGCCGAACGGGCCGCCAACGAGACCCTGCCCTCGACCGCCGAGGACCCGAGCGACGTCGACTACGACAACAACTGGGGCAGCGCCGGCATCGAGGAGAGCGACGGCGTGGCGGCGATGGGCGCCGGCGCCGGCGAGCTGGCCGGCTGGCGGACCGCCAGCGGCTATGGCGGCGACGGCGACGAGTTCGGCCTCGAGCACACCCTGTCCGAGACCAAGACCCTGCGCGATCATCTGCTGGACCAGATGGCGATCGAGATCGCCGACCCGGCCGACCGGCTGATCGCCGCCCACCTGATCGACCTGGTCGACGCCGCCGGCTACCTGTCCGGCCCGGTCGAGCCGCTGGTCGAGCAGCTCGGCTGCCCGCCCGAGGACGTCGAGCGGGTGCTGGAGCGCCTGCAGCGCCTCGACCCGCCCGGGGTGCTCGCCCGCGACCTCAAGGAATGCCTGGCGCTGCAGCTGCGCGACCGCAACCGCTACGACCCGTGCATGGAGGCGCTGCTCGCCCACCTGCCGATGCTGGCGCAGCGCGATTTCGGCGGGCTGCGGCGGGTCTGCGGCGTCGACGACGACGACCTGGTCGAGATGATCGCCGAGATCAAGTCGCTGAACCCGAAGCCGGGCGAAGCGTTCGAGCCGCCGCTGGACCAGCCGGTGGTGCCGGACGTGCTGGTCCGGCGCGGCCCCGACGGCGGCTGGGCGATCGAGCTGAACACCGACACCCTGCCGCGCGTGCTGGTCAACAACGCCTATTTCTCCGAGGTCTCCAGCCGGACCGCCAAGGACAAGAAGGCCAAGGAATACCTGTCGGACTGCCTGCAGTCGGCGAACTGGCTGGTCCGCTCCCTGCACCAACGCGCCACCACCATCCTGAAGGTCGCGACCGAGATCGTCCGCCAGCAGGACCGGTTCCTGGAGCACGGCGTCCAGTACCTGCGGCCGCTGGTCCTGCGCGACATCGCCGACGCCATCGGCATGCACGAGAGCACGGTGAGCCGGGTCACCAGCAACAAGTTCGTGGCCACCCCGCGCGGGATCTTCGAGCTGAAGTACTTCTTCACCGCGGCGATCGCCTCGGCCGGCGGCGGCGAGGCGCATTCGGCGGAGGCGGTGCGCGACCGTATCAAGCGGCTGATCGACGCCGAGCCCCCGTCTGCGGTACTGTCGGACGACCGTATCGTCGAACTGCTGCGGGACGACGGCGTCGACATCGCGCGCCGGACGGTCGCCAAGTATCGGGAAGCGTTGCGAATCCCATCCAGTGTCCAGCGGCGCCGCGAGAAGGCGGTGCTGGTGGCCCTTCCGGCACGCGGCTGAGGCCCTGCCGGAAGCGCATGGCTGACCAGGGAGGGTGGCATTTATCGCGACTTGACGCCTGTGCCCTGCACGACTAGGTTCCGCGGCCTCGCGCGCAGGTTCCCGAAAGGGACGCGCGACCGCCTCCATAGGGGAGAGAGCCTCTTTCGACCGGGTCGTCGCGACCCCATGTCGGAAGGTGCGACAACCACACGGACAGAGCGATGAAGATTTCGGTCCAGGGCAAGCAGCTCGACGTGGGCGATGCGCTGCGCGAGCGCATCGAGACGACGGTCGAGCAGATCGCCGCCAAGTATTTCGCCAACCCGATCGACGCGACGGTGACGCTGTCGCGCGAAGGATCGGAGTTCCAGGCCGACATCAACGTTCACGTCGGCAAGGGGATTTCCGTCACCTCGGAAGGTGCCAGCAACGACGCCCACAGCGCCTTCGACGCGGCTGCCGAGCGCATCGACAAGCAGCTGCGGCGCTACAAGCGGCGGCTGCGCGACCACCATCGCGGCCACAGCGGGGAAGCGGTGCCGGCGGCCCAGTACGTGCTGGCGGCCGAGGCCGAGGACGGCCCCGAGCCGGAGGCCACGGACGGCTGGGAGCCGATCGTGGTTGCCGAGATGGAGACCAACATCGAGATGCTCACGGTCGGCGAGGCCGTGATGCGCATGGATCTGGCCAGCGCGCCGGCCCTGATGTTCCGCAACCGGGCGCATGGCGGCCTGAACATGATCTACCGCCGCCCGGATGGTAACGTCGGCTGGGTCGACCCGCCGAGCCGCCCCTGAAGCTGACGACGACACCACACCGCCGGCGAGGGGACGCGCCGGACGGCGAAAGGACGATTTCAGCTATGGATATCACGGACTTGATCTCAAGCGACGCGATCATCCCTACGCTCCGGGCGCCGAGCAAGAAGCAGGCGCTGCAGGAGTTGGCCCGCAAGGCCAGCGAACTGACCGGCATCGAGTCCAGGGAGATCTTCGACGTGCTGCTGGAGCGCGAGCGGCTCGGCACCACCGGGGTCGGCCACGGCATCGCCATTCCGCACGGCAAGCTGGCCAAGCTCGATCGTCTGTACGGCGTGTTCGCCCGCATGGAGCAGCCGATCGACTTCGATTCGATCGACGACGAACCGGTCGACCTGCTGTTCCTTCTGCTGGCACCGGAGAGCGCCGGCGCCGACCACCTGAAGGCGCTCGCCCGGGTGTCGCGGCTGCTGCGCGACCGCACGGTCTGCAACAAGCTGCGCGGCTGCGAAACCCGCGACGCGATCTACGCCCTGTTCACCGACACCACGGCCAGCCACGCCGCCTGATCGGCCGTGCGCCCGTCACTGTTTATGCATGGGTCCCGGATCGACCGCGCCGGAGTGGCGCGCCCGTCCGGGATGAGGGTAGCGGGCGGCTTCTCAACAGCCTCATCCCGGCCGCAGCGACGCCGTCGCGGAGAGCCGGGACCTACGACACGACGGATTGTGGACAGCCGGCCACGCCCTCAGTGGACGCTGACCGGCTCCAGGTCGTTCTGGCGGATGGCGAGCCGGGCGAGCTCCAGGCTCGGGAACACCGTGACGCCGGTTCCGTCGGCGGTGTGCACCGCGAACCGCATCTCGTGCTCGACCTCGACCGGCTTGACGTAGGCGATCTGGTTGACGCCCAGGGCGGCCAGCGCCTCCGGGCTCATACGGCGGATATCGTTCATCGTCACCTCCTCCGCCCCGTCCCGAAGGCCCGGAGCACGCGGCACGTCTTCAAGATGGGCCCCGCTTCGGCGGCAGCCCGGGAATGTCACTCCGCTTCCGGCGTGACGTCGATGGTCTTGCTCTTGGCGTTCTTGCCGGCCCCGCGGATCTCGATGGTATGAACCTTGGTCTCCGGGACCGGGCGGACCAGGTCGATGTGAAGCAGGCCGTTGTCGAGCTCGGCGCCCTCGACCCGGATGCCCTCGGCGAGCACGAAGGTGCGCAGGAACTGGCGCGCGGCGATCCCGCGGTGCAGGTAGATCCGGCTGTCGTCGTCGGCGGCCTGCCGGCCGCGCACCACCAGCTGGTTGTCCTCGATCTGCACGCTCAGATCGTCCATCGAGAAGCCGGCCACCGCGAGGGTGATCCGCAGGCCGTTCTCGGACGTCTGCTCGATGTTGTAGGGCGGGTAGCCGTCGGCCTGGGCCTTCTGCACCCGGTCCAGGGCGCGCTCGAAGTGATCGAAGCCCAGCAGCAGCGGCGAATTGAACAATGACATGCGCGACATCGGCGTCTCCTCAGACGAGCGAGAACCCGTACCCTCGACCCGCGGACCGCGGCGCCGAATGCGGACCGCCCCACGAGGCCGCGATCCGCACGAGGTAAGATTTGGTGAGACCGCCTCTCCCGGTCAAGAGAATGCGTCGAGCCGTCGACCTGTCGCGCTATCGGGCGGCATGCCGCCGCAGGCGGTCGGCGTCCAGCGGCTCGGCCAGCCCGTCGGTGCCGCGCCGGCCGATATGGATCGCCGCCACCGCCAGTCCGGCGCCGGTGTCGACCAGGATCGGCGCCCCGGAATCGCCGCCGATGGCCTCGCAGTCGTGGCGCCACAGCCCTTCCCGAGACCAGCCGAGGAACCGGCAGGCCGGGTCGACGGTCAGGACCTGGCCCCGGTCGCTGCTGTAGCCGGCCTCGAACAACGCGGTACCGGGCTGCGTGCCGGGTGCCGCGATCGGCACAGGCTCGACGTTCACGCGGCCGTCGAGACGGACCAGCACGGCCTCATCGCCGACCGGGTCGTAGCCGACCGCCTGGCGATGCTCGACGTAGCCGCCCCGGCTGAAGCCCGGCAGGAAATGCACGAGGTCCGGCGCCACCCAGTCCTCGCCGCGGAACCCGCGCAGGCAGTGCCGCGCGGTCAGGGCGAGGTCGGGGGCGACCAACGTCGCGGTGCAGTGCCGCCGCACCCGGAATCCGGCCACGTTCAGGCGACCGACCGCCCGCCACGGCGCGATGTCGGAGGACACCGCCACTCGGCCGTCGGCCCTGGTGGCGGCGTCGGTCCGCGTGCCGGTGGCGTCGGCGCCGACCGGCACCGACATCGCCAGCAGCGCGCCGAGCAGCAACCACAGGAACCGGACCGGGCGGCGGAAGGTCATCAGACCTATGTACGGCGCCCGAGCCGGTTCGGCCAGGGGTACCCGGTCAGATCTCGGCGCCGGGATAGTCCGGGTCGAGGATGAACGGGTACGGCCCCGGGTAGCGTTCGACATAGACCTGGTGGGTGACCACGCCGACGCCCTCGATCCAGGCGTGGGTCAGGAAGGCCGGCGGCTCCAGCACGAACAGGCCGTCGGCGCCGGGATCGAGGCGGTACTCCACCTGATGGGCGATCGACGGCGCGATCTGCGCGATCGTGCCGGCCCAGCGCGCCTGGATCGGGCGGTGGTGGTGGCCGCACAGCACGCGTTCGACCTGCGGGTTGGCCGTCACGATCGCCCGCAGTTCCCCGGCGCCGTCGAGCAGCCGGATGCTGTCCATGTGCTCGATCCCGCACGGGAACGGCGGGTGGTGCAGCGCCAGCAGGGTCGGCCGGTCGGCGGCCTCGGCGAGGGTCGACTTCAGCCGGGCCAGCCGGCGCTCGCACAGCGCGCCATGACCGTGGCCGGGCACCACGCTGTCGACGCCGACCAGGCGCAGCGGGCCGATATCGGCCGCGAAGTCGACGAATTCGGGATCGTCGCCGAGCGTCGGCCA
>Ga0070728_10000400_pt1 | contig 89460 bp, 83 predicted proteins | sample tdDd471_FD_66723 | JGI IMG/M metagenome (GOLD analysis project Ga0070728, IMG submission 66723) | Marine sediment microbial communities from the Atlantic coast under amendment with organic carbon and nitrate - tdDd47.1 | ecosystem: Environmental > Aquatic > Marine > Coastal > Sediment | place... | reverse complement strand
TGTAACAACCTCTTTTAGTGAAGACTGTAATGGTGTATGGACTGTTTATACGCCAGATGAAGACTTTTCTGATGCCATGGCAGACTATATAGCTATTATTGATGGAGATAATGATGGGATGATTACTTATGAAGAAGCAGCTGCTTATACAGGCACTTTAGATTTGAGTAATCAAAGTATTGAAGATATTACAGGTTTAGAAGCGTTTACTAGCGTCACAGAAATAAACCTTCAGGGAAATAACATTACAGACTTAAGTGGACTAATAGATAGCGATGCACTAATTTTAACTAGAAATTCTGGAGAGTTTAGAACGGTTGAAAGAAGGAATTTTACTGCCCTACAGGTTTTAAATTGTAGCAATAATAACTTAACAAGTTTAGATGTCAGTATTATTGAAACTCTTGTGTCATTAGATTGTTCAAACAACCAACTGGAAGTATTAAATGTTCAGAATGGGAATAATATCAATTTTACAAACTTTGATGCCTCAGGGAATCCAGGATTGTTTTGTGCTTTAGTAGATGATGTGTCCCACTCTAATACAAACTGGACTGCAAAAGATGTACAAACTTTATTTAGTGATACAGATTGTCATGCGAAATTACAGCCAAAAGTTTTGTTGCAAGGCGCTATGTTAAATCCAGTTTCTGGAGAAGAAAACTTAATGAGAGATAATTTGAGATCTCTAGGACATATCCCACTTACTAGTCCGTATATGGATGCTTTAACTTGTGATGCATCAGTATTTAATGTCACAGGAAACAATGCTATTGTAGATTGGATTGAAGTGTCGTTAAGGGATGCTTCAGACCCTCAAAATGTGCTTAAAACAAGATCGGCACTCTTACAACGTGATGGCGATATAGTGGATGTAGATGGAGTTTCTGAAATCGCGTTCCAGCTTTGGGCTAAAGCTTATTATATTTCATTCAATCATAGAAATCATCTAGGAATTATGTCCAACAGTTCAAATATTTTAAACTTTGTTCCAGAGGTTCATGATTTCACCAATGGAAGTCTCGCCACTTATGGCAGTCATGCACAAGTAACTCTCGATTCTGGAGCTACAGCACTTTGGGCTGGTAATGTTAATGGTGATGATCGCATCCGTTTTCAAGGCTCTGAAAATGACACGAATTTAATTAAAGATCAGGTATTAACGCACCCTGATAACACATCAATTAATAACTTGTTTTTTTATTTTGATTATGATAATGCTGATGTGGATATGGACGGAAGAATTCGTTTTCAAGGGTCTGGAAACGACTCTAATCTTATAAAGGATGTTATTTTATCCCATCCGGATAATACCGCTTTAAATAACCTGTTTTTTATATTAACCCAAATCCCAAACAATTAAAAAAATATCACAATGAAAAAAGCATACACAACTCTATTGGCACTATTCATATCAATGGCTGTATTTAGTCAGGGTTATGAATATAGCTTGAATTTTTTAGGAATAAATTCAAATACAGGAAATTATCAAATAGCTTTGGTAGCAACTCCAGATTTTGAACAGGTAACTCCAGCTGCGACAGCCGATTTAGGAGCCTCTGTTTATTTGCCTTCAGAATTATCTATTGATAATTTTGAAACTGCAGATTCAAATTTGCAGTTTTTTGAATGGCAGGTAAACCAAGAAGTATCCTTTGATGGAGGGATTACAGATTTACTTTTATTGATACGTTCAGATATTGTTCCAAATAACTTTACGCATGAAGCAGGAGAAGCCATAACACTTATTAAGTTTGATATTATTAATGAAATTAGTCCTGGGGTACTTCCAATCTCTGGAGAATTGGTTTTTGCAGCAAACGACGATCCTATTGTAGTTGCTAATTATTATGAGACTTGGTTAAACATTAATTTAAATAATGGTTCTGGAACACAAAACTACTATTCAGGGAACAATCCTGCCGCAAGTTCTATTAATTTTGCAACCTTGTCAATTCCGGAACAAGTGAGTATGGATGATACCATTTCAATACATCCGAATCCAACGTCAGATTATTTACATATTACAACCAATCACCAAATTCAACACGTAGAGATTTTTGATATTTTAGGTAAGAAAGTAAAAGAAGTGCCTAACAAGAATCAAATAGCAGTGAATACGTTTAAAACAGGCATTTATCTTGTAAAAGTATTAACAGACAAAGGACAAATTACTAAAAAAATTGTTATCAAGTAATATTAAAGAAGCTATTAATCACCATCGATCTTTGATTGAGTCTAAGCGCAAAATTTTTATTTTGCGCTTTTTTTATATCCAAATGCTTTTTGTTATGACATGCCATGTCACCTTCTAATTAAAATTCAGAGCTTATTTTTGTACCAATCATTAAATAAGACATATAAAACAATAGATAAAGGATATCACAGATTCTAAAAAGCCAAGATTGATTAATAGCATGATTATTTTGGTTTGAGTTAAAAGACCTTGCGGCAAAGCAAGGTCTTTTTATTGTGGTACTAATACAGGCGAAAGCTTTCTTCGGGATGTTAATTTGTGGATAATTTCAGGAATTTAAAAAAGTGACACATGTTAATATTTTTTATCTTTAAAAAAAATTAAAAGACCATGAAACCTTCCGAACTAATAGATTCAATGACTAGAAAGGAGACGTTAAAATCACAACTCATTCATATTCTGGAGGCTTTTCAGCAGATGGATTATCATAAGCTAAACCAGTTACTGGACGAAGGTTATTATGAAGACATGCCTAAAACAGCCTTTATATACAAACAAAAGCGCATTTTTACTTATTTGCAACAAAAAGGAGATACCCAGTTACACTTATCTACTAATATCTGTACAGGTTGTCTTTGTGGCAAGCCGGTGTTTGTTTTTACAGGCAACCATTCCGGATTGACCTATGGGGTGTATGTAGCGTTTTTAAACGATGCCATTGTGGATGTCTTCCGATGTTCGGAACAGTCCAGTAGTTCTTTTGGTCTGATGCCATTTTAAACTTTAGTTGTATTCTTAGTTATTGTATTCAGTTTAGGTATGGATATTTTAAAACCGGTTTTAAGTTTCATTCTTTTTTTTATGGTCAGTCCGTTGGTCCAGGCAGGCAAGCTTCAGCAAGAACCCATTGACAGTACCCATTATTATTACAACAAGGTAATAAAGCCCAATTCAAAATCGGATTTGCTGCAAGCCTTTGTGTTTTACCGAAACCAAAAAGACAGGAGCTTGAAACGGGCAGATACTTTAGAGGCCGTTTATAGTTTGAGGCAATTGGCCATCATTCAAAAAAAGTTGGGTATCCTTTATGACAGTGAGAGCTCAGCCATTGAAGCCTTAGGTCTTTTGGAACAGCTACCAGCCAGTAGTGAGCGTAGGGAGTCCAAAGCAGGTATTTACAATCATTTGGGACGGGTTTATAGTGAGATGCAAGATCATGCCAATGCCATAGCCTACTATAAAAAAGCCTTGGCCTTGGCAGACAGTAAGTTACAGGATATGGTTTTGCGCAACAACATAGCCTTTGCCCAATTACAGGCAGACAGTCTTGATGTGGCCTTAGAGGCGTTTAGCTCCTTATATCAGGAAAGTTTGGTCTATCAGGATAGCGTTATCATTGCCAGAACCCTAAACAATTTGGGGTTGGTAAAAGGGAAGTTGCAAGACAGTACAGCCCTGTTGGATTTGGAACAGGCATTCAAGTTACGTGAGGCTTTGGGGAACCCAACAGATATTTTAGGCAGTTATTTGGATCTTTCGGAATATTATATCCTTCAAGGCAACATCCCACAAGCAAGGGTACAGGCCCAAAAAGCATATCAACTGGCCAGAGCCTCAAACAACCCTAGTCATCTAGTATCTGCCTTGGGGGTGTTGGTACAATTAAAAGAAGACCCAGAGGTTCGGTTTTACAAACAGCTTATGGACAGTATGCGAACTGCGACTATGTTGGTAGAGGGCAAGTACGCTTCCAAGAAATATGCTTTGGCAGCACAAGAAGCTTTGGCCAATAAAAGACTGTTGCAGCTAGAACAGGAAAAAAACTACAAATACCTGTATGGATTTTTTGCCTTATTGGTACTAGGTTTGGGGATTACTGTAGCCGTGTTTCAAAGGTTGCGTTACAAGAAACAAAAACAGTTGGAAGTCTATCATACCGAGTTACGAATTTCCAAAAAAGTACATGATGAGGTGGCGAATGGGGTGTACCATGTGATGACCAAAATCCAGCAAAACCCTGAAGTAAACGAAGCTGTTTTGGACGATTTAGAGCGTGTGTATCATAAAACTAGAGATATTTCCAGGGAGCATCATGAGGTAGAAGTAAAGGAAAATTTTAAAGACGTCTTGTTGGATTTAATAGGCAATTATAAAAGCGATTCGGTGAACTGTATCACTAAAGACCTCTCAAAAGTAGACTGGTCTCTGCTTAACAGCAATAAAAAAATAGCCATTTACAGGGTGTTACAGGAATTGTTGATCAATATGAAAAAACACAGCCAAGCGTCCATCGTGGTTATCAGTTTTGCTCAAAATCACAAAAAAATAACCATCACTTACAAAGATAATGGTCAAGGTTGTAGCCTAAAAAAGCAGAATGGACTTCAAAATACGGAAAACCGTATAAAAACATTAAAAGGTTCTATTACTTTTAACTCAGAAATAAACCAAGGCTTTCAAGCTGTTATCATTATCTAATATGTTTAAAAAGGTTATAGTGGCAGACGATTTGGTGAGCATTAATCTGGGCATGCTTACTGTTTTAGATACATTAAAGGTAGGGCAGGTAGAAACTGTACAATATTGTGATGATGCGTTTTTACGAATAAAACGTGCCTTCCAGGACCAGGACCCTTTTGATTTATTGATTACCGATTTGTCTTTTAAGAAGGATCATCGCGATCAAAATTACCCTTCGGGTGAGTCACTTATTGAGGCTTTACATGCCGAGTATCCAGAATTGCCCATTATTGTTTATTCCATAGAAGACCGTATTCAACGCGTGCGAAAGCTGCTTACCCAAAATGGGGTGAATGCCTATGTGTGTAAAGGTCGGAGAGGGCTTATAGAGCTTAAGGAAGCCATACAGGCTGTGTACGAACAGGAACTTTATGTATCGCCACAGGTAGCTCCTGCTTTAAGCAAGAAAACCGATTTGGAAATAGATGATTTCGACATCCTTGTGTTGAAGCATTTGTCGTTGGGTTTGTCGCAAGACCAGATCAGTCAGCAATTGAAAAACGATGGTGTTAGCCCAAACAGTTTAAGTACCATAGAAAAGCGTCTCAACAAACTGCGCATTCAGTTTAAGGCCAATAATGCCATTCATTTGGTGGCCATAGTAAAAGATTTGGGCTTGATATAAACTTTTTTTGCTGTTTTACGGGAAGCCGTAAGGATATTAGATTTATGCCCTTTAGTTTTGTATTACTATTAATTCATATTAATTAGTGTGGGAGATTAAAGAAGCGTATCCGGTTTGGATGCGCTTTTTTTTGTTTTTATAGGTTTCAGTTATTTGAGATTCTCCTTTTTTGGATGGCGGATTAGGCTATGGTTTCCATTGGGTTGTTATTGGGTTGATACGGATTAGGGATAAGGTATATACGCTATACATACGCTATAGATATTGTTTATTTGGCTAATATTCATTACTTTAGGGAGACGTTTTTAGGTATTATTTATTCATATTAATTATTGTTTATTATGGCACGACAAAAAGGTATTATTAAGATTATTGGCACCCTTGGAGACGCTAATTTTTACGAAGACAAAGAGGTGGGCGCTTTGGTTAGAACTGCTGGTGGTGGTTTTGATGGCTACACAATCCGTACGAGTCCAAGAATGGTACGCGTACGGGAAAACGCGAGTGAATTTGGTAATTGCAGTCGGGTGAAGAAACAGTTTCGTTTGGCTTTGATGCCCTTTTTCCATGGGATTAAGAGTAGGGCCTTCAATTCGGATCTAATGAGTTTGTTTATGCATATTAAAGCTTTAGACCAGGTATCTGAGCGAGGTAAGAGACATATGCGTTATGGGATACAAACAGCTAAAGGAAGGCAGCTCATAAAACGGTATCCCTTTGTTCCGGAACAAGATCTGGTGGTTGGTTTTTGTGACCAGGCTACTTTTTATTGGTCGACGCAGCAGTTGGATGTTAGCGATTTTAATCCAGATCTATATAAGGTACCAAAAACAGCCACTCATATAGGAGTGACTTTAGGGGTTTTGGATTTTGATTTTGAAAGTTTAGAAAGCTCTTTAAGTGTTTCGCCTGTTCACTTTTTGGAACTAGGTGGAGGGGTTACTTCCTTTAGTTTAACTCCAGACCAGGTAGCTGTTCCAGAACATGTGGGATTTGTGGTTTTAGGTTTGCGATATTACGAGATTATCGAAACAGAGGTGTATGCCTTTAAGCAGCCTTTAGGCATTCGGGTTTTGGATGTTTTGGTTTAGTGAACACCCCCCTAACCCCCCCTCAAAGGGGGAATTTTTTTTTGGTATTACAAATGAAATACCCCCTTAACCCGCTCAAGGGGGGACTTTTTTAGGGGTTATGGTGAGGCTGCTGTTTTTTTAGGAGTAAGAAGGGTAAATTAGGGTTAAAGTGGCGCTAGTAATTTTGAAAAGGTAAGTAGAACGGTTTGTGTATGGTGTTGTAGTATCCCGAAGTTTGCTATGCACTATACATCGTGTTGTACTTTCGTTTTTTAATTTTTATTTCTCATTTTTAATGTAATCTCTCCAATATTGTATGCATATATGGAAGCAGGTAGAAAAGTGAATTTTATACTTTGTATTTCCTTCATTCCTAATTGATCAATTGAAGTAACAACTGCCGATTCAAATTTATTTGTTTCACAAAATTTAATTAAACTTTTTAATTCTTGAGGCTTGTCGAAATATCTGTTACTCCATTTAATTTCTACTCCCCAGACAGGCTTATAACTTTTATCATCTACTAAAACAAGGTCAACTTCACCTTCTTTTCTGCCTTCTTTCCACCGAGCATAGGTTAAGTCTAGTTGTTCGCGATGCATCCATTGTGATAGAATTGCTGTTTCTACCATGTTTCCCATTTCTTGGTCTGTTTCACTTATCGGGGAAAATAATGCAGTGCGAAGGGATGGGTTGGTAAGATATACTTTGAAGCTTGTTATTCTTTTTAATCTTTTTGCATTGACTCCAACCTTATTTAATACTTTAATTAGAAATGCCGCTTCTAAATATTCTAAATATTTTTTTAATGTATCTTTTTGAATTCCACTTTCCCGAGACATTGTCTCGTATGAGAATTCACTTCCTGTATTATACGCTATGTATGTAAAAAACCTGTTTAACTCTTGAACATCTTTGATTCCATACAAGCTTGGTAAATCTCTAAGAAGAACTTTGTCAACAATATCGTTTTTCACGTATCTACCCATATCTCCTTGTACTTTTTCAGATAATACAACTTCTGGGTATCCTCCAAAATTTAAATAATGGATAAATTCTTTATTTAATGCTTTTGAATCGTGAGTTAAGCAATACTTTATATCCTTGTCTCCATATTGAATGTTACCTTCAAAAATTAGATGGTCTAATTTTTTTAAATGGATGTATTCTTGAAATGTTAATGGAGGTAACAGGAAGTCAGTAAATCTGCCTGCTCCGCTCTCCGTGCTGTGCCATTTCAAAGCTGCGGCTGCTGAGCCAGAAACAATGAATTTAGTTTCAGGGTATGAGTCAACCAATATTTTTAAATGTCTTTCCCAGTCTTTCAAGTATTGTATTTCATCAAAAAACACATAACAACCATTCAGGTTTTCAAGATTTAAGGAATCTTTGCATAGCGTTAAAACGTCCTCTAAGCTTAAATTGACGTAAATTGGGTTGTCAATTCCGATAAAGAATAGTTTATGAGGATTTGTTCCTTCTTTCAGTAAGTTTTCAATGCAATGAAATAGCATTACTGTTTTACCAACCCTTCTAGGGCCCATGAGAACTAACGCCCTTTTGATACTCCTTTCAAGAACGAATGGATAAAAGAGGTCAAAATATAGTCTCTTGGACATTGAGCTATATGTGTTCGGTATCTCTTTAGTAATCCACCATGGATTTTCATATCGAAGGCGTTCAATAATCTTTTCTGTCGGAATAAGGTTTAGTATTGCCATGTTTTCATCTTAATAGTGCAAATATATGTAAAATAAAAAGATTTAAATCTATCTATTTAAACAAAAAATGCATTTATAGGATAAATATTGGGGTTAGACTCTGTTTATTCTACAATCGGACTTATTATTCAAGGAAGCACAACGCATTAATAACTCTCACAAATATATTTTTTAATAATATAGGTTGTGATTTTTTTCAATGTTTTACCAGTTTCGGGATGTAGGCCTACTGAAGTAAAAAACTCTAAATCACCAGTTTTGTTTTTTCCATACCATAGCATTTCAGTGCCATCATTCTTAAAAAAAACAGTTTCACAATTTGGCTCTATTTTTCGAAAATGTTTTATACGGTCTGCATTATATAATTTTAACACTCCTTGATTTAAAGAATTAGAATTAAAGTCGGCTTCCACATATTGATTCTTTTGCCATACCATCCATTTTTGTTGGTTTATGGCGTGATAACCATAAAATGCTAAACTTATTATTACCAGTATAAGCAAGTAATATTTATAAGTACTTATGGTTTTTTTTATAAGTGAACTATTGCTGTTTTTGTCTTTGTTATCGATCTCTTTTTTAAAGTCGGAATAGGTGCTATATCCTAAATAGTTGCATAGCCCGGAAACGATTTTCACTTGTGTGATGTTGATATCCCTTTCTTCGTCTTTTTCAAGTTCCAGAGCCAGCTTATGGTAATCCCTGTATCTTCTTTCGCCTAGTGAGAAGCCTATGAGCTTATCGATGGCATCGGATATTTCCTCAGCTATTTTGACCGTTGACGGATTTAAATCTCCTTTTAAGATTAACTCGTTTTTAGCTTTTTCGAATGCTTTTACAATTAAAGTTTTATGCATTTGGAAGGGATTTGTTAGCGATTAAAGTTACATAAATATTTGTGCATGCAGTTGGAAAAAGTTTTCCAACCATTTTCCAAGGCATTTCCGGATGATTTCCTGTATTAGATGAAAAGATCTGATTCATTTGCTTTAAAGAATTGAAAAGATGGGTTTCTAGTGGTTGCTAGGGAAGAGCCACTATAACCCTTCTTTTAGTTCTCACTTCCCGAAATAGAGAGACGTCTCCAATTAACATGTGTGAGTAGCACTAGCTATAACTGGATCCAATTTGTATTGGACAGCCACACGAATGTCTAATTTTTAAAAAGCAATGTGATGAAAAAAATAATACTGATCTTGTTGGTAGCCTGCTTTTATATAAGCATGGTGTCCTGCACTCCAGAAGAGGTAGCAGATAGCACACAATCTGCCACCTGCTGTGGCAATGAAGGGGATTTGCCACCACCACCTCCGCCACCTCCACCATCAGGTGGCTAATAATTGAACTTTAAGTATATAAAGAGGAATCATGTTAAAACAGATTCCTCTTTTTTTTGAGGTTTACGGAATCCCGTAAGGAAATGAAGATTAATGGGGTTATGTTTGGTATTATTAAATACTTATTTATATTGATAAAATCAATTATTCTTCTTTCAAAACATGAAAAAGCCATACTTCTTTTTACTATTTGTTTTAACACTTTTAAATTGCTCAAATGATAATTCTAAAATTAATTATTTAAATGATTTTGCAGTATTCATAGATGAGTTAGAATTTCAAAAAACATCCGAATATGAAATTAATTGGGAGGAAAAAAATGACTCTCTTAATATGTTCATTAACAGAAAAGACAAATTCAGATTATCTGCTAAAGATGAACAAAGTATTGCCCTTCTAATTAATAAGTATAATAACTTAAAAGGTGTGAATTCTAATTCAGAAATGAAAGTCAATTTTTATTTTGAGAATTCGGCTAGTATGAATGGTTATTTAAGTGGTAAAAACTTCAAACAAGTAATGCATCTTATTTATGGTAATTTAAATGCTTACTCTGTAAAACCTTTTTTTGTTAATACCAAAGAATATCCCCAAGACGATATTCTTAATAAAATTGATGATAGCAATATAAAGGTAGGTGATATAGGTAATTCTGATCATCAGTTTATTTTTTCAAACGCTATTGAAAATGCTAAAGAAAATAACTTGAGTATTGTTATTACCGATGGTATTTATTCAGTTAAAGAAGGTGATGTTGATATTGTTTCAATAGATATCGAAAACGCTTTTAAAAATGCACTAGCCAGAAATGAAATTGAAACAGTAGTATTAAAGCTGTCATCAGAATTTAAGGGCACTTATTATTCTGAAACATGTGAGCCAGGAAAAAAGGCAATAAAAATCGATCAAAACAGACCATATTATGTGCTGTTATTTGGAAATTCTCAAAGTATTGATAAAGCACTTAATGAGATTGCAGTGATCGATGAATTACCTGGATTTGAAGAGCAAGCTAGATTCTTTTTAACAAAAAACTTAAAAGCTAATTACACAATCTTGACGACAGGTGATGAAAAACATGGTCAATTCAAAGCATCAAAGAAAGGGTCTGATTTAATTGAAGAAATCGAAGATGTTGAAAAGTTTGAAAGACCAGGGTTTAGTGGAACTCCTAAAAGTGAAAATTATTTACAATTCGGTATTGCAATTGATTATTCAGCAATAAACTTACCAAATACATATAAAGAAGATTTAGAAAACTATTGGGTTGATGACCATTTGGGGTATACCGTTACTTCAGTTTCAAATGTTGCTGATATGGACAAGTCCTCAAAAACGTTCAAAGAAGTTAAGTATATTAATGATAAAAATAAAACCAATTTCACCCATGTCATAACGGTTAAAGCAGGTGAAAACTTATATGGTAATTTAAATATTCAATTACAAAATAATCTGCCTGCATGGATTGAAAATACTGGTGTAAATGATGATTGTGATATTATTGATGATATTTCACACACCTTCGCGTTTGACCAACTAATGATTGGTATTTCAGAAGCTTATCAAAAAGTTACTGATAAAAGTCAATACCTCGATATCAATTTAAAAATAAAGCCTTAACTATGAATGATTTTATTGCTAGTTTGTATGACCCCTGGTTTAATTACGAGTTATATAAAGATTTACAAGATAGTGTATTTAGTGCCTTCGATTTTCAGAAATTGGGCATAAGTCTAATTATTACTTCATTACTCCTTCTTTTTGTGTTTTATAAGTTTTGGGATCCAGTAAAAAAACCACGTATAAAATGGCTTACAACTCTTCTTTTAGTTGGTGTATTCATGTTTGCTATTTGTTATGCGTTATTATTTAATAATAGTGAATTATTACAATATATGGGTAATTATTCAGGAGATATAGGTGAGCCAGATCCTCAATACTTTATATTCCAAATGGCAGTAATTTCCTTATTATATGGAATAGTATTGTCAGCAATATTATCAATTGTGATAAAGTATTTCAGTGTAGGTAATAAACATAACCCCTTTTAAATTATGGCAAAATTATATGTATTTGGAATTGGAGGAACTGGTTCTAGAGTTTTAAAATCGCTAACTATGTTGTTGGCTTCAGGAGTAAAGCTTCAAAACGGTTTTGATACCGTAGTACCTTTAATAATAGATCCAGATGCTGCTAATGGCGATTTAAATAGAACTGCGGACATTTTAACAAAATATCAAAACATTTATAAAGCGGTTGGAGAAAACAACGACATGTTTGGTACCAAGATTTTAACGCTTAAACAATTGGTAGATGAAAACTTACCAAATGTATCAGACCACTTTAAATTCGGTATGACTAATACTGGACAAAAATTTGGTGACTTTATAGATTATAATGGTTTGGATAAAGAAAATAAGGCACTTGTTGATCTTTTATTTAGTCCTGAAAATTTGGAAGCCGACATGACTGTAGGTTTTAAAGGAAACCCGAACATTGGAAGTGTGGTTTTAAATCGTTTTGCCGATTCTGCCGAGTATAAAGAGTTTACCAATTCTTTTAATCCAGGTGATGCCATCTTTATTGTAAGTTCTATTTTTGGAGGAACAGGAGCTTCTGGTTTTCCATTATTGTTAAAAAATTTAAGGGTAAATAACCCAGCTATAGTAAATTCTAGTGAAATTAGTACTTCTACTATTGGTGCAATTACATATTTGCCATATTTCAAAGTGTCTAGTACAGACAAGGAGGGTCAGGCAATAGATTCTTCAACATTTTATAGTAAATCTAAAGCGGCGTTAAGTTATTATCAGCACGCTATTTTTGACAAAGAGGAATCTTTGGATGCGTTTTATTATTTAGGTGATTATTCAAATAATAATATGCCATATGCAGAAGGGAAAAGTGAGCAGAAAAATAATGCACACTTTTTAGAATTAGCAGGAGCATTATCTATAATCGACTTTACAAAAGATTTTCAAAGTTTCGGTAATGGTCAAAATACAACTATTAAAGAATATGGTATTGAAGCACATGAAGGAAATAAGCTAAAATTAGAACATTTAGGGCAATGGTCTAAAAATCAAATTAGTGTACCATTATCAAAAATGGTATTGCTATATAAATTCTTCGCAAAATCTCAAGATATATTATTTAAAAGTAAAGGAGGGTTCAACAAAGGAGATAAGGGTGTAAATAAACAATTTTATAATCAAGATTTTTACACGGTTTACTTCAATAAATTCATGGAATATTTTAATGAGTGGATGCACGAAATGGATAATAACGATGTGTCATTTGCACCATATCATGACAACCAAGAGCATGATACTCTTCTAGATTTTATAAAGGGAAAAGAAGTGTCTAGAGGGGTTTTGTTTGGAATTAATAACAAATCTACAGCAGATAAAATAATAACTAGTGCAGATAAAATCATTAAAGAAAAAAGCTATGACGATGAATCAGAAGCTTCAAGGTTTTTAAAAGTTTTTGATGATGTTTTAACTGAACATGTAAATAATATTTTAAACTAATTTAGGATGGCAAAAAAGGTTTTTCGTATACATAATGATGGAGCACAAAATCCAGATTGGTTTGCTTCAGATCAAATAAATGCAACATTAATAGACAATATAGTAACTGATGGTGGTGATGGAAAAAAATTGCCTACGTCTATACCAAGTCCATTCGCTAGAATTGATTTAGTAAGAACTGCTTTTGCAGCAATTGGTTCTTCTGGCAATTTAGATGGAATTACAAGAAACGGTAGAGCTGTAGCAACAGATAATCATAAATTAGTGTCTGATGCTTTAGATATTGGGCAGCTACTTTTTAATTTCGATAAACATCAGAATGATTTACACCTGATTGAATGGAATAAGGAACGAGGCCTTAATAGTTTATTGAATGCCAATCCAAGTCAAAGGCATTTGGGAAATACCTTAAAACTATTTTTACAACAAGATAGAAAGCAATATAATTTTAGTGAATTCGAGAATATTTATATTTTATTATACAAGCATAAGATTATAGGAGGCACCTCTCCAAGAACTTTATTTTTCGCAGCACCTAATGCGCAAGAAACAGAAATAAAGTTTGGGCAAGATACAATGTTAGACGACATGCTACTACCTTTATATAGGAGAGATATACATTATATTAAATATCTTGTAGCATTATCTAAATCAAATAATTTCAATCAGTTATTCCCTGAATTTAATAGTTACATTATAAAAACAATTGATAAGATTTATGAGACAGACTTGAATCTTCATCAGGAACTTATGACATTTGATCCAGAAGCTTATTTAAAATCGCTTAAAGGTGTTTTATATAATAACAATTCAGGACAGCCTTTAGAGGTAATAAATGGTCTTTTCTTAAAGCAATTTGAAAAGGATTCATCATTAATAGAGAGTAAGAGTGATTTTGTTATTAAGGCTTCTAAAGATATTGAAGGCATCAAACCGTTAGTGTTACCAGTCGAAATTTTAAATCTGCCATACATTTATACTGAAGACAAATGGGATAGTAAAACAAAAGTACCATGTGAAGTTAATATTCCATTAAATCAACGGCTTTTACCAGATCAAGGAGATAAATATCCTTTTTTAACTATGAATGATTTTTTAACAGAATCAATCATTAAGTTGCCTTACAAAATAGATAGTGATAAATTCTTAACCATTGGTGATGAGCAATATTTAATTCCACTACAACCACTCTTTTTTAATTATTTTTCTACAAAAGACTTATTAAACGGAAACCTAATTAAAATAAAGGAACTTGCAGGTAGTAGTGTACAGGTAGAATTAAATATTCCTATTAAAAAAGGTTTTATTTCATATACGAAAATTTATAACTTAAAGTCAAATATCTCCAGTGATAATAGACAAGATAAAGGACGAATTATTGAGAAATCATTTGCTATGGCACTTTACCCATTTAATAAAAGTGAACAAACTAAAATTAATTATACAGTTGGTTTAGCTGATATCTATCCTGATAATGCAAACAAACTATCTGTTCAGTTATTTAAGGATTCCGATTTAAATGTTATTACACCTAGAAAAGTTAAAGAAAGATCTAATAAGCCTTACATAACCTCCCAAACAATAGTTAATGAAGGTTTTGATGCTATGGCTGTCACTTTAGGTAGTAGTGTTAATTATGTTATACCTCTTTGGGAAGTATATACAGTTGCAGGAGGCGATGCCTATAAGTTTGCAATTGATTTTGGCACAACCAATACACACATTGAATATGCTATTGAAGGACAAGGAAGTGCCAAAGCTTTTAATATTTCAGAAATTGATGAACAGATTGCGTTTTTAATGCCAGCGAATGCGCCTCGTAGAACAGAAGCTATAAGAGATATAGAAGATGGAGAATCGCATTTAATGCAAGAAATAATACCGAAAAAAATTGGAGAAGATGAAATGGTGAAATCCCCATTTAGATCTTGTTTAATTCAGAATAGTAATGTTAATTACGAGTTGGCAACTTTTACATTTGCAGATGCAAATATTGGATTTGAATACGAGAAAAAAGGAATTAGACCGTATTTAAAAACGTTTACAAATTTAAAATGGTCTAAAGAGGCTAATAATGAAAAGCAAGTCAAGCATTATATAGAAGAGTTGTTAATGCTCTGTAAAAATAAAGTACTAAAAAATAATGGAGATTTAAGTCAAACAAAAATCATTTGGTTTTACCCGGTAAGTATGACTACAAATCATTTAAAAAGATTTAGAAGAATTTGGCAAGAATCTTTTGATGAGGTTTTCAATATAGCTGAAGAAAACCTTTTTGACTTCCCAGAGAGTATTGCACCTTTTTATCACTACAGAAGTGATGGAAATATACGTACAGCAGCAAAACCTTCAGTTTCTATTGATATAGGTGGAGGTACAACGGATGTTATGATATATTTTGATGAAAAACCACAATTAATAACCTCTTTTAAATTTGCTGGAGATGCAATTTTCGGTAATGGGTTTAATGGTAATATTAGTGCTAATGGGTTTGTTCAAAAATACAAAGAGCAAATAGAACACACATTGTCTCAAAATAAATTAGTCGAAGAGATTAAGATTTTAGAAAAAATTTATTCAGATTATCAATCATCTACAGATTTAATAAATTTCCTATTCTCATTAGAAGATAACAAAAATATTAAAGAAAAACATTTAGACATTGACTTTGGTAAAAAACTATCCGATGATGATGATTTCAAAATTATATTCCTCTTGTTTTATACCTCAATCGTATATCATATAGCAGAGTTAATGAAACTAAAAGGTATTGCGCATCCTAGAAATATTGTATTCAGTGGAACTGGATCTAAAACATTGAAGATTGTAGATTCCAGTAAAAAATTAGATTCTCTTACAACGCTTTTTGAGAGGATTTTTAATAAAGTATATGATGTTAGCGATTCTAAATTAACGCTCAAAACTAAAGAGAATCCTAAAGAAGTAACTTGCAAAGGAGGATTTAATATTGATGATGAATTAAATGGGATTAAACATACAGATTTAATTGAAATCAATATAGGTAATTATGAAAATCCAAAAGTACAGTCTAAAGCGGCAGGAATAGAAAATACAATTTGTTATAAGGATGTAGACAACGCTTATTTAAATGATGTGGCTAAAAATGTTAACAGGTTTTATGAGATGTTTAATGAGTTAGTATTAGAATTAGACTTTAAAGGTGAATTTGGTGTATCTAATAAGTCCATTGAAATATTCAATAAAATTAAATCTTATGATCAATTAGATTATTTGATGCAAGGAGTGAAATCTTTAAAAGAAGACTCAACACCTGATGAACCTGTCGCGCAAAGTTTGTTCTTTTTTCCTTTAATAGGGTTAATGTATGATTTAGCTTCAGCAATTAATGAATCATAATACTTGGCTCTTATATGAATGTATTTTATTTAACCATGACAAGTTTTGAGACTCTAAAAACAAATAGCTATTATTTGTTAGTACAAGATTTAGATATTAATGAGGTTTCTGAACCGTTTAATTTCACAAATTTTATTATTTACTTTGTTTTAGGTCTTTCTGTGCTTATAAATATTGTCCTTTTATTTATCAAAAAGAATAATAGAAGACATAAATCCACTTCTAGTGGATCAAAAAGAGATCATGATGCTTGGTACAATACTTTAGAAAGGAATAATAATCAATTAAAAAATGAAAATAGAAATCTAAAGAGTAAAATATTTGAGTTAGAGAAGAAATTAGCTGTAAAAAAAGAGGAAAGAAAAGACTTTCCAGTTGAAAACAGAATACAGCCAACAATATCAAGTCCTGTCATTGAACAACAATTTGTAGATGAAAAACCTAGAACTGTCGAATTTGAAGTTATGAAACCGACAGTAATTTATTTGCCTTCACCATTTGAAGATAATAGATTTTCCACAGAAGATGTTAGTAACGAACAAATGCCAACCTCTTTATATCAAATAATATTAGATGCTTCTAATACCACTGGAAAACTATTAATAATAGAAAATGCTGATTTTACAAGGGCTTTAAATTCTCCTGATCATTATTTAGAAAAAGCTTGTATTTATGAAAATGCTTTTAGTCCTAATGCAAATGGGATAAATATTGTCGAACCTGGAAAGGTGAAATTAGAGAATCAAGATTGGTTGATTATACAAAAAATCAAAATTAAGTTTATTTAAGTATGTACGATGTTAAGTTTATAGAAACTGTAGTAATATCTGGCTTAATCGCAGTTCAGTTGTATCTAGCATTTAGGTTATATGTCAAAATTATGTCATATAAATCTATTTTTTCAAAAATGCCTTTTATAGCTCAAAAAGCTGTTTCTATTGATGTTTATAATGAGGGTAGTGTGTCAGAAATATTATCAGAAGAGGATATCGCTGATGATGAATTAAAAACGGAAATTGCATATCTGAAAAGTACGTCTTCCAACAAAACAGTATCAAGTATTTCAACTACAATAAACACGTATCTCATCAAAAATAAAGGAGCCTCAATAGATTTTCATATTCTTAAAGATATTGCTGATAGGTATATTGAGATTGTTGAGGATGAGATTAATAACCGAATTCCAGCGCCATTATATATAGGGCTTGCAGCAACAATGCTAGGAATTATACTTGGTCTTTTTGCTATTAATTTTAATGTTGCAAGTGAGAGTTCAGTATTGGCTTTAGAAGCAATAAAACCATTAATAGATGGCGTTAAAATAGCAATGGCTGCATCTGTTACTGGATTGATAATAACCACAATGTTTTCGGTAAGTATTTTTAAAAATGCAAAGTCTAAAGTTGAAGAAGGAAAGAATGAGTTTCTTTCTCTTTTGCAGTCGGAGCTATTACCAAAAATGAATAGATCTAAATTACCAGAAGTGCATACACTATCAACCAAATTAGATGCTTTTTCAAGGAATACTTCAGGAGTTGTAGCTCAATTAGATGGTATTGTTAAAAATTCTTCAGATGCGGTCTTAAGAGAACAAAAGTTAATTTCAGAAATCAAAAGTTTAGATGTAAAAAAAGTAGCTTCTGTTAATATTGATGTGTTTAATCAACTGGAAGGTATGATGGGTTCTTTTCAGGATTTTGCTAAATATTATAATAAGCTAGATAAATCACTATTAAATACTACAGAATTACTTCGAAACCTTGAGTCTTTTGTCGCCAATACCCATAATATTAATGTAGTCCTTGAGGATATTAAAAGTAATATATCTAGAAGTGATAAAGCAACTGATTTTTTCAATTCACATATTGAATCATTTTCTCGTTATGGTGATGCTGTAAACGAAGCTGTGGCCAATACAGACTCTAAAATGTCTAAAGCCATTCACGAACTTGTAGAGTTGGCAAATAAACAATTTGAATCGTTTAATGAAGCAATTGCAGGCTATGATTCTAAATTGACTTTAGCCTTTAATAAATCTATTGAGAATTTCACACAATCAATGGATCATCAAGTAAAAAGAACAGAAGAAGCGTTTAATACAGCAAGACCTAAATTTGAAAAGCTTGATAAATTAGATAAACTAGATGATATTGAAAAAAGACTGGTTAATCTTGAGAGTAAATTAAGCGATGTAATAAGTAGTGGCAATAAAAGTATTGTGACTGCATTAAATTCAATTAAATTCCCTGCTTCATCCAATAATGGCATTGAAGAAGGTCTTCCTCAAGATCTGAAGCCATCGATATTATCTAAATTAATAGTAGGCTTGAAGATCACGGCATATATTGTTGTTATATCAGGTGGTGTCTATTTTATCTATATGAATCGATAAAATGAAAAAAACAGGATTCTTTTGGGTGAGCTATGCCGATTTAATGACAAGTCTATTTTTTGTTATGTTAGTACTATATGTTATTACATTTGTAATATTACAGGTAGAACAAGGCAAAATAAAAGCTCAAAATGAACAGTTAAAAAAAATACTTCAAATAGAAGAACAATTTAAACCACTTCAAAATGACAATGATTTTTATTATTTGGAAAATTGTGAAAAATATGTTGCAAAAGATCTAATAGGTATTGAAATATTTGAATCAAATGAAACTGAAATAAAACCAGAATACAAGACTTCAATAGTTAATGTTGGGCATAAGGTAAATTCCTTTTTAGAGAACATAAGTAAAAATAATTCAAAATTTAGTTATTTATTGGTTATTGAGGGAAATATGGCTAATTCATGGGATAAACGTTTCAGTGAGGATTCTAATTATGGCTATAAAAAAAGTTATGAAAGAGCTTTAACGGTTTACGAATTATGGAATGATAAAGGCATTAATTTTAGAGATAAAAATGTTGAGGTTTTAATTTGTGGTAGTGGATTCAATGGTCTATGTAGAGATGATGTTGAAGAAAATAATAAGCGCTTTTCTATTCAAATTATTCCAAAAATTGCCAAGATTGATTATAACCTTGAAGAAAAATGAATAAGATATTAAAAGTAATCTGTACTTCTGTAAGTTTAATATTTTTACTGATGCTTCAATCCTGTGTAGGTTGTTCTAATTCTGGACGTGCTAAAATTATAGCCAAAGCCAAGGCTGAAGCTGCAAAGAGCCAAACGATACCTGAACCAAACACAATGGTTAAAGATGTGGTGCCCGAAATTGTGGAAATAGAAGATATTGTTACACCAAAAGAAGAAAAGTCAATAAAGAAGGAGTTAATAAAAAATAAAATACCACCGGCAAAAGGAAATCTAATTCAAGTAGAAGGTTTGGTTCTTAAAGAGGTTACGGAATTAAACATTAAACTAAAGACTTCCCAATCTCAAGTTGAGCAAATTTTGGCAATGCAAAATTATATATACTCTAATTGGCATTATATTTTTGATCCAGATACAGGAAGTGATACCTGGCGATCTGCCGAAGCAACTTTGTCTTTAAAATACCAAGGTCAATATTCTGGTGATTGTGATGATTTTGCAATTTTATTAGCCTCTATAGCTAGACAAATTGGCTTAAAGTCACGCATGGTTGGTGGTTTTGATAAGGGGGATGGACATGCATTTGCTGAATTCCTGCTTCCAGATAGTACACTGTCATCTTCACAACTTAACCGTTTAGATTATAGAAAAGATTATAATGGTGTATGGATTAGTTTAGATTGGTTTAAAGGTTCAGATCATAACCGATTTACTCATGACATTCAAATCTTTGATGATATATAATCTATTATGAGAGATAGTTTTCCAAATATTTTGTTCTTTTTCCTTTTTTTTAGTTTAATATCTTGTACTTCAAATAGTAAACGAGCTTCAATTAAAAGAATAGAAGCTAAAATTTCAATTACAAAAGAAAATAATATTTTAAGGATTCACGAAAGTGATCAATTTATAATTTCTGATACTAAAACTATAAAAATAGCCTCCTGGAACATTCAAGACCTAGGTCAAACAAAAAACAATGAAGAAATAGCCTTTATGGCTGATGTTTTAAGAGATTTTGACATCGTAGCCATTCAAGAGGTAGTAGCCAAACATCCTGCTGGGGCTCAAAAAGTAGCACAATTGGTCGATGAACTCAATAGGAGAGGTGCTAAGTGGGATTATAGAATTAGTGACCCTACCAAAAGCCCTTCTGTGTATATGAGTGAGCGTTACGCTTTTTTATGGAAGACACATAAAATAGACCTAATTGGAAGAGCTTATTTAGATAAAGAATTAGAAACCCATATTCATAGAGAACCTTATATAGCCCAGTTTAAATTAAAAAAAACAAATCAGTTTTTTTATATCGTTAACTTTCATTCCCGAAAACATGATGATAATCCAGAGTTAGAAATAAAATTCTTTAAAGATTATCCAAAACGATTCCATTCTAATAATATCATTATAGCAGGTGATTTTAATTTGAACGAACGTCATTCAGTTTGGAGTGATCTTTATCAACAAGGCTTTAATCCAGCTTTGAAAGATTCTAAAACAACTTTAAAATGGAAATGTTTAAAGAACAACTACCTAAACCATGCCATTGATAATATCTATTATTCTAAAAATATAGCTTTTGTCAATTCAGGAGTTTTGGATTATATTGCTACCTGTGAAAATTTAGCAGCAGCAAGGAACATATCCGATCACTTACCTGTTTTTTTAGAATTTAACATGAATTAGATTATGCTATGAAGCCTTTTAAAATAGTACTATTCCTCTTAGCTTTTGGACTTACTTCTTTAAGTTTCTGCCAAGATGTGTTTACCACAAAAACCGGTGAAAAATATCATCAAGAGTCTTGTAGGTATCTAAGCAAATCTAAATATAGAGTAGACCTAAAAGATGCCATTCAATATGGATACGATCCCTGTTCTGTATGTAAACCCCCAACAAGAACATCCTCTGGCAACAGGCAAGCCTCTCATTTTTCTAGCAATCAAAGTTCCTCAAGAGCTTCTAATAGCTCAAGCTCAGCTACGCAGTGTACTGGTAGAACTAAAGCAGGCAATAGGTGTAAACGGAAAACAACAAATACCAACGGAAGGTGTTATCAACACTAATAGCTATACTATATCAAGTAGTTATAGGTTGAGGGAAACCGTAAGTTAATTTAATATAAATCCAGTAGTTTTGTTTGAATGAGATTAACTTAAAGCAAGTAAATGAAAGCATTAAAAATCATTCTGGCCATACTTTTATTTCTCTGCCTATTAGACATGCCCTATGGGTATTACCAATTTGTGCGTTTTGTTTCTTTTGTTGTATTCGTTTTTTTTGCCTATCAAGCCAATCAAAAAGACAACAAAACCGAAGCTTTTGTGTTTGTTGCTTTGGCTTTGCTGTTCCAACCTTTTGTTAAAATAGCCTTAGGCAGGACTTTATGGAATCTTGTGGATGTAGTGGTGGGGATTGGATTGGTTTTGAGTGTTTTTTTCGAGCCTGTAAAAAAAAATAAATGACCAGTGGTTTTAAGATTAGGTTTTGTTAAAAAGGAAATACAGGCACGCTTAAATAGGGTGGTTTTTGTTTACGGATTTCCGTAAGGAATATATTGTTAAAAAATATTAAGTTTGGTACTTAATAACTACATCATGAAAAACTATATTTTACTTTTACTCATGGTCACGATGCTTCTTCCAAAACAAGCAACCTGTCAAAACGATGGAGCCGCCATGGCTGCTATAGGTGGCGCCATGGCCATTGGGGCCGTTATTGCATCTATAGAACAAATGAAAGAGCAAGCAGAATTGACTGCTACCGAATGGATTCTGTACAATCATCCAGAGTTGACCAGTTTCTCATTGAAAACTATGTCTTTTGATGGGAAAAAAGCCAAAGACATGTCGGCCACCTCAGTTATAACATATAAAATTCAAGAGTTTGTTCCGGAAATGGATCCTGAATTAAATGGCAAGAAGCAGGTGCTATTTGGTTTTACCAGTCCTGGATGGATAAGCGATTACGGGATAGACTTTAATAAAGTGAGTTGGTTTTTAATAGACGATGTTGAATGGATGCATATGATGGTAGCCTATGTTAAAGTAGCCTCCGAAGAGAAAAATGAAGCAACCTTAAAAGCCAATTTACAGGAAGGCAAGATTGTAAATCGAGGTGTGAAATTAGGAAGTAGGTTGGCCATTCCATTTTTTAAATTAAGTGGGGATATGTATGTGGTAACCGATTATTCCGAGAGGTTGAAACTGCTTTATAACGAACGTTCCTTGGGTATTTTTTTAAAAGAAACCAGGGATTTGGTACAAATAGGGCGTGGTGATATTATTGATATACATGATTTCTTTTTTGAGGAATAGAGGCTGTAACTTATTTGCAACAAACTTTTTTAGGCGTTTATAATATTTAAATTTGAAATAATTTAATAATTGCCAATAGTAATATGAAGGACATATGAGGATTATGTACATGCAAGTGTGTTGTTGGAGCGGACAAAGGCGTAGAAAAATAAATATGTCGCTCTTACAGAGCTCTAAACAAAACGCATCTATCAGTGCTATTAACATAATGCTCAGCTGGAGCTACAAAAATGGAAAATAAAAAGCCACAACGTACAAAATATTAATTGCTAATTATTTAATTTTAAATTATAGTTCCATAGGAGCGATATATTAAGATGGCAAACACCTATACACAATTATATTTTCATATTGTTTTTGCTGTAAAAGGCAGACGAAACCATATTTCAAAACAATGGAAAGACGAATTGTATAAATACATAACAGGTATAATATTAAATAAAAATCAAAAATTGATGATTATTAATGGCATGCCCAATCATATCCATATATTAATCGGCACAAAATCAAATTGTAATTTGTCGGATTTGGTTAGAGACATAAAAGCCAATTCTTCAAAATGGATAAATGAGCAAAAATTTATAAAAGGAAAATTTGAATGGCAAACAGGTTTTGGAGCATTTACGGTCAGCCAATCAGGAATAAATAATGTAATTAAGTATATTAAAAACCAAGAAGAACATCACAAGAAAAAAACATTTAAAGAAGAATATATAGAATTTTTGAATGCATATAAAATTGAATTCAAAAATGAATATTTATTTACAGATGAATGATGTCGCACCTCTGGAGCTTTTGTTTTTACGTCATGCTGAGGCTAATGATATGACGCTCCTCTGGAGCTTTCGCTTTTGCACCATGCTGAAGCTATTGATATGACGCACCTCTGGAGCTTTTGTTTTTACGTCATGCTGAGGCTAATGATATGACGCTCCTCTGGAGCTTTTGTTTTTACGCCATGCTGAGGCTATTGATATGACACTCCTCTGGAGCTTTTGTTTTTACGCTATGCTGAGGCTAATGATATGACGCTCCTCTGGAGCTTTCGCTTTTGCACCATGATGAAGCTATTGATATGACGCACCTCTGGAGCTTTTGTTTTTGCGCTATGCTGAAGCTATTGATATGACGCACCTCTGGAGCTTTTGTTTTTACGCTATGCTGAGGCTAATGATATGACGCACCTCTGGAGCTTTTGTTTTTACGCTATGCTGAGGCTATTGATATGACGCTCCTCTGGAGCTTTTGTTTTTACGCCATGATGAAGCTATTGATATGACGCACCTCTGGAGCTTTTGTTTTTACGCCATGATGAAGCTATTGATATGACGCACCTCTGGTGCCATGGGAAAGAACTATTGAGATATATAATAACATGACGCATCTCTGGAGCTATTGGAAAGTAAGCCATAAAGAAACACTCGATTTAAGCCCAGTTTTGTGATCCATTTGTGATGTGGAATAAGTATCCTATTTTTTGTGTAATTTTACCAAAACATTAAAATTTTATTATTTATGAAACAATTATTACTCAACTTTATAGCAACCATCTGTGTTTTTGCGATGGTTTCAGCACAAGGTTATACCACACCAGATACAGGAACAACCTTTACCTTAAACGATTTGGTGGCTGCAAGTCCAACAACCATTACTGTCAGTGGTTCTACCTATACTTTAATAGACGATTTAACCATCTCTGCTACGGATACTTTTTTAATGGATACCGATGTAACTTTGGAAATTGGAGCAGACATCCTCATAACCGTTTTCGGCACGTTTCATGTTACAGCCAACCAGGTAACGATTACTGCCATTAACCCAGCATCGCCTTATGAAGGGTTTCGTTTTGAAGAGTTTTCAAACATTCAAATTCAAAATGCTACCATCCAATATGGCGGTGGACTTCGTGTTCTTACAGAAACCTTTAGCATAGACAACTGTTTATTAACAAACAATGTCTCTGGAGCTGCTACTGGAGGGGTTATAGCACTTTCTAGAGGCATGGCCCAAATAACAAATAACATTATTAGTTTTAACGACACGCCAGCCATTAGTTCCGGTGCCAATAGTGCCGTTTCTCCATATATCTTTAACAATTATATAGAAGGAAATAATCAGGCCAATTCCAACCGACCTCAAATAAACATAGGGACCACCTTAGCGACTGACCCATTGCAGATAGTGCAAAACACCATTATAGGGGATCGTAGTTTGGATATGGTAGGAGGTATTGCCGTGTCCAATTTTGTTGGTGGAAATATCAACGCGATTATTGACGACAATATCATCATCGATAACCGTTATGGATTGACTATTTTGGGCAATAACTCTTTTGCTTATATTAGAAACAATCACATTGAAAACAACGATACACAAGGAGATCCAAACTTGGGTGGTAGTGGTATTTCTTTAAACACCTCTTCAGCAGGCATGAACGTTATTGCCAGTGGCAATCAAATTCGGGGAAACCTATGGGGAATTACGGTCATTGGTCAGGCTACTATCAATCTGGGTGATGGCGCTGGGAATATAGGAGAAAATGTGTTTTCTGAAAATGGGAATGGCGGAGTTACTTATGCCTTATACAACAATACTCCAAACAATTTGATGGCTATGAATAATTGCTGGGATGAAACCAACTTACCCAATACGCTAGCAGATGCTGAAAATGTGATTGTACATCAAAACGACATTGGGTCCTTAGGTTTGGTAACTTTCGACCCTGTGAATTGTGTTTTTTTAAGTATTGACGAAACCCAGTTGCAGGACATAAGTATTTATCCAAATCCCACAAAAGGGGAGTTGTTCATTGCAAATAATACGCAATACCAACAAATGAATGTTTATGGAATTGATGGCAAATTAATCATGGTACAGACATTACATCCAGGGACCAATGAACTACAAATGGATTTAACTCCTGGGATGTACATTTTGGAATTGCATGGCAACCAATCAAAAACCATAAAAAAGCTGATGATACAATAATTTATAGAGACATGTACCTTAATGACCATTTTTTAGGATTAACCTTCTGGAATGGCGCTCCTTCATTATCTGTCTTACGTTAGGCATGGCAGTATGAAGGATACTTTTAAAACCGCTTCTTCGTGATATGAGCAAGAGCGAAAACCACCGTATGAATTAAGATATGTGGAGTTAAAGGAATTATTTGATCTCCCCATAAACACGTTTTACAAAGTCACCCTTTAAAAAAACTGCAGCATCCAATTGGCTTTGAAGGATCACACCTTTGTTTTTGGTATCCAATAGCCATGCAATGGCTTGTATCAAGGGTGTAGCTGTACTGGTTTGAATGGCCCTTAGGGTATGTTTTCCTATTTGTTGGGGTTTGATGTGTTTGGCTATTTCCTGTCGATAAAATTTTCCTGTTGCGTCTTTACCTGCAACTGCCGCATAGAGAACAATTTGATCGTCTTCGATATGTGGGATTTCTGTCTGCATGATTTCTTGCAATCCTGAAACGGGATCTTTACTGTTTTTTAATCTTTTTAATTGGTTTTCAACCCAGCTATAATGTCCAAGGTGTCTTAGTGTTTTATAATCCAGGTGTTTTACCTTTCCACTGAGGGCATCTGGTAAATCTGCTGCCCCACCCGAAGTCAGGTCTTCTTCGTAACCAATACCATTAATGATGATATAGGCTCTCTCGGAGAGTGCCGGTAAGGAGGTTTTGTTATAATTCCGTATGACGATACAGTCTTTAAGGTATTCCGTAGCCACACCAACAGGGCTCCAGGTAAAGCCATAATAATGAGGGGCTATGGCATGATTGGTAAGGGCGCCCACTTTTAATTCCAAGGTATCCACTTGTTCGACTTTATGTTTTTTGCAGAAGTTTTGAAACATGTGATGGGCCAGTACATCTATATAGCCAGGAGCCAATCCCGTTTGTAGTACGAATCCGGTTTGGGCGTCTTTGGCCAGTTGGATAATTTGGTTGGTTTCAGCCACATATTCGGTTAGGTTGGCATAACAGAGCTTGTAGGTTTTGGCCATGCGAGCCATATTTGGGGCCAAACTGCCAGGCAGGCAATCGAGTAGGGCATCGCCTTTTTCAAAAATACTGCCCATGTCATCACTGATGGAATTGGCATCCAAATAAAAGGCGTGTACCTTACAAGCCTTGGTAGTCCCGTTCATGATCCATTGCGCAACGTTTTGGGCTTTTTCCAAGTCCCTGTCGCCAATGTAAATGGTAGGTGTTACGGCACTCCACTCGGCCAAAATTAGACCTGCAGCTTCAGCTATGCCACCTGCACCGGCAATAATTAAGTGATAGTGATTTTTCATAGTAACTTTTTACACATTAAAAGAGTTACCAAGTTAGGAAATTTAGGTGAAGAAAACAGGACGAAAGGAAAGAATGCTGTTTGTGGAATGGATTTAAGGATTTTATAAAAAAAACATTGCTTTGGCCCAGTACCATAAAACGTGAAAACCATGGGCAAACAAGAATTTTATTTATGGTGGAGGTGGGTGTTTTTTAATGTATTACTGTTTGCAACACCAAAACAAGATTTTACTGATTGTGACCAGGTTTTAAGTAAGTGTTGAATGATTTAAGGGACTTTTCTTTTTCCAAATATAAGTGGTTTGCATGGTATGTTAGCTGTTATAGAAACACTTGGATTTGCAATATATCAGTCTGTTACCAATGTGTTTTATTAGCTCTTACTTAATTCTTTTATTTTTATTTTGGCGCGCTCATTGTTTGGGTCCAGTTCTAAGGATTTTTTATAGTTGTCAATTGCTTTATCGGTATTTCCCACTGTTTCATAAGCTTCCCCCAAACTATCATAGGAGTTTGGTGACTTGGGATAATTCTCCACATTCATGATGAAGAATTCCAATGCCTTGGATTTGTCTTTATCATTTTCACTTTGTATCGTTCTGTAGCCTAATTGGTTTACAAGATGTTCTGGAGGAGGGACATGCCAGGAGAGTCTTTTGGAAAGTGTTTGGAAATGTTGGGTTAGTTGCTCTTTATCTTCCACATCACGATAGGAAATTCCATAGCCTTCAAAAATTGTGGAGATTCCGTTATGAAAAGCAATGATTGGCACTGAGCTATGGCTTTCATTAGGAAAGTATTCCAGTTCTGCCGGTAATTCGCCTTTGCATTTGCTGTTCAATGATTCGTACAATCTTACATGGCGGTCCCGATTTCTGATGTTCCTTTTGCCCCAATTGGCAGTGGCTAGGTACAGGAATCTTTTGAATGACTGATCTGTAAGGGAATCTAACTTTTTGTCCATGGTTTCTGAATCCCATGTTCCAAAACTTGGATCGACCGCGATATAGGAATTGAAACCTGTTTTTTCTTTCATATAAGCATGAGTGGCCAGTAAGCCTCCCAAAGAATGCCCAAACAGGATTCGATAGGGAGCAGTTCTATAGGTTTGGTCCAATTCGGGTAAAAGTTCATTTTCCAAAAAGCCAAGAAAACGATCTCCACCACCTGAATTGTTTTCTCTAACGGTGATGATTTTGTCTGGAGTGTAGTCCCTTCTTCTATCTACATTTTGAATAGCAACTACAATCAGCTCTGGAATTTTCCAGCTTCTATATGCATCGGAACTCATGTAGTTTACCATTCCAGCTATGGACTTAAAGTGTGAATCTCCGTCAAGCACTATAAGTATTGGGTATGTTTTGTAGGATGATTTTTGATCCTTGTAAGAATCAGGAAGGCTTACCCAATACTCCCTATTTTCATTTAAGATATTAGACCAAAGTGAATGTTTAGTGCCGATTAGTATTTGTTCAACATCTTGTGATTTTATTAGGTTGATCCCTAATAAAATCAGTAGTACTGCAATGATATTTTTGTTCATTCTGTTTTTTTGCTCAATATGTCTTGCCCTGAACTAAGGCTATTTTAGGTTATTTATAACTTATTATTTAGGTATATTTTTTGAATGTTTTACCAAGTTGGTGTTTGTTTTGGTTTTCTTATTACATATACCCGACTAATATAATGGATTTATATAAAAACAGCTAGCTGGTCATGCTCATTTTAATTCAAGAAGGGAAGTATGGTGTTTAAACATAAAATTCAGAATTTATAAAATATTATCAGGTTGCCTATGGTTTAAACGTTAATAAAAAATCAAGTTCTTGAACTTTCTGAAAATTATTAATTTCATTTTTTATAATTTTACTGTCCTTGTTTCAACATCCATTTTTAAAGCCTTTTAGTTGTCTAAGTGCAAAAATCATCAAAATCCATAGCAGTACTTCCATTTGTTAATATGAGTAACGATGTTAATAATGAATATTTTAGTGATGGTATTACTGAAGAAATTATTAATGCATTAACCAATATTAAAGAATTAAAGGTCATTGCAAGAACATCTTCATTTGCATTTAAAGGAAAACAGGTTGATATTAGGAAAGTAGGGAAGCAGTTAAACGTTGCAACAATTCTAGAAGGCAGTGTTAGAAAAGCAATGAATAGAGTGCGTATTACAGCTCAATTAATAGATGCCAGTGATGGTACCCACTATTGGTCTAAAAATTTTGATAGAGAATTAGACGATATTTTCAAACTTCAAGACGAAATAAGCCTTCTAATTGCTAATGAAGTCCGGAATAACTTTGGGCATTTTGATATTCAGGACCATTTAGTAACAGAAGTAACAAGCAATATTGAAGCCTACGAATTGTTTTTAAAAGGACGTTATTATCAATTGCAATGGACTCCTGATGCGCTCCGAGAAGCCATAAATTATTATAATAAAGCCATTGAAAAAGATAAAAACTATGCCAAAGCCTACTATGCCAATTTACAATGCTTTGGTTTGTTGGCAGCTTGGGGCTATATGCCATATCAGGAAGGAATAGAACAAGCAGAGAGAAACTTTCTAATAGCTAAAGAGTTAGATACTCAATTGCCAGAATACCCACTTTCTTTTGTAGGCAAAACCTTTTGGGGTGAATGGGATTTTAAATCTGCTTACGGTTATATAGAACAGGTATTAGCTATAAACCCTAATCATATTGATGGTTTGGAAGCCATGGCAGAATTATTTATAGCTCATGGATTATTTGATCAGGCAGAAAACTATGCGCGAAAACTGCTGGATGTGGATCCTTTATCAGCTAATAACCATTATACTTTAGCTCATATTCACTATTATCAAAAAGATTTTAAAACGGCTTTAACACATGTTAATAGAGCTTTGAGAATACGGCCAGATTTGGAACTTGCAAAACATTTACAGGCTTTGTGTCTTTTATGGTTGAATAAAAAAGAAGAATTTGAAAATGCAACCAAAAACAATCCGTTGCAACAATTACAGACTATTTTGTTTCAAGTTATTAATGAAAATAATCAATCCTTATCAGAAACTTTAATAGAATCTTGGAAAGACGTAGATAAGGAAAGGTCTCAATTAGCCCCTTATGAATTATTTATTCTTGCGAATACAGCTCATAAAGCAGAAGCCTTTAACTTGTTAAAAAAGTACATAGAACAACGTCGTGGACAAATTATTAATTATAGACAAGATCCTCTACTAGAACCATTAAAGCAATTTGAAGATTTTGAAAACTTGCATACATGCAACTTCTCAATTGATGATGTATCTGAGCCTAACGTAGAGAAGACCAACAATAAACTAATTATTGATCCCACAGAACAGATTGCACTTAAAAAGAAGTTGGTAGATTATATTGAAGACGAAACCCCTTATTTAGATTCCCAATTAAATTTAAAGTTTGTAGCAGATGCTTTAGAAATTCATCCCAATAAATTATCCTATTTAATAAACGAAGTTATGGGAGTTAACTTTAATGAGTTTATAAACCAATACCGACTTAAGCACTTTAAATCCATTGCGTTAAAACCTGAGCTTAAGCACATCACCATTTTAGGTTTGGCATATGATAGTGGTTTTAATTCCAAAAGTGTTTTTAATACCTTTTTTAAAAAAAGTGAAGGTGTTACTCCAAGTAAATGGGTTCAGCTACATTCTAATTAAAGCTCTTTAAACAAACCTCATTTTTATTTCCAATAAATTCCGAACGTTCTAATTTATAATTCAGGACGATTTGCTTCAAGATATATCTCAACTTTGTCACATCAAATTAAAAAACAATCAAAAAACGAACAATTATGAAAACAATCAAAACACAAATGAAGTTAAAAATGGCAGCTGGTGTTGCTTTTATATTAATGTCTGCAATGTCATTTGCACAGAACGATTCCACTAACGAAACCACATTTCAACGCAACGGTTTTATCTTTGAGATTGGTCTTGGAGGAGGCGTTATAAGTATAGAAGATAGTGAAGGCATTCAAACCTTTGATGAATCTCAAGGAACTTTTAGTTTTCCTGAATTAAAATTTGGTTTTATGCTGAATGATAAGCTGGCTATAACAGCTTCCATGCCAGGAAATATCTATGAATTTCAAGACAACGACAGGCATTTTGGTGGTTTTATTCCATCAGTACAATATTGGGTTAAAGACCGTTGGTGGATTCATGGAGGTATTGGTTTAGCCATAGATGGTCCTGCTTTATATGACGTTAATGATGATAACGACGATTGGAACTTTGGTTGCGCAGTTATGGCTAGTACAGGTTACGAAATCTATAAAAAGAAGAATTTCGCACTAAACCTACAATCAAAAATCGTTTTAGGACGTTCATTTTTAGAAGGTGATGCGCATAGAGATGCCGCCTTATTTAACGTAGGATTAGGATTTAGTTGGTTGTAATAAACAGGTACTCATGCCATCTTTTTTTATCAATCAAGAATCTAAAAAAGCAATTATAGATTTATACTATAAAAAGCTTCAGAGTTTAAATCTAGACTTCGAATTCTTAACTGTTGAAACAAGTTTTGGAGATACAAATATTATTGCAACTGGAAGTATAAATAATCCGCCTTTAATTTTGATGCACAGTGAAAATAGCTGTGCACCAATTGCAATTGAAAAGTTAAAAGCACTTGAGGAAAAGTTTAGAATTTACGCTATTGATATCTTAGGACAGCCCAATTTGAGTGAAGAAGTCAGACTTAACCCAAAAACGGATGATTATGGAAAATGGATGTATGAGATTTTATCGCGACTTCAAATATATAAGACCTATTTTGTGGGAATATCACTAGGTGGTTTTATTGGTCTAAAATCATTAATCTACAATCAAAATAGAATATTTCAAGCTTTTTTAATTCATCCTGCTGGCATTGTAAACGGTAATCGGTTTGAAGTTTTTGTTAAAGCATATCTGCCATCTACATCTTTTAAAATTCGAAAAAAAACAACCTGTCTTAAGCAATTCATGAAAAACACATACACCAATGAAGATGCTTTTGCATTAAAGTTTTTATCAAAACTTTTTTTAACTTATCGAACAAAATGGTTATCAATACCCTTAATGACAACACAAGAAGCTCAAATAATAACCATACCATTAAACATTATTGCAGCAAAAGATGATTATTTATTTCCAGGTGAAAAGCTTTTGAATCGTGCCCAAAAACTTTTTCCATCATTAAAAAAAACTCTTTTGCTGGAAAACTCTAAACATGTTCCCAGTAAAGACGATTACGACAGAATAAAAGAACTGATTTTAGAAACACTAATAACATCCAAAAAATAACCATATGAAAAAGATAATACCTTTTAGTTTGGCACTTTTTGTCTTGTTTTCATGCTTTGGTCAACAATCTATGAATGATGCATTTAAACAACTATTAAAAGCTGAACTGGAAAAAGAGACGGTTAATAATGCATTCTTACACGTATATTCAAAGGCGAAAGCTATTGATGTTAAACTAGCTGAAGGCGTATTTAGCACAGGAGATTCAGTAGCTATGGATACTCCTTTTTATGTGGCAAGCATTGGAAAAACATTTACAGCAACAGCCATAGGCTTGTTGAAAGATAACAAACAATTGGCGTTTGAAGATGCCATAAGTAACTACTTGTCTGAAGACATTTTAAAGGAACTACATGTTTTAGAAGGCGTAGATTATTCCAATGAGATTACCATAGCTCAGTTGTTACAGCATACCTCAGGATTGTCAGACTATTTTGAAGATAAAACTGTTAATGGCACTCCAAATATGATGGAACAACTCTTTAATGATCCAACAAAGATTTGGACACCCTTGGAACTGATTCAATTTTATAAAAAGAATATGAAGCCCTTATTTGCTCCAGGCACTAGTTATCATTATACTGATACGGAATATGTGTTATTAGGGTTGATTATTGAGCGTGTGAGTGGTTTAAAACTTCATGAGTTTTTTAAACAGTATATTTTTCAACCACTAAACATGAATCATACGTACATGAACTTAAGATCAAATCCCATTCAGGAAACGGCAAAAATGGCTGAGATATATGCAGGTGCATACAACATCTCTAGTTTTAATAGCTTAACTGCTGATTGGGCTGGAGGAGGTTTGGTTTCTACCACACAAGATTTAATAAGGTTTCAAGATGCTTTATTTCATGGCGAGTTGGTTAAAAATGACACGTTACAAACCATGCAACAATGGACTCCAGAAACTCAAGGTATGTACTATGGTTTTGGGCTTAGGAAAATAGTATTTAACGAACTTCATCCAAGTTTGCCTGAACTTGAAGTTATTGGACATTCAGGTAGTACAGGTTCTTATTTATTTTACTGTTCTAGTTTAGATACATATGTCTCGGGAACATTAAATCAAACTGATGAAGTAAAACAGACCATCCTTTTGTTAAGCAACATTATGTCACTTATTTCTGAAAAACAATAAAAACAACAGGTATGAAAACAATTTTAAAATTCAAAATGACAATACTTTTTGCTTTATTAGTTACTTCATTTGGTTATACTCAAAACGAAAATAATATAGATTGGACTATAGATTTGGAAATTTATAAATCACAGTTAGAAAGCAAACACATCGACTTATACCATACCATAAATAAGCAAACATTTGATAAGGAATTATCACGCATAAAAGTGCTGTCAGATTCGGCAAGTGATTTCGAGGTTATTTTAGAGTTGATGAAACTCACCAGACGCATTGGAGATGGTCATACTGCAGTATCATTACGTCATTTGGAAACACATACGTTTCCATTTGAAGTCAAGTTTATAGAAAATGAATGGCGAGTCGTAAAAATAAGTCATGAGCATAAAAACTTATTAAAGTCGTCGTTGGCAGCTGTTGAAGGTGTTCCTATTGATGAGGTTGCAGCTAAAGTTTCAGAAGTGGCACAATTTGTTGAAAATAAACATTCGCAAGTTGTTAGAACAGGAAGTTATTTAACCATAAGCGAATTATTGCAGGCCTTACAAATAACTAAAAATACAAATTCAGCTGAATTCACATTTATAGACTTAGATAATAAAAAAATTACAGTAACGCTTGAAGCATTAGATGAAGGTGCAGCAGAAAAGACAGCAAATTTTGTTGCTTTATCCATTAGTGTTCCCGAAATAACTAAACCAAACAGCCCTATGTTCGATTATTTATGGTATGCGCCAATAAAAAGCACAAAGGCTGTTTATATACAATTTAATAGTTATCCAACTTTTGAAGACATGCAGGTTTTTGGAGAAGAATTGGTAGGTTATATTACTGAAAATGAAATTAAACAGGTGGTAATAGATATGCGTAATAATGGAGGAGGCGATTTGTATGTAGGCGTAGTTTTAGCCTATGCGCTTAATTTGGCTGATACTATAGACTGGAAGCAAGGTGTGTATGTTATGACTGATGTAGTTACATTTTCGGCAGCCACAAGTAATTCGGCACTTTTTAAACAATTATTGAATGCTAAAATTGTGGGACAATCTACAGGATCCAATCCAACAGGCTATCAAGATATGGATCAGTTTGAGTTACCCAATTCAAAATTGGTCATTACCTATTCCAAAAGAAGGTTTGAATTATCTGAAACAGTAACACAAGGTATTCAACCAGATGAGTTTTTAAACTATAATTGGAAAAATTTCTCACAAGGAAACGATAACATGCTTCAATGGGTCATTAAAGATATAAAACATTAAATCAGATACAGATGAAAACTCTCGATGCAAGATTAGTTTTTTCCGCTTAAAGATTATAACAAACTTTATTTTTTACATTTGTGATTAACAAAATAAGAGTTTGATCGATAAAAAATCCATAGCAGTACTTCCTTTTGTCAATATGAGTAATAATATTGAAAACGAATATTTCTGCGATGGATTAACAGAAGAAATCATTAACGCTTTAGCTAAAATAAAAGACCTTTCAGTTACTTCCCGTACCTCTTCATTTTATTTTAAAAACAAAACAGTAACAGCTAAAGAGATAAGAGAGAGATTAAATGTTGCTACTTTTATTGAAGGTAGCGTGAGAGTATCAAAAAACAAAATTCGCATTACAGTGCAAATGATAGATACGGGTAATGACCTTCATTTCTGGTCAGAAACTTTTGACAGAAATCCTGATAATGTTTTTCAGATACAAGACGAAGTTAGTCTTTTTATTGCTGAAAAGTTACGTGAACATATAGGCCACCTCGAAATAGAGGATAAGTTGGTTGAACCTATTAATGTGCCTGTAGCTATTTATAGAGAGTACCTTAAAGGGAGATATTATATCATGAAGTTAGATGTTAAAAACTCTATTAAAGGGATCAATATTCTAAAAGATGTTATAAAAAAGGAGCCAAATTTTATTCAACCATATTTAGACATAAACTTGAGTTATACCTATATGGGCACTTTAGGTTTGTTGCCAGCTGATGAAGCTTTTCAAAATGCACAGCCCTTTTTTCAAAAAGCTATTGAATTGAATCCAAATTCATCTAGAGTACAATTAAATTTATCTTGGATTGAGTGTTGGCATAACTGGAATTTGGAAAAGGCTTACGAACATGCCAACAAAGCTTTGGAAATTCAACCCTCAGATGATATTTATCTAACCATTTCTAACTACTTAACAGTTGAAGGTAAATTAGACTCAGCACACAACTTTTTAGACAAAGCTTTGCAATTGGATCCTTTTTCTGCAATGAATCATCATTATAAAGGGTTCTTACTATACCTTCAAGAAAAGTACAACGACGCATTGCCGTACTTACAAAAAGCTTTAGAGTTAAATACTGATTTGGTTTTTCCACCTTTATATATTGGAGAATGTTTATTGTTTACAGGCAAACAAGAGGAAGCCGTTACTTATTATAATAATTTAAAAGGTATTCCAGTTACTGATCTAACCCAATTGGGTGGTTTGGCATTATGTTATGCTAAAATGAATGATTATAAAAAATGTGAAGAAAAGGTCATTGAGCTTGAAACCTATTTGGAATCTAAAAACATTGATAAGGCTTTTAACTTCTTGATTTTAGTAAATGTATTATTAGGTAATTATGATAAAGCTATAGATTTAGTGGAACAAGCTTTTGAAAACCATCTGCCTTTAATTTTATTGTTAAATACAGAACCAATAATAAAGCCTATAAAAAACAACAAACGCTTTAAAAGCATTATGCTAAAAGCCATTCCAGATAATGTCAATTACAAGCAGAAGAAAAAGTATAAACAAGCATTATTGGATACTAATGAAATTAAAAAGTACAGTAAAGAACTAGAACAAATTATGATAGACTATAAACCGTACTTAAATCCAGATCTATCCTTAAAAGATTTGGCGTCTTACTTGGAACTTCCTGCCAATTACGTCTCTCAATTATTAAACCTAGGATTTCAAAAAAACTTCTCTGAATATGTGAATACATTTAGAGTGAATGAATTTAAAGAACGCGTTCTTCAAAAAGAAAATAAAGGTTTAACAATAATGGCTGTAGCTTACGATAGCGGTTTTAACTCTAAAACAGTGTTTAACACCTTCTTCAAAAAAATAGAAGGGATAAAACCCAATGCTTACCTGAAAAGTAATAGTTAGTTTTGATTTTATAATTAGAACTTTTTCTTTGCAATTTACATTTAATTTTACTTCATCAAATCTTTATAGTTTTAGATTGGTTGATATATTCTTTGTTCATATTAAAATGGAGTCATAATTAAATGATTTGCGTCATAATTTATAATACTGCGTTAAACTTTATATCTCTTGCTTCATAGCTGTTTACTGTTACTTTAAAGTTAAACCCATCTTTGTATCATCAAATTAACACTGTAATTACAAAAATTTAAAATCATGAAAAAATGTATCCAATTATGTTTTGCGTTACTTATGTTTAGCGCATGTAAAGGTCAGATAAATTCTGATGTAGCCATACAACCAACCTTATCGGACTATAAAGTAGGAGAAACATGGGTTTGGAAGTATAAAGGCGTAACTACCCAAGGGGAAGTAAGATCTGAAGGGACAGATGCTCGAGAAATAATAGATGTTAATGGTGAACTACGAATAACTATTGGAAAGGATACGATTCCTGTCTCAAACATTGTAAAACCCGAAACAAGTAACACGCCAAAGTACGCTTGGCCACTTAAAGTAGGTAAAAAATGGATTTATGAAGAAAACTGGACAAGTCAGGATGGTACCACAGGGAAACAGCAAATGAACGCTGAAGTGCTATCTTATAAAGAAGAAACGGTAGAAGCTGGAACTTTTATGGCATACACCATTCACTATAATGGTAACATCACAAATTCTAGAGGCTATAATGCGGTTGTAGATGAGGTTTGGTTGTATGCACCTGAAGTTAAAAATTTCATTAAGCTAACGCAAAATCAAGATAATTTTATTTATAACGAAGAGCTAATAGAGTATTCTGATAAGCCATCAAAAAATAGAGTCCAATTAGAGAATCAAATTATTGGAAACGTGAAATTTTTGGAAGAGCCTGAGGACTTTAGCACTATAGCAAATAAAATGGTCGACTATAAAATACCTGCCTTATCGCTTGCAGTCATCAATGATGGTAAAATAGAATGGGCGGATATCTATCAAAATCCAAGTTTTTCAGCGCAAAACTTAAACTATTCTAGTATTTTTCAAGCAGCATCTTTATCTAAACCCGTAACTTTTTTTGCTGCCTTACGTATGCATACTGCTGGAGAAATAGACTTGGATGAGCATATAGGTATATACTTAGAAAGTTACCAATTGCCACAGGGCAAACAAACTGCCGATAATCCAGTAACCTTTCGTAATATTTTTGCACATACTTCCGGTATTACTTCCGGAGGATATCAAGGCTATGCTAAAGATCTTGTAATACCAACTGATGTTGCTATTTTAAAAGGCAGTGAAGGCGTAAATTCACCAGCGATAGAAGTCATCACAGCACCAAATGAAATGTTAGCGTATTCTGGTGGTGGATACACCTTAGCTGAGGTAGCACTTCAAGATATTTTTAATGACGATTTTTCAAATATTATGAGCAAATGGATACTTCAACCTATTGGTATGAAGAATTCTGAATTCACACAACCATTGCAACCATTAGACTCAAGCAAAGTTGCAAAAGGATATACGTCAAAAGGAGTTATTATCGATGGAGGTTGGAGAAATCACCCTGAACAGGCTGCAGCTGGACTTTGGAGCAACGCTGTTGATATGGCCTATTTTTTAATTGAAATCTATAGAGGTTATCAAGGTCAAAGTTCCATTTTTTCAAAGTCTGAAATTCAATCGATACTTAATCATGAACGTGGTGGACATATTTATGGATTAATCGTGGATAAATCAGACACAGGTTTTGCAATTACACACTATGGTGGTAATGCTGGATATCGTACAGGTATGACCATAGACCTTAACACCGGAAAAGGATTGGTCTATTTAATTAATTCAGATAATGGAGGTGCTCTTGGCAATGAATTGCTGTTATCAGCTTCACAATTATACCATTGGAATCACTTTAAACGTGTATCGGTTAAACGCAATCAATTAGATTCAGAATTATTAAAACAACTTACAGGCACATACAAATGGAATAATCAGGTAGAGCTTTCTATAAGTTTTAATGATGAAACAAACCAAATTTCCTTGCACTTTCCAAATGGTGATGCTTATGAACTCATTCCAATTAAAGGTGAAGAATTGAGTTTTATCAATTCTAATAACGGAGTTGAGGTTTCTTTTACAGCCACAAACGATTATCAATCTTTCCGACTTTACGGTGACACCGCAATTAAACTGTAATATAAGCTTAAAGTTTATATTAAAAACTCAAACAGTATTAGTCAAGTAATTTTAAAGATGTATTTTATGATAGTGAAAAACCGGCATAATTAAGCAGTTCACAGAATCATCTGCTGGAAGTTTTCATGTTAATGTAAAAACATTTATTAGCTATGACAATAGTCCATTAATTCAAGTGCAGATTGACGATTAAAATTACTTCTAATTTCCAATTTTAGTATGTTTTGTATTAGTTAATGATGTGGTTTAGAAGTGTGGTATTAAGATAAAGAGCTAGAACTTTATTGAATGAGTTTAAACCATTGTATTTGATGAAAAAATTAATAACCTAGAGTAATTTTTCCTTTTCTAAAGTTCCTTTAAGTTTTTTATGGTTTTCCCAAAATTGTGTTTCTATTTTTTTAATAGTTTCCTCGTATTTTGGATGGTTTAGCAATTGCTTCATTAGCGGATCTTTCTTTATAAATAAAATTACCCAATATTGGAAACCATCCTGTAAACCAAAATTTTTATAAGCTTCTATAGCTTTTTCTGGCGTATTTTCATAAAGATAAAGCATAGCTAAACTAGCCTCTTTGTATATTGACTCATCTTTTTTTAAGTAGTCTTTATATTTTTCTAAGAAATGTTCAGCTTTCTTAGAAAACCCCAATTTTTTATACGTATAAGCAATTTTTATATGCTCTGCTGGATACAGGTCTATTTTGTTGGTAGCCAATATGTCCATATATTTTTCGTAATATAATAACGCCGTATCATAATCTTCTTGAAAATAATACATCTTAGCCAACTCTTGGGTTATATCGACACGAGTGGTATCTTTTTTCCACTCTACCAACATTTTATGTGTTAAGGCTTTTAAATCCTTATTATTGGCATAATCTATAAAGTTTTTTAAATAAGGCGCGTAAGGATTAGTAGGATTGTAATTTAAAGATGCTTCAATGTATTTAGAAGCTTCTTTAGCAAAACCGTTTTGGACTAAAGCATTGCTCAAGTGCAAATAGATATAGCTTTTGGACACAGAATCATTAGCTTCAATATTCAATTTAATGCCTTTTAATGCATATGTGAGATATTTACTTGTATTCGGAACCACCCGAGCATATAAATCAGATAAAATCAATACGGCTGAGGAAGCATTTGGATTGTAATCCAGCGCTTTTTCCAAGTATGGTATGGCTAACTTAAAATCGTTAATATTTATATAATATAGGGCTTTGGCAATAAGGGGTAATTCAGAAGTGGAATCATACAATAAGGCATTGTCGGCATACTCATTTAACCTGTCTAGATATTTCTTTTCGATTTTATTTGAATCTAAATAGTAGTAACAAATGGCAATTTGGGCATAAGCATTTGCATATTTTGAATCTTGTTCTATAGCTTTTTCAAAATTCAAGATGGCCTTATGTAATCCGGCTTCATTTTGTTCGTTTTGATGTTCTAAACCTTTTAGATAAAAATCGTATGCCAAGATATTTTCTGTAGGTTTTTTTTCAATAAGCGCCAATTCCCTTGGTGTTACATTCGCTTCTATGGCGTAGGCGATCTTCATTGCAATGGTATTTTGAAGCTCAAACACATTATCGAGTTGGTATTTGTACTGTTCAGACCAAATAGGGCTGTCCTTATGGACGTCTATCAATTGAATATTTAAAAGGACTTCATTTCCTATTTTTTGTCCACTTCCTTCAATCAAATAATTGACTTGTAATTCCTCGGCAATTTTTGTTACGGTTTTAGGGTTGTCCCTGTATTTTTCTGTGGAAGTCCTACTGATTACCCGTAAATCTTTAATTTTTTGAAGATTATTAAGTGACGATTCCATAACGCCATTAATGAAGTATAAATTAGAATTGTCTTCACTTAGGTTTTTGAAAGGTAAAAATGCAACGGACTTTTCTTTATCTGTTTTAGATTCAACAGACGCGAATTGGTCCTTAAAAAAGTAAATAATAGCTACGATTGAGATGGCCGTGATCGCTACAATATATCGATTAACCTTCTTGTTTTTTATGACTGTTTCGGTCGTTTCTTGTTCATTATTTTGTTCTGCAATGCGTTCTTCTTCTTTTTTGGATTTTGTTTCACCAGGAGGATAGCCATAATATTCACGATAGCATTTTGTAAAATAAGACGGATTGCTAAAGCCAACTTCAAATGCAATTTCCGAAGCGGTATGTTCCGTTTCTAGCAGTAACTCTGCGGCTTTCTGTAAACGTATTTCCCGTATAAACTGACTGGCCGATAAATGGGTTTGCTTTTTTATTTTTCTAAGCAAACTAGAACGGCTCATATGCATGGCATCGGCCAATTCAGAAACACCAAATTGCTCGTTAGAAATATGATCTAAAACTATGGATTTAGCTTCTGACAAAAATGAATTTGAAGAATAATTTGAAGTCATTTTTTTATTAACTGAAACGAATATAAGTAAAATTTAACAACGACCTTTATCTGTAGGTATTTTGTGACAATACGACAAAATGCGTCATAATTTATAGCCTTGCCGCATAATTTATAGTCCTGCGTTAAACTTCATAACTCTTGATTCATAGCTGTTTACTGTTGCATCAACGTTCGTCGCATCTTTGTATCATCAAATTAAAACAACAATTCTTAAAATCTAAAATTATGAAAAATGTGATGAAAATTCAAGTAAGATGTTTGGCTATTATAGGTATAATGGCAATTTCACTAACCTCTTGTTTAGAAAAAAGTGAAAGCAGGGAAACAACAGCCATTTCAAAAAACGAAATAGCTAAACCAAGTATGGACATTCATAGTGCTGTATTAACTGGGAATTTGGAAGCGGTTAAGCAGCATATTGAAGCTGGGACTGATATCAATCAAAAAGAGGCCATGTCTGGATCTACACCTTTAATGTCTGCAGCCACTTTCAATAAACCTGAAATAGCTAAGGTACTTATAAATGCAAATGCAGATTTGTCTGTAAAAAACAATGATGGCGGAACGGCTTTACATACGGCAGCATTCTTTGGACGCATAGAAATTGTACAATTGCTTATTGATGCAAAAGCTGATAAAACCATTCGTAATAATTATGGCGCCACAGCAAGGGAAACCGTTATGGTATATTTTGACCAAATGAAACCAATCTATGAAATGCTAATTCAGCAGTTACAGCCAATGGGTTTTACATTAGACCTTAATGAATTGCAAAAATCACGTCCTGTTGTTGCAATGATGCTACAGTAATTTAACAATAAACCAAACTTAAAATGACAACAGAAAGAAGATACGATATTGATTGGTTGAGGGTAATTGCTATTGGTTTATTACTAATATATCATATAGCCATAGTTTTCCAACCGTGGGCTCTATTCATTGGTTTTATTAAAAGTGAAAAATCATTGGAAAGTATATGGATACCTATGACAATGCTTAACGTTTGGCGTATTCCTCTGTTGTTCTTTGTCTCTGGAATGGGCTTATATTTTGCAATGAGAAAAAGAAACTGGAAGCAATTGTTCTTAGAACGTGGTAAACGAATTCTGTTGCCCTTTGTGTTCGGATTTTTGGCTATCACACCACTACATTTTTTAATTTTTCAGAACTACTACAATATGCCATTGAGTTATTTTCCGCACATGGGACATCTATGGTTTTTAGGAAATATTATTCTCTATGTCGTAGTGTTGTCACCTATTTTTTTCTACTTGAAGAATAACGAAAATGGAAAATTTAGGAAAGCCATTTCAAAAGTCATGTCCTATGCTTTAGGACCATTATCTATATCAGTATTTTTTATGATAGAAATAGGTTTTGTTAAACCACAGCTATTTGAACTGTACGCTCAAACTTGGCATGGCTTTTTTATAGGGTTTTTGGCTTTCTTTTTTGGTTTTCTATTTGTGTATAGCGGTCAAGCCTTCTGGCAAACCGTTTCAAAGTGGAAATGGTTATATATCGGTATTGCAACTGCACTCTTCATAATTCGTTTTACAGGATATGGATCCATATCAAATATGTACATCACGACCATAGAATCTAATGCTTGGATATTGGGTTTATTCGGAAATGGATATAATTACTTTAATAAACCAAGTGCATCACTAAGCTATTTGAGTGCAGCTGTTTATCCTGTTTATATTATTCACATGTTTGTCTTGTATGCAGGAGCATTACTCATTCTGCCATTCGATCTTCATCCTATGTTAAAATTTATAGGAATCACCCTATTTACGTTTATCGTCTGTTTTCTTATTTATGAATTTATCCTTAGACGCATTAGTATTTTAAGACCATTGTTTGGATTGAAATGGAAATTTAAAAGGGTAGTGCCAAAAAAATTAAAACGTATTTAGGGTCGAGCCCAAATTCTTAGCCTATTCATTTGATAATCCATAAAGTCATGATTAAATTATTTAGAAAAAACAGACAAAAGCTATTGGCTAAAAAAACGCCTGCAGGAAGGGCAGGTAAGTTTGCCAACTATTTTGCCTATGCTACCGGAGAAATTATACTTGTTATTGTCGGAATCCTTATCGCATTGGCGATCAATGATCATTCAAATAGCAAGAAAAAACTAGAGTTGCGTAACTCATACATTATTCAGTTGAATGATGAAGCCGATCGCAACCTTAAAAAGTTAACACTTCTTAATGATGAGGCACTGCATATGCTCAAAGAGTTAGATACAGTATTCAAAATTCTATTATACAAAGACTATGATAATCCCAGATTATCGACAAAATCATTTTATTTAATTATGTCTAAAAAGTTTTATCCAGTGATGATAACCTATGAAAATTTAAAATTTTCCGGTGATTTAAAATTATTTGACGATTTAAACTTACGCAATGCTATCTCTGAAACCTACGAAACCTTTAACCCTATAGAAAAACTAGAAGCTTCTGAACAACAGGCTATTGAGGCCTATTATGAGAATTTTTTGATGCAAAACGTAAAATTTAGGAATATGGGCATTTCTTCAGACACTTATGGAAAAGACATTTATTTTGAAAATATGGTGTTAACTAGAATGACTACTATTGCACAAAATCGAGAGGCTTATAGTAATGCTATTGAATCATTAAAAACATTGAAAAATACGTTTACTGAAATGCGATATAAAGATTAAAGAACCTTTGATTTTAGGTGGTTTTATTATTTGGATTTACATTTTAAATGAATTAAGCATCCTAAATAACTATCATATCATGAAACAAAACAAATCAAAATATATGTTTAGAATTATTTTAATAGTAGGGTCAATAGCTTCATTGTTCTTTGTGCCCTGGATTTTGGTAAAAGCGTGGATTTTACCTTTGCCTAATTCAGTTCAGGAGCAATTAGACCAAGCAGTAGATTATGGATTTGGAGGCGTTGTGGTCTACGTAGATCAAGCCGGTAAAAAACCAAAGAAATATGCTTCAGGTTGGCACAATAAAGAAGCTGAACTTCCTGCAAATCCAGATGCGCTTTACAAGATTGCTAGTATAAGCAAACTGTACGATGCAGTTGCTGTTACTAAATTGGTAAGTAACGGAAGACTTTCTTTAGATAAAACACTTGCTGATTATTTACCAGAACTTATTGGCAGAATAGAAAATGCAGAGGAAATAACCTTAAGGTTAATGATTCAGCATAGAAGTGGCATTCCAAATTTTACAGACGCACCCAACTTTTGGGCTGAACCAACAGAAACATACGAAGAAAGTTTGGCACTTATAGATGGCAAACCTGCCAACTTTAAACCAGGTAAGAAATATGAATATTGCAACACCAACTATCTGTTAATCAATAAAATAATGGATGATGTTTTGGGCTACCCAAATTTTCAATTTATTCAGGAAGAAATTTTAAACCCTTTAAACCTCAATAACACATTTAGTTCGGTTAGTGAGGTAAATATTGATGATGTCATGAGTGGATATCATGTTGGATATCCTCACGATTTGAAAACAAACGATTATGGAATGCATGCTACTGCCGAAGATGTGGGTAAGTTTATCAGAGCATTAAATGATGGATCAGTGTTTAATAATAATGAACAAGACATATATGCTTCTATTTATAAATTTGAACATGATGGATGGGTTCCTGGATATCAAAGTTTTGCTAAATATTATAAAAACACAGATACTGTAATTGTTGCATTCTATAGTACAACTGATCCCAAGTTACTTAACTGGAATTTATCACAGATTTTGAATAAAAGAATTTATAGAATTATTAAAAAATCAAAAAGTGAAGATTAAAAATATAAGTATAGATGTAAAGCAATCAAAAAAGAAATCGCATTCCTTTTGGAAGTTCTTTTGGCTAACATTTCTTGCCGTTTCTCTTTGGTATGCTTGGTACTCTTTTTATGCGCCTTCAAATGATATTACTTGGATAGATAACATGGAATATGCTCAAAAACTAGCCAACAATTCTGATAAAAATATTATGGTATTCTTTACTGCTGAATGGTGCTCACCTTGCCGCATTATGAAACGTGAAGTATTTGCTGATCAAGAAGTTAAAAATGCTATGGATGCTAAAGTCGTATCCATAGAAATTAATATTGATGACCCAAATACTGAAGCACTGGTAAAACAATACAATATTGGAGCTACACCAACAACAATTTTTATTGATACCGAGGGAAATGTCATTAATTACGCTGTTGGAAAAGTTGGGAAAGCAAAATTCCTTGAAATGCTTCTTAACATTTAATTAAAAATAGAAATCATCAATCAAAAAACGAACAGTTATGAAATTAATTAAAATGAAAAATCAATTTATTGTTAAAAACCATCCGATAATATTTAATTCTTAAACTTAGTTCTGATTCTTAAAGTAGAACTTTAAGCTCCATTATTCATCCTACTTTTGCAATAAATTAATAAAATCAGTAAAAATGGAAAAAATGAAAACTAAAAAAAGTAAAAAAGGAGTCAAATTAGGCATAGGAATTATACTAGGCACTATTATAGGGTATGTAACCTCGAATATGCAATTGTGGTTTGTATTGGGTATTGCTATTGGTGCTGCGTTAGAATATGGTTCAAATAAAAAGCAATCATAAAAATGAAACAATCTATTAAAATAGTATTTTTCGCTTTTGTCACATTTTCAACCTTATGTGTTTTTTCTCAGAATACTAATAAAGTGCTAGTTAATAAAATTGACTCTTATTTGGAAGCAAGTGCAAAAAACGGCTTTTCCGGAGTTGTTTTGGTTGCTAAAAAGGGAGAAGTGGTTTTATCTAAAGGATACGGATGGGCAGACAGGGAAAATAAAATACCCAACTCACCAACAACCGTTTTTAATATTGGCTCCGTAACAAAACAATTTACGGCATCTGCAATCTTAAAATTGGTAGAGCAAGGAAAAATGAAGACATCGGATAAAATAAGTTCATATTTTACTGAGACACCTACTGATAAAAAGGATATAACGATTCATCAATTATTAACGCATACGTCAGGAATTTCTAATAGAACAGGTGGTTTTAGATATGATGAAGCCAGCAAGGAACAATTTTTAAAAGAATTTTTTGAGTCCACATTGCAGTCTAAACCTGGCACAACCTACCAATATGCAAATGCCAATTACATTATGTTGACCATTATATTGGAGTCGGTTTCAGGACAAACCTATAATACTTTTTTAAAGGAAAATTTATTTGAACCTGCACAGATGACAAGTACAGGCTATAAAAGCATCACCTTTAATACAGATCGGCTCGCACATGGATACTATTACAATAGGGATGATGAAAAATGGGTAGATTGGGGAACAACCCAACAGCACCTACCTTACAACAATAATCATTGGTATAGTATAGGTAAAGGCGACATTCATTCTACTACTGAAGATTTATACAAGTGGCATGTTGCTTTAAATAACAATGCAGTATTAACGTCCAAAACAAGAGCAATCCAAGAAACGGCATATGTGGCTGAGAATGATAACATGACATCGTATTATGGTTATGGTTGGGCCATATCCAAAAGTCATAACGACGCCAAAAAGGTTGCTCATAATGGTAGTAACGGATTGTATTTTGCAGATTTTGTGAGATTTATAGACGACGATGTAGTAGTAATATACATCACAAATGCTTTTTTAGGTCCTGAATCAGAAAACGTAGCGAGAGAAATTGGTAAGATGGTTTATAATACCAATTATACACCAGCACCAATTCCCAGAAATATTTATGAATTGATTCATGAATTTATGAAAACCAATCCATCTGCAAATGCAGACAAACTGCCAAATTATTTAAATAAAGAACTTAAAGATGAATTTAACGATCCTGCCATTCTCAATAGACTAGGTTATAGTAGATTGAAAAAAGAAGACCAACCTGACTGGGCATTAGCATTGTTTAAATTGAATGTAAAATTATTTCCTGAAGATGGTAATTTATGGGATTCATTGGGTGAAGCTTACTTAACATACAACCAAAAAGAAGATGCCATAAAAAGTTATACAAAAGCAGTTGAATTGGGTAGTGAAGGCTCAAAGAAAACATTACAAGAATTGTTAAATGAAGACGAATAATACATTTCGTTAGAATTTAAGAACAAATAGCATATAAAGTTTTGATAGTAAAAAAACTAGAGCATATAGAATTTGATATAATCGCTGATTGCTTTTTAAAATCTTTTGAGAATTACTATGTCAAAATTCCAACTGACAAAAATTACTATAAAGAGAGGTGGAAAATAGCAAAAGTTGATTATGCGCTTTCTTATGGCATGTTTGATGGAGGTAAATTAGTTGGGTTTATAATAAATGCAATTGATACACGAAATGAAGAGAAGATAGCATTTAATACGGGTACAGGTGTACTTCCAGAATACAGAGGAAAACGAATTGTTAGATCAATCTACGATTTTGCTATACCAGATTTAAAAACAAATGGTGTTACAAAATGTGCTTTAGAAGTTATCATTGAAAATAGTAAAGCCATAAAAACGTACCAGAGTATTGGATTTAATATTTGTAAAACATTTAAGTGTTTCAGTGGCGAAATTAAATTAAATACAAATGAAAAAAAGCTGTTGAGTGAAGTGGACTATGATGCTTTTGATTGGGGAAAAATGCCAAATCAACAATTATATTCTTGGGATTTTAATTTAGAAGTCATTAAAAACGGAAATTACAAATACTATCAAATAATAAAAGACAATTTGGTTGAATCGTATTTTATCATAAACCCTAGTAATGCGTATTTAGCACAATTTGAGGTTCTAAAAGAAAGTGCTGGCTGTTGGCATAGATTATTTAAAGGAATAAAGGAAGTATCAAACTCAATAAAAATAATAAATGTTGACACCAGATTAAACCAAAAAATAGATTTTATAAATTCAATAGGGTTAGCGAATACTGTTAATCAATATGAAATGGAAATGAATATATAAACTAAAGGCCACATCGGCTAGGCGTCATAACTCCATAGAACGATACGGTCTTATAAAGAGACTTTTCAGTTTAGTTAAGAATCACAAAGTAAATTCAGAATTTAATAAACAATCAACAATTCATCTTTCTAAAGCAACAGTTCGGTTATTTAATTTCATAATCATCCTGCTTTTATAAGAAATTTGCACCTTAATTATAAAGATCAAACAATTATGAAATCAATTAAAATGAAAACAATCAAAAAACAAATGGTATTAAAATGGCTTGTGTAGCCTTGGCATTGGCATCAAGAATAATAGCATGTACAGGTTATGAAATTTACAAAAAGAAAAATTTCCACGTTTAATATTCAATCTAAAGTAGTTCTTGGTCGTGCGTCTTTGGATGTAGATATGCATAGAGATACATTACTATTTAATATTGGATTAGGATTTAGCTGTTTATAAGTTGTAATTTAAACATCATAGGTCACCATGTAATTCAGAATCTGTTATTGTACCTAATGAAATCAATGTGTTTTAGGAGACCATAATAGAATATTAAAAAAAAATTAAAAATGAAATATATTTTATTATCCTGTTTAGTATTTCTGATTAATTGTTCAAATAAGACCAATTTAAAAGTTACATCGACCGCTATAGAGAAAGAAGAAAATCTTATTCAAGTACTTGATACAATTTGGTCAACTGAACAAACCCCAATTAGATTAAGAGATTCATTAATGGCTATATACGGAGTGGACTCAGAGTTAGTTAAAGGGCAACAAGTTATTATCGAAAAAAACCACGCAATTAATGAGAAAAAAGTGAAAGATATTCTAGATAAGTATGGATGGCCAACAAAAGAAAAAGCCGGACAGCAAGGAAATTGGACCATATGTAATGTCATTCAACATTCAGATAATGAAGTTAGAATAAAGTATCTTCCAATGATGAGGCAAGCCGTAAAGGATAAGAAACTAGAGCCTCGGTTCTTAGTACGAGCTGAAGATAGAATTGCAACAGAAAGAGGGGATTTACAGATTTATGGTGGACAAATGAAATACTACCCAAAAACTAAAAGTTTTAATTTATGGCCCGTTTACGACCCTGTAAATATAGATAAAAGAAGAACAGAAATTGGATTAGATTCAATCGCTGTATTTCTTAAGAATAGATTTGATTTTGAATGGAATCTCGAAGAACAAATAAAGAGAACAAAAGAATTTGAATTGGCAAAGCAGAAAAAATAAATAGTACAGACTTAAAATTTAATATAATAGAACCCTATGAATGGACCAGACAAAAACACAAAATTCCCACTTACGCATTACAACAAACTGTGTTTTTTAAAAAACATAGTAAAGAATCCCAATATCATTGTTGGAGATTATACCTACTATGACGATTTTGAAAATGTAGAGAACTTTGAGAAAAATGTAAAATACCATTTTGACTTTGTGGATGATAAATTAATCATTGGAAAATTCTGTATGATTGCTTCTGATGTAAAATTCATAATGAATGGCGCCAATCATTTAACGGCCGCCATGTCAACCTATCCTTTTGCAATTTTTGGAAATGGTTGGGAATCTGCTATGGAAGGAAAATCTTATCCACAAAAGGGAGATATAAACATTGGAAACGACGTTTGGATAGGTTTTAACTCAACAATTATGGCTGGAGTTAGCATTGGAGACGGAGCCATTATAGCTACAAATTCGACAGTTACCAAAGATGTTGAACCTTATACAATTGTGGGAGGGAACCCTGCAAAAAACATTAGAAAACGATTTTCTGAAGATGTAATAGCAAAACTTTTAGAACTTCAATGGTGGCATTGGGATATCGAAAAAATCACAATGAACATCCAGAACTTGACGGATAACAACATTGAAAAATTAATGAAATAATTGAATTTGTTCCAATTTTCAAACACGAACCTCTATCACACAAACCTGCCGCAACTTTGCAGCAAATAATAGTGATTATGAAAGCAGCAGTTTATACAAAATATGGTTCACCAGAAGTTATTCAGATAATTGAAGTTGAAATTCCATCACCAAAACCAAATGAGATATTAGTAAAAATTAAGGCGTCATCAGTAACAAGAGCAGATACCATGATGCGCCAAGGTATACCTAAATTTGGTAGATTGTTCTTAGGTTTATTTAAACCTAAGAACACAACTTTAGGAACTGGCTTTTCAGGGGTTGTAGAGGCTGTAGGATCGCAAATCACAAAATTTAAAGTAGGAGATGAAGTTTTTGGAGAAAAACTATTTTGCAATGGTTGCAATGCAGATTATATATGTATTGCGGAAAATGTGGTTTTAGATATAAAACCCAATATAATTTCCCATGAAGAAGCAGCACCTGTTTGCGATGGGTTTTTAACCTCTTATAACTTTTTAAAAGATATTGCAGATTTAAAGCCAGGGCAACATATTTTAATTAATGGTGCTTCAGGAAGCTTAGGTTCGGCAGCAGTTCAATTGTCAAAAGTAATGGGCGCAAAAGTTACAGCAGTTTGTAGTACAAAAAATATTGATTTTGTAAAATCTATAGGAGCCGATAAAGTAATTGATTACAAAAAAACACCTATAGCTAAAATTAATGAGAAGTACAATGTAATTTATGATTCGGTTGGAACCCTATCTTATAAAGAAAGTAAAAAACTATTAAGTTCTAATGGTGTTTTTATGACACCGGTATTAAGTGGTCAAATACTTTATCAAATGTTATTTAATCCAAAGAAAGTAAAATTTGCTGCTACAGGTATAAAAAAGACCGAGGAATTAAAACAATTATTTTTAGATTTGGTGGGTCTTTATAAACAAGGAAAACTACAAACCCATATTGATAAAAAATATAGCCTTCCAGATATAAAACATGCGCATTATTATCTTGAAACGGGTCGTAAAGTGGGTAATATAGTTGTTGTTAATCCATAAATCATCATCAATCAAAAAACGAAAATGCCATGTTTTTTAAATCAAAAGAAGGTAAAGAAAAAATTATAACCCTTTACAATCAAAAGTTAAGTGAGCTGAATATTAAACATTCAGAAAAATTGGTAGAAACAAAGTTTGGAGTCACTAATGTTATTGCTACTGGCGATATTAAAAACCCTCCTTTAGTACTAATTCACGGAACAGGAGGTTGCGCTCCCCAAATTTTAGATTCCTTCCCCAATTTAGCCTCAAAATATTGTGTCTATGCAGTAGATGTGTTAGCACAGCCGAATAAAAGTGCAGAGAATAGATTAGACATGAAATCTTTAGATTATGGTAAATGGCTTATCGAAGTTATCATAAAACTAAGACTAAAAAATATAACATTAGTTGGTTTTTCCTTTGGTGGATTCATAAGCTTAAAAGCACTAGAATTTAATGAAACACCTATTAAACAAGTATTCCTAATCGCCCCAGTCTATATAGTAAATGGTAATCCTCTTATAGGTGTATTCAAAATGTTCCTACCATTAAAAAAGTTTATCAAAACAAATAACCAAAAGTATATGAAAAAAGTAATGCATGTACTTTTTTCGGAATACGATGACTTTGCATTAACATTTATGTCAACTACTTTTCAAAACTGTAATATGGATTTTTCACCTTTGCCTATAATATCTAAACAATCTGCTAACAAAATAAAAACTCCAATTAATATTATGGCAGCAGAAAAAGACATCATGTTTCCTGGTAAAAAAATGATTAAACGAGCTAAAGATATTTTTCCTTCATTAGAAGAATTTGTTTTGTTGGAAGGTTCTAAGCATGTTCCTTGTTTAAAAGATTTTAAGGAAATAAAGGAACTAATTCTAGATAAAAGCGAATAATTATTAAAAATAATAAATAAATGGCAAGCTTATCTGAACTAACTATAATTCCAATAAATGGAATTGAATTAGAAGTTTTGAATTGTTTTTAGGAGATGATTTCTATTTTGTTCATTTTAATAAACAACTAGGAGTGACAGATGCTGTTTTAGAGACATAACCTTCAATTTAATCTTGCAATAATCCAATTTATATTCCTGTTGAGGAGCCAATGCAAGTTGTTATTTCTACTCTCATGAAATAAAACCAAGGTTAAGTCTCAATCTGTAAAAGTCAGAACGTTTTTTTAATTTAACACCTATTCATTATCAATAACATTATTAAGGGTTGCTTTGAGCATAGTAAAAGTCTAAACCTTATCACGTTTAATAGCTTTTTTACGGTTCTTTAAAGAGGAATTAGCTTCGCTGATTCATTTGGTTGGAGGTTAGATTTTAGAAGCCTAAACGCTGACGTGTTTGGTAACTTTTTTACGGTTGTTTGAAGGGGAATTAGCTTTGCTGATTCCTTTGGGGGAGTGCTTACAACCTTAAAAGCCTAAACGCTGATGCGTTTTTGGGCTTTTTTTATGACTTTACGTTATCGTGCGAGCACGAACTCAAGCCATAAAAAAAAGCCCAGCACTTTCGTGCTAGGCTTTTAAACTTGTAGCGAGATCGGGAATTGAACCCGAGACCTCCGGGTTATGAATCCGACGCTCTAACCATCTGAGCTACCTCGCCATGATACATGCTAAGGACATGTGGTTTGGGTTGCCATATAATGGAGTTTATTTTAAACTTCCACTAAAAGGCTTCACAATTTAAAAAGTACCCTTCCCGAATTATAGGAACTCCTCTTTTTAACGGCTGCAAATATAAAAACAAATTTAAAGAGAGCAAACATTCCTAGCATTAATTATTTTTAAAAAATAGTTTTAAAACTTATTAATTAATGTATATATTGAGCACTATAAATAAAATGTTACGATGGACGAAAAAATAAAATATGAAATGGAGTTTCCCATTCACGCTTCACCTCAATTACTTTACCAATATATCTCCACACCTTCTGGCTTATCGGAGTGGTTTGCCGAAAATGTCAATTCCCGTGGAGAGCTTTTCAAGTTTATTTGGGATGGTGTGGAAGAACAGGCCAAACTTGTCAGTAAAAAAAGTGGAGAACGCATCAAGTTTAAATGGTTGGCAGACGACAATCCGTCCTATTATTTTGAAATAAAGATTCAAGTAGATGAAATCACCAAAGATGTTAGTATCATAGTGACCGATTTCAGTGAAGCCGATGAAGTGGAAGAGGCTAAAATGCTATGGGAAAACCAGATATCGGATTTAAAACAGGTATTGGGTTCTGCTTAGGTTTTTTCTACATTAATAACTTATATTTGTCCCGAATTTATTTCGGGATTTTTTATGGTTAATTACAACGGTACACTCACAGGTTCACATCAACTAATTTCAATTAACAATAGAGGCTTTAATTATGGCGATGCTCTTTATGAGACCCTTAAAGTGTCCCATGGAGTTATTTTTTTCTGGGAAGACCATTATTTTAGGCTTATGGCTTCCATGCGTATCCTTAGAATGGAAATCCCGATGCATTTTACCATGGAATATTTACAGGAACAGATACTTAAAACGGTTCAGGCCAATGGCTTGAAGGACCGTTCGGTACGTGTTAAGTTGTATGTAAGCAGAAAAGAAGGGGGTTTGTACCTTCCCAAAACGAATGATGTGGATTTTATGATAGTGGCAGCACCACTGGCATCAGACTTTTACTTGTTAAACGACAATGCATACCATGTGGATTTGTACAAGGATTTTTATGTGTCACCCGGGTTGCTTTCTACCTTAAAAACCAACAACAAAGCCTTGCATGTGGTAGGCAGTATTTATGCCAGTGAGAACAAATTGGACAATTGCCTTGTTTTAAATACAAACAAACAGGTTGTGGAGGCCTTGAACGGCAACATTTTTTTGGTAAAGGACCAGGTCATAAAAACACCGCCATTGGCAGATGGGTGTTTGAAAGGTGTTATGAGAAAACAGTTGATGGAAATTATCAAACAAGTTCCAGAGTATACTTTGGAAGAAGCTTCCATTTCCCCATTTGAACTACAAAAAGCAGATGAATTGTTTGTTACCAATGTTATAGTAGGCATACAACCTGTGAGCAATTACAGAAAGAAAGCCTATAACAACCAGGTTGCCAAGAACTTGCTTCAAAAACTACAGGTAAAAATTAGGCTGTTGGCTTAATTGGCACTAGGGTCTTCTGGCGCATTGGACCAGATGCTGTATTCGCCACCAAGTTCCACCATTTTTTCTTTCCAGAAAAACTGGTAATCTTTTTCTATAATGGCTTTTTTATAGATGTTTTCGCTAACCACCCAAGAGTTGGTTTTTAATTCCTCATCCAGTTGGTTGGCATCCCAACCGGAATACCCGAGAAAAAAACGAATATTGTTTTCTCCCAATTCGTTATTGGCAATCAATTCGGCCACCTTGTCAAAATCGCCTCCCCAATATATACCCAAGGAAATCTCTATGCTGTTGGGAATCAATTCCGGGACTTTATGTATAAAGTATAAATTGTCCTGTTCAACAGGGCCTCCATTGTAAATCTTGAAATTGGCCTTTAATTCGGGGATTAAATCTTGAATGGTATAGTCTAAAGGTTTGTTTAAAATAAAACCGATAGAGCCTTCAGGTGTGTGATCTGCTAATAATACGATGGAGCGATTAAAAGAAGAATCTCCTATAATGGATGGTTCTGCTATTAACAAATCACCTTTTTTTGGTTTGATTGTAATCATAGCTTGTTAGGATTAGTAATTAAATGTAATAATTTTTTTATTAACTACAAACAGTACAAATAAAAAAAGCCTTCTCGTAATTGGAAGGCTTTTTGGATATTAAAGAAGTAAAAAACTAGTTAACAGCATTAGATAAATCTGATCCAGCTTTAAACTTTACAACGTTTTTAGCTTTAATTTTTATAGTTTTTCCTGTTTGAGGGTTTCTTCCTTCTCTTGCAGCTCTTTTAGATACTGACCAAGATCCAAATCCAACTAAAGAAACTCTGTTACCTTTTTGTAAAGCTCCTTCAATTTCAATTAACGCACACTCTAAAGCTTTTTTTGCAGCTGCTTTAGTAATTCCTGCGTGTTCTGCCATAGCATCGATTAAATCTGATTTGTTCATAATTTAAATTTTAATTATTAATAAATTGTTGGTTAAACATTTTTTTTGTTAAATCCTTTACAAATTTATACGGATTATCAAACCATGCAAGTAATAGCAAGGGAAATACACCATATTGTTAATAACTTCATACATTTGTTAATAAAGACAGTGCATTTTGTCGATGTTTTTGAAAAAATCAGTAAGAATAAGGGTTTAGAGCATTTTTGCCGACTCTCTGAATGCATATCCATTTAAAAGTGATTGGGCATCCATATTTCGCTTTCCTGGCAGCTTTATTTCCAAAATTTTGATATAGCCTCCATTTACGGCCACTTTTATCTCTTTTTTGTTAGTAACTATGGCTCCTATGGGTAACTGGTGCGTTTCTTTTTCTATTTCTGAAGCATGTATTTTAATATCCAATTGGTCTTCGCCATTTTGTAAATAACACCAGGCTCCTGGATAGGGGCTCAAGCCCCTTATTTTGTCGTAAATCTGTTCCTTGTTGCTTGTCCAATCTATTTTGCAGTTGTCCCTGTTCAATTTATAAGCAGTTTTAGTGCCTTCGGTTTGGGGTTGGGCTTGTGTGGTCACTTCCCCGGATGCTATCAATTTAATGGTTTCCAAAACCAGTTCGCTTCCAGCATGCATGAGCTTGTCATGCAACTGTCCAGCATGTTCCTTGGCATCAATTGCAACGGTTTTTTGCAGGATGATGGCTCCCGTATCTATTTTATCGTCTATAAAAAAAGTGGTCACACCTGTTTGTGTCTCCCCATTTATAATGGCCCAATTAATAGGTGCTGCCCCACGATAGTCTGGCAATAAAGAGGCATGTAAATTAAAGGTACCGTGTTTTGGGAGTTTCCAGACCACTTCCGGTAGCATCCTAAAGGCCACAACTATTTGCAGGTTGGCTCTCAGGGCTTTCAATTCTTCAAGAAAGGTTTTGTCTTTTAAATTGGTGGGTTGTAAGATGTTCAATCCCTGGGATTTGGCATATGTTTTTACGGCACTTTCATTAAGTTTTCGTCCTCGACCAGCTGGTTTGTCGGGTGCTGTAATTACTCCAACCACTTGGTATTTGCTTTCTATGATGCTCTTTAAAATGGAAACGGCAAACTCTGGAGTTCCCATAAATACAATTCTTAAATCTGTCATGTTGTCTGTAGTTTGTAGGTGTTTTTGTTTGTTAAACCAATCAATTGATGTTCCAAAAGCAGTTGAAGGGTTTTTTTTAAAGCACTTTCAGAGCAGTTTAATTGTTCCAAAAGTTCCCTGGAACTCAGGTCGCCTGATTCCAATAAGGTCAAAAGCTTCTTTTTTATGGTAGTTATATCGTCTGCACTTGGTTTCTTGTTTTTGGATATGCAAACAGAGCAGATGCCACAGTCCTTTACATGGGTTTCCCCAAAATAGGAAAGCAGTTGTACGCTTTTACAAAGCCTGTCATTGTTTATATAATCTATTACAGCGTGTACTTGCTGGTATTTTAAACTGTTTTGCTGTTCTATATAATGTGATATCCTATGGATGGCCTTATCGTCTTCCCGAGGTTGCAGATAGCTGATTTCGGAATCTGTAGTACTAAGGCTCAACTGAATGACTTGGTCCCTTTCCAACTGTTTTAAAGTTGCGAACAAGCTGTCTTCTGAAACCGAAGCTTTATCTGAAATCAACAAAGGGTTTATTTTAATTTCGTTTTCAAAAATGCCGCCATAAGTCCTTAAAATGGTTTTCACAATCACACTTACTTCTGGATGCTTTTCCAAATAGGCAAATAAGGCTTTGTTGCTTATCACAAACTGAAGGCTTGTTTTTTTATTGAATTGTTTGGATAAACTGATTATACTTGTTCTGTCCAGGAGTTGCAAGGTGTTGTATGCCAACAGGCTGTTTAACTGATAGGTCTTGCAAAAGGCGTTGAAATTGAAATCGTAAATGGTGTTTTGGCCTTCGCCATAGGAAATTTGAAAATAATTGCTCAACTTCCTATAAATGTGCTTGACGTCGTTTACTGAAGGCAACACGTTTAAAAACTGGTTTTTAACCAATAATTCATCGCTTTTGTTTTTTAGTATGATGGCAAAGGCTTTGTTGCCATTTCTTCCGGCCCTTCCAGCTTCTTGAAAGTAACTTTCCATGCTTTCCGGTAAATTCAGGTGAATAACCGTTTTTACATCAGGTTTGTCTATACCCATTCCAAAGGCATTGGTGGCCACCATGACTTGTTTTTGGTTGTTGATCCACTCTTGTTGATGTGCATCCTTTACCTTATTGGACAAGCCACCATGATAGGTTGTGGCAGAAATGCCTTTTTTGTTTAAAAAATTGGATATCTCCACTGTTAGATGCCTACTTCTAACATAGACAATGGATGCTTGGGGGTTTTTCTTTAAAATGCTTTCCAGTTTGTAGTGTTTATCATCCTCGTTAAAAGTCATGTAAGCGAGGTTTTTACGTTCAAACGACTGCTTAAAGATTTTAGGTTGTATAAAATCCAGTTCCTCCACAATATCAGCAACCACTTTAGGCGTAGCAGAAGCAGTAAGTGCGATACAATTGACCGAAGGCTGAACTTGTCTTAGCAATTGAATGTTTTTATAGGCTGGACGGAAATCGTTTCCCCATTGCGATATGCAATGCGCTTCATCTACAGCAATGAGGTTCACGTTCATTTGTTTGATCCTGTCCTGAACCAACTCCTGCTGTAAACGTTCTGGAGAGAGATATAAAAACTTGTAGTTGCCATATATGCAATTGTCCAAAAGCGTGTCCAGGTCGTTGTTGGTAATGCCACTGGTAATGCTTAAGGCCTTGATGCCTTTTTGTTTTAAGGCTTGAACCTGATCCTTCATCAAGGCAATTAAAGGCGACACGACGATGCAGATGCCTTCTTTGGCTAAAGCTGGAATTTGAAAACAGATGGATTTGCCTCCACCTGTTGGTAGCAAGGCAAATACATCTTCCCCTTCCAAAACGGCTTCAATAATTTCTTCTTGAAGGGGTTTGAAAGAGGTAAAGTTCCAATAGCGTTCTAATATGTTTATAGGATGCTGCATTACAGCTTTTTTAAGGTGTCCAATAAATAATCGACCCTGTTTTCAATGGTGTCGAAAGGTATGTCAATTAAATTGTAATTGTACTTTCTATAGGTATTTAAAAGTTGTTTGTGAATGGAGACGGCCTGTTCAAAATTTTCATAGCGTTCGCTATCGCTTGTAAAAATCTCTTGCCAAGGTTCCAATACATACACTTGATGGTATTTGCAGTTTTGGCATGCCTTTACAAAATTGTCAGGATAGCTTTCATTGGCATAGTCCATATATGCCAAAACGTCTGGAACGCCTCTATCTATAAAAACCACTTCAGAGTCCATGTTTTTGGCTGTTTCATATTGTTTGACCCTACCTTCCAACAAGCGTTCGCTAAACAAGAGCGGTTTGGTTAAAAACAGCTGTTCTATGCCTTCTTGCCTGGCATCCAGGATTACTTGCCTGGAAATTTCTTCCAAACAGGTATGCCCTCTTTTTATCAGTTCGTTAATTAAAGATGTTTTTCCGGTTCCTGGTCCTCCAGTGATAACAATTTTTTTCGAGTTCAAAATTGGCAAGATTTTAGCTGTAAAAATCGTAATTTAAATCTTAAATAAAAAATGCAAAGGAAATAGTATCTTTACACGTTGTAAAAATACTTGGGTTATTTACAGCAAAACCGTTGCATTTAGTCCTTAAGCGTATTAAAAAGAGCAAAATGGAAATGAACGAAAACAAGAAAACAAAAGCATTTTACGAAAAATTAAAATCTCAATTATACGATACCTCATTGTGGCCATCGGAATATTTATATAAGTTTATAGTGAAATCCGATTCAGATCAGGTGGTAGCCTTAGAAGACCTCTTTAATCATTTGGGGGCTGTTATAAAAACCACAGAATCCACAAAAGGGACCTATACCAGTGTTTCCATAAGCGTAAAAATGGAAACACCGGAGCATGTTATAGAAAAGTACATAGAAGTGTCAGAAAAAATAGAAGGAGTTATTAGTCTTTAGTTTTTTTTTGTACTTTGCGCTTGCATAATTAACTTCATGCGCAAACATTTAACCCTACACATTTATTTTGATAGATAATTTAGAATACAACACAGAACGTGAGCATTTAATTATTCCTGAATATGGACGTCATATGCAGAAAATGATTAACTATGCTAAATCACGTGACACCAAGGAAGAACGCAATAAAGTAGCCAAAGCCATTATTTCGGTTATGGGAAATTTACAACCCCATTTACGCGATGTGCCAGATTTCCAGCATAAATTATGGGATCAATTATTTATTATGGCAGATTTCGATATTGATGTGGATTCGCCCTACCCAAAACCCTCAAAAGAAGAATTGTACGCTAGGCCAGAGGTGTTGAAATACCCTCAAAACCATCCTAAGTACAGGTTTTACGGAAATAATATCAAGACCATGATAGATGTGGCTTGTACTTGGGAAGATGGCGATATGAAGGATGCTTTGATTTACACCATTGCGAACCACATGAAAAAGTGTTTTTTAAATTGGAACAAAGATACGGTAGAGGATGAGGTGATTTTTGACCATTTACGCGAACTTTCGGGTGGGAAAATCAATCTTAAAAATGCCGATGAAGATTTAACCGATGCAACCAGTTTGATGCGCAACAAGAAAAAATACGCATCAAACACCAAAAAATCGCATCATAAAAAAAGTAATTCAAACAGATCAAGAAAACGTTATTAACCAGAACGTATGGGAATATTTAAAATAGAAGGAGGTCATCAATTAAAAGGGAAAATCCAGCCTCAAGGAGCCAAAAACGAAGCCTTACAAATTTTATGTGCTGTATTGTTAACCCCAGAGTTGGTCACCATTCACAACATTCCAGATATAGTAGATGTTAATAAGTTAATTGAACTGTTAAAAAAACTGGGCGTTAAAGTCTCTAAAATAGGTTCTGGTTCCTATACTTTTCAAGCCGATGAAGTAAACTTGGAATATTTGGAATCTGCCGAATTTAAAGAAGATGGAAAAGGACTGAGAGGTTCCATCATGATAGTTGGTCCACTTTTGGCTCGTTTTGGCAAGGGATATATTCCAAAACCTGGAGGGGATAAGATAGGGAGACGCCGTTTGGACACCCATTTTGAAGGGTTTATCAATCTTGGGGCCAAATTTAGATATAATAGGGAAGACCATTTTTATGGAGTGGAAGCCCAAAGGTTAAAAGGCACCTACATGCTTTTGGATGAAGCTTCGGTAACTGGAACAGCCAATATTGTAATGGCAGCTGTTTTGGCCGAAGGTACAACCACCATTTACAATGCTGCTTGCGAACCTTATTTGCAGCAATTGTGCAAAATGCTCAATCGTATGGGCGCCAACATTCGAGGTATTGCTTCCAACATGCTTATTATTGAGGGGGTTGACAGCTTGGGTGGCACAGAACATCGCATGCTTCCAGATATGATAGAGATTGGGAGTTGGATAGGTTTGGCTGCAATGACCAAAAGCGAATTGACCATCACCAACGTAAGTTGGGACGATTTGGGATTGATACCCAACGTGTTCAGGAAATTGGGGATTACGGTAGAGCGTCAAGGCGACGACATCCATATTCCTGCACATACCCATGGATACGAAATACAAAATTATATAGATGGTTCCATACTAACCATTTCCGATGCACCTTGGCCTGGATTTACACCAGATTTATTGAGTATTATTTTGGTGGTTGCCACACAAGCCAGAGGCAGTGTGTTGGTACACCAAAAAATGTTTGAAAGTCGTTTGTTTTTTGTGGATAAATTGATTGACATGGGAGCAAAGATCATTCTTTGCGATCCACATAGGGCAACCGTTATTGGACATGATTTTAAATCGCAATTAAAGGCAACTACCATGACATCACCAGATATTAGGGCAGGAGTCTCTTTATTGATTGCAGCACTTTCAGCCAAAGGAACCTCCATCATTCACAATATTGAGCAAATAGATAGGGGTTACGAAAACATAGACACACGTTTACGTGCCATAGGTGCCAAAATAGAGCGTCTTCCTTAATAAAATCCTAAGGGTTTTTAAAGCTGTTATTCTTTATGATATGAATCTATCTGTTGACAGACAGGGAAGTTTTTATAGAATTGAAAAGTGTTGTTGTTACCAAAAAGAAGCCATATATCCACCTTTCTTTCACGCCGTTTTTTTATTTTACATCTTATATTTTCCTTGTAAAGACATTTTTATGGACCATGTCACTTTTTTCCGATTAAGCAAAAGGTGTCATTTGATGGTATAGTTTTATTCAGCGTTATTTTTTAATCTGTTTGATTGTGACTTGTTGGGTGTTCCTGTTTACTGGTTATGGTATCTATTAAAGCTATTATGGCCATATAGGACCTTTTATCCGCAACCCATGTCTTAGAGTTTTGAAAAGAGAGGTCTTCAAGGTTTTTATCTGGGTAAATGGTTTTAAATAGTGTTAGAGCCGATAAAAAACTTCCGGTTTTTGAAGGATGAAACCCATCGACTCCATACAGGTTTTCGAGATTGTTTTCCAATTCATATGCTTTCCACACTTCACCAGCTGGGCTTACCAAGGCCTTATTGATTTGGGAGGCCAAAAGGTAATTTTGTATAACACCATCAAACATATTGGCATAATATTTAGATGGCCAAACCATAAAGAAGACCAATTGACTGTTGTTTTTGGAGCATAAAGCCTTTATCTTTTTCCCATAGTCAATTAACATGCGTTTCCCATCATTTTGAGAAGAAGGTCCTTGTTGTACAATTACATAATCATATGTGCCTGTATTTATTAATTTTTGAAGTTTGCCCTCTTCCCAATGGTCTTCCAGTGCGTAATTGGGGTAGCACAAGGATTTTGTGTTTATGGTTTCGTTAAAATTGGCTGCCATATTATCAAAGATCTTAGGCAGGTTGTTTGTGTAAGTTAAACTATTTCCTACAAACAAAAACTGTTTTGGATTATTTTGGGAAAAAATAGGACCTGCTAGGAACAGTATCAATAGGTAACGCATAGCCAATTATTTAAAAACGACGATTGAAAGGTACAAATTTATACGTTTGAATTCTCGAGGAAATTTGTTGTTATTTCAGCGCTTCTTTGTACACTTTTAAACAGCGTTCCCTGGCTTCTTTATGATCTACCATTTTTTCGGGATACTTGTCAGTGCCATATTCTTTCACCCAATTTTTAATATATGCTTTGTTTTTATCAAACTTATCTATTTGTGTGGTTGGATTGAATATTCTAAAGTAAGGTGCTGCATCCACACCAGAACCTGCAACCCATTGCCAATTGCCAATGTTGCTGGCCATCTCGTAATCATGAAGTTTTTCAGCAAAATAAGCTTCTCCCCAACGCCAGTCTATGAGTAGGTGTTTGCACAAAAAACTACCAACCAACATCCTAACGCGATTGTGCATGAAACCAGTTTCGTTTAATTGACGCATTCCAGCATCTACCAAGGGGTAGCCTGTATTGCCTTCGCACCATCTTTTAAATTCCTCTTCATTATTGCGCCATTCTATCCTATCGTATTTAGCTTTAAAGGCCTCGTCTTTGGTGTTTGGGAAATGCCATAAGATTTGCATAAAAAATTCACGCCAAATCAACTCCTGCCAAAAGGTTTCGTTTTTCTCAGCTACAGCTTTTTTCATCATTTTTCTAATGCTTACAGTTCCAAAACGAAGATGAGGTCCTAACCGTGAGGTAGCGTCTTTTGCCGGTAGGTTACGCTTGTCTTCGTACTCTTGGATTAGGGTAGGAGTAACTTTGTAATCTACGATTTTTTGATTGGATGTAGTGAAGCCCATATCAGATAAACCCAGGTTTGGCAGTCTGGAGTGCTTCACCACATTATCAAGATATTCATTGGTGTAATATATTTTCAAGTCGTGATTTTTAAAATGTGCTTTCCAAGTTTTCATATAGGGCGTATAGACAACATACGGATCGCCATTTGACTTTACCACTTCATTTTTCTCAAAAATAACTTGGTCTTTAAAGGTTCTGAAAGCAATTTCATGCTTAGACAAGAGTGCTTTTATTTCTGCATCGCGCGCTTTGGCGTAGGGTTCGTAATCGTGGTTGGTAAACACTGTTTTGATGTTGTATTCTTCAATCAGTTGCTTGAAAATATCCATAGGCTTGCCATGATACATCGCGATACTGCTGTGATGTTCCTTTTGTAAGGTATCCCTCATTTTTTGTACTGTCTCAAAAATAAAAGTGACACGCGCATCGTCTTTGGGAAGGTCGTTTAGAATAGTTGAATCAAAAATAAATATGGGCAGTACGGGATGGTTGCTTTTCAAGGCTTCGTAAAAGCCAATATTGTCATCCAATCTCAAATCCCTACGAAACCAGAATATGTTGATAGGTGATGTCATCCTTAAAATTTTTGAAGCGTTTCCATTTGTTTCTGAACGGCTTCGGCTTCGGCATATTTTTTATCACTTTCAGATCTGTTGATACTTGATAAGGCATGCCATTCCTTCATTAATTTTTCATATTTTTTTTGGAGTTTATCCATTTTTGAGGTTTTATTGAATAATTTAAACATGTGGTTCTATTTTTAAATTTAGTACTTTTTTAAGCTCTTGTAAGTAATGTTAAGTTGTTTATATTTTAAAGCTCACGATACCACAGTCCATTTCAAAGGTTTGTCCGGAAATGGAAGCTGTTTTATCAGAAAGTAAAAAGGCAGCCATGTCTGCAACTTCCTCTGGGTTTAGGAATTTTTTTAGGGGATGGCGTTCTGTGATGTTCTCTATCATTTTCTCGTTTCTTAGCAATTTTGAAGCCAAAGAGGTATCTGTAATCGTTGGAGCAATGGCGTTGATTCGGATGTTTGGTGCCCATTCGGCTCCCAGTGATTTTACCAAGCCTTCAACACCAGATTTTGCCGTGGCAATGCTGGCATGAAAAGGCATACCCAAGCTTGCTGCCACAGTACTGAATAGCACAATGGAAGGCTTGTTGCCTTGTTTTAGTATGGGCAAATATGCTTGAATGGCTTTTACGGCACCCAGCACATTGATTTCGAAATCGGTTTTAAAATCTTCTTCACTTAAGCTTGAAAAAGGCTTTAAATTGATGCTGCCAGGACAGTAAACCAAGCCATCGGCCTGCTTTATTTCCGGAAAACTGCCTTGCAGCACATCACAGGTATGGTGTGTGAGGTTTTCATGTTGAAAATCAGGTTCATTTCGGCTGAGATTGATTATTTTATGATTGGGAACCAATGTTTTTATTATGGCATTGCCTATGCCTTTGCTCCCTCCAATAACGATATATGTTTTCATGTGTTAAGCCATTAAAGGTTTGCCTTTCAATCGTTTTTCCACTTTGCGTTTCATGGCTGTAAGACGTTTCATGATATCCATGATCTTTTGGTCTTTTTTTCTTTTGTACACTTCATTTAAACTTAAAATAAGTGCTTTCGCTTCCCTAGAAATTTTAATACGATCGCTGGTAGATAAGGATTTTAAACTTGTTTGCTCAAATTTCAAAGCTTTGTCTATAAGTTCCATAATATTATTGTTTTAAATAGTTCTGTAATTCTGAAATTTTTTGTGCTGTGTTGAATTGTCCGCCATAATAGGTGGTAACAGTGGCCGAGGTATCGTCTTGAATGCCTCTGGAAGAGACACATAAATGTTTGGCATCTATAATCACGGCAACATCTGGCGTGTTAAGGATGGCTTTTAATTCTTCGGCTATTTGATTGGTTAAACGTTCCTGCACCTGTGGTCTTTTGGCATAATACTGCACGATTCTGTTTAGTTTGGACAAGCCAATTACGGTTCCAGACGAAATGTAAGCCACATGTGCCGTGCCTATGATAGGTACAAAATGGTGTTCGCAATTGGAATAAAAAGTGATGTTTTTTTCAACCAGCATTTGGTTGTATTGGTATTTGTTGTCGAACAAGGCCACCTTGGGTTTGTTTTTTGGGTTAAGGCCAGAGAATATTTCATCAACATACATTTTGGCGACACGTTTTGGGGTTCCTTTTAACGAGTCGTCTGTCAGGTCCAGTCCCATAACGTCCATTATTTCTTCAAAAAGGATGGCTATGCGTTCTTTTTTTTCAGTATCGCTTAGTTTAAAAGCGTCTGCCCTTAAAGGGGTTTTCAAGCCAGTATATAAATGTTCGTCGCCAATGTCTTCATGACTGAAGCCATTTAAGGGATTTGTTTTTTGTTTTAGTGTGTTTGTTTTCATAGTGTCTTTTTTAGGTGCTGTCATAAGCTGTTTATGAACTTAAGCAAAGCAACAATTAGCGTTTGGAAATATGATTGTGTGTAATTTGTTTTTGTCTGGAGCATTTAAAACGGCCTTTTTCAAATTCCCGCAATTTTAGATGCTTGGTTTTTCTGCCTTGAACCCGTTTTCTCCACATTTTAAAACTGCTCGCTTTCATTTCTTTTCGCATCAGGTTTATAATGTCTTGTTCCTTTAGTTGGAACTGATGGCTAATGGCTTCAAAAGGGGTTCTGTCTTCCCAAGCCATTTCAATAATTCTATCTATTTGTACGTTTGTAAAATTCATAATTTGGGATGATTCATGGTTGTGCATAAGAGTCTTTGGTCCATCATTTTCTGAATAAAGCCCTTGTTGTCCCGAAGTCTGTTATCCTGTTTAAATTGTATAAACTGTCCTTGGGCATGAATGCTTATATTAAAACTTTTAAATACCACCAGTTGGTAGTATGGAATTACCCAAGCGTAGGTTTTTAAAGTTGCATGTATTCTTAGCAACACTCCTTTAGGACGTAGTTCTATGTTGACATAATTGATATCTTGGCTTTTGTTTAGAAGACTTTCAATTTTATTACTGGCTTTGTTGATAATCATACGTTTGGAACCAATGCCTTTAAGTTTTAAGGTTTCGATAAACCCAAACTTCTTTCCAACCAAATTGTCAATACGTTCTTCTTGGTCTCTTTCTGTGTATGTGGTATTCAATATCATGATTTAAAGATACACATAAAATTCTTTTGTCTAACTTTTTTAAGAAAAAATTATACAAAATTAACATTCGACTGTAAGGTTGCTTAGGGATTTACTAATATAAATTGGGATGATTGATGATATGCTGCGCTCGTTTCTTCATATTTTGAAGGTCTTGTTTGTTCATTTTATCCAATAGGTTGTACATCATTCCCATTCTAAAATTATTTTTTAAATAGGATCGTTTTTCATCCAGGAAATTCCAGTACAAACTGTTAAATGGACAAGCATTATCTTCTGTTTTTTTGTTTTTGTTGTAATGGCAGCTCTCACAATAGTTGCTCATTTTATGTATGTAAGAGCCAGAAGAAATATAAGGCTTGGTGGCTATTGTCCCTCCATCGGCATATTGGCTCATGCCTCTGGTATTGGTGAGTTGTACCCATTCTATGGCATCGACATAAATCCCTAAATACCATTCGTCCACTTGATCTGGATGGGTTTGTGTTAGCAGCAGGTAGTTGCCGGTTATCATTAAACGTTGGATGTGGTGCGCATAACCGTTATTCAATGAGTTGTTAATGGCCTGTTTGAGGCAGTTCATATTTGTGTTGCCAGTCCAGAAGAATTCTGGAAGTTGGTTGTGGTTGTCCAGTTCGTTTTTGGTTTTATAAGCTGGCATACAGGCCCAATACATGCCTCTCATGTATTCCCGCCAACCTATTATTTGTCTTATAAAACCCTCTACTTGAGACAGGTGAATGTTGTCTCCATGTTTTTGGTAGTAATTAAGTACTGTTGTTACCACATCTTTTGGAGAAATCAACTTTAAGTTCATGGCAAAGGACAGTCTGGAATGAAACAGATAGTCTTGGTCTGTATGCATGGCATCTTGGTAATCTCCAAAATGAATTAGGAGTTTTTCGCAAAAATATTTGAGTTGTTCCAGGGCTTGTGTTCTGGTAATTGGATAAGTAAAGGTTTTGGTGTCCAAGCGCCCAATGGTTTTAATACGTGCCGTTTGTAGGTCTTTAATAACTTCCGAAACATCATTTTTAAACCATTTGTATGTTGGGATATCTACATCGCCTTTCCATTTGTTTCTATTGCTTTTTCGAAATTCCATGTGGCACCTTCTGGTTGTCCGGCAACCATAAGAATGTCGTGTTTTTTTCTCATGTCTCGATAGAAGTTCTCCATGAGATATTGCTTTTTACCTTCAAAAAAGTTGGCTACATCTTGTCGGTTGGTATAAAAATGTTCGGCAGAAACAACGTTTGAAGAGAGGTCCAGCGATTTGCAAAATGTGCGAAGTTGTTTGTCCAATCGGTATTCGTCTGGTTCTATGTATTCAAAACTTTTGATGTGGTGTTCTTGTATGGATTGTAAAAGATTATCGGTTAAGGACTGCGTGTTTTTTTCATCGTTGATTTTTAAATACACAAGCTCATGACCTTGCGTTTTTAAATGCGATGCAAATTGACGCATGGCTGCAAAAAAACCAATTACTTTTTGAATGTGATGTGTGGTATAATTGCTTTCTTGACGCATTTCAAACATACAATAAACAACATTTTCATTGATGTTTTTAAACCATGAGTGTTTGATGTTAAGTTGATCGCCCAGAATAAGTCTTAGTGTTTTCATTTAAAATAAGGTTTGTTGTAACCAAAGGCATTGATATTTGTTTTGGGGATCATAGCGTTTTGCTTGTAAATCGACATTAAAAGTTCTGTCTCTTGGATCGTTGCCAACACCTGCAACATACATCCAATTGCCATAATTGCTATGAACATCGTAATCTATGAGCATGCTTTCAAAATAAGCAGCACCAATGCGCCAGTCCAGCATGAGTTCTTTTGCAAAAAAGGAGGCTACATTTTGTCGTCCTCTATTGCTCATCCATCCTGTTTTTTTTATTTCTATCATGTTGGCGTTTACAAACGACGATCGAGTGTCTCAATGTATCCATGATTTAACCCATTGCTCGTTGGATTCCCAGAGATAATTTTTGTGAAGGATGCCACCAATTTTAAAAATATCGTTGTGGTGTTTTAATGAGATATACTTAAAATAATCTCTCCAGATCAGTTCAAAAACAAGCCAATAAGTCGATTGATTTTTAAGGTGCTCTTTTTCAAAATGTTTTACATTCCAGTAAATGGTTCGTGGAGACAAGCTGCCATTGGCCAACCAAGGTGAAAATTTGGAACTAAAATCGCTACCAATCAAGCCATTTCTGGTCTTTTTATAAACGCTTAGTTTTTTGGTGGTGAAAAAATAATCGTTCAGCCTTTTAAGGGCTGAAGTTTCACCTCCTTTAAATGGAAAAGCTGTGTTGGGATGCGGTTTAAAGTCTTGAAAGCCTAAATCGTTCAGCGTTGGGATTGTGGTGTGGTTTTCAATAGGAAGCGTATTGGTTGCTTGGTCACATTTGACCAAGGGTCTGACAAAACCATGCTTTTCCACTTTTTTTCTAAAGTTGGTGAATACCTTTGGGATTTCTGGATAAGACATGTTGATGTCTTCAGGATGATATAGAAATTGATTGTAGAGGCTATGCCATATTACCGTTTTGGGAACCGCTAATTTGACATTGTTAATTTCCTGTACTTCTTCACTGGTCCATTCTTTTTGATGATATACAGAGGCGATATGATGCTTTTCCACCAAGTATTTAATTGCTGTTTCTGGAGTTTCATTAAAAACAAACAACTCTATGTTTAAGGGTTTTAGGTTGGATTTTAAATTGATAACCGTATCAATTAAAAATTGGGCCCTATATTTTTCTGTTTTTTTTAAACCAAAGTCTGAATGTTCAAAATGTTTGGGATTAAAACAATAGCAGCCTATAATAGACTTGTGATTTTTCAAGGCTTGTTGCAAGACATAATTGTCTTTAACCCTTAAATTGTTGGTAAACCAAACCAAGCCTATTTCGTTTTGTTTCGTCTGCATTTTTCGCTAAATATGTTAAATGTTCCCAGTTCTTTTCCCATTTTTTTCGCCAGCTAAAGGGCAAACCACAGGTTTTGCAAGTTTTTTTGGGTAGATTTTGTTTTTTTGTCGATTTAGGCATTAGGCAGTGGTTGTTTGTTGCAGAAAAAAATAAAGTCCAATTTTAAACATTTACCAGCTCATTGATCATGCCTTTAAAAATAAACCCATGAAAGGGCCAAACGCTAAACCAGTACAATCTTCCCCAAAGACCACGAGGTCTAAAGGTGGCAGTTTGTTTTAGTATGTTATCTTCAATTTTAAACTCCAGCCAAGCCTCACCAGGAAGTTTCATTTCGGCATAGAGCAGTAATTTTTGCTGCTTTTTGTCTGCAAAAATCACGCGCCAAAAATCTAAAGCGTCGCCAGCGTCAAGATCTGTAGGACTGGTTCTACCACGACGTAACCCAATACCGCCAAAAAGTTTATCGATGTATCCTCTTACTTTCCATAGATAGTTGCCATAATACCAACCGTTAATTCCACCAATGCTCCAAATTTTATCCAGTGTTTTTTGGGTATCGACAACTTGTCGTTCTTTATAATCTTTAAAACAACCAAATTTAGGCACATTGATGTATTTGTGGAGGTTGTTGGGAAGTCTTCCACTGCTAACCATGGAATCTTTCCAACTGGATACTATGCTATTTTGTTCAATTTTTTCAAAAGCCAAAGCTACTGCTTGCTTATAACTTATTGGCTCAACCTCTAACAAAGCATTAATATTGCTAGGTTTCCCAATGATTTGCACTCCCATACTATCCACCAATGAAATGGCAAGTTTGTAAGAGGTAGAGGTTACAAAATATAACCAATAAGACGATAGTTTGGGTGTCATTACCGGAACGGTTAAAATATAGCGTTTTAAGCCCCTAACCTCGGCAAATTGTAATAGCATTTGCTTATAGGTTAATATTTCCGGTCCAAACACATCGTAGGATTGGTTGTATAGATCCTCACGTCCTGCACTTCTGTGTAAAAACGCCAATACATCACGAACAGAAAGCGGTTGTGTTTTTGTATGTAGCCATTTGGGAGCGATCATAAATGGTAACTTTTCTACCAAGTCCCTAATAATTTCAAAGGAAGAGCTGCCGGAACCCACAATTATACCTGCTTTAAAAACCGTTAGCGCATAAGCATGGGATTGTAGGATGTCTTCAACATGTTTTCGGGATTTTAAATGTTTGGACAAGTTATTTTCGTTGGTAATACCACTTAGGTAAATAACCTGTTTTACCTGAGTGGTTTCAAGGTAAGTCTTGAAGTTTATGGCACAACGTGCTTCCAAGGATTCAAATTTTTTAGAGGAATTGGACATGGAGTGAATTAAGTAATATGCCACGTCAATATCGTTTGGAATGTTTTGAAGTGTTTCGGGTTTTAAAAAATCGGCTTCAACAACTTCAATTAAGTCCTCTTCTTGGTAGGTTTTGTCTGCCCTTAGTTGATCCCTTACAGTACAAACTACTTGATGACCACTATTAACCATTAGTGGGATAAGGCGTTTGCCAATGTATCCAGTAGCTCCTGTAACGAGAATTTTCATGATAATATGTTCATATTTGATTTTGGCCTTTGGTAAGCCAATCTGGTTTTTTTGGAAGGTATGGCATAAGCGTCCAGACCATTAATGGCAGCAATTTGTCCTTTGGACAGATCCAAAAAACCATCGGCTTGTAACAAGCCTTCTTTAATGTACATATCTGTAATTTTCCCAACAATCAATATGGTGTTATTGGCTTTAATGTGATATTCCTCCACATAGTCAAGAGCCATTTTAACAGGCGCATCCTTAACAAAAGGTGCGTGACACTGGTTAAGATATTCGGGTACTAACTCACTGGCTTCAAACTCTGAAATTTCAGAAGGATACTTTGCAGAGGTGTGATGCGCTTTTTCAATTATGGATTTATGAATGTGATTGATGGTGAACACAGAGGTTTCCTTAATATTGTTATAGGTGTCCCTAACAACTGTGGTTGGCCTTAAAAAGAAACCCAACATGGCAGGATCGGATCCTAAATGGGTTACCGAGCTAAACACTGCCAAGTTTGTAATCCCATTTTGGGATTTGGTTCCAATTAAGTTGGCAGATTTATATCCTGAACAACTATTGATAAGATTGATACGATGCACATAAGACATGTTGCTAAAATCTTTCAGACTGAAATGTTCCATTGTTAAGTTATAGGTTGTTAATAATGATGTGTGAAGCTTTTAAGTCGAACATCAGGTTATAAAGTCCAAAAAACGTTCTGTTCATATAGATAAAATGTTTGGAACCTCTGTTGGCATTGTATTTTCTTATTTGTGTGTTTTTGGAGTATTGTTCACCCAATTGCGCTATTTTTAAAAAGAAGTCTGCATTTGAAAAATCGAAGGTTTCGTCTTGAAGAGGTAGTGAGAACAGGCTTAGCATGTCATGGAACATTTTACTGAAAAAGGCTTTTTCCTCTTGGGTGTCTTCTGGTTTTAAAATTTCCAATTCGTATAATTTGGCCAAGAATTTTTCTTGGTTTGAAATGTTTTCTTTTTGGGCCAACTCAAAATAAGGTATGTAAAAGTCTTCTGGAATGGTTTTAACGCACCCAAAATCCAAAACGATAAGCTGTCCATCTTCAGAAATTAAAAAGTTACCTGGATGTGGGTCTGCATGGACTTTTTTGAGTTTATGGATTTGGTACATATAAAAATCCCAAAGTGCTTGTCCAATTTTATTGGCTTTTTCTTGATTGGTGTTGTGTTTGGTAAATTCCGAGAGATGTTCCCCTTCCATATAATCCATGGTGATGATTCTGTCTGAGGAAAGATCAGGATAATATTTTGGAAACTTTAAATTGGGAATGTGTGCACAGGCTTGTGCAATTTCCATGCTCTGTTGTACCTCAAGCACATAATTGGTTTCCTCAATAAGTTTGGTTTCCACCTCTTTAAAATACTTGTCGGAATCCTTTCCTTTTATATTGAACATGCTCATGGCCACTGGTTTTACCATGGCCAAATCGGATGCGATACTGTCCGCAACTCCTGGATATTGGATTTTCACAGCAAGTTTTTTCCCATCTTTTTCTGCCTCGTGCACTTGGCCAATGCTGGCAGCGTTTATAGAAGTTGCGTTAAAGGTATCGTAAAGTTCATCTGGTGTTTTACCAAAATAGTTTTTAAAGGTTTTAAGAACCAAAGCAGGCGATAAGGGAGGAACGGAAAATTGAGCCAAGGAAAATTTTTCAACATAGGCCTGTGGCAGGATGGTTTTTTCCATACTTAGCATTTGGGCTACTTTTAAAGCGCTGCCTTTTAATTGCTTTAAGCTGTCGTAAATATCTTCGGCATTGTTTTTATTTAAACGGTCTTTGGCTTCTTCTTTGGAAGTCACCATTTTATCACCATAATATTTAATGTAATTCACGCCTACTTTGGCTCCTGTGGAAACCAATTTGGTGGCGCGTTGAATTTTTGAGGTAGGAATTTTGTCTATGGTTTTCATGGATTCATGTTTACTTTTTCTTTAAATAAAAATTTTCCAAAATCCAGTACACTTTTAAGAGGTGTCATTTGAAGGATATCGAAACTTGTATTTACAGATTTTTCAATAAAGACATCTGTTTTTTCAAAAGAAGCCGATTGGTCTTCCATCCAAAACTTAAGGGTTAGCAACAATTGTATCCAAGCAGATTCCTGCAAGCCTTTTTGTTGTATCTGTTGAATTTGTTTTTGATTGATATCCAACATGTCAATATCCAAATCTTGAATGTATTTTGTAAAACTGAGACGTAACTTAGATAGTTTTTTAAGCCCTTTTAAGCTGTTTTGATGCGTTTTCAAGGCCAGAAGCACAAAACTTCTATTTGCCGTAAGGTTTTCAAAAAAAGTAAAATAGAAACTTAGGAGTTTGTTTCTGGCATCAAAAGTTTCGTAATCTCCACTTTTGTGCAAGACCGTTAAAGTGTTGTCAAAAAATGCTTGAAAAATCTCTTTTTCCAATACCTCAAACGAAGTAAAGTGCTTGTAAAATTCCTGTTCATCCAGTTTGTTTGCTTTAGCAAACTGATACACTGTGTGAGGTTTTTTCTCATGTTCCAACACATAATCCATGTATAGGGACATGATGTTCTCGTGGTTTAGGGTTTTCTTTTTTGCCATGATTTCAGTACGTTTGTGTAAAGATACTAAATGTCTAACTTTAAATATTAAAAATTAGACAATTTTAACATATGATGCTATAAGATTTCTCTATGAAGCTGCAAAAAGGCTTAAATTGGCCTACAGGTACCCATAATTAAAATTGTACATTGCATTAAATGTTCTAAAACTTAAGGATGTAAAGTAAGGAGAGACTGGAAATAAACACCCATAAAACAACTGCAAAAAGGAATGGCTTTAAACCTGTTTCTTTAAGCTGTTTGATGGAAAGAGTGGTTCCAACCAAGAATAATGTTAGGATTAACAATCTTTTGGAAACAAATACAATATTAGTGGACCAATTGTTGGGAATTAGGTCATAGCTGTTAATAAGTATGGCCACTATAAAGCCTAAAATAAACCAAGGTATTTTTATTTTGTCTGTTTTATTTTTAAATAAAAACATAGAGAATATGGACAAAGGGATTATCCACAAGGTCCTGGACAATTTAACAGTGGTAGCAATTAGCAAGGCTTCTTCGCCATATTGCAAAGCAGCACCAACCACAGAACTGGTATCGTGAATGGCCACAGCGCACCAAAGTCCGAAATCGCTTTGGCTTAGGTTGAAATAATGTCCCAAACCCGGAAAAATAAACAAGGCCACCGAATTGAGGAAAAAGACAATTCCCAGAGCTATGGATATGGTTTTGGGTTCTGCTTTAATAATTGGAGACACAGCCGCAATGGCACTGCCTCCGCAAATGGTGGTTCCAGAAGTTATTAAGTGGCTTAATTTTTTATCCAACTGCATGTATTTTCCAACGAGCAAACCCAAGACAACCGTTAAAAAGATTGAGAGAGTGGTCAAGCTAAGCCCTTCCAAACTGGTTTCCAGGGTTTCAATTAAGGACATCCCAAAACCCAAGCCCACTACCGCTATTTTCAACAAATATTGAATGCCTTTTTGACTTTGCCTTAAAAAAGGATTTCCAAACAGGATGGTAAATATAAATCCAGTTAACAAGGCCAACGGACTGTTAAGAACACCCAATAGGCAAAGCAATAGAATGATGATAAAAATAACTTTGGAACTGGTGTTTTTCATTTAAAACTGGAACAAGGAATAAACAAAAACCCCAAGTGGATTGGAGTTTTTTTTTGATATGCAAATATAGCAATGTTTTAAGTTATTCCTTAATTATTTTAAATCCAACTTATTGGTGTTTTTGCAGTAACATAACACATGTACCAAATTGAATGTTTTAGCTTTCAATTTTAATGGATTAGCATTTGGGCACATGGGTTCTAATCATTCTTTTGTTAACAGGTTTTGTTAAGGTCATGTTCCATAAAATATTCTACAAAGCTTCATGTGAATCGTCCAAAATCGGTAGCACAGCTCTTCAGTTTAGATATTTTTTAGTTAGGACAACTAAAAACTGTCGTTTTAAAATAAACTTGCTGTAAATAAGGTATGTGGGTTTAAGAAGTTCGAAATAAAAAATAATTTCATTTTCATTTTTTTAAAATTGTATATTTGAAAACATAAAATCTAAAATCAAAATGAAAAAATTTACTTTCCTGTGTCTTGCTGTTTTATTTGCAAACATCAGTTTTGTGTTCTCTCAAAACACCATGTCTGAAAAACAAATAAGAAGACAGGCAGCAAAAGTTGATACTGTTTATACAGTACAAGAACGAGCCAATATTGAGCTTTGGTTCAACGATCGTGTTAATGAAATGAACCTTACAAAAGAAAAAAGGGAAGAATATGATACCATTGTGTATTCCCATATTTATGAAATGAGCCGTTTGAACGATAAGGACAAGAATTACACAATTGACGAAATCCATACTAAGTTTGATGCCATTGTAGATAATATGAACAGTGAGCTGAAGGTATTGTTAACCAACGATCAATACATCAATCATTTGGAGAATTTCGGTCAAATTGTAAGAAGCATCTACCATAAATATGGTTGGGAAGATTAGTAATCTTTTAACAAGTACGCATTATTTTAACCCGTATTTTTACAATTCAAAAGTTTAATTAACACCAAAACAAAACAGATGAAAAAAATATTACTATTATTAGCTGTGGTAGCTTTGTCATTTCAGATGCATGCACAAGTAACAACACCACAATCAAGTCCGTTCAGTAAAGTGGAACAAAAAGTGGGCTTAACAGATGTTACCTTGGAATACTCTAGACCAAGTATGAAAGGACGTGTCATATATGGAGATTTGGTACCATATGATAAATTATGGAGAACAGGAGCCAATAAAAACACCATTATTAGCTTTAGTGATAATGTTACCATAATGGGTCAATTGTTAAAAGCAGGTTCTTATGCTATTTTTACCAAACCAGGCAAAGAGTCTTGGGAAGTACTGTTTTATTCGGATACTGAAAACTGGGGAACCCCAGAAAAATGGGATGATGGCAAAGTAGCTGCTAGAGTGAAGGCAGAAGCTGTTTCCATGCCATTTGAGGTGGAAACATTTACAATTGATATTAATCAGATATCAAATTCTGGAGCAACCCTTGAGATAATTTGGGAGAAAACCTATGTAGCTGTTCCTTTTTCAGTTCCAACAGACGACAAAGTTTTGGCATCCATCAATGATGCATTAAATGGAACACCTAAAGCAAATGATTATTATGCTGCCGCTGTGTATTACTTACAAGAAGGAAAAGATATTAAACAAGCCAAGGAATGGATGGATTTAGCCATGAAAATGACTGAAAAACCAATGTTTTATCAATTAAGACAACAGTCCTTGATTTATGCAAAAGCTGGTGATACCCAAGGCGCTATTGAAATTGCCAAGAAGTCCCTGGAAGGAGCCAAGGAAGCCGGAAACGACGATTATGTTAAAATGAACATGGATTCCTTAGCCGAATGGGAGAACTAAAAATCTAGTATAATTCTTATAAATAAAGCCTCACAATTAAAGATTGTGAGGCTTTTTTGTTTAAAATCTTTGGGAAACTTTATAGGTTATCCTTTAAGATCTTTCCCGTAAAAAACCTTTAGGACGATTTAGGATTTAATTTTTGAAGGATAAAAGCTATTAGAATAACAAGGATACACCCAAACAAATTAAGCCATAAATAAGGCATCCAGTCTTGCCACCAGCCCAAGATAACGATGGCTTGAGTTATTAAAGCTGCCACAAAAACGGCATTGCCACGAACATATTTAAAGAAAAAGGCCAGAAGGAAAATACCAAGCACATTTCCGTAGAAAATAGAACCTATAATATTTACCAATTGGATTAAATTATCGGCCAAATAGGCCACACAGGCAATAATTATAGCTAAAATTCCCCATGCAAAAGTGAACCATTTCGTGGCTTTTAAATAGTGGGTTTCGCTTTTTCCCGGAACCATACTACGTTTGTAGAGATCCAAGGAGGTGGTAGACGCCAGTGCATTCAATTCGCTGGCAGTACTGGACATGGCAGCACTTAAAATCACGGCCAGTAATAAGCCAATCAAACCTCTGGGTAAATTGTTAAGTATAAAATGGATAAACACATAATCCTTATCATTGGTTTCCACACGAACAATCTTACTGTCTGCTGCTTCCTGTATCAATAATTTAGCAGCTTCCCTATTGGCTATGTCTGCTTGGTTGGCTAGGGCTATTTCATCTGTTAGCATAGGGTTTCCAGTGTCAACGTATTTTTTGATAACCTCTTGTTTGGTGTTGAAAATGGCCAGTTGTTCCTGTTCCAAATCTTGATAGGCATTGGCATATTCCGAATTTAAAATAAGCTCTTCTGCAGCAGGATTGAAATTTATAGGCGACTGATTGAATTGATAAAACACAAACACCATGACACCAACCAATAGAATAAAAAACTGCATAGGGACTTTCAACAAGCCATTGAAAATCAATCCCATTTGCATTTCCTTAACCGATTTTCCCGAGAGATAGCGTTGCACTTGGCTTTGGTCTGTTCCAAAATAGGAAAGCGCCAAAAAAGTGCCTCCAATCAAACCACTCCAAACCGTGTATCTGTTTTCCAAATTAAAGGAAAAATCAAGGACATCCATTTTACCACTTGCTCCTGCAATTTCCAAAGCTTTGGTAAAGGTGATGTTTTCTGGGAGATAACTTATAATTAAAAAGAAAGCCACAAACATGCCTGTAAAAATAACAGCCATTTGGTGTTTTTGTGTCATGCTTACTGCTTTGGTTCCACCGGAAACCGTATAAATAATGACCAAAATCCCTATGATAATATTCAAATAGGTGAGGTTCCAACCCAGAACGGCCGATAATATAATGGCTGGAGCATAAATAGTGATTCCAGCTGCCAAACCCCGTTGTATAAGAAATAGTATGGCCGTTAGGCTTCGTGTTTTTAAATCGAAACGATTTTCGAGAAATTCGTACGCAGTATATACTTTTAATCTGTGATATAAAGGAATAAAAACCATGCAGATTATTATCATGGCTATGGGAAGACCAAAATAGAATTGCACAAAGCCCATTCCGGAATGAAAGGCTTGTCCTGGAGTGGATAAAAACGTTATGGCACTTGCTTGGGTAGCCATAACCGATAAACCTATGGTCCACCATTTCGATTCGTTGCCACCACGCACATAATCCTGTACATTTTTACTACCTCTGGTTTTCCAAGTCCCATAGCCTACAATGGTTACAAGGGTTCCTATTAAAACAATCCAGTCTAATATTTGCATTTTTAAAACGCTTTAGTGATTAAGTAAAAAACAATAAGGTATAGTGCATTTGCAATCAACACCAAGGTGTACATGTTATTCCATTTGTATTTTTGGTTTGGTTTCATGGGTTATGTTTTTACTTATTAGTTTTCAAGTGGTTTTGCTGAGGTTTCTGGATTTTTGCCAAGGCTCAGCATGTTGGCAAACAATCTATAGGCTCCAGGTACGCCTGCAGGAAATTCCCTAAAAAAGCTCAGTCCTGTATAAATGTAATGGCCTTTACCATATTTAGCTACCAATAAACTTCCTTTTTTAGCCGATTCCCCTTTGTCGTGCATGGAAAAAATAGGAGTGAATTCTTTGGCCCAAGTATCTGGAAAATACAAGCCTCTTTCTTGGGTCCAACCCTTAAAATCGTCTTGTGTTATCTTGTTTGGCGTATTTAACACGGGATGTTTGGGAGCCAGGAATTTTACTTCAGCAGTTTCATCGGTTACACGATCCCTGGAGAGCTCCAGTTTGTAAGGCGCCAATTCATCCACTTTCAATTGATGACTGGTATTGTATTGTACAATCATGTTCCCTCCATTTTTAACAAACTCAAATAACAATTGTTGTTTAAATTTAATGGATTCCAAAGTATTGTATGCTCTTATTCCAACAACTATGGCGTCAAATTCATCTAAAGTTTTGGGGTTGATGTCTTCAGGTTTCAAGAGGGTAACTTGATAGCCAATTTGCTCCAGACTTTCTGGAACAACATCTCCAGCACCAACGATGTAACCAATGTTTTCCCCTTCTTTATGAAGGTCCAAACGCACTATTTTTGTTTCCGAAGGCAACAAAACGGTTTGATAGGGAATATGTTCGTAGTCTATTTCAATCAGTTCCTTGGAATAGGTTTGTCCGTTTACCAGCATTTCAGGGATGATTTGTCCTTCATGTTGATTTTTTGGAGGGGTTACACGAAAGATGACTGTTTTTTCTTCTCCTTTATTTTCAATTTGTATGTCTTGTTTTTGGGGAGTTACCTGCCATTCCTTAGGATACTTCAAGCTTAAAGTTCCTTCTAGGTTATCGCGACCGGCTTTTACCATAACAGGAATGTCCTTGGCTTGGCTATTCTCAAAAATGATGACCTTTTCTGAAATTTTAACCGATGCTTCTGGAATAATTTCAAAGGGTTTGTAAACCTCACCTTTTACAGGATCGTTGGTTTTGTAAACAATTGGTTTTGTAAAAGTTATGGGTGTATGGTTGAAGCGTAATTTGAAAGACACTGTAAAAACCCTTGGTGTTTCTGGTTTTCCTATTAAAGTGTCATTGGATACTTGGTACATGCCTAGAGTCCCTTTTTCGGTGAGCCAATACGGCGTGGTAGGCTTTTGAGTGTCTGGGATTTCCAACACTTCATGAAAGTCAAATCCGTTGTTTTCAGTTAAAGCAAGCTGTTTTTCAATGTTTGTGTTATTGCAAGTTATGGTTTCCAAAGTAATGGGATAAGCACTTCTATTGATGGTTTCTATATTCAATTTAACGGTTTCCCCTGGAGTTGCTTGGCTTACTACAGATGCAGCTTCTAGATACAGTCCAGCACAATTGTAAATAATGTTTTTGATTTCTTCGGTTTTGTAAGTTCTCCAATGTGTGTCTTCCAGTTTTTGAATCAGTTGGTAGGCTTCCACCAGCTTAGGAATACTTGCTGCAGGATTCTTAAAATCGTAATTGGCTTCAACTTGCTGTAATATGTTACCAATGGCTTCGCCACCTTTTACACGCTTCCAAGTGGTGTCTATACCATCAAACAAGTTGTTTTTATTTTGAGGCATGTCTCCTTTTATCAATTCAAGATATTCCATTTGCACACCGCGAGTACCTGTGTTTCCAAAGCCTTGCGATTTGTGTTGACTTCTGCTTAAAGCGGCGATTTCTGTATTGCTTAACCCAATTGATGGATAATAAACCCCCAAATCGAATTCCAGCAACATGCTTTTATCGGCTTTGTCAAATTTTTCCTGACTGCCATAAAACCACCAAGAAGTATTAAAAAACACACGTTTGGGTTGCCACAGACTAGTGTGATTCAATTGGTTGGGATATGCTGATTTATTGTTGGTTAAATCGAACGCTTCTAGGCTAAGCATGGCAGAGCTGGTGTGATGTCCATGAGTTTTTCCTGGACTTCTGTGGTCAAACCGATTGATAATGATATCTGGTTGAAATTGTCGGATGGCTAAAACCACATCGCTTAAAACAGCTTCCTTGCTCCATATTTCCAAGGTTTCATCTGGATGTTTGGAATACCCAAAATCGTTGGCACGTGTAAAGCGTTGTTCACCACCATCTATCTGTCTGGCAGTTAAGAGTTCTTGGGTTCTAATTACACCAAGAAGCTCTCTGATTTCGGGACCTATAAGGTTTTGGCCACCATCGCCACGAGTTAGGGAAAGATAGGCTGTTCTGGCTTTTACATGATTGGACATGTAAGAAATGAGACGTGTGTTTTCATCATCAGGATGTGCTGCCACATACAGAACGGAACCTAAAAAGTTGAGTTTTTTAATGGATTCGTAAATTTCGGAGGCATTCGGTTTTTTTGGTGCTTGAGAAAATGTATGAAAGCCAGAAAACAGCGTTATAATTACAACAAGTAATAGTCTTTGCATGATGGGTTTTTTTGAAAGCAATAAATATAAAAAGAAAACCAGCAAGCTTGCCGGTTTTTATGTTTCTTTAACGTTTCTATAATTGAAAAGGATTTGTTTTTAGTTTAGTTACAACCACTTTTTTCTTTTAAAATAGTAAAGCATGCCCAGGAAAATGACAATCATAATGCCCCAAAGAATCACGTAGCCATACCTGAAGTGTAATTCTGGCATGTGGTCGAAATTCATGCCATAAATGCCAGCGATAAAGGTTAAGGGAATAAAGATGGTTGCAATAATGGTCAGTACTTTCATGACTTCGTTCATTTTATTGCTGATGCTTGTCATGTACATGTCCATTAAACTCCATACCATTTCCCTGTAAATATCAATGGAATCGGACAATTGAATGACATGGTCGTAAATATCCCGATAATATTGCAAGGAGTTGGGGTTTATTAACACATGCTCATTTTTTTCTATACGACTGATGATTTCACGGATAGGGAAGATGGCACGACGTATTTTTAAAACTTCTTTTTTAAGGTTTAAAACTTGCTGGCTCAAATCTTCATGCAGTTCGGGACTAAATAAAAGTTCTTCCAGGTCTTCAATTTTATTGCCCATGGTTTCGCTTACTATATAGTAATGGTCTACAATGGCATCAATTAAAGCGTATAACAAATAATCTGTTCCATGTGTCCTGATCCTGCCATTTGCCAAACGGAGACGCTCTCTTACATTATCAAAAACATCTCCTTCTATTTCCTGGAAGGACAGGACGTAGTTCTTGCCCAAGACCAGACTTATTTGTTCTATGTTAATGTTTTCGTTTTCATCATAATAAAGCATTTTTAAGATGACAAAAATATAATCGTCGTAAACATCAATTTTTGGTCTTTGTGAGGTATTGGCAATGTCTGCCATGATCAATGGATGCAGGTTGTAGTGTTTTCCTATTTTTTCAATGTCCTGAATGTGGTTAAGACCGTTAATGTTGATCCAGGTATTGGAATTGGTGTGTTTAAAATTAAAAGCTTCTTCAACCGACTTTAGTTCGGATTCATTTACAAAGTCTTTGGCATAATCAAACGCATCTATAAATAATTTTTCAGTTGGGTTTTCTCCAGTGTAAACTATAGAACCTGGGGATTGTTTGATGTGTTTTTTGTATTTATTGGTTCTTTTCTTGGCCATAAAGTATAAATAATACTATAAATATATGGAATATTTAAATAGCATCAATTCCTTCGTCTATGGCATCTTTTTTAACCAAAGTCACTGCTTTTTGAAGCATTAAATTGTTAGGATAGGTAACTAGGTCGCCATTGTCCAGACGTAAATGAAGTTGAAACGCCCTAATATCCTCAATGATGCCTTCTATAGGAAAATCCTTGTCATGAATCTGGATTTTGTCGCCTACCTTATATGGAAATGAAAAAAACATAATAACACCAGAGGTAATGTTGCTTAAAATAGACCAAATAGCAAAAAGGGCAATTCCAATAACGGCAAACACCGAAGAAAATACCAGTGCCAGATCTTTTAATTGAGCTCCAAAAATAAAGGTTTCAATTAAAAGGGCCAACAGAATCAAGGTTACAGTGGCATAGCGGCTAATTAAGTGAATGCGTGCATCGTTTATACCTGTTTTCTTTCCTAGTTTATAGATTAATTTTTTAGAAATGGACCTAATGATTATCAAGAAAACAATGATAAATAGACTAGCTATAAGTTCTGTTTGGTATGTTTGAAAAAAAGTCATTTTTTTAAACTCAATTGTGAATTGCAAAGATATAATAGAAATAGGAATTACAGGGCTTCTTAAGGTTTCTTTAAGAAGAAATAAGTGTTTGCAAGGTTTTATAAACCAAGTGGGTTGGTAAGCCTACCACATTAAAATAGGAGCCTTCTATTTTTGTGATTCCAATTTGCCCTATCCACTCTTGAATGCCATAAGCTCCGGCTTTATCATAAGGTTTGCAGGTTTTTAGATAATAATGGATTTCGTTGTCTTCCAATTTTTTAAAAGTCACTTTAGTCACCGCATGTACCGTTTTCTGGATGTTTGTGGTTGTAAAACATACAGAGGTAATAACTTCGTGAGTGGTATGGCTTAAGGACTTTATCAAGTTAAAAGCGTCCTGCTCATTTTTTGGTTTTCCTAAGGCTTGTTGGTTGTGCCAAACAATGGTATCGCTTGTAATCAAAATATCATTTTCCTTTAATTCCTTTTGAAAAGTAAGGGCTTTTAGTTGAGCCAGGTAGTCGCTAATTTCAAAATGTTTCAATCGTGAAGGAAATTCTTCTGGTATGGGTTTTAACCTTACTTCAAAATCCAAGCCCAATTCCTTAAAAAACTGTTGCCTTCTAGGGGAACCTGAAGCGAGAATTAGGTGGTGGTTTTTTAGTTTTTCTTTTAGCATTATCCCAGTAAAACAAATTGATAAAGTGCCAATGAGAGCATACCGATTAACATCACCAATTTAAGCAAACTACTAATAAAACGAAGTTCTTTTTTGGTTTCGGCCGTATAGGACTTGATGCTGATATAAATTAATGGTCCCATTATAAAGGCCAGAAAATATCCGACCACCAATAACTGGGAATACAAGAATGTGATGATGTAATAAACAACACCAAACACAAGCAATACCGATAGGGTAAACACTACTTTTATGGCTCTGTTTCTTCCAAAGGCAATAGGCAAGGTGTTGAACCCAGCTTTATATTCCCCATCAATATCTTCTATGTCCTTCACAATTTCCCTTATAAAATTGATGATAAAAGCAAAGAAAGCGTAGTCTAAAATTATTTTGAAAAAGGTGATTTGAGTTTCTTTGTTTTCAGGAGTCATGGCAGGCAGTAAATCGAACAAACCAACAATAATAAGGCTTAAGGCCACCAATAAAGAAATCACTAAATTCCCAACCAATAGCAATTGTTTTAAGTAAGAGGCGTAAATATAGAGTAAGGCCGAAATGATAACAAACAAAGCAAAAAAACCATTTTTCCCAACCATATTGGATAAGTAAAAACCCAGTAAAACACCCACCACATTAAATACAATAAATAAGGTGTTGGCTGTTTTTTCTGAAATGCTTTTCCCAACAATCACTCTGTCGGGTCTGTTTACCTTGTCTATTTCAACATCATAAACATCATTAATGATGTAACCGGCTGCAGCCAAACACAGGGTTGCCAAGACCAAGATGGTAAACCCAAACAGGTTTAAGGTAATGCTTAAGTTGGTAGCTTCCAAAAACGGATCCAAAAGTGCATATTTTATTAAAAACTGAACCAACGCAATTAGGAGTAAGTTTTTATAGCGAATAAGGTTTAAGAATTTCAAAGTGTATGGTTTAAAATGGGTTAGTGTTTATAATGTTCAAGTTAAAATAACTATCTTTTGTATGGTTTCTGGTAATGTTTAATTTGAAAAAGTTATTAGGCTATTAAGAGGTTCTAAATAAATAATTCAATAATCAATAATTTCATTACAAATTTAAGAACAATTGATTTTAAATCCATTGAGGGATCTATGATTTTATTGGTTTTTTGTAAATAGACAGATTTTAATTGTAATTAGCATCAAAATTATCCAGCCATTTCCCTTGTACTTTTAGCACCTGTTCTATCACGTCCCTTACAGCACCTTTGCCTCCGTTTTTGTGGGATACGTATTTGGAAATGGCTTTAATTTCCGGAACAGCATCTTGTGGGCAACAAGGCAAGCCTACTAAATTCATTACTGGAAAATCAGGAAGGTCGTCTCCCATATACAGCACATTTTTTATGTTCAATTGATGTTTTTCCAGGTATTGGTTTAATTGGTCTATTTTATTGTGGACTCCAAGAAACACGTCTGTAATGCCTAAGCCTTCAAGTCTAAGTCGGACGCCTTCATTGGTGCCTCCGGAAATGATGCAGACATGAAAGCCTTTGTTCACTGCTGTTTTTAAGGCATATCCATCTTTAATGTTCATGGTCCTGAGCATTTCTCCAGAGGTGGTGACAGCTATAGTGCCATCGGTTAACACACCATCTACATCAAAAATAAATGTGCTAATATGTTCTAAATATTCTTTATAGCTTTTATCTTCCATGGGTTTTTTTAATTGTATTGGTTAGCAGGTTGTAAATTGCTTTATGTTGTTCGTTCTTAAGTTGTTTTAGGTGTCTTTTAATTGTTTTTTTGTCGTTGCGTTTTGCAGGGCCTGTTTGAGCCATGTAAGGCGACATGGTTTGAACTTTTTTGGCTGTTTCAAGAATCAATGGTTTTAAAATATCGAATTCCACACCTTCCGATTCGGTAATTTCATGGGCCACACGATAGAGCTGATTTGTAAAATTATTTACAAACACAGCTGCCAAATGTAAGGCTTTTCTTTGGTCGCTGTTCACTCTATAATGAGGGCTCCCAAGCGCTTCAGCCAAAGACTTTAATTGAGGGTAATCTTTTTTGCCAATGGTTTCTATGCAAATGGGTACCTGCTTAAAATCTACCTTCGCTTCTTTGGAAAAGGTTTGAAGAGGATAAAACACAGCCCGTCTGTTTTTTTTGTCCAAATCGTAAATGCCTACACTTCCTGAAGTATGCACCACCAAACGGTCTTTAAAAGGCAAGGCTTCAGAAACAGAAGAAATGGCATCATCACTAACAGCAATAATATAAATGTCTGCTTCTGCTAAACCATTTAAGTCAGCAACGATTTCAACTTTATTTTTAAAAGAACTTATTTTGTTTAAATCCCTGCTATACCATTGTTTCACTGAAACGGTTTTGGTTTTTGAGAAAGCCTTGAACAGATGGGTAGCAACGTTTCCTGCACCAATAATAGATACTGTAATCATGTGTCTAAAATAAGGATATTTATATATAAACTTTACGTTGTTTAAGTATTAATTTTTCGGTTTTTTCCAATTGTTTGATGGATCTTATTACGGTTTCTACCCGTAAACCTGTTAAATCGGATATTTGCTGACGCGTTAATTTTACTTCAAACAAACCTTCGGCATTTGCCGAATCCTTTAAGTGGTGCAACAAGGTTAAAATGCGATGTTCTGGTGGATGAATGGACAATTCCTTCATGATTTTTGCTTTATAGAGCATTCGGTTGCAAAGTTGTTTGGTAAATTTTAAATGTATGTCTGGATGGGCTTTCAGTAAGTTGATAAACACTTTTTTCTCAAGTACGTACACTTCGCAATCTTCTATGCACATGGCACTGGCTGGATAAGCAAAAGACCCAAAAAGGGGAGGCTCTCCAAACGATGTGTTTTTTTCAAAAAAGCCTTGGGTAAATTCTTTGCCATCTTCTGTGAGATTAAACATTTTAACCTTTCCCGATTTTAATTGATAGTAATATCGTGGGATTTCGGCTTCGTTAAAAATAATTTCATCTTTTGAAAAGGTTTTCAAAATAGGATGATAGGTTTCTAAAATAGCCGTTGGAATCATGTTGGTATGATTTGAATCATAAAAGAACAAAGATAAAACTTAGAATTTTGTATCGAGAATTTAAAACACTAAAAAAATGAATTTTTACCAAAAATCCCTAAACGACTTTAGGGAAAACTTTATCTTGTACATACCTCTCTCCATCATTTTGCAGAGTTGTATAGGCTCCATAGCAGCCATGTTTATTTTAATGAACAGTACAGCCGAGTCTTTCAATTTTATTCAATTAACTTTGTGTGTTGTTTTTTCCATGGGTTACAATGCGGTTATTTTTGCCCAATTGAAAAGCAAATTGATTTTTAATGCCTTAATTGCCACTTTATTGGTCAATATTGCATTGATTGTGATTAATGTCATTCAATTATCATAAATTATTTAAAATGACTAAAAAAGATATAGAAACACACGAAGATGTCCATTTATTGGTCTCAAGTTTTTATGCCAAGATTAGGAAGGATACGTTTTTAGGACCTTTTTTCAATCGGGTGATTACCGATTGGGAGGCTCATATAGATACCCTTACCACTTTTTGGGAAACCAGCTTGTTTACCACCAGAAAACTGGAACGTAAATATTACGGAAATCCTTTGGCCATTCATGTAAAAGTAGATCAAGAGAACAACCAAAGCATTACACAGGAGCATTTTGGGAACTGGCTAAACCTATGGTTTGAAACCATTGACGAACATTTTGAAGGCGAATATGCGCTGAAGGCCAAACAAAAGGCAAGGAAAATGAGCACCTTTTTATATCTCAATATTTTTCAATCCAGACAATAAGACTTATAAAGTTTAGTCATTTTTAACACAACAAAATAAACTAAAAGGCTTAAATTTGCACGACCAAATTTAAGCGTCTCAATATCATGCAAAATAAAATCACTAAATTCTTATTTTCTACCAAATTAACTGCTGTTTTGTTTCTTGTATTTGCTGCTTCCATGGCTATAGGAACGTTTATGGATGCAGGACAGGACACTTCGCCAACGCCATACACCAGAAACCTAATTTACAACACTTGGTGGTTTGAAGCCATCATGCTCTTGTTTATGATTAATTTTATCGGTAACATTCCAAAATACAGGTTGTGGCGTAAAGAAAAATGGGCAACCTTAATTCTGCATTTGGCCTTTATTTTAATAATTCTGGGAGCAGGTATTACCAGATATATCAGCTTTGAAGGCATGATGGCCATTAGAGAAGGAGATACAGAGAATTCCATTTTATCCCATAAAACCTATATTATAGCTTATATAGATGGAGATTATATGGTGAACGGCCAAGCCCAGCGAAAAGTAGTGGAGCAGGAAGTGGATTTTTCGCCTCGAATGGAAAATGAGTTTTATTATGAAACCGATTACAACAAGCAGGAGGTAAGCTTCGAGCTTGAAAAGTTTATTGGTGGCGCAGAAATGGATGTCGTTCCTGACGATACTGGTAAGGAGTACTTAAAAATAGTGGAAGCTGGTGGTGGAGCACCACACAATCATTTTTTGGAAGCAGGACAAGTGCAAAGCATACACAATATTTTGTTTTCCTTAAACAAAGAAGTGGAAGGAGCCGTTAACATTACCTCCAATGAAAATGGATTGACCATTCAATCGCCTTTTGAAGGGGAATATATGACCATGGCAACAGGAGCCACAGGAAAGTTGGAAAAAGACAGTATCCAGCCTTTAATTTTGCGTTCCCGATATGTTATAGGAAACATGCAAATGGTTTTCCCTAAACCTGTTATAAAAGGGTCTTTCGATCTGGTTAAGAAATCTGAAATGTTACGAGGAGATGAAAATGGTGTGGTGTTAAAGATTACATCCAACGGGGAAACCAAACGGGTAAACCTGTTGGGAGGTCAAGGATACAGCAAACCTTTTGAAAAAGTAACTGTGGGTGGATTGGACATAGCTGTAAAATATGGCTCTAAAATTATCGAGTTGCCTTTTAGCATAAAATTGAACGATTTTATAGCAGACAAGTATCCAGGAACTGAAAAAAGCTATTCGTCTTTTGCCAGTGAAGTAACTGTTTTGGATGAAGTCCATGGCGATTTTAATTACCGTATTTATATGAACCATATTTTGGATCATGGAGGTTACAGGTTTTTCCAATCTGGTTTCGATCCTGATGAAAAAGGAACCAAACTCTCTGTAAATCACGATTTTTATGGAACTTGGGTTACTTATATAGGATATTCTTTGTTGTACTTTGGCATGTTGGCCATTTTATTTGATAGGAAAACACGTTTTGCCGATTTAAAACGCATGCTCAATAAGGTTAAGGACAAGAAGGCAAAAGCATTGATGATGCTGTTTTTGTTCATTGGATTGCAAGGTTTTTCACAGGACCATTCTCAAAACGATGGTCATGCGCATAGCAATAGACCAACCAAACATCAAATAGACTCAATATTGGCAGCAAACATCACACCTAAAGCGCATGCCGATAAGTTTGCCCATTTGGTGATACAGGATGTAGGAGGGAGAATGATGCCAATAAACACCTATGCATCTGAAATGCTTAGAAAATTAAGCAAACATGATACTTACGAAGATTTTGATGCCAATCAGGTATTTCTTTCCATACAGGAAAGTCCCTTATTGTGGTACAACGTGCCCATAATCTATTTAAAACCACAAAAAGCAGATTCCATACGTAGATTGATTGGTGTAGCAGAAAGTCAGAAATATGTTGCTTTGGTAGACTTTTTTACAGAAAATGGGGCTTATAAACTGGCTCCATATCTGGAAGAAGCATATAAAGCACAGATACCAAATGGGTTTCAAAAAGAATTTAAGGAAACAGACCAACGTGTAAACCTGTTATACAATACCATTGAAGGTTATGCTTTAAGAATTTTCCCTATTCCTGATGATGAGAACAATAAATGGATCTCTTCGGTTGAATATAGACGGGATGGATATAGAGACAAAATCAATGACTCCCTATATGGCAACTTTATAAATAATGGTTTTAGTGCCTACTTAATGACTTTAAACGCTGCAAAACAATCAGGGGATTTTGCCAAAGCTGAAGAGTTGCTGGGGTCTTTCAAAAAAACACAACATAAATTTGGCAGCAGCGTCATGCTTTCAGACAAAAAGATTCAGGCCGAATTGAACTATAACAAATACGATATTTTTAAAAGACTCTATAGTTGGTACATGTATGCTTCAGCAATTATGTTCCTACTTATCATTTTCCAAATTTTTAAGGAAAGAAGCAAAGCATTAAAAATATCCATAAATGTGTTTAAGGTGATT
>Ga0070728_10000395_pt1 | contig 89801 bp, 86 predicted proteins | sample tdDd471_FD_66723 | JGI IMG/M metagenome (GOLD analysis project Ga0070728, IMG submission 66723) | Marine sediment microbial communities from the Atlantic coast under amendment with organic carbon and nitrate - tdDd47.1 | ecosystem: Environmental > Aquatic > Marine > Coastal > Sediment | place... | reverse complement strand
TACGACGAGGAAGCCAACCAGTTTTTAGCCGATAGATTTGTAATTGGAACCTGCCCAAAATGTGGCAACGAAGAAAGTTATGGCGATCAATGTGAAAAATGTGGAACCAGTCATAATGCCACGGATTTAATCAACCCGAAGTCTGCCATTACTGGCAATGTACCAACTTTAAAACAAACCAAACACTGGTTTTTACCTCTAGATAAACACGAAGCCTTTTTAAGGGAATGGATTTTAAAAGGACACAAAAAAGACTGGAAACCCAATGTTTACGGACAAGTAAAATCTTGGATTGACGATGGTTTGCGTCCAAGAGCTGTAACTAGGGATTTAGACTGGGGAATTCCCGTACCTCTTCCAGATGCCGAAGGCAAAGTGCTTTATGTTTGGTTTGATGCGCCTATTGGTTATATTTCCGCAACCAAAGAGTGGGCAGCACGCGTAGGAAAAGACTGGGAGCCTTACTGGAAAGACAAAGACACCAAATTGGTTCATTTTATAGGCAAGGACAATATTGTGTTTCACTGTATTATATTTCCTGCCATGTTAAAAGCTGAAGGAAGTTATATTTTACCAGATAATGTACCTGCAAACGAATTTTTGAATTTAGAAGGCAACAAATTGTCAACCTCTAAAAATTGGGCTGTTTGGTTGCCAGAATATTTAGAAGATTTTCCAAATCAACAGGACGTATTGCGATATGCTTTAACAGCCAATGCTCCAGAAACAAAGGATAACGATTTTACCTGGAAAGATTTTCAGGCAAGAAACAACAACGAGTTGGTAGCCATTTTTGGAAACTTTATCAACCGTGTGGTGGTGTTGACCAACAAGTATTACAACGGCCTTGTTCCCGAACCAAGTGAATTTTCGCAAATAGACGAAGAAACCCTTGCGACAGTAAAAGCCTATCCTGCTGTTATTGCAAGCTCCATTGAGCGTTACAGGTTTCGTGAAGCCAGTCAGGAGCTAATGAATTTAGCCAGACTTGGAAATAAATATTTAGCAGACGAAGAACCTTGGAAAGTAATTAAAGAAAATGAAGCCAGAACACGAACCATTATGTTTGTCGCCTTACAAATAGCTTCGGCTTTAGCTACATTAAGCGAGCCTTTTTTACCATTTACTTCAAACAAATTAAAAGATATTTTAAGATTATGTCATAACGAGGAGCAAAGCGATGTGGTTATCTCATCAAACAAAGAGATTGCCACGGCTCAAAAAAATGAGTCTCGCAAAGACGCTTTAAGTTGGAATGACATATCATTAAAAGACACTCTAATACCTGTTGGACATCAAATAGGAAAAGCCGAATTGTTGTTCTCAAAAATTGAAGACGAAACCGTTCAGGCACAAATAGACAAATTATTGGCGACCAAAAAAGCCAATGAAGCCGCGAACAAAGCCGTAGAACCTCAAAAAGAAACCATTTCGTTTGAAGATTTCACCAAGCTGGACCTAAGGGTTGGAACCATCTTGGAAGCTGAAAAAATGCCCAAAGCCAAAAAACTTTTGGTTTTAAAAGTAGATACAGGCATTGATGTAAGGACCATTGTTTCCGGAATTGCCGAAAGTTTCACTCCAGAAGAAGTAATTGGAAAAAAAGTTACGGTTTTGGTTAATTTGGCACCAAGAGCCTTACGTGGTGTGGAAAGTCAAGGCATGATTTTAATGACAGAGACTGCTGATGGCAAATTGGTGTTCGTAAATCCTGATGATGCCAAAGTGAATAACGGATTGCATATAAGTTAATATGAGAGCCTTTTTTATTTGCTTGTATGCTTTTGTTTCATGTTTGGCTACTGCCCAAGAAGATTGGTTATATTCAACCAACAGACTTTTTGAAAACGAAACCATAAAAGAAGCAACGCCTATTGTCAATTCCAAAACTGGTGAATTTGCTATATTTTATAAAATAAAAAAAGGTTTCATTGCTGAGCTTTATAATAATGAAAAACAATTATTGCATACTTTTTCTTTTAACAATTTGCCCTCTGAAGATTTAGTAGGTTATGTGTTTGAAGGACTTGAATATACCTTGTTTTTTGCAAATGCATCCATGAAAAAAATAAGTTGTGTTAAAGTTGATTTCAATTTAGGAACCAGTCAACTTATTGATGATGTGGCAATAGATTTAAAAGGCGAAAACCCCATTCAATTTGTAAAAAATGAGCTAGGACTTCATTTGCTAACAATTAAAAAGAAATCGTCCACTCTTAAACTGTACACTTTTAATTTGAATGGAACATTTAAAGAAAGTTCCTATGATTTTTCAGACAAAACCTTTGAAAGAGACAATGGAATAACCTACAATCTATATTCCTTTTTATTTATTGTACACAAAACCAATGCTTTTGAATTTATTGACAATAATTTACCCTGTTCTTTAGACCAAGCCGTGGCCAGCACGAAAATTTTTTCAACACAAGACACTATCATTTTAACAATAAACCTCACTGATAAGCACACCTATGTTATTAGCCTAGACCTAAAAAATGAAGTATCTGGTTTTAATAAAATTGAAAATGTACATTTTTCCAAAAACAATTCTGCAAATACACATAGTAGTTTTTTAATAGATGAAGTACTTATTGACTCGTATATTTCAAATGAAAAATTGGTCATAAACTTTATAGACCTAACAAATAATACCATAATAAAGGAATATGTAATTTCTGAGGATGATTCTATTCATTTTAAAAATTCTCCCATTATTCTGGAAGGTGGTGATTTTGATGGTTATAGGGAATTGGAGAAAACATCTCAATTCATTAGAAAGGTTATTCATTCTAAAATGGCAATTTCAGCATATAAAAACAATAACAATTATGTGGTTACCTTGGGAAGTTACGAGCCCAGACCAAGCAATTTGAGCATGATAACTGGAGGCGTTCTAGGTGGTATTACTGGAGCTATTATTATGTCCATGTTTGACTCTTATACCAATAGTAAATCTATAAGGGTTTTGAGTTTATTGGACGAAAATTTTAATCATGTTCAAGGAGAAATACCTAAAAATGGATTTGATAAAATACATGCTTTTAAAGAAAACAAAAAATTAAATTCGTTAGAAGCCCAAACTATTTTTAAATATAAAAACCATTTTATTTGGGGTGGTTTCGACAGAACTTCACAGGCTTACAATTTTTTTAAATTTTAATAGTTTTATTAAACAGAGATGAACAACCCTAAAGATTTACAATCTCATTGGAATACAGCTTATAACAAGGAAGACCAGAAGCTTGGTTGGTTTGAAGAAAACCCAGCACAAACCATGCAGCTTATTGAGTCCTGCAAGCTTGAAACCGATGCCAAAATTTTAAATGTAGGTGTTGGAACCACTACCTTAATAGAGGCACTTTTAGATAAAGGCTATACAAATCTTATTGCAAACGATTTAAGCCCTGTTGCACTTAAAAAACTAAAAGACAGAATCCTAAAATCCCATGGTTATACCCTAAACTGCATAGCCGACGATTTAACCAATCCCACTTTATTACAAAATCTAGAACCTATAGATGTATGGGTTGATCGAGCTGTGCTTCATTTTTTTCTAAAAGAAGAAGAACAAAGGGCTTATTTCAACCTTATTAAAAACATAGTTTCTAAAAATGGCTATGTGCTTATTGCCGTTTTTTCCTTGGATGGTGCCCCAAAATGCTGTGGTTTGGATTTAAAACGCTACAATGTGGAGATGCTTCAAAATAGTCTTGGAGCAGACTTTCAACTTATAGATTCATTCAATCATACCTTTATAAACCCCTTTGGTGGCGAACGACCATACATTTATACCTTATTTAAAAGATGTTAAGGTTTTCTGAAAATCAATAACAAAAACATCTCATAGGAAGATTCTTCCGTAAATAAGATAGTCACGCATGTAAATGAATTATAATTTTAATTTTTTGCATCAATCTTGAAAGGGTTTATTGCCTACATTTGATACACATATAAAAACAATCATTAAAGATGAAACATGCAATCATTTTTTTATTTACTTTATGCTTAATCTCTTGTGGAACCTCAAAAACCGTTAGGGATTCCAAAAAAGTCATTAAAGGAAACTGGACATTAACCTCCATAACATACAGTGAATCGGGAACCTATAACGTAACCCTTTTGGACGATGCTTCCAAGTCCTGTTTTGAAGGTAGTACTTGGCAGTTTATTCCAAATAACAACACAGGTGTTTACACCATAAACGATTCTTCCTGTGAACTGGGAGAACGCTATTTTGTGTTTACCATTCAAGAAATTGATGAAACCACAGGTTTGTACGACTTTCTTCTAAAGCCAACAAACAAAAAAGGCAAATCGGAAACCAATCAAGGGTTTAGGTTAAGACTCAATGCCTTATCCGAAACCAACATGCAATGGCAACAAACCGTTTCTGTAAACAATAAGCCATTTACCATATTTATGAACTTTACAAAACTTTAAAATCATGAACTTACTTATAAATAAATTAAAAATAGCCACTCTAATAGGCTTAACACTAATTAGCTTTACAAATTGCAAAGCTGTAGACAACGCAAACAACAAGCAAAAAGGTGCTGTAATTGGCGCAACTGGTGGAGCCATATTGGGTGCCATAATTGGCAACAATGTTGGTAAAGGTGGTAATGGCGAATTAGGTGCTGTTATTGGTGGCGTTGTAGGTGGTGGAGCTGGTGTGCTTATTGGTAATAAAATGGACAAGCAAGCCCAAAAAATTGAGGAAGAAATCCCTGGAGCACAAGTAGAACGTGTAGATGATGGTATTGTGGTTACCTTTGACGAAAATAGTGGTGTGTATTTTGCAACAGACAAATACAACATTAATAGTGCCTCTCAAGAAACCTTAAATAAATTGGCAAACGTGTTCAAAGAATATCCAGATACCAATATTTTGGTTGTTGGCCATACAGACAGTGTTGGTGCAGAATCTTATAATATGACACTCTCTAAAAATAGGGCCTATGCCGTTACCAATTACCTAATTGGCACAGGATTGAACAGTGGTAGGTTTACAACCAATTGGTTTGGGGAAACACAACCTATGCACGACAATTCCACTGCAGAAGGCAGAGCCAAAAACAGACGTGTAAATGTGGCCATTTTACCTAGTGAAAAAATGATAGAAGAAGCTAAAAACCAAGCAAACAATTAATAAATATACAAATGAAATTTAGATTATTAGAATTAACAGCCTTAGCGCTTATTCTTTTTACCAGTTGCAATAACAACGAAAAAAAGAATCCTGAAACATCCTCAGAAAACCTTCTTGAAGAAGAAATGGTAATCGATTCACATACAAGCGAAAGTTCCTTGGATTGGGAAGGCACATACAAAGGGACCTTACCATGTGCCGATTGTGAAGGGATTGAAAGAACCATTACCATTAAAAAAGACCAAACCTTTGTTGCCAAAGACAATTACCTAGGCAAAAAAGATGGTGTTTTTGATAGTCGTGGCTATATTAAATGGTTGGACGATGGTCAAAAAATACAATTATCAGACGATAATGGTACCATGTATTTTGTAGGTGAAAACACCTTGACACAACTGGATAGATCTGGAAATAAAGTAACTGGCGAATTAGCCGATTTTTACGTTTTGAAAAAACAAAATAATTCCAATGATAACGAGATTGCCTTTACAGACACCAAATGGAAATTGGTGAAACTTATGGGAAAAGACATTACCAACAGTGAGGCTTTTATTTCTTTTGGGACTGAAGATAATAGAGTGTTTGGTCATGCTGGATGCAACACCTTTAATGGTACCTATACCATTGAGAACAACACACAATTGAAACTTTCCAAAATAGCAACAACCATGAAGGCTTGTCCAGACATGACAGTTGAAGATCAATTTAAAGAGGTCCTGAACAAAGCAGACAACTTTTCGCTTAACGGAAATACCATGACATTGAACAAGGCTAAAATGGCGCCTTTGGCAGTTTTTGAAGCTGTGGAATAAGTCCATTACGTCACTATACACGAAAAACCTCGTAGACTATGTACTACGAGGTTTTTTTATTACTTTTCAACTTTCAAAATTGACCTATGATTTCCTATATAATATCCCAAACCCAACTTCCAGAAGTTTCGGTAAAAAATACCATTGCATTATTAAATGAAGGTGGCACCATTCCTTTTATTTCACGCTATAGAAAAGAACGCACAGGTAATTTGGATGAAATTCAAATTGGTGACATTCTAAAATATAAAGAACAATTTGAAGCCCTTGAAAAACGTAAGGAAGCCATCTTGAAATCTTTAGAGGATCAAGCTGTTTTAACAGAAGAGCTTAAACAAAAAATAAAAGAAGCCCAGGATTTAATTACGCTGGAAGACCTTTACCTGCCCTTCAAAAAAAGCAGAAAAACAAAAGCTGAAACCGCTAGAAAAATTGGCTTGGAGCCTTTGGCTAAAATTATTATGAGCCAAAATGCTTCCGATATTGACTCCATTGCTCTTAAATATGTAAAAGGGGAAGTTGCTTCTGCCGAGGAGGCTCTGGAAGGTGCCAGACATATTATTGCCGAGTGGATTAATGAACGTACTGATGTTAGAAACAACATACGTTATCAATTGGAACGCTTTGCAACCATTGCCACAAAAGCCGTAAAAAAGAAAGCTGAAGAAGATGAGGCTCAAAAATTCAGGGATTATTTTAATTGGGAAGAAGCGTTAAGCCGAATTCCTTCACACAGATTACTAGCTATATTAAGAGCTGAAAAAGAAGGCTTCATTAAAGTAAAAATAAACATAGATGATGAAAGAGCTTTGGCTAAAATTGAAGCACGCATCATTCGGTCTAGTAATGCCTGTTCAGAACAAATACAGATTGCTATTCAAGATGCCTATAAGCGCCTGTTGTTTCCATCTTTATCTAATGAAGCACTTCAAAAAGCCAAAGAAAAAGCAGACGAAGCCGCCATTGATGTATTTGCAAAAAACCTGAAACAGTTGTTATTAGGTTCGCCCTTGGGAGAAAAACGTGTGTTGGCCATCGATCCTGGTTTTAGAACAGGTTGCAAAATTGTGTGTTTGGATGCCCAAGGGAATTTAAAACACAACGAAACCATTTATCCACATCCACCAAAAAACGATGCCATTGGAGCCATGAAAAAAATAAGTTCCCTTTCTGAAGCCTATCAAATTGAAGCCATTGCTATTGGCAATGGAACAGCTTCCAGGGAAACCGAAGCCCTTATTAGGAAAATTCGGTTTAAAAATGATATTCAGGTCTTTGTGGTTAGTGAGGCTGGAGCCAGTATTTATTCGGCCTCCAAAATTGCTCGGGACGAATTCCCAAATTACGATGTAACCGTTCGTGGTTCGGTTTCCATAGGAAGGCGTTTGCAAGACCCTCTTGCCGAACTGGTAAAAATTGATGCCAAATCCATTGGAGTTGGACAATACCAGCATGATGTAGACCAAACGAAACTTCAAAAAGAATTAGATAATGTCGTTGAAAATTGTGTGAATGCTGTTGGTGTAAACATCAATACGGCAAGTACCAGTTTATTGAGCTATGTTTCTGGAATTGGACCAAAACTTGCAGAAAACATTTTTAATTATCGAGCTGAACATGGTGTTTTTAAATCCAGAAAAGAGATTAAAAAAGTACCTCGTTTAGGTGATAAAGCCTTTGAACAAGGGGCTGCTTTTTTAAGGATTAAAGAGGCCAAAAATCCCTTGGACGATTCTGCAGTACATCCAGAAAGTTATGCCATTGTTGAAAAAATGGCTACGGATTTAAACAAAAAAGTTTCAGACTTGATTGGAAATAAAGACCTGCTTGAAAAAATAGATTTAAAAAAATATGTTACAGATACTGTAGGTTTGCCCACACTTCAGGACATTCTTAAAGAACTGGAAAAACCAGGTCTGGATATTAGGGAACAAGCCAAGGTGTTCACGTTTAATCAAAACATTAAATCCATAACCGATTTACAAAAAGGACAACTGCTTCCTGGCATTGTAAACAACATTACCAATTTTGGAGCTTTTGTGGATATTGGCATTAAAGAAAGTGGCTTGATTCACGTGTCTAATTTATCAGATGGTTTTGTGAGCGATGTAAACGAACATGTTGGTTTACATCAACAAGTTATAGTAAAAGTTCTGGAAGTGGATGTGCCCAGAAAACGCATTCAATTACAATTGCAATCATAAAAACTGGATAATATTTAACCATATCTTGCTAATTTAGTCTTAGTTAAAACCGTAAAGGTTGTGTACTTTTGCCGCTTCATTTTAAGAAGCTAAATAGTTGTTTTATGAAAAAGGCAAGAATCGCATTGGTTGTTGGAATATTTTGTATTTCCATATTCCCTATTTTGGTAAAATTAAACCTAACTCCAGGTGTGATTTCGGCATTCTACAGAATGTTGTTTTCCCTACTGTTGATATTGCCTTATGTGTTAATAAGCAAACAGCTACAAATACCCAATTTAAAAGCTGGACTTCTAGCCGTTATTTGTGGTGTGATCTTTGGAAGTGATGTGGCTGTTTGGAACATTGCCATTCAGGAATCTACTGCAACACAAGCTTCCCTGTTAACAAATTTATCTCCTGTTTGGGTAGGTGTATTTTCGTTGTTCTTTTTAAAAGATAAGCCTAAAACCAATTTTTGGATTGGTACTATTATAGCTGTTTTTGGAATGATTATGTTGGTTGGTTTTACAGTGTTTAAAAATCTGGATTTTGATTTAGCCTTTATTTTTGGGGTTCTTTCCGGAGTTTTATATGCCATATATATGCTGGTAAGCAAAGAGGTTTTAAAGAGCATGACAGTAATCTCGTTTATGACCATAAGCTTGTTGTCTTCCTCAATTTATTTAGGTGTGGTAAGTTATGCCATAAACGAACCTTTTACTGGTTTTTCAAATGCTGGTTGGTTGGTTTTGGTAATTCAGGCAGTGGTTTGTCAACTTTTGGCTTGGTTGCTTATTAGTTATGCAACACAACATATGAGAGCAACTCGGGTTTCTGTAAGTTTGTTGGGACAAGGCATTTTGGCTTCTATTTTAGCGTGGTTGTTTATAGATGAAGCCATTTCATTGCAAATGGTTCTTGGTGGCTTTATTTTACTCTTTGGTATTCGTGTAACCTTTTTTGAAAAACAACTAATAAAAACAAAAAAAACGACCTGAATGATACAGGTCGCTCGTAAAAAGATGCGCTACATACTATTTACTCAACATTAACAACTCATTGCATAAGATTTCGGTTGTGTAATGTTTTTTACCGTCTTTATCTTCCCAAGAACGGTTTGTTAATTTGCCTTCTACGGCAATTTCTTTTCCTTTGGTTATATAGTTTTCAACAACTTTCACCAATCCACCTTTTACGATAATGTTGTGCCAGTAAGTGCGTTCTACTTTTTCTCCTTTTTTGTCTTTGTAGCTATCGTCTGTAGCTAATGAGAATTTGGCCATTTTGTTACCATCTTCAAAATTGATAATTTCAGGGTCTTGTCCTAATCTTCCAATCAACTGTACTTTGTTTCTAAGCGTGTTCATAATTTTAAATTTTAATGCCTGCCCGAAGACAAGCGGGTTAAACAGTTAATACTATCGAGTTCTGATGTTTCGACAAGGCAAAGATGCAACCACTTGCAAATGTTAGTCGGTTTTTAACTGTTTAAATTCGTTTGTAAATGCTTGTAGTCGTTTGTACTTGGTTATGCGTACCATAAAAATCCTTACCTTTATAAGTAATGGCAAGACTTTTAAGTTATTTATATCCAATCACTAAAAAAATTGAATCGGATATTAATGGCACACTAGAACTAACCTGGCACAACGGGAAAAAGCATTTAAACTCAAAAAATGCCAACTATTCCTATGGCTCTTTACAACAGATTTTAAAATTTGGTTTAGACAAGGTAGATCTTACAAAAGTAAATTCTGTTTTGTTACTGGGACTTGGTGGTGGCAGTGTGATTGAAACCCTTAGAAAAGATTTTAACCATCAAAAGCCCATAACAGCTGTAGATATTGATCCTGTAATTATCGAAATTGCAAAAGAAGAATTTCAACTTAGCACAATAGACAACCTGCATATTGTTTGTCAAGATGCGCAAGAGTTTACCAAATCAACCCACAAAACATTCGATTTAATTATTATCGATCTGTTTATCGACACACAAGTTCCAGACCAATTTCTGGAAATACCCTTTTGGAAACAGGTTGTAGCCCTTAAAACTTCAAGTGGTGTCATTTTATTTAATGCATCTTTGGAAACCAATTTGGGGTCCAAATTAACAACAGTGATTCACTTTTTAAAATCGCATGTTTTTAAAGTTGCCGTTTATGAAAAAGTAAACCATACCAATACCATAATTTTAACAAGCTCTTTATAAACTTTCGGCCGTTATTTTGTAAATTTAGAATATTAACTAAAAATTCAAGATTATGTCCTATTATTATTCCGCAATTATAAACAACATCTCTTTTGAAGATGCCATAGAAAAAACAAAATTAGCTTTAAAGGATGAAGGTTTTGGAGTTTTAACCGAGATAAACATTAAAGATACCCTTAAAAAGAAATTGGATGTTAATTTGGATCCCTATATTATATTGGGAGCTTGTAGTCCAAAGCATGCATACCAAGCCATACAGAGCGAACCACATATTGGTGTTTTCTTACCATGCAATGTGATAGTGAAACAATTAAAAAACAACCAAATTGAGATAGCAGCAGTAAACCCAATTGCCTCTATGGGAGCTGTAGAAAACAAAAATCTTGGCAAGGTTGCCAAAGAAGTAGAAGACCATCTTAAAAAAGCCATAGATGCTTTAAAATAATTAATCCAAAGTATTTCAGGAACTTCAGTTTAAAATTTGATCTTTAATAAATTATGCTATTGTTACTTAGCTTTAACTCTTTGTAATAAAATAATCTGTATATTTATTTTTAAATCAACCAACAATTAAACCAACATGGGATTATTTAAAAAGCTTGCTTTATATATTTCGGTTATCATTATCTACATAGCCTTGGTAAATACCAGTCCTGAAACACAATTTAATTTAACAAGGGAAGACGGCTTGTTTGAAAACACAAGCGCTATTGCTTTTTTCTTTGCATTTATAATTTTTACCTACTTATTTTTTAAATCCAAAAACCTAGACAATTTATTTTTTGGTATTAAAACCAAAAGAAATGTGTTTTATGGCTTGTTAGCTTTGTTGTTTTTAATCTCCTGTGGCGAAGAAATTAGTTGGGGACAACGCATCTTTGGTTGGAGCACTCCAGAATCCTTAATGGAAATGAATGCTCAAAACGAAACCAATTTTCATAATTTATGGTTATTTCAGGCCAGCAACAAAGATGGTTCTTCAAAATCTTTTATGGAACTGTTTTTAAATATGGGAAGACTGTACACCATTTTCTGGATGATATACTGTGTGCTTATTCCTGTAGCATGCTTTGTTTCGGTACAGTTTAAAAAGTTTATCACTCACATAGGAATCCCTATTGTACCACTGTGGATTGGAGGCTTTTTTGTAGTTAATTACTTAGCGCTATACGGAACCATTTATGGTTTCCATTCGCAACTTGACGAAGCCAATAGAATCATTGAAGTTAGAGAATCCCTTCAAGCCGTTGGTTTCCTGTTATTTGCCCTATACAGTCTTTGGTATTATAAGAAAATCATACAAAATCAATAGGTATCACATGAAAACTTGTCCTGAATGTGGCGATAAAATTGTAGGCAGAATAGACAAAAAATTCTGTAGTGATGCCTGTAGAAATTCTTATAACAACAGAATAAATAAGGACAGTAAAAACTTAATTAGAAATACCAATAACCGTTTAAGAAAAAATTACAGAATCCTTGAGGAATTAAATCCAGACCAAAAAACCAAAACATCCAGAGCCAAACTTATAGAAAAAGGATTCGACTTCAATTACTTTACCAGTATCTACACTACCAAGGCCGGAACGGTATATTATTTTGTTTACGACCAAGGCTACTTGCCCTTGGAAGGAGATTATTTTGCACTGGTAAAACGAGAAAACTAATAAAGAAACCTCCTTACTTTTCACTCTTCGATCAAAAAAAATTTCTTAAACATGATTAAAGTCATGTTTTAAACCTAAGCGTCATTATATTTTTGTATAAAAGATAAAAAGGTCTTTTTAACTAACTTAACTAGAAATCTCATGTTATCAAAAAAACAAGCACGCGCTTTTTTCCTTGGAGGCACTGTGGTGACATTCTTAATCTTTATAGGATTAACCATATTCTCTTTTAGCAAAGGGCAGGATCAAACAAACCATGAAGGTATTACAGAACAAGTTGTTCGTGGAAAAGTTTTATGGGAAGAAAACAATTGTATGGGTTGCCATACCATTTTAGGTGAAGGAGCTTATTACGCACCAGAATTAACCAAAGTCATTGAACGTCGAGGCGAAGGCTACATCAAAGCCGTTTTAATGTCTCCTATTCCTTGGAATCCTAATGGCAGACAAATGGTTGATTACGGATTTTCAAAAGAAGAAGCTGAAGATTTGATTGCTTTCTTTGAATGGATAGAAGGCATAGACCTAAATGGTTTCGATACTGTTGTATCTCCTTTGGCAAAAGACAGAATGGATAAAAACTAATAAACTAACTAACTATGAAATATAAATCTCAAAAAGTAGCCTATTGGTTTTTTGCCTTTTCCATGCTACTACTCGTTTTACAAATTACCTACGGATTCATCATGGGCTTTGCCCGTATTGGGTTTGATGGTTTACACGAATTTATTCCTTTTAACACAGCAAGAGCTGTGCATACAAACTTGTTGGTTGTATGGCTCTTATCTGGTTTTATGGGAGCTGCATACTATATTATTCCTGAAGAGGCCCAACGTGAACTTGTAAGTGTAAAGCTTGCTTATGTACAACTTATTTCCTTGGCTGTTGTTGGTGTAGCTGCAATAATAGGTTACCATTTCAATTGGTGGGAAGGAAGAAAGTTTTTAGAAATCCCAAGACAATTGGATTATTTGGTAGTAGTGAATGTCCTTTTATTTTTAGGTCTCATTTTAGCAACCCTCTTTAAAGGAAAACGAAAAACCACAACGGCTTTGGTTCTTACTATGGGATTACTGTTTGCTGCATTACTTTATATTCCTGGTATGCTTCCTTTTGACAGTCAGGTAACAGACTCCTTTTTCAGATGGTGGGTTGTACACTTATGGGTTGAAGGCGTATGGGAATTGATTATGGGAGGTATTTTATCTTTCTTATTGATAAAATTAACTGGTGTTGATAGAGAAGTGATTGAAAAGTGGCTATATGTAATTGTTGGTTTAACGTTCTTATCAGGTATTCTTGGAACTGGTCACCACTACTATTACATTGGTGTTAACAAAATTTGGTTAATTGTAGGTGGTATTTTCTCTGCATTGGAACCTTTGGCTTTCTTAGCAATGGCTTTGTTTGCAGTAAACATGTATAGAAAAGGGGAAAAGAAACACCCTAATAAAATAGCTTTGTTCTGGACCCTTGGTTCAGCCATCGTATCCTTTGTAGGTGCAGGTTTATTAGGGTTCGCACATACCTTGCCACAAACAAATTTATACACACATGGTACCTTGGTAACAGCCATGCATGGTCACCTAGCCTTTTGGGGAGCTTACGCCATGATTGTGTTGGCCATTATTAGCTATGCCTTACCAAACATGACAGGTAGAAAACTATACGATAGCAGTGTTGGTAGAGCAGCATTTTGGCTCTCCAATATTGGTATGCTAGGAATGACAGTGGCCTTTGGCGTTGCTGGTGTGGCACAAGTATATTTAGAACGTAAATTTAAAATGGACTTTATGGAAGTTCAAGCTGAAATTAGCATCCACTTTGTGGTACTAATTTTATGTGCTACCATGTTTGCAACTGGAATAGTAATGTATATCTGGGATTTTTATAAACATGGAAAACCAACAGATGAAGCTTTAGACTTAGAATCCGATTTATAACAATTAATAGCAAGAAAAGGTCCTTTTGGTTGCTTACAGATCCTGAAGTAAAATTTGCTCATACCTGACAATCACCCACTTCATAAATCTTAAACTTAAGGGCCTTTTTAAATATTAAGCAACATGGAAAAAACACTAATAAAACCTAGTTTAAAACCCACTATTTTGAAAACAGAAACCCAACATACAAACACTGAAACACCTTTCTATAAACCTATAGCTAAAGAAATTGAAGTGTTTGAACAGGCTTTTACAAACAAAATTCCCGTGTTATTAAAAGGGCCAACTGGTACCGGAAAAACACGTTTTGTGGATTTTATGACCCATAAATTGAACAAAGAATTAATTACCATTTCCTGTCATGAAGAAACGTCTTCCACAGATTTAATTGGTCGTTATATCATAAAAGGAGCCGAAACCGTATGGATAGATGGCCCTCTTACCAAAGCTGTAAAAGAAGGAGCCGTAATCTATCTAGATGAGATTGCAGAAGCCAGACCAGATGTTATTGTGGCCATTCATTCCCTCACAGATCACAGAAAAGAACTCTATATCGATAAATTGGGTAAAACCATAAAAGCACATCCAGACTTTATGTTGGTGGCATCTTTTAATCCAGGTTACCAAAAAGGCTTTAAGGAATTAAAACCTTCAACCAGGCAGCGTTTTATAGCTTTAGCCTTTAACTATCCCAATGAAAAGGACGAAGCAGAAATTTTAATCAACGAAACACAAATTGACGCTTCAACAGCAAAAAAACTAGTGGCTATTGCCAATAAAATTAGAAACCTTACAGAATTAGGCTTGACCGAAACTGTATCCACACGTTTATTGGTGGATGCTGCCAAACTTATTCACACTGGCTTGGGCAAACGTTTGGCCGTTCGTGTAGCAGTGGTTGAACCTTTAACAGACGACATCGAAATTACCGAAGCTTTATCGGATTTGTGCGATTTAATGATTTAAATAAAAAATCATGTTTGAACCAGATGAATTCATCTATTCCAAAGTAGTTAATTTCTTAAAGCGACGTAAAAAGCAAGCTCAGGAAACACTGGAACATGCTGTAAAATTAAACGATATTAAACAGCGACTTACCATTTTTTCCAGAGCCATAACCGGTGAAGCCATTGAAATTTTTGAAGCCGAACGTGAAGGTGGCTATAAAAACAACAGTTTTTTTCTGCCCTCTCGATATGCCGAGTTTCAAACCTTGGAACAAAATACCAAGTTCTATATTTTTAGGATAGTATACCTATCTGTTCAAAAAAACTTGGACTTAAACTTTACTGCTGAAGAAGAGTTTACCTTAGAACATGCTCGGGAAAAAGCCCAAGAAACATCCACGTTGGTCTTAAATGACATGTTTAACCAATTCCCCATTACCAAACATATCCATCAGGAACTTATTTCCCATTATTTTAAAATGGCAACAGACAAAAAGCCTGAAGACTTAAGCTTTATTTATGGTAAATGGATGAAAAACGATCCTAAAATCTTAAAAAAAGCCGTTTTAAACAACATCTCAGAACAAGTAAAACAAGCCATAGACCAGGAAATAAATACCATTTTAAAAGCCAATGCCGTAGAGGAAATCACCTCTTTGGAAATTGATAAAAAACAACAGGAAGATTATGTGATGACACATAATTTTGAAAAAATTGAAACTGCCGAAGAATGGGAAGGTGGCTGGAGGGATTTTGATGGCGACGACGATCTGGATGATCATGCCAATGCCTTGGAAGACCTTAACATGAAACATACCGTTAGGGTAGACGACCCAACACATTCCATTTATCAAGCAGAATTTATTGAAAACACTACCATTTCCGAAAGTACCGAACTAAATACCGAAGCTCCACATATTGCTTACGACGAATGGGATTTTTCCAAAAGGGAGTACAAACCAAAATTTTGCAAGGTCTATCCCAAAATACAACAGGAAACAGATACTGCATATTATAAAAAAACACTTCAAAAAAATGCTTCAACCTTAACAGGATTGCGTAAAATGTTAACGTCGGTTAACAACAAATACCAACAACAACGCAGGCAAACCCAAGGTGAGGATTTTGATCTGGATGCCATCACAGATTTGTATGTAGATGTCCATTCCAGACACACGCCTTCAGAAAAAATATACCTGTCCAAACGTAAAAAAGACAAAGACCTTTCCATTTTAATACTACTGGATGTCAGTCTGTCCAGTGATGGTTATGCTGGAGGCAATAAAGTTATTGATGTTGAAAAACAAGTATCCATTATTTTTGGTGAAATCCTTAATGAATTCAATGTTGATTTCTCCATTCAAAGCTTTTATTCCAAAACCAGAAATTACGCCACCTATCTCTCCCTAAAAGGGTTTGACGACACTTGGGATAAGGCCAAACACAAAATTGGCGCTGTGGAACCTAGTGGCTACACCAGGATTGGTGCTGCTTTACGTCATTCGGGCGCTTTGTTGGACTCAAGGGACACAAAAAACAAATGGGTTATTTTAATCTCAGACGGAAAACCCAACGATTACGATAAATACGAGGGCAAATACGGCATCAACGATGTGAAGCAGGCGCTTCGTGAATTAAATCAGCGAAACATCAATTCCTATGCTTTGGCTATTGAAGCACAAGCAAAATATTATTTGCCACAAATGTTTGGGCAAAACCATTATCAAATATTAACAACACCTGTAGAGTTGTTACAATCGTTAGTGAAACTCTACGAAAAAATAAAGCATCAAAGTTAAACATGAATTCATACTTACCCGAAGTAGAAAAGTTGGAACAAGGACATCCCTTACAGGTATATTATCAAGAAAGCGCGTTGATTCAGGACTTGATTTTAGAATTATACGATGTGAAAGTATCAGAAGATTTTCAAAAATACTTTAATATTTTCAATCAACTCACCACAATTGAAAAGCGCTTCAAACGAAAAGAAAATCAGCTTTTTCCGTATTTAGAAAAACATCATTGGAATGGGCCAAGTCAAGGTATGTGGTCTTTTCATGATGTATTAAGAGAGCAAATTAGACTGCTGCACAAACACAACGAAACAAAAGATGTGGAAAAAATCACTGAAAACCTTCCTTATTTATTGGAAGGTATAAAACGATTAATGCTTATTGAGGATCAAAAATTGTTTCCCAACGCCATGCGTTTGCTAACCAAAGAAGATTGGGAGGAATTTTATGAAGGAGACGAGGAAATTGGTTGGATGCTTAAAGAAAAGCCTGCGCCTTTTCCAAATAAAGATTCAAAATATATACATCCAAGTGAAGACCTAACAGATCGCACACAAAGTTTTTCTTTAGAAAACACTTTTCATTACGACGAAGGTTACATGACTCCCGAACAGGTAAATTTATTATTGAGGTTTTTACCAGTAGACATTACTTATGTAGATGAAAACGACAAAGTAATTTTTTACAATCGTGGAGAAGACCGAGTGTTTGCAAGAAGCAAAGGGATTATTGGAAGAGAAGTACGTTTTTGCCATCCACCAAAAAGTGTGGACATGGTTTTAAGGATTTTAGAGGAATTTAAAGCAGGAAATAAGGACTCTGCCGAGTTTTGGTTCAACTTTAAAGGGCGAATCATCCATATTAGATATTTTGCCATAAGGGACAAAAACAAAACCTATAAAGGGGTTATAGAAATGTCTCAGGACATTACAGAAATCCAAAAACTAGAAGGACAAAAAAGATTGTTAGATTGGGATTAGCATTGAGATTATGAGTCAAGTTACTACAAAAGCATCACTTTATTATCCACCAGGTGGTATTTTAATGTGGATTATAGTGTATTTGGAATTGTTCACCTTTGGAGCCGTTTTGGTGGCCATGGCATTATACAGCAAAGACGAACCCAGCATTTTCCATGAGTCCAGGTTGCAGTTAAACACTACCTTTGGTGCCATAAATACTTTGTTTTTATTGGTTAGTGGCTTTTTTATGGCTCTTACAGTTACTGCTTTAAAAACAAACAACCTATCAAAATCAAAAACATACTTAAAACTGACCATGCTTGGAGGGTTGTTGTTTTTAGGCTTGAAGACCGTAGAATACTTTGATAAAATTGAAGCTGGACTAACCATGGGCTACAACACCTTCTTTTCCTTTTATTGGATGTTAACGCTATTTCACGTGATTCATGTTTTGGTTGGACTGGTGATTTTAGCTTCTGTTTTTAGGACCATGAATAAAAACCCCGAAAAACTCATTATGGAAGATGTGGAAGCCAGTGCCACTTTTTGGCATATGTGTGACCTTATTTGGCTGTTGTTGTTCCCTGTAATTTATTTAGTGTTTTAAGATGAAACAGAACCCTTTTTTTTATGTTTTGATATTGTTAATTGCATTAACCGTTTTATCGGCTGTTGTTGCAAATTCACATTTGGAAAATGCTGCCACAATCATTATGGTTTTAGCTGCTTTTAAATTTTTGGCAGTTGCTTTTTATTTTATGGAATTACGTCATGCCAATACGTTCTGGAAAGCCTTGTTAATTGCATTCTTAACCATTTTTATTGGTTTGGTTTTAATAATTTAATATGACCGAAAAGACCAAATACAATATTGCCATTATAAGCATCTTGCTCATTCTTTTTGTTGTTTACAATGGATTTGTTTACACCTCTAAAGAAAACGCAAATCCAGTAATATTAACGGAACAAGCACTTCACGGGCAGCGTTTATGGCAGGAAAACAATTGTTGGTCTTGCCATCAAACCTATGGTTTGGGAGGCTATTTGGGTCCAGATTTAACCAATGTGTACAGTGCAAAAAATAAAGGCCCTCAATACATTAAAGCCTTTTTAAACAGTGGTGTAAAAACAATGCCAAAATTCAACTTTTCTGAAAGCGAAAAAGAAGCTTTGGTTAGTTATTTAAAATTTGTGGATAGCACTGGATATTATCCAAACTACCATGCTATATTTAAACCGAGTGGTTGGATTGAATTAGAGTATAAAAATGAAAAATAAAACCAGTACCCTTTTTTTAATTACAGCTCTTTTAGCTTTGTTAATGGGTGTTACTTTTGGGCTTTTGGCTGCCTTACAGTATCTCATTCCTGAGTTCTTAAAGGATCTTTTACCGTTTCATAAAATGAGACCGTTTCATGTAACAACAGTGATTACCTGGATAGTGCTTTGTGCTACTGGAAGTATTTATTTTTACTTGAGCCAAGTTGAAAAGTTCAAGTTATTTTCAGATAAATTAATGAAAACTCATTTCATTGTATTTCTTATTACAGGAATTGGCATCTACCTGTCTTATTTCTTCGGGAAAATGGAAGGCAGGGAATACCTGGCTTTTACCCCAATTTTAACCATTCCCATTTTGTTTGGTTGGCTTCTTTTTGGGATTAACTATTTTAAAACCATGCTGAAACAGGTTAAAAACTGGCCTGTTTATTATTGGATGTGGGGAACTGGAATTGTTTTTATGATGATTCATTTAACCGAAGCTCATTTGTGGTTAATGCCATATTTTAGGGAACATGTTATAAAAGATTTAACGGTTCAGTGGAAATCTTATGGATCTTTTGTTGGCTCTTGGAATATGTTGGTTTATGGAATTTCTATTTACGTGATGGCCAAAATAAAAGGAGACCATGCCATTGGAAGGGGTAAACTGGCTTTCTTCTTCTATTTTCTGGGCTTAACAAATCTCATGTTTGGTTGGGCACATCATACCTATATTGTTCCTACATTACCATGGATTCGTTATGTGGCTTATGGCGTAAGCATGACCGAATGGATTGTTTTGGGATATATGATTTACGAATGGAGACGCAGCCTAACCAAGAAAGAAAAAGACAGTTACCCTTTGGCTTATAGATTTTTAGTGACAACAGACTTCTGGATATTCGTCAATTTAATCATTGCATTGCTTTTCTCCATTCCAGCCATAAATTTCTTTACCCATGGCACACATATTACAGTAGCGCACTCCATGGGAACAACCATTGGTATTAACACAAGCATTTTATTTGCTTCGCTTTTATTTATAGTTTCTAAGATATCTGCTTTTACCAAGAAAGAAGAAACTTCTATAAAAAGAAGTCTTTTGGGATTTAATATCTCACTCTTTTTGTTCTTTATGGCTTTATTGGTAGCTGGTGCCAGAAGAAGTCATTGGATGTACGCAGGAAACGACACCTCTTTTTCAAACATGCAAGAGAGTTTGTTCTGGGTCTATATGGCTTTTTTCGTGTTTGGAATAACACTCACCACAAGTATGGTGTTTATTGGTTTACCTATATTAAGAAAGCTAATCAATGGTCTTAGGCTTTGAATCTGTTTTTAAGACATCAAAAGATTTTAACGAAATATACCTGCCTTTAACCTTTATTTCTTCCACAAACTCTGCAATGCTTTTGTCCTTAAAATCCTTGAACAATTTGTCCTTGAATGCCGAAACCGTAAAATGCACAGGACAGGGATTGCTGTCGCCACATTTAGAAAGTCCCAAAAAGCACTGACTGAACCTTTCATTACCATCAATTACAAGAACAATATCCCAAACGGTTTTGGTTTTGTTTTCTTCGCTTAAATAAAACCCACCATAAGGTCCTTTTGTAGAAGTAACCAACCCATTTTTATTTAATTGTTGCAGTAATTTAGCCAAAAAAGGTTGAGGTGCTTCTAATTCTCCTGAAATAATCTTCACTCCTATTTTATGCTTTTCATCGGAACACATTCCTAAATAAAGAATGGATCTTATAGCATATTGACACGCATTTGATAACACAGTATTTTTTTTCAAAGATATAAAAAAGATGTTTTTATCCTATTTCAATTAACATTATCTTTGTTTATGATTTATATCATAATTTAAAAGGCAGGTTACCAATAAATTTGTGGCTTGTAAAAACCGTAATTATCTAAAAGTTTTGGACTTAAAAAAAGAAATCCTTCGTTTAAAAAAAGAAAAGAACGCCGTTATTTTAGCACATTATTACCAAGTGCCGGAAATACAGGATGTTGCTGATTATGTTGGAGATAGCTTGGGCTTGTCGCAAAAAGCAGCAGAAACAGATGCTGATATCATTGTTTTTGCAGGTGTGCATTTTATGGCTGAAACGGCTAAAATTTTAAACCCTGACAAAACAGTTGTTTTACCCGATTTAAATGCTGGGTGCTCTTTGGCTGACTCCTGTCCTCCAGAAGCTTTTAAAGCTTTTAAGGAACAGCATCCAGACCATTTGGTGATTACTTATATCAATTGTTCGGCAGAAATTAAAGCCATGAGCGATATTGTTTGTACATCATCCAACGCTTTAAAGATTGTGGAATCTGTACCAAAGGAAATCCCCATCATCTTTGCTCCAGATAAAAACTTAGGTCATTATATCAGCAAAGTTTCTGGTCGGGATTTAGTGCTATGGGATGGCTCTTGTATTGTGCATGAAGCGTTTTCAATAGATAAACTTTTAAAATTATACAAAGAACATCCAGGCTCTAAAATTATTGCACATCCGGAATCTGAAGCACATATACTGGATGCAGCAAATTATATTGGTTCTACAGCTGGTATGATAAATTATGTAAAAACACATCCACAGGAAAAATTTATTGTTGCCACAGAAGCTGGCATCTTGCATAAAATGCAACAAGAAGTGCCAAACACCCTTTTAATTCCTGCTCCAGCCGAAGAGGACAACACCTGTGCTTGTAGTGAATGTGCGTTTATGAAGGTAAATACCCTTCAAAAATTATACGATTGTTTATTAAATGAAAGCCCTCAGATAGATGTACCTGAACCTATAAGAAAAAAAGCATTGCTCCCTATTGAACGCATGCTTGAACTTTCTAAATAAACAAATGAAAACCCAATTACTCATTATTGGTTCTGGCGTTGCAGGTTTGACCTTGGCTGTAAAACATGCTGAAGCTTTTCCTGAAAAACAGATTACCATAGTAACCAAAGGTAATGAAGACGAATCCAACACCAAATATGCACAAGGTGGCGTGGCTGTTGTTCTGGATGAAAAAACAGATTCCTTTCAAAAACACATTCAAGACACCTTGATTGCTGGAGATGGTTTATGTGACATAGACGTTGTAAACATGGTTATTACTGAAGGTCCCAAACGGTTAAAGGAACTTATGGCTTGGGGAGCTCAGTTTGATTTGGACCAAACCGGAAATCTCGATTTGGGAAAAGAAGGAGGACATAGCCAATTTCGGGTGGTGCACCATAAAGATATCACTGGTTACGAAATAGAACGCGCGTTATTGGCCAGAGTGCACCAACTTAAAAATATTAGCTTGTTGCCACATCATTTTGCTATTGATTTAATTACAGAACATCAATTAAAACAAGTTTCGGAAAACATTAGTTGTTATGGTGCTTATGTATTAAATCAGAAAACCGGAAAGATCCTTACGTTACAATCAAATTGCACGGTTTTGGCTGCAGGTGGCATTGGCAAGGTATATGGTCACACAACCAATCCAGCCATTGCCACAGGAGATGGTATAGCCATGGCATATAGAGCTAAAGCTAGAATTAAGGATATGGAATTTGTTCAGTTTCATCCCACGGCTTTATACACCAATCAAGAAGGTTCTGCTTTTTTAATTTCGGAAGCAGTGAGAGGTTTTGGCGCTTATTTGCGCACCAAAGATGGCACTAGGTTTATGCCCAATTACGATAAACGTGCTGAATTGGCCTCAAGGGATATTGTCTCGCAAAGTATTGATACCGAACTAAAAAAATCTGGTGACCCTTGTGTGTTTTTAGATTGTACCCACTTGGATTTAAAATCCTTTAGGGACCATTTTCCCAATATTTATAAAACCTGTTTGGAACATCATATAGATATTTCGAAAGATTGGATTCCTGTGGTTCCGGCATCACATTATCTCTGTGGAGGCATTGTGGTTGATTCACACGGGAAAACTTCCATAAATAACCTATTTGCTTGTGGTGAATGTACCAGAACAGGACTTCATGGCGCCAATAGATTGGCTTCCAATTCCCTTTTGGAAGCCTTGGTGTATGCGCATAACATTTACAAATATCTTTGCAAACATGAGGTGTTGGATATACAAAAGTTTCTTCCTGATTGGAACGACGAAGGTACAAGCATGCCCAAAGAACATGTATTGATAAAACACAACTTAAAAGAACTTCAGGCTTTAATGCGTGATTATGTGGGAATTGTTAGAAGCAACGACCGTTTAAACAAAGCCATCACGCACTTGGACATGATATATAACGAAGTGGAAGAGCTTTATAGAACTTCTAAAATAACCACCACACTTTGCGAATTGCGAAACATGGTGAATGTAGCCCATTTAATCATTGGGCAATCTTTAAACAGAAAAGAAAATAAAGGTGGTTATTTTAATGTAGACAATACGTAGTTACTTCCAGGTATGCCCTTTTAGTTCCATAGCCACTTTTAGGATGTCTTTCTGACTAATCTGCCCTATTAATTTCCCGTCTTCAACTATAGGAAAGCGTCTTCTTCTGGATTCCAGAAATTTGTTGGCAGCATCCAATACATTCATATTACCATCAATGGTTTCCACGTCTTTTATCATGCGTTTTTCCACATTGTCATTTTCCATGGGCATGTTGTAATATCTACTTTCGCTTATTTGTTTTAAACAGTCTCCTTCAGAAATAATCCCTACCAATTCATTTTTATCATTTACAACTGGTCCTCCCGAAATTTTATTTCTAATTAGCGTATCTATAACTTCTTCCACAGATTGTTCTGGTTTAAAAGTGATAAGATCTTTGCACATCACATCGCGAACCTTGAAAGGAATCTCTTCTGATGTATTTTGTTGTTGCTTTCTAGCGCCTTGAAAACTCTTGATTGCCATGATTGTTGTTTTTAATTGAAACTTAAATATACTCAATAATAACGAGTTATCCTAACCAAGCTTTTGTGGGATAATTTTTCTATTTTTATAAAACAAACCAATCCCATAAAGTCATGTTTAAAAAAGGTGTTTCCATTATCTTAATTATAGTTGCTGTTTATTGGAGTTTTTTTGCTTTGTTGCCAAGTAACATATCCACTATCGATGCACCAGACAATGCATTTTCTACACAGCGAGCCTTACTTCACCTAAAAGAAATTTCCAAAAACCCACATTATGTTGGAAGTCCAGACCATGAAAGGGTGAAAGATTATCTTGTAAACGCTTTAGGGAATTTAGGTTTGGAAACCCAAATTCAAGAAGGCTATGTTTTAACAGATTGGGGAACGATTACCAAACCAAAAAACATACTTGCCAGAATAAAAGGCACTGATAATTCCAAAGCCCTTTTACTACTTTCGCATTACGACAGCAAGTCTCATGCCTCATTGGGAGCCAGTGATGCTGGCTCTGGAGTGGTGACTATTTTGGAAGGTTTAAGAGCTTTTTTAAGTGAGGGTAAAAGTCATAAAAACGATATCATTGTCATGTTTTCCGATGCTGAAGAGTTGGGTTTAAATGGCGCATCGCTGTTTGTAAAAAACCATCCTTGGGCAAAGGATGTTGGTTTAGTGTTAAATTTTGAGGCTCGAGGAAGTGGTGGCCCTAGCTACATGCTTATGGAAACCAATGGAGGCAACAAAAATTTAATTTCCAGTTTTAAAGAAGCACATCCTGAATATCCTGTTGCAAACTCCCTGGCCTATAGCGTATATAAAAAACTGCCCAACGATACCGATTTAACCAGATTTAGGGAAGAAGGAAATATTGATGGTTTTAATTTTGCTTTTATTGACGACCATTTCGATTACCACACAGCGTTGGATACTTACGAAAGGTTGGACAGAAACACCTTGGAACACCAAGGCAGTTATTTGATGCCTTTATTACATTATTTTGCTGATGCCAATTTAAATAATTTAAAAAGCGAAACCGATGATGTTTATTTTAACGTACCTCTTTTTAAGACAGTTAGTTATCCTTTTACATGGATTGTGCCCTTGTTAATTCTAGCCTTATTAATTTTTATAATGCTTGTTTTTTATGGCATAAGCAAAAGAACCCTTAATGCCAAACAAATAGGCAAAGGGACTCTTATGTTTCTTGCTGTTTTGATAATCAATGGTCTTCTTGGTTTTTTTGGATGGAAATTTTTAGTGTCTGTATATCCACAATACACCGAAATGCTTCACGGATTTACTTACAATGGACATACCTATATTTGGGCATTTTCCTTGTTGGCAATCGCTATTTGTTTTTGGGGATACCATAAAGTTTACAACCCTGAAAATACAGCCAGTTTACTGATTGGCCCCATATTTTTATGGCTCATTATTTGCGCTTTTGTTGCTTGGCAACTTCAAGGTGCCAGTTTTTTTATCATTCCTGTATTTTTTGCTTTAGTTAGTCTTTTTGTATTGGTTAGGCAAAAACAACCAAACCTGATATTAATGACATTCTTGACGTTTCCGGTATTAACCATCATGTCGCCTTTTGTACAAATGTTTCCAGTAGGTTTGGGCTTAAAGCTTTTAATGGCTTCTACGGTTTTGGTGACCTTGATTTTTGGTTTGCTTATACCTGTTTTTGGTTTCTTTAGACATAAAAACAGATGGTCTTATGCCCTGTTTTTAATAACCATCTGCGTGTTTATTTCAGCACATTTAAATTCCAATTTTAACAATGAACATCCCAAACCCAACAGCCTTGTATATTATTTTGACACAGACATAAATGAAGCTGTTTGGGCAACCTATGACAACATATTGGATCCCTGGACCGAAACCTACCTAACCAATACTCCAGACAGCAAACATGCCATAACAAAAACAACTTTTGGCAGTAAATACAACACGCCATTTAGCTATAGTAAAAAGGCCAATATAAAACCCATAAAACAACCGTATGTTGATGTAAAAAAAGATACCATAATTGGTGAATACAGACATCTCAAATTGTTTATTTCACCTCAACGACTGGTTAACAGAATGGACATCTATGCCGATTCCACAAATGTGTTTGGGTCTTTTAACATCAATGGTCTTGAAATTGAAAAAGACAAAAATGGTTTAGTGTTTGCAAATAGGGATTTTAATAGGCTTTTTGAATATTATGTGGTGGACGACACCTTTTTGGAATTGGAGTTTTCAGTGCCCAAAAACCAACAAACCACCCTTAGGTATTACGAATCTTCGTTTAACATGCTTCACAACCCATTGTTTGATGTTCCTGAACGCCCAAAAGACTTGACCCCTAAACCTTTTATCTTAAACGATGCTGTGATGCTAAAAAAAACCATACGTTTTGATTAAGTCCGTTGGAAATAATTAGCATGTTTTTAAGACATTACCTCATAAATTTTTATAGTTTTGGCACATTAAATTATTACATGTTATGAAAAATCTTATTCTATTGGTTGGTATTGCTTTTAGTTTCCATGTGCAAGCCCAAAACAATCAGGAATTGTTAAAGCATTATGAAGCTTACTACAAACAAATGAAAGCTCAAGGAGACATGCAAGGGATTATTAATGGCTTGACACATTTAAACATTCTTTCACCTTCAGCTGCCAGACAAGATACTTTGGCTTATTTATATATGAATGAAGGTAAATTTGTTCAAGCGTTGAATACCATAGGAGTTGATTTAATGGCTGACGATTCGGACATGGCTGTTGAAATAAAAGCCGTTTCATTAAAATCCTTAAATCAACCAAAATTAGCAGTTAAGCAATTTGAAGAGCTGTTTAGAAGAACACAGAATGTCACTTTAGCCTACGAATTGGCAGAATTATACCTGCAAAACCAAAATTTAGAAGAGGCTTCCAAACAAGTGGAATATGGGTTGTTGCATGTACAGGATAACATGAAAAAAACCTACTACGAGTCTCAGCAACCATATCAAGTACCATTAAAAGCTGGGTTTTTGTATTTAAAAGGGCTCATTGTTTTCAATCAGGACAAAGAAACCAATATAGATACAGCTGTTACCTATTTAGAACAGGCGCTCACCATGGCTCCTAATTTTAATTTGGCCTATGTAAGTAGAAATGCGTTGTTGGGGCAAAAACCTCAGCCTTCAAAAAAAGATTGACATTTACTATACTAAATAAAAAAGCCAGCTTAATTGCTGGCTTTTTTTAATCAACACTTTTAAATTACCATATTTTAACTCGCTTTTCTGGAGCTAAATACATGTTATCTGTCTCTTGAATATTGAATGCTTCATAAAAAGCATCAATGTTTTGTAGAGGCATTACTGCACGATACATTCCTGGAGAATGTGTATCTGTTTTTATTTGATTTCTTAAGGCATCCTCAGTGTATTTGGTTCTCCAAACCGTAGCCCAGCTCATAAAGAAACGCTGTTCTGGAGTAAAACCATCAATATTTTCCGGCCTGCCGTTTTCAGCTAAATACAACTGCAAGCCATCATAAGCTGCATTAACCCCTCCTAAATCACCAATGTTTTCACCTAAGGTAAAATCGCCATTTAATTTTACATCTGGAAGCGCGTTTACATTGCTATATTGTGCAGAAAGTTCTTTTCCAAGAGCTGTAAACTGCTCTAAATCCTCTTCTGTCCACCAGTTGTTTAAATTTCCATCAGCATCATATCGAGAACCGGAATCATCGAAACAATGAGATATTTCATGACCAATGACAGCTCCAATACCACCATAGTTTACAGCTTCATCTGCATGATAGTTATAGAATGGAGGTTGTAAAATAGCAGCTGGAAACACAATTTCGTTATAAGGAGGCATAAAGTAAGCATTCACAATTTGTGGTGCCATTAACCATTCGCTTTTATCTACTGGTTTCCCTAATTTATTTAAATCCTCTTTAAAGTTCCATTCAGAAACATGATTTAAATTTTCAAAATATGAACCACCTTCTTCAACACTTTTAACTTCCAGTTCAGAATAATCTTTCCATTTGTCTGGGTAAGCTATTTTAACAGTCATTTTGTTAAGTTTCTCTATAGCTTTTTCTTTGGTTTCTGGGGTCATCCAGTCCAAGTTCTGGATTCTGTTTTCAAAAGCCACCATGATATTTTGTATCATTTTTTCTGCTTTCTCCTTGGCTTCTGGAGGGAACATTTTATCCACATACAGTTTACCCAAGGCTTCACCAATGGTAGCGTTTAAAGTGCCTAAAGCTCGTTCTTCTCTGGGTCTTTGTTCTTTGGAACCTCTTAAATCCCTACTGTAAAATTCCCAATTTGCAGTTTCCATATCTGTTGTAAGCTGGTTGGCTGCACTTCTAACAAGCGTCCAGTTTAAATAATCTTTCCAAACCTGAACATTGTTTTCTTTAAAAATAGCATCCAACGCTTTAAAATACCCTGGATCTGTTACAATTACAGTGTCTATGGTTGTGGCTCCTATGCCATTAAAATAAGCTTTCCAATCGATAGAAGAAGTCATGTTATTCAGCTCTTCAATGGATTTTGGGTTAAAACGTTTTCTTGGGTCTCTACGTTCTTCTTTTGTCATTCTAGGTTCTGCCATTTTGGTTTCAAAATCCAAAATTTCATCAGCTTTTGTTTTGGCAGTGGCTTCATCTTCCCCAATGTATTGTAACATTCTTGCTATATGAGCTCGGTACAATTCCCTTTTCTCTTTGGTGTCTTCGTCTTGGTCCACATAATAATCCCTACTTAAACCTAAGGAACCTCCTCCTAGGTATGCTGTGTTTAAATTACTGTTTTTTGGGTGGGAGCCAACACCAAACCCAAAAAATCCGGCACCTCCTTGAGGTTCCATTTCTATTAAATAGGCTTGAAGGTCTTCTATGTTTTTTATGTTTTCAATCTTGGCCAGATATGGCTTTAAAGGGTCTATACCTTGATTATCTCTGGAAACCGTATCCATAATGGTTTGAAAAAACTCTACTGCTTTTTCTTGGTCAGATCCAGGCAATACGGTTATTTTTTCCATGTCTTTGTTTTCAGACATGGCAGATTTTAAAATGTTCAAGGCATCTGCATCTGTTTTTTTGCGAAGTTCGTCAAAGCTTCCCCATCTGGTTCTATCGGCTGGAATTTCATTGGTTTTTAACCAAGTTCCATTTACATAATTGAAGAAATCCTGATTTGGTGCTACTGAGGTATCCATGTAATCTAAATTAATTCCAGGAACCTGTTCTGTTTCTACTTGTGCCACATCCTTATTTGCATCGTTTTTACAAGCTACAAAGCCTGTAAAAGCTACTGCACTGTATAGGGATAGCTTTAAAAATTTTCTATTCATAGGGTTAAGGTTGAATTTTAAGGGTGAAATTTAACAATAAATAACAGTAATATAAATACGCGAAATAAACATTAACATAACCTTAAGAATTAAGGATATACAAGCATTTTTAAGGTTTTATGATTTTTTGGGAGTCTCTTTCAATCTTTTTGTTCATTTGCAGGTTTAAATTTGAAAAAGAAACCAATACTTCCTGAATGCCCGGCATGATGCTCTCTGGTGTGGCATTAGATAGATTTACAAGACTCTCCAGTTTATATAATTTGGTTTCCAAAGCAATCAATCTGGACATAATAGCTGGAGAGTTCAAGGTTTCTGGAAGACTTTGCTTTAAATCGGTAATCAAGGCTTCCAAAATTTCATGATTTTCTTTGAAATAAGTTAAATCAGCTTGTTTTAAATTCATTACAACACCTTCCAATTCATTATATTTAACCCAATTGTTTGTAATTTTCTTAACCTTGGGGTCCAATAAATATTCCGTGTAATTAAATTTCTGGATGGTCTGTTTGGAAAGGGATGGCAAGGTGTTTTCCTGTTCAACTTTAGGAGTCTCATCAACACTTTTGCCACAAGAGACCAAGCAGATCAACAAACAAAAACTTATAATAAATTTCATACTAAACATTTATAGAATAGCAAATATATAGATTTCGGTTTTTTATATGCTATGGTTTAGCACATGTTTAATAATTATGATGGTTTTTTAAGTTAATTTTATAATAGTACATTAAAAATCTTGTTATTTTTGAAGACCTTAAAAACTTACAAGAAATGACTCCTAAAATATTAATTATTGGTGCATGTGGACAAATAGGATCAGAACTAACGCATACCTTAAGAAGCATTCATGGAAAAGATAATGTTATTGCCAGCGACATAAGCTACAATAATTTAGATATAGTGAACTCTGGAATTTTTGAGATTTTAGATGCTCAAGATTATACCTCTGTAAAGGTTTGTATAGACAAACACAAAATCAACACGGTGTATTTAATGGCTGCCATGTTAAGTGCCACTGGCGAAAAATACCCAATGAAAGCATGGGATTTAAACATGGATTCCCTATTTCATGTTTTAAATTTAGCAAAAGAAGGCTTTATTAAAAAATTGTTTTGGCCTTCCAGTATTGCAGTGTTTGGTCCCACAACCCCTAAAGAAAACACTCCACAATATACCATTATGGAGCCATCTACGGTTTATGGCATAACCAAGCAAGTTGGCGAACGTTGGTGCGAGTATTACCACAACCAATATGGGGTAGATGTAAGAAGCATTCGTTATCCAGGCATTATAAGCTGGAAAACCTTACCTGGTGGAGGCACTACAGATTATGCTGTTGAAATCTACCATAAAGCGATAGCCGATAACACTTACGAATGTTTTTTATCTGAAAACACCCAACTGCCAATGATGTTTATGGACGACGCCATTAAAGCCACCATTGATATTATGGACGCCAAACCGGAAGACATTAAAATAAGATCATCCTATAACCTATCTGCCGTAAGTTTTACACCAAAAGAAATTACAGAGTCCATACAAAAACACCTGCCAGAATTTACTGTAACTTACAAACCAGACTTCAGACAAAAAATAGCAGACTCATGGCCAAAAAGTATAGACGACTCTCGTGCCAGGGAAGACTGGAGCTGGAAACATCGTTTTTCATTGAACGATATAACCTCAGAAATGCTCACCAATTTAAAGAAAAAGGAAAAACAATCGGTTTAGGACAATTTTTTACTGAAAATACGTAACTCTTCGTATGTAATTTTATATGAAGTTACTTTATATTAGCCCAGTAAATCATTTAAAAACCAACTTATCATGAAAAAGTTATTATTTTTAGCATTATTGTTTTCCACCTCACTATTGTTTTCGCAAAAGTCTAAAGTTCAAGAAGGGGATTGGAAAAATTTAAAGGGTATCACTGAATACAACCTAGTATTTGATTACGCCAACCTGGAAATTCCAAAATACGATTCTGAAGAAGATTTCTTAAAAGACAAAATGGCCAAACGTGACGAAAAAGAGCCAGGAACCGGTGAGAAATTTAAAGAATCTTGGTTTGCAGATAGGGAAAACCGTTATGAACCTAAATTCATTGAGTCTTTTAACAAGCGTTTTGATGATGGTGAAATAAAAGTGGATAAAGATTTAGGTGACGCAGAATACACCATGAAAGTACATACCACATTAATCTTTGCAGGATACAATGTAGGTGTAAGTAGAAGACCTTCAAAAATTGATGCCGTAATCTCTGTTTACAAAAACGACAATCCAGATACTGTTATCTTTTCGGTAAAATATGCTAATGCCGAAGGTAGTGGAGCTATGGGTTATGATTTCGATTCTGGCTACAGAATATCGGAATCCTATGCCAAATTAGCTAAAACCTTTGCGAAGGACCTAAGCAAAAAAACAAAGTAAACAAACGTTTTTATAGTTTTTAAAAAAGCGAGGTTAATTAGCCTCGCTTTGTTCTTTTTCCATATCTATTAAATGTGCCAATGTTTTAACAATTCGATCGTGTTTGGTTACAAATGGATTGGTTTTATCCCAAACATAACCAGCTAAAACAGCACAAATCTGTCTTTTTACATCTGGATTTTCCGGTCTGTGGAAAAATAGAGTCTGTAAGTTACCTGTGTACCATTCTTTAACATAGGTTGAGAAAACGGCCACACCATATTTAATGTAATTGGAGTACTCTTCTTCCCAGTCCACCAATTCCCCTCTTAATTCTTTTGAGATTAGTTTTGCAGACATCAAAGCAGATTCGGTAGCAAAGGTCACACCAGAGGAAAATACTGGATCCAAAAATTCAGAGCTATTTCCTGTGAGCGCATAGCCTTTACCATATAGTTGCTTTACGGATTTTGAGTAATTTTTAATGTTTATGGGTTCAAAAAGGAAATCCACATCCTTAAACCTGTCATAATAATAATCAGAGAGTTTTAGCATCTCTTTCATTCGTTCGGTATTACTACCCTTAAAGGAATCTATATATTCGGTTTTGCTAACAAAGCCCAAACTGGTATTCCCATTGGAAAAAGGAATGACCCAAAACCAGGTATCTTTATCCAAAACATCGAAAGTAATAAGGGTTCCTTCGGTTCCCTCCTCTCTGTTTACATCCTTTACATGCGTAAAAATAGACGAATGGTCTGGCAAAGCCGAAGGTTTGTCCAAATCCAATAATCTTGGCAGTACACGACCATATCCACTGGAATCTATAATAAATTTTGCGTGTATGGTATAAGTGTCCCCTTCTTTGGTTTTTATGGTGGTTTTAGACGAACCATCATCTGCAATTTCCACAGCTGTTACTTCGTGTTCAAAAGACACATCCACTCCTTTTTTAATGATTTCCTTTACCAATATATGGTCAAAATCTGCTCTGGGCACCTGCCATGTCCAATCCCAACCTTCCGAGTGTTTATCGCTAAAATCAAAATTACAAACCACGTCTCCTCTTAAAAACCTTGCTCCAGGTTTCAACTCAAAATTAGCTGCTTTTAAACAGTCCAATAAGCCTACCTCCTCAAAATGATCCATACATCTAGGCAACAAACTTTCACCTATAACAAACCTAGGGAAAACACTCTTTTCAACTACCTTAATATCATACCCTTGGTTATTTAAGTAAGCTGCTGCAACACAACCAGATGGTCCTGCTCCTATAATTAAAACATCAACATGTATATCGTTCATGGTCTTTGTAGTATTAATTCATTAATTATTATAAATTTGCAATCCAAAATAACTACTTTAGTTTAAGTTATTAAAATTTTATTATAAAAATACAGAATAAATTAATAGATGCTAACATTTAACGGGACATTAGAATTAAAAGATTTTTACAAAGTTATTTTTGAAAATAGCAAAATACATATAGATGAAAAGGTTTACACAACCGTTGATGATAGCTTCAATTTCTTAAAAAAATTCTCAGAAGACAAGGTTATATATGGCGTTAACACGGGTTTTGGACCTATGGCACAATATAAGATTAAAGATTCTGAACGCATTCAACTGCAATATAATTTAATTAGAAGTCATGCCTCTGGAACAGGGCAGCCTATTGCTCCAATGTATGTAAAAGCTGCTATGTTGGCTAGGTTAAATACTTTGTCCCTAGGGAATTCTGGTGTCCATAAGTCTGTTATTGAATTAATGACAGAACTTATCAATCAAGACATCACTCCTTTAATATACGAACATGGAGGTGTTGGCGCCAGTGGCGATTTGGTACAGTTGGCGCATTTAGCATTGGTTTTAATAGGTGAAGGCGAAGTGTTTTATAAAGGCGAAAGAAAAGCCACAGAAGACGTGTTCAAGACCTTAGGTTTAAAGCCTATTTCGGTAGAATTGCGCGAAGGTCTGGCTTTAATGAATGGCACGTCTGTCATGACAGGAATTGGTATTGTAAATGCCATTTACACCAAACGCTTGTTGAACTGGATGACCTCCTGTTCTGCTGCCATAAATGAAATTGTTAAGGCTTACGATGACCATTTGTCTTTCGAGTTAAACCAATCCAAAAGACATGTTGGGCAACGAAAAATTGCCGAAGCCATGCGTGAGCATTTAAAAGATAGTCAATTAACCAGAAAAAGAGAACATCACTTGTATTCAAAAAACGACGATGTTTCCGTTTTTGAAGACAAAGTTCAAGAATATTATTCCCTAAGGTGTGTCCCTCAAATTTTAGGACCAGTACTGGACACCTTAAACAATGTGGAAAAGATTTTGATTGAAGAGGTTAATTCTGCCAACGACAACCCTATTGTGAACGTAGAAAAGAAACACGTATATCATGGCGGTAATTTTCATGGAGATTATGTGTCTTTAGAAATGGATAAGTTAAAAACCGTTGTCACCAAATTAAGCATGCTCTCTGAAAGACAATTAAACTACTTACTGAATGCCAGGTTAAACAACATGCTTCCTCCATTTGTGAACCTTGGCAAACTAGGATTGAATTTTGGAATGCAAGGGGTCCAATTTACGGCAACATCTACCACTGCCGAAAACCAAATGCTTTCCAACCCAATGTATGTACACAGTATTCCAAACAATAATGACAATCAGGATATTGTTAGTATGGGAACCAATGCAGCTCTAACCACCAAGAAAGTCATAGAAAACGCCTTTGAAGTTTTGGCCATCGAGCTTATTACCATAGTTCAAGCCATTGAATATCTTCAAGTTCAGGATAAAATCTCTTCAAAAACCAAAAAGATGTACGATGAAATTAGAAATTTAGTTCCTATCTTTACAAAAGACGTTATTATGTATCCTTATGTTAACCTTGTTAAAGATTTTATCATTAACAATAAAACATAACAAATCAAATTATTTATTATGAAAACTAAAGTGCTATTAATCGTAATGCTTTTTGTAAGCATGCATTTTCATGCCCAAGAGTTAGCTTTGGCTAACCAAAATGGTAAATATGGATATATTACCAAAACTGGAGATTGGCAAATTGAACCCAATTTTAAAGTGGCTAAAAATTTCTCAGAAGATTTAGCTGAAGCATCCAATGATGGTAAAACTTGGGGATTTATTAACCGTAAAGGCGAATGGGTTATTGAACCTGTCTTTGATAAAACAAAGGAATTTAATTCTGGTATTGCTGTGGTGTTAAAAGACAAAGAGTGGATGTACATCAACACCAAAGGAGAACCTATATTAACCAATGTTTCAACAGACAAAATTTACGACTTTAAAGAAGGTTATGCCATTATTAGAAATGGAGACTCCGTAGGATTTATTAATACCAAAGGTGAAACCGTTGTTCCAGTAAAATTTACCAAGGCTTTCGATTTTGAAAATGGCTATGCCAAAGTTCTAGAAAACGGAAAATGGGGTTTAATTGATCCTTCTGGAAACTATTTTGTTAAAACCGAATATGATGGAGTTAGCAATTACTACGATGGAAACGTGGTAGCCAATCTTGGTGACACCCATGGCCTTATCATCAATAACGAATTTAAAGTTGTTGAAGGTGCAGAAAAAATCTGGGATTTCTCTAACAACTCCAATATTACCTATGCTAAAAAAGGAGATAAAATTGGTTTTATCAACAATAAAGGGGAATGGATTATAGAACCTGCTTACGATAAAGCTCGCGCCTTTGTTAAGGGTTTGGCCCCTGTAATGAAAGACAAGGAATGGGGTTACATAAATACCAAAGGAGACGTTGTGATCCCCTTTCAATATAAAGATGCCGAAATTTTTAGTGAAGATGGTTTAGCACCTGTTAAATCCTCAAAACTTTGGGGATTCATCAACACTGAAGGAAAATTGGTAATTGAAGAAAAATATGATATTACAGCTGGAGGATTTTCCATTTTCCAAAAAAACAACCTAAAAGGCTTTAAGGATGGTGTTGCAAGAGTTAAGGAAAAAAAATCTTGGTCTTACATAAATACCAATGGTGAAGTTATCAAAGGTTTACAATTTGATAATTTGGAACTTTTCAATTAGCAGCTGCTCAAATCCTAAATACTTACAAAAAAAATAATACAAATACATGAAATGTGCCCTAATTACTGGTGGATCTAGAGGGATTGGAAAAGCCATTTGCAAACAATTAGCAATTGATACAGACTACCACATACTAATAAATTACAACAACAACAAAGAAGCTGCCTTAGACACTTTAAAAGAAGTTGAAGCTGAAGGCAACACAGGAGACATCATTCAATTTAACGTAACAGATGCCGAACAGGTGAAAACAGCACTAGATACTTGGCAAGAAAACAACAAAGAAGCTACCATTGAGGTGATAGTGAACAATGCTGGAATTACAAAAGATGGACTCTTTATGTGGATGCCACAAACCGATTGGCAAGATGTGATTAACACCTCTTTAAACGGGTTTTTTAACGTGACCAACCATCTTATCCAAAAAATGTTACGTAACAGATATGGTCGCATAATAAATATAGCTTCCGTTTCTGGTGTTAAAGGAACTGCAGGACAGACCAATTATTCGGCTGCAAAAGGTGCCTTGGTTGCAGCAACCAAAGCTTTGGCACAAGAAGTGGCCAAACGTAAAATAACCGTTAACGCTGTGGCTCCCGGTTTTATTAAATCGGATATGACTTCCGAATTGAATGAAGCCGAATTAAAAAATTTAATTCCAATAAACAGGTTTGGGGAACCAGAAGAGGTCGCTCATGCTGTATCGTTTTTAGCTTCAAAAAAAGCTTCGTATATTACTGGTGAAGTTATAAATATAAATGGAGGTATTTACTCGTAAATTAAATTAAGGAATGAGGAGAGTTGTGATATCAGGAATGGGAATATATTCTTGTATAGGAGAAAATTTAGAAGAAGTAAAAGAATCTTTATATAAAGGAACGTCTGGAATTGTCATAGATAACGAACGTATTGAATTTGGATACCGTTCACCTTTAACAGGTATGGTTAAAGCGCCTAACCTCAAAAACCTATTGTCCCGAAGACAGCGTATCAGTTTAGGGGAAGAAGGTGAATATGCTTATGTAGCCACCTTGGAAGCCCTAAAAAACGCTCAAATATCCGAGGAATTTTTAGACACTCATGAAATTGGTATTCTGTACGGAAATGACAGCACTGCAAAATCCATAATAGAATCCAACGATACCATAAGGGAGAAAAAAGATACAACCCTTGTAGGTTCTGGGGCCATTTTTAGAGGAATGAATTCTTCGGTCACCATGAACCTGTCTACCATCTTTAAATTAAAAGGGGTCAATTTTACCATTAGTGCTGCATGTGCCAGTGGTTCTCACTCCATTGGTATGGCATATCAATTAATAAAAAGTGGTTTGCAAGATTATATTATTTGTGGTGGTGCCCAAGAAATAAACAAACTTGCTATGGGAAGTTTTGATGGCTTAGGTGTGTTTTCAAAAAATATAGACCAACCTGAAAAGGCCTGTAGACCTTTCGATTTAAATAGGGACGGTTTGGTACCTAGTGGAGGTGCAGCAACCCTTATTTTGGAAACCTATGAGTCTGCCGTAAAAAGAGGCGCTCCTATATATGGAGAAATTATAGGCTATGGTTTTTCTTCAAATGGAGACCACATATCAACACCAAATGTGGATGGTCCTGCCAGAGCCATGAAAATGGCTATAGACCAAGCCCAAATAGACCCAAAAGACATTCAATATGTTAATGCACACGCCACTTCAACTCCAGTTGGGGATGCTAATGAAGCCAAAGCCATTTTTGAAGTTTTTGGCGACAAAGGACCTTATGTTAGTTCAACAAAATCCATGACAGGACACGAATGTTGGATGGCAGGAGCCAGCGAAGTATTGTATTCGGTTCTTATGATGCAAAACAATTTTATTGCTCCAAACATTAATTTGGAACAACCAGATGAAGCAGCATCCAAATTAAATCTTGTTAACAAAACGTTAGATAAAAAATTTGATGTATTTTTGTCCAATTCGTTTGGATTTGGGGGAACAAATTCAGCATTAATAATTAAAAAATAATTGTGTGGCAATGACTAAAGAGGTTATTATTGAAAAGATAAACGACTTTCTTATTGACGAATTTGAAGTTGAAAGTGAAGATATTTCACCAGATGCCAATTTAAAAGAAACGCTCGAGCTGGACAGTTTGGATTTTGTTGACCTTGTGGTTGCCGTAGAATCTAATTTTGGCGTAAAATTGGTTGGTGAAGATTTTATTAACGTAAAGTCGCTTAGCGATTTCTATGCGCTTATTGAACGTAAATTAAGCTAAACAATTCTACTTATAACATAATATGGCTGCTGAATGGCAAGGTAAATCCAGAGGAACTGTTCTAGGATACAAAATCTTCGTGTTTTTCATGAAGAAAGTTGGAATAGGTGCAGCTTACTTTATTCTGTATTTTGTGGCAGCATATTTTTGCTTCTTTTCCAAAGACAGTACCAAATCCATTTATTATTATTTAAGGCATCGTTTAAAATATTCAAAACTTAAAAGTGTTTTTGGCATTTTTAAAAGTTACTATGTTTTTGGACAAACCATTTTGGATAAAATAGCCATATCCTCAGGTTTGAGTGATAGATTTACTTACGAATCTGATGGAGTTCATTTTATAAACGAAACCTTAAAAGCAAAAAAAGGTGGCGTCTTAATTAGTGCTCATGTTGGAAATTTTGAAATTTCCGAACACTTTTTTGGTATCTTGGAAGAAAATGCCTCTATAAGTTTACTAACCACAGATGTGGAACACACGGCCATAAAAGAATATTTGGACAGTGTTAGGAAAAAATCGAACATTAAATTAATTTTAATAAAAGAGGACCTTTCCCATATTTTTGAAGTGAATGCAGCCTTAGCAAGAAATGAAATTGTCTGCATTACAGGAGATCGCTATGTTAAAGGTTCTAAATTTTTAACAGAAGAACTTTTGGGCAAAGAAGCAAAGTTCCCTGCTGGCCCATTTATGTTGGCCTCCAGGCTTAACGTACCAGTATTGTTTGTGTATGTCATGAAGGAAACCAACAAGCATTACCATTTGTACGCCAGAAAATCTCAGGCAAAACACAGGGATGCTCAAGCTTTACTAAAAGAATATACCCAAAGTGTAACATGGATGCTTAAAAAACATCCTTTGCAATGGTTTAACTATTTCGATTTTTGGAATGCCCTAAAATAATTATCAGATACAAATGAAAGAAGTTTTAGTTATACATTATTCGCAGTCTGGACAGTTAACAGAAATTGTAAATAATATTGTTTCAGATTTAAAAACCCCTGAAACAAACCTAACATTTCTTAACATTGAAATGGAAAAAACGTTTCCGTTTCCATGGAACAATAAAGAGTTTTACGGTGTGTTTCCCGAAACTTTTTTACAAATACCCGAAAAAACCAAACCGGTTCCAGAATCCATCCTTAACAAAACATACGATTTAATTGTTCTTGGATATTCCATTTGGTACCTAACACCTTCGCTACCAACCACATCTTTCTTAAACACTCCAGATGCCAAAAAGTTGTTTGCCAACACACCTGTAATAACTGTTATTGGCTGTAGGAACATGTGGATTATGGCTCAGGAAAAAATGAAGAAAAAACTTTTGGAACTTCAAGCCCAACTAGTAGGCAATATTGTTTTGGCAGACAGGCACATAAACCATATAAGTGTCATTACCATTGCACAATGGATGTTTTCTGGAAAAAAAGAACGTTTCTTGGGTATTTTTCCTAAACCAGGTGTTTCCCAAAAAGACATCGATCATTCCGTGAAATTCAGTCCCATCATTAAAAATCATCTCATCGACAACAATTACGCAACCTTACAAGACAAATTATTGGAAAAGGAAGCCGTAAACATCAAACCTTTTTTAATAACTGTTGATAAACGAGCCAACGTAATTTTCTCAAAATGGGCAAGTTTCATTATTTCCAAAGGCAAAAAAAATGACATAAAACGGCAATTATATGTAAAAATGTTTAATTATTATCTTTTATTTGCCATTTGGGTTATTGCACCTATAGTATTTATCTTATTTTTGTTGACTTATTTACCTTTATATGGTAAATTAAAAAAGGAAAAAGAATATTACTCATCTGTTGCATTAAAATAGAAGGTTTTAAAAATGAAGGAAGTATATATTACTAAAATATCAAAGTTTTTACCTAATCGTCCTATTGGTAACGACGAAATGGAAGATAAATTAGGAATCATTGATGGAAAGTCCTCTAAAGGAAGACGTATAGTTTTAAGAAACAATCAAATAAAAACAAGATACTATGCCATAGATGATGAAGGGAACATTACACATAACAATGCACAATTAACCAAAGAAGCTATAGAAAAGCTTTACGATGATGGCTTAAAACCCAACGACATAGAACTGTTATCCTGTGGCACCTCTAGTCCAGACCAAATCTTGCCTTCACATGCTGCCATGGTTCATGGTTTCCTTAAAAATGGAAATACCGAAATAAATTCGCCTTCTGGAGCTTGTTGCTCTGGTATGAATGCTTTAAAATATGGTTTTTTGGCTGTAAAATCAGGTCAAACCAAAAATGCTGTGTGTACAGGTTCCGAACGCACATCCTCTTGGATGATGTCAGACACTTTTGAAGAAGAACTAAAACACCTAAACACTCTGGAAGAGAATCCCATCTTAGCCTTTAACAAAGATTTTTTACGCTGGATGCTTTCAGATGGTGCAGGCGCTTTCTTGTTGGAAAACGAACCAAATGGAGATCTTCCACTTAAAATAGAGTGGATGGAAGGCTACTCTTATGCACACGAACTAGATGCCTGTATGTATGCAGGAGCAGATAAACTGGAAACAGGGTTTTTAAAACCTTGGAGCGAATATCCTTCAGATCAATGGAGTAAAAAATCACTTTTTGCCATGAAACAGGACGTCAAGCTTTTGGGCGAAAACATACTTGTAAAAGGTGTGGACAGCTTAAAAATGGCAATGGAAAAACATGGTGTAAAACCAGAAGACATAGACTATTACTTACCACATATCTCTTCTTACTACTTTAAAGAGAAATTATACGAAGAAATGGTAAAACAAGGTGTGGAAATCCCTTGGGAAAACTGGTTTATGAATTTAAGTAAAGTTGGGAATGTAGGTGCAGCTTCCATATACATTATGTTGGAAGAACTTACCTCATCAGGAAAACTGAAAAAAGGAGACAACATATTACTTTCTGTTCCAGAAAGTGCGCGTTTTGCTTATGCTTATGCGCTTTTAACTGTGTGTTAAAATGATACAGCAGCAACTACCAATAACAAATATTTCGCATTTAATCCCTCAAAAAACACCATTTGTTATGGTGGATACCTTATTGGATTTTTCCCCATCCCATGTCGTATCTACTTTCAAGATACTGAAAACCAATCTGTTTTTAAAAAACAACACCTTATTGGAGTCTGGACTTATTGAAAATATGGCGCAAACAGTAGCCTTACATACTGGTTACGATTTTTTTCTAAAAGATGAAGTTGCACCTACTGGATATATTGGCTCCATTAAAAAAGTGGATATTTTAAAACTACCAGCCTTAAACGATATCATTACAACCAAAGTAGATATTTTACACGAATTTAATGGCGTGACCATGGTTGCCGTAAAAGTATATAATGCCAATGAGGAAGAAATTGCCTCTGGAGAAATGAAAACCGTTATTGCAAACCAATGAATTTTCACTTTTTAGACATAAAGAAATTTTTACCTCATCGAGAGCCTTTTCTTATGGTAGATCAAGTATTAACCATTGACGATGAGCATGTTTCAACCTGTTTCCACATAAAACCTGAATGTATATTTAATGAAGAAGGGGTTTTTAACGAGGCTGGCATGATAGAAAACGCAGCACAAACCTGTTCCTCCATAGTTGGAAAAAGTTATTTTGACGAAGACGACCTGGAAGGGTGTTCAGCCAAACTTATAGGTTTTATTAGTGCCATAAAAAAAATTAACATCAAAGCTTGTGCAAAAGTAGGCGCAACCATAACTACCAAAGCCTATATAAAATCCCGATTGAACACAGACCAATTTACCATGTGTTCCATTGATTGCTTTATAACAGAAAACGGTAAAGAATTGTTATCTTGTGAAATAAATTTAGTGATCCAAGAACTGAAAGAACACTCAAAATAATGAAAAAAGATGAAGTGCCACAAGATAAAAGCAATTTAGAATCGGCCAACTTTAAGGAGCTATGTTATGCTGTTGACGAAAATGGGGAATACACAACCGTTAACAGTTCTGGTTGGGATCCAAAAACCATTGCGTTAAACAAAGCCATTGAAGAAATTAAACTTCGTGTTGAAGATGCCAAACAACGTGTTTTAAACCATCAAACAAGTCCTATTGAGTATTACATGGAGTATCATAAAATGGATTTACCTATTTTAGCAAGTTATGTTGGGATGTGGAAATGGCGTGTAAAGAGGCATTTCAAACCACAAGTGTTTCAAAAACTCTCAGATAAAACATTACAAAAATATGCCGATGTTTTCGAGATAAGCATTCAGCAATTAAAAAATATTCAACTTCATGAAAATTAATTTCACGCACCATCAATCGGCACATTGCGAAAATGGTGTGATTTCTAATTTAATGAAACATCATGGCTATCAAGTAAGCGAACCTTTGGCTTTTGGCATAGGTTCGGGCTTGCTGTTTTGCCACATTCCTTTTTTAATGGTAAACCATGCGCCAGCATTTACCTACAGAGCCTTACCTGGTATTATTTTTAAGCGCTTTGCCAAACGTGTTGGAATAAAAATTAAACGCGAAAAATTTAAAAATCCACAAAAAGCGAAAGCTGTTTTAGACGAAAATTTAAAAAACAACAATCCTGTCGGACTTCAAGTTGGCGTCTATCATTTGGTGTATTTTCCAGATGAATATCGGTTTCATTTCAATGCACATAACCTAGTGGTCTATGGCAAGGAAAACAACACGTATTTAATTAGCGATCCAGTAATGGAAAATGTAACTACTTTAACTGACAAGCAGTTAGAAAAAGTACGTTTTGCCAAAGGAGCTTTTGCCCCAAAAGGTCATATTTACTATCCTGTAGATTTCCCTAAGGAATTGGATATAGAAAAAGCCATTGTTAAAGGCATTAAACATACCTGTAAAGACATGTTGGCGCCAATTCCAGTTCTTGGAGTTAAAGGCATTCGCTATACTGCAAAGCTTATTAGAAAATGGCCTAAGAAAAAAGGCACAAAAAAAGCCAATCATTATTTAGGTCAAATAGTGAGAATGCAAGAGGAAATTGGAACTGGAGGTGGAGGCTTTAGATATATATTTGCTGCTTTTTTACAGGAGTCCAGCAAAATCTTAAACAAACCTGAATTGTCTGATTTATCTAAAGAAATGACCACTATTGGCGATTTATGGAGAGATTTTGCCGTAGATGCCTCAAGAATTTACAAAAACCGTAGTGCCAAAGAAGATGCCTATAACCAGGTTGCTTTGCAATTGGAAGCCATAGCAGATAAAGAAGAAGTGTTCTTTAAAAAACTAAAGAAAGCCATTAAATAAAATGATCCATATTGAACATGTTTCCAAAAAATATAAAAAAGCAGATAACTATTCCTTATCTGACTTAAGCCTGTTCATAGATGAAAAAGAGATTTTTGGGCTTTTGGGACCTAATGGTGCTGGAAAAACCACATTGATTTCCATTTTATGCTCCCTTATAAAACCTACTTCAGGATCTTTTAGCATTAAAGGCTTGACTTATAAAGAACATAAAAACCAACTCAAGCAACTTATAGGCATTGTGCCTCAGGAATACGCGCTATACCCTTCTTTGACAGCCTTCGAAAATTTAAAATATTTTGGAAGCATGTATGGTTTAAAAGGAAAATCGCTTGACGAAAAAATTCATAATTCTTTAGACCATTTAGGATTAGCAAAATTTGCACATAAAAAAATTGACACTTTTTCTGGAGGTATGAAACGTCGTGTCAATTTAATTGCCAGTATTTTGCACAACCCTAAAGTATTGTTTTTGGACGAGCCCACTGTAGGTGTGGATGTTCAGTCTAAAAATGTGATTATAGAATTCCTTCAGGAATTAAATAAAAATGGAACAACCATTATTTATACGTCACATCACCTAAACGAAGCCGAAACCTTTTGCACTCGTGTAGCCATCATAGACCATGGGAAACTGATTGTTAAAGGAAAACCCAAAGAGTTAATAAACAACAATCCAGGTGCACATAATCTGGAAGATGTTTTTATAAGTTTAACTGGAAAAGCCTTAAGAGATCATGCATAAATTAATGGCTTCAGCACATAAAGAATTCTTACTGCTTATCCGAGATATTGGTGGTATTGCCATTCTCTTTATTATGCCTTTGGTGCTTATAGTAACCATTACTTTAATTCAGGACAGCACCTTTAAAACCGTAGCAGACACAAAAATTCCCATTTTGGTTGTAAATAACGACCAAGGTACTGTCTCTGAAACCATTTTAGAAGGTCTAAAAGATTCCAATGCTTTTGAAGTTATTCTGGAAAACACAGAAGAAGCTGCCAAAAACTTGGTTTTTAAGGGAGCTTACCAATTGGCCATTGTTATTCCAGAAAACTTAAGTTCTGGGTTGGAACAAAAGGTCGCCCAAAATGTAGATGGCATCATCTCCAAATTTGGTCTGGAAGAAGAAACAGACAGCTTGACAAAAATACCTGTTGAAAGTAAAGAGGTTAAACTTTATTTCGATCCTGCCACCCAAGTATCGTTTAAAAGTTCCGTTAAAAACGGCATCGATAAAATGGTTTCAAAAATTGAAACCCAATCTATTTACAAAGCATTTCAAGAACAAATAACAGACGATCCAACCGAAGTTATATTTGAAACTGAAAACTTTATCACTTTTAAAGAGATTTTGCCTAAAACCGATAATAAAGATATCATCCCAAACTCGGTTCAGCACAATGTACCAGCTTGGACCTTGTTTGCCATCTTTTTTATAATCGTGCCACTTTCCATCAATATTGTTAAAGAAAAAAGTCAAGGCACGTTTGTAAGATTGCGAACCAATCCCGTATCCTATGCAACGGTTCTGGGAGGAAAGACACTCATTTATTTAACCGTTTGTCTAATTCAATTTGTTTTAATGTTATTGGTTGGCCTTTATGTATTTCCAGCCATAGGATTGCCAACCTTGGATATTTCTGGAAGATTGCCATTGCTATTTGTGGTTGCCATATTTGCTGGTTTAGCTGCCATTGGCTTGGGCTTATTGTTGGGAACCATTGCAAAAACCCAAGAACAATCGGCTCCATTTGGGGCAACCTTTGTTGTTATTTTAGCTGCTCTTGGTGGTGTTTGGGTGCCTGTGTTTATCATGCCAAAATTCATGCAAACACTCTCCAATATTTCACCTATGAATTGGGGCTTAAATGCTTTTTACGATGTATTTTTGCGTCATGGGTCTTTATTGGATATTTTACCTGAAATAAGTTTGTTATTTTTATTTTTTATAGCAACAACCATAATTGCCATAGTTTACAATGAAAAGAAAAACACCGTTTAAACCAAAAGAAATTTCGCATACCAGTCAAGTACGGGTACGCTTTGTGGAAACAGATCCCCTGGGAATTGTTTGGCATGGCAACTACATCCAGTATTTTGAAGACGGTAGGGAAGCCTTTGGCAGACATCATGGTATTTCTTACTTAGATCAAAAAAAATACGGTTTTGCCACTCCAATAGTAAAATCCAGTACAGACCATAAATTACCTTTGCGTTATGGCGATATTGCTACCATTAAAACCATTTATGTAGATAGTCAAGCTGCGAAAATGGTGTTTCGTTACGAAATTTACAACCAAAACAACCAATTGGTTTGTACAGGTGAAACCATTCAGGTGTTTGTTGATAAAATTGGGGAAGGCGATTTATGGCTAACCATTCCAGCTTTTTTTAAAGATTGGAAACAAAACGTAGGTTTATTGGATGATTAAGGCTTACCTGTCATATAATAACATTATCTCTTCACTTGGTTTCAATAGTGAAAGCGTTGTGAAAAATATTCACAACGAAGTATCTGGATTGCAATTGATAAAAGATATCAAGGCACTTCCGGAACCCTTTTATTCAGCTTTGATCGATTCTGAAGCACTGGAAAAAGCGTTTTTGAAACTTCAACCAAAGACAGATTATACACGTTTGGAAAAAATGATGATAACGTCTTTAAATGAAGTCCTTCAAAGTTCAAAAATAAAATTGAACGATCGTGTTGGTTTAATAGTTTCCACCACCAAAGGCAATATTGATGCTTTGGACAAAAACAATCCATTTTCTAAAGAACGTGCTTACTTAAGTGAATTGGGGAAAAATATCCAAGAATTTTTCAAATTTGAAAATGAAGCCATTGTGGTCTCAAATGCTTGTGTTTCCGGAATTCTCTCAGTTGCCATTGCCAAAAGGTACATTCAACAAAACACATACGACCACGTGTTTATTGTTAGTGGAGATGTGGTTACCGAATTTATCCTCTCTGGTTTCAATTCATTTCAGGCACTAAGCCAGGAACCTTGCAAACCTTATGACAAAAACCGGACAGGCATTAATATTGGGGAAGTAGCTGCCAGTATTTTAGTTACAAAAAGCAGTGAAAACCTTGCCAAAGAAGCTGTGGAAATTCTTGGTGAAAGCTCTTGTAACGATGCCAACCATATTTCAGGTCCTTCCAGGACAGGTGAAGGTTTATATAGGAGCATAAAATTGGCTCTAGACCAAGCTAACTTAACAGCACAGGAAATCGATTATATTTCGGCTCATGGCACAGCTACCATGTTTAACGACGAAATGGAAGCCATTGCCTTTAACAGAATGCAATTGCAAAAAGTGCCTTTAAACAGCTTAAAGGGTTATTTTGGACATACTTTAGGTGCTTCCGGATTACTGGAAACCATTGTAGGTATGCACTCGTTGTACAACAATACACTTTACGTTTCTAAAGGATTTGACACTATAGGCGTTACAAAGCCTATCAACGTAATTACAAAAACCACTTCAAGAGAATTAAAAACCTTTTTAAAAACTGCTTCAGGTTTTGGAGGTTGCAATACAGCCATCATATTAAAAAAATCAAACCAAACAAAAAATCATGTCTAAAACCCGTATTAAAGCTATAGATGCCGTTCAAGAAGCCGAAAAGATAGCCTTTGCTCCTTTTGTTTTTCAAGCAGTTGTTTCCTTAAGAAAATTGGGGATTTTTAATCTAATTTTTCAAAATAGAAAAAAAGGTGGCATTGGTTTAGAAGATATTTCAAAAAAATTAAACATCAGTACCTATGGCGTTGGTGTTTTATTGGAAATTGCCGAAAGCTATAATATAGTTGATAAAGACGACGCAGGAAAATTTGAGTTAACAACCATTGGGTATTTCTTGGCCTTTGATAGGACTGTGGATGTGAACATTAATTTTACCCAAGAAGTATGTTATAAGGGACTTTTTCATTTAACAGAAGCTATTGAAACCGGAAAACCTGCAGGATTGAAGGAGTTGGGAAACTGGAAAACCATCTACGAGGGTCTATCGGTTCTTCAACCAGATGTTCAAAAAGCTTGGTTTGAATTTGATCATCATTATTCAGATGAAGTGTTTCAAGAAGCCATGGAATTTGTTTTTAGAAACAACCCAAAAACCATTTACGATGTTGGTGCCAATACAGGAAAATTTGCCATTAGTGGCAGTAAATACAGTGATTCTGTCTCTATAAAAATGATAGATCTGCCAGGTCAATTAAAAATTGCCCGAGGCAACGTGGCTGCTGCTGGTTTTGCAGATCGTGTGAGTCATTATGAGATAGATTGGTTGTCCAAAAACCCTCAATTACCTAAAGGTGCTGATGCCATTTGGATGAGTCAATTCCTAGATTGTTTTTCTGAAGATGAGATTCTAACCATTTTAAAAGCTTGTGCAGCAGCTGTAAATGACCATGGCGAAGTTTTAATTATGGAAACCTTTACAGATAGACAACGATTTGACAATGCCAAGTTTATCCTGGAAGCAACCTCGCTGTATTTTACGGTTATGGCAAATGGAAATAGTAAAATGTACCCAAGCACTGTGTTAAAAAAACTCATAGATCAAGCAGGATTGGAACTTAAGGAAGATATAGCCGTTGGGGAATATCACACCATCTTTGCATGTAAAAAAAAATAAACAACAATGAGCTCTAATTATAACATCACCTCTTTTTGTCATATAAAAAACCATCAGGTTTCTTTAAATGGCACTGTTGTTTTTAGTGAACAACATGTTGGGTTTTCAGAGTTCATAAAAGCTGCTTATAAGCATCAAAAAACAAATTATCCAAAGTTTTTTAAAATGGACCATTTAAGTAAACTAGCCTTCCTGGCTGCTGATATTTTACTTAAAAACCTAAAACTGGATTCAGAAAAAGAAAACAATATTGCTTTGGTTTTTTCCAATAAAGCTGCCAGTTTGGATACAGACATATCGCATCAAAAAGCCATACAGCATAAAGACAATTATTTTCCTAGTCCAGCCGTTTTTGTATATACCTTACCAAATATTTGCCTTGGTGAGATAAGTATTAAATATAAGCTTTATACTGAGAATAGTTTTTTTATCTTTGAACGCTTTAATGCCGAACATTTATTTAGCTATACCAATAGTTTATTGGAAACCAATAAAGCAAAATCAGTGCTTTGTGGCTGGGTGGAATTGGAAGGCGATAATTATGAGGCTTTTTTGTATTTAGTCTCTAAAGAAGGCCATTTACAGCACAACACACAACAAATAACAACATTATATAACACATAATATGGAAGCTTTAAAACAAGAATTAAAAGAGAACATTATCGAGCAATTGAACTTAGAAGACATGACTGCTGAAGACATTGCAGATGACGACATGCTTTTTGGTGATGGTTTAGCATTGGATTCTATTGATGCTTTGGAACTTATCGTGATGCTGGATAAAAATTACGGGATTAAGTTAACAGACCCAAAAGAAGGTCGTGCCATTTTTGAATCTATCAATACCATGGCTGCTTATATTTCTGAGCATAGATCTAAATAATGATATTTCCGTAATAACAGGAATACCAACGTTGAAAATATAAATTGGCCTCAAATGCATGTTTTAGAATATCTGCTAATTTGTGGCTGAACAGAAATAATAAATAATTAGATTTCTGCTTACGCAGGAAATAAATATGAGTCAAGGAGTCGCTATAACTGGAATGGGAATTATTTCTGCCATTGGAAACAATGTGGCAGAGAATTTTCGGTCGCTAGTGGAAGGTAAAAAAGGGATAACAACCATTTCTAAAATCAATACCATTCACAAAGACGTTATTAAGGTAGGCGAAATTGGTTATACCAATTCACAATTGGAGCATATTTTAGGTTTAACTCCAGATAACAACTATTCCCGAACTGGCTTAATTGGTGCCATAGCAGCCAAAGAAGCCGTTGCCAATGCTGGTATTAAAGACATTAATGCCTTTAAAACAGGCTTGATATCTGCCACTAGTGTTGGAGGTATGGACATGACGGAAAAATATTATTACGATTATTTGGAGCATGAAACCCACAGAAGATATATTGCCAGCCATCATGCTGGAGATTCAACCCAAAAAATTGCAGAACAATTAGGCATTGATAAAAGTTTGGTAACAACCATAAGCACTGCTTGCTCTTCAGCTGCCAATGCCATCATGCTTGGCGCCAGACTTATAAAATCTGGTCAATTGGATCGTGTGATTGTAGGAGGTTCCGATTGTATGTCTAAATTTACCATCAACGGATTTAAAACCCTAATGATTCTTTCTGACACCTATAACACACCTTTCGATGAAAACAGAAAAGGTTTAAACTTAGGGGAAGCTGCTGCTTTTTTAGTCTTGGAATCTGATGCTGTGGTAAAAGCAGAGAACAAACCGGTTTTAGGCTATGTTAAAGGCTATGGGAATGCCAACGATGCGTTTCACCAAACAGCTTCTTCCGATCATGGAGATGGAGCCACTTTGGCCATGGAAAAAGCACTTAAAGTTGCTGGATACACTCCAAAAGACATAGACTATATCAATGCACATGGAACGGCAACAGGCAATAACGATTTATCCGAGGGCCGAGCCATCATTCGTGTGTTTGGTGAAGAAGTGCCAGATTTCAGTTCCACAAAGGCCTATACTGGGCATACTTTGGCTGCAGCTGGAGCCATTGAAGCTGTGTACTCCATTTTAGCAATGCAAAACAATGTGATATTTCCCAATCTGAATTTTAAAACCCAGATGAAAGAATTCAACATCACACCTCAACTGGAACTTAAAGAAAAAGAACTGCAAACCGTTATGTCCAATTCCTTTGGTTTTGGAGGTAATTGTTCAACTGTTATTTTTTCTAAGAACCAATAATTGATAACCGACATGAAAAAAGTCTACATCAATAGCATAGCAAGTATTTCCCCTCAAAAAACTTTTGATAGCTCAGAGTTTTTAAACGAGATAATTATACATGAAGACCAAGTTGTTTTTGCCGTGGAACCTATTTACAAAGATTACATTCCACCTGCTGCTGCCAGACGTATGGCAAAAGGCATTAAAATGGGAGTGGTTGCCTCTAAAATGGCATTACGCGAAGCTGGTTTGGAACAAGTGGATGCCATTATCACTGGAACCGGAATGGGTTGTTTGCGCGATTCCGAAAAGTTTTTAAGTGGCATTATTGATAATAACGAACAGTTTTTAACTCCTACTTCCTTCATTCAATCCACTCACAATACAGTTGGTGGACAAATAGCCTTGGAGCTACAGTGCAAAGGCTATAATTTCACCTATGTACATGGTAGCAATTCGTTTGAATCGGCTTTGTTGGATGCCAAGTTGCAGTTGGAATTGGAAGAAGCAGAACACATACTTATTGGTGGTGTGGACGAATTAGCAGACCATACAACCAAATTAAATAAAATCATCCATCATATTAAAGACAAAAAAACAAGTTCACACAATCTTTTAGACTCTAAAACCAAAGGGACCGTTTTTGGGGAAGGTGCCAATTTCTTCGTACTTTCCAATAAAAAACAAGCTACTGCTTATGCTGAAGTGGTTTCGGTGAAAATATTCAACACCTTGTCTGAAAGTGACGTTGCAGAAACTGCCTTGAGCTTCTTAAAGGAAAACAATTTAACAGTTGAAGCTATTGATGCCATTGTTTTAGGTAGGAATGGTGATGTGGAATTTGATGGGTTTTATACCAAATTGTCTTCAAGCCTATTTAGCAACACACCACAAATTTGCTACAAACATCTTATTGGGGAATTTAATACAGCATCTCCTTTCGGAATTTGGTTGGCTTCCAAAATACTAAAAACACAGAACGTTCCAAGTGTTTTAAAATGGAACGAAAAAAATACATCCTCTTATAATACCATTTTACTTTACAACCAGTATCGTGGAGAAAACCATAGTTTCACTATACTAAAATCATGCTAAACTTTAAAACAGTAAATAGCTTGGCTTTTATTCTTTTAGTTGGTTTAATTGTGGCTTATTTTCTGTTGGATATATCCTTTTGGTGGTTTTTGTTGTTAGTTATAATTTGGTTCAGCTTTACTGCTTTAGGTTCCGGACTGATAGGTTGGAACTATCATATTGAATCTTTTAATTGCCATCCTAATATTTCAAAAAACCATGTGGCCATTACCTTTGACGATGGTCCAAATCCTGCTTTTACTCCACAAGTTTTAAAGCTCTTGGAAAAATACAACGCCAAAGCCACATTTTTCTGCATAGGATTACATATTGAAAACCATCCAGGCCTTTTTAAAAACATTATAAAGCAAGGACACACAGTTGGCAACCATACCTATTCCCATCATAATATGTTTGGCTTTTTTAACAGCAAGCAAGTAATGGAAGAATTGGAATTGACAAACAAACTTGTTCAAAACATAACAGGCTTAAAGCTCAAACTCTTCAGGCCTGCTTTTGGTGTTACAAACCCAAGAATAAAAAAAGCGTTAAACGCTCTGAAATTGCAAGCCATTGGCTGGAATAAGCGTTCCTTGGATACCACAGGTTTAAGTAAGGAAACCATTTTGAAACGCGCTTCAAAAAACATAAAAAAAGGCGATGTCATCCTATTACATGATTCCAGCGAAAAAACCATATGGGTTTTGGAACAGTTATTGTTAATTTTACAAAAGCAAAATTTACATGCAGTTACTGTAGATAGCTTATTTAATATAGAACCTTATGCGTAATCTTGTTTTTCTTTTTTTACTGCTTTCCGTTACCATGCAGGCTCAAACAAAAATGTCTGCAACAGAGGCCCAAAGCTTAAAAACACTTGTAAAAAGACAAGCTTTAACCACCAAAACCATTGTTAGCGATTTCACACAATATAAACATCTGGATTTTTTATCCAACGATATTATAACCAAAGGCAAACTCGCCTTTAAAACTCCAGACCTTGTAAAATGGGAATATACAGAACCGTACAAATATGCTGTACTCTTTAAAAATGAGACCCTTTTTATAAACGACGAGGGTAAAAAAAACCAAGTGGACATGGGTTCCAACAAGCTTTTTAAAGAATTGAACAACTTGATAATAAACAGTATTAAAGGGGATATGTTTGACGAGGATGCTTTTGTTATTACCTACTTTAAAACAGGCAAAAACAGTGAGGTGCATTTTGTGCCAAAAGACAAAAACTCATCAAAATACATAGAAACGTTTCAAATTACTTTTAATCCTTCAGGAGATGTCACTGAGGTAAAAATGATGGAACCTTCAGGAGACTACACAAAAATTGTATTCTCAAATAAAGAATTAAACAAACCACTTCCCGATGCGATTTTTACTCATTAGTATTTGTTTGTTGCTTGTATCTTGTGCCAGCTATCCCAAAAAACAACACTTTCAATTAGATAATTCGGTTTCAAAAAGTATCGAAAACCCCTATTTTTCAGATGAAACAAAAGATTATGTTTACAAAGCATCCATTGATGTGTACGACAAGCATTTTGGTGGCCTTTTAATTATCAAAAAAATAAATGAGCAGGAACATCGAGTTGTTTTTACAACCGAAATGGGAAACAAACTTTTCGATTTTACCTTTACCGAGAACCATTTTCAAGTAAATTATATTCTAGACGAGCTTAACAGAAAGATGCTAATAAACGTATTAAAAAATGATTTTAAGGTCTTGGTTTCAGATAACCTTCAGGTAATCAACACGTTTTCAGAAGCAAACACGAATGTTTTTGAGACTTCCATTTACAACAAAAACCATTACTATTATTTTGAAAACAAGCAACTTACCCAAGTTGTTAGAACCAAAAACGGAAAAGTAAAGGTTCAGTTTTTATTTTCAGAAATAAATAATCATCTTGCAGACCAAATTGATATAAAACATCATAACATAAAATTAGATATCACATTACAATCAATTACCCAATGAAACAACCATTATTAAACTTTAATCACACAGCGAAATGTTAATTTGGGTGTTCCATGTGACCATTAGAAAACAATAAATATCAACACATGAAAAAACTTTTTTTAACTTTAATAATCGTTGCACTAAGTTTACCAGCATTTTCACAAGTAAAAGTGCGTCCTGGTATTCGTTTGGGAATGAATGCTTCAAACATTACAAATCATTATAATTCTGAAAGGGTTATTGGTATAAATGGTGCTATGTTTGTAAACATTCATCTTGCAAATTTTTACGAACTACAACCAGAGTTAACCTATTCCAATCAAGGCTATAATGGCGTATATCATCACAGTCCAGAACCTTATGATCCTATTGTTTCCAGTAGAGATGAAGTTGTTAATACACATTATTTGGGCTTAGGTATTGCCAATAAGTTTTATTTTGTACCAGATTTGGGTTTGCACTTTATTTTAGGTCCAAGTTTGGAATTTAACATTTCTAATGATGCGTATTATGATGTAACTCCTGTTGATTTCTCTTTGTTTGGAGGTCTTGGTTACGAGTTTCCAATTGGTTTGGGAATAGAAGCAAGATACAAACAAGGGATTATAGATGTTAGGGACGGTTATTACGAATATTATTATGACGATTATAACGACAATTACTACAACGGCAACACCAAATTGAACTCTGTGTTTCAATTAAGTGTTTATTATAAATTTGGAATGTAATGCTACTAAAAGATTTTTATACCATAACCCAATTGACCGTAAAGGACCATTTGGCAACAGCGCACATAACCATTAACAAAAATCATGAGGTTTTTAAAGGGCATTTTCCTGGAAACCCAGTAACTCCTGGTGTTTGTATGATGCAAATAATCAAGGAACTTACAGAACAGATTGTAGACAAAAAACTGTTTATGGAGTCGGCCAGCAATGTTAAGTTTATGGCCATTATCAATCCAGAAAAAACACCGGATTTGGTTTTGGAATTGGATATTGCCCAAACAGACACAGGGTACAAAGTGAAAAACACCACCATGTTTGAAGACACTATGGCATTAAAATTGACAAACAATTACTTAGTAATATAAAACTGTTTTTAAATGAAGTTTGTAACTCTGTTCATGACCATTGTTGGATTTTTTGCGTTAACTCAAAACTTAAGCGATATTCGAGTGGCTTACAAAGAAGCAGCCAACGATAAAGACAAAGGCAAAGTAGAGGCTTTTTACAATCTGCTTAAAGACATTAACAAACAAAATAATGTCGCTTTGGTTGCCTACAAAGGAGCTTCCATTGCATTAAAGGCCAAATATGCCGAAACGTTAAAAGACAAAAAAGAAGGTTTTATTGAAGGTGTCTCCTATATAGAATTTGCCATAGAGAAAGAACCTAATGCCATAGAACCTCGGCTTATTAGACTAGGTATTCAAGAAAACACTCCTAAAGTTTTAAAGTATAAAGACCACATAGACGAGGATAAGCTGTTTCTGCTTAAACAGTATAAAAACATCCCTTCCAAAAACTTAAAATCTCATATTAAAGATTATATTTTACAATCTAAAGTGTTTTCAGACCAAGAAAAACAGAGTATTATCAACCAATAACCAACAAACCCATGAAAAAAATTACTTTCCTACTCCTTGTGTGTATTACCCTTTCCATGTCTGCTCAAGACTCCATATGGACATTAAATAATGAAGAAATCCTGGCCAAAGTAGAAGAAATCCATGTAGAAACAGTTAGCTATAAAAAATTTGACAACCTTTCTGGACCTACCTATCACATAAAGAAATCTGAAGTTTCAAAAATTATTTTTGAAAATGGCAACGAAGAAATCTTTGATGTGTCGCCAAAAAAAGAGGATAAAAAAGACATCTCCATGGAAGAAACTCAGGCCTTTTTAATTGAGTACATTGGCAAATACTGTTATGATGACAATGCCTATTTAAAAAACGGGTACCAAGCCAAATTTGAAGGGGATTATTTAAGATTAAGCCTTTTTAATAAAGATAAATCCAAAGAACTTAGCAGTAATCTTTACGATTTTAAAAGTGTGTATTCCTTTAGGAGTCCAGATAGAAGGAATAAAGATTTGGCCTTTTTAAATTTACACGTGCCAGTTTTGGTAAACGAAAAAAAAGATAAATGGGAAAAACAAAAATTGGTAATAAGCGTTGAAGGTCACGAACATGCAGAATCTATTGTAAATGCTTTAAAACACTATAACTACTTACTTAAAAATAAAAACAAAAAACCAGGTCAGAAATTTTAATCTTAATAATTGGAACTAGGACTCATAATAAAAAGAAAAATCAGTAATTTCGACATTATAACAAAAGCATGCTTCTTTAAGTGAATTTAGAGCTAATCAGACAAAAAATTACAGATTTAGGTGTATGTGTCATCATTCCAACATACAACAACCAGCACACATTAAAACGGGTCATTAATGGTGTTTTGGAGTTAACCAACAACCTAATTGTTGTAAATGATGGTTCTACAGACACAACTTCCAGCATATTAAAAGCATACCCTAACATTCAGCAAGTCCATTTTCCAGAAAACAAAGGAAAAGGGGTTGCCTTAAGGGAAGGTTTTAAACACGCCATATCTTTGGGCTATAAGTTTGCCATTACCATCGATTCCGATGGACAGCATTTCCCTAACGATATTCCACATTTTATCAACGAGCTGGAACAAAACCAAGCCAAAGATATCTTGATTATTGGAGCTCGAAACATGAGTCACGAAAGTGTTCCGGGAAAAAGCAGTTTTGGAAACAAGTTTTCTAATTTTTGGTTTTGGGTAGAAACTGGGATCAAGCTTCAAGACACACAATCTGGGTTTAGGTTATATCCATTAAACGTTCTTAAAAAACTCAACTTTTACACCACTAAATTTGAGTTTGAGATTGAAGTTATTGTAAAAACAGCTTGGAAAGATGTGGAAGTTAAAAACATTCCCATACAAGTATTATATGATGAGTCTGAACGCGTGTCGCACTTTAGACCCTTTAAGGATTTTACCCGAATTAGCATCTTAAATACCTGGTTGGTTTTCTTGACAGCCATTTACTACTTCCCAAAAAGGCTGTTAAAAATTATTAAAAAAAAAGGCCTTAAACGATTTTTAATAGAAGATTTGCTTGGCAGTAACGATTCGCCAAAAAAGAAAGCACTATCCATTGCCTTAGGAACTTTTATAGGCTTTTCGCCTCTTTGGGGATTTCATACGTTTTTGGTGATAACCTTGGCCATTTTCTTAAAGTTAAATAAAGCCATTGCTTTTGCTTTTTCAAACGTAAGCTTACCTCCTTTTATTCCTTTTATTATTTTTGCTAGTTTAGAACTGGGACAATGGGTTTTAGGTGAAAAAATTTCCTATTCCATTGAAGAAATGACGACTGATTTTGAAGCTTTGAAACATCTAAAAACGTATCTTGTAGGAAGTTTTACCCTAGCAACCATTGGAGCCCTTGTTTTTGGTTTCACAGGATTTGTTTTCTTCAGCTTTTTTAATAAGAAGAATATGGCTTTAAAAAATGACTAACTTTTTTTACAACATACACACCTACTTGGCCACAAGAAAAATAATAGGCTTTGTGGCATTATTGCTAGTGGTGTTAAGCTTAGGGCTTTTGGCATCAAAAATTGAGTTTGAAGAGGATATCACCAAACTTATCCCAATTAACGAAACAAACAGTGATGCCCAAAAAGTTTTAAAATCTGTCAATTTTGCCGATAAAATTATTGTTAACATCAAGAGGGAATCAGCAGGTTCCATTACAGATTTAACCCAATACGCATCACAATTTATTGATAGCACCCATAACACGTCCAGCAACTATTTCACAAAAATTCAAGGCAAGGTTGAAGATGAAGAAATCTTGAACACCTTGGATTTTGTTTACAACTATTTGCCTCATTTCCTGGAATCTTCAGATTACAACACCATAAAAAACAAACTCCAAAAGGATAGTATAGAAGCCATTACCAAAGCCAATTACAAAACCTTGATTTCCCCTTCCGGAATGGTGGCTAAGGAAACCATTTTAAGAGATCCTTTGGGTGTGTCGTTTTTAGCTTTAAAAAAATTACAACAACTAAGTTTTGGCAATGAGTTTACCATGCACAATGGCTTTTTGTTAAGTAAGGACAAGAAACATATTTTATTGTTTATTTCTCCCACACATCCATCTAGTGAAACATCCAAAAATGCCCTTTTTGCAGAACAACTTTACAACCTAAACACCAAATTAAACCATGAATTTAAAGGAAAGGTCAGCAGCGAATACTTTGGTGGAGCTTTAGTAGCTGTAGCCAATGCCAAACAGATAAAACAGGACATTCAATTAACGGTTGGCATAGCCATAACCATCTTACTGCTTATATTGATTGTTTTTTACAGAAAGCTCAGCGTGCCTCTTATTTTATTTGCACCAACAGCGTTTGGAGCGCTTTTGGCTGTAGCTTTACTCTTTTTAATACGAACAAACATTTCGGCCATTTCTTTGGGAATAGGCTCTGTATTGCTTGGTATTACCTTAGATTATGCTTTGCATATTTTAACTCATATTAGAAGCAACAACAACGTAAAAGCGCTCTATAAAGAAATTACTAAGCCTATTTTAATGAGCAGCTTAACAACAGCATTGGCTTTTTTATGTTTGCTGTTTTTGGACTCTCAAGCGCTTCAGGACTTAGGACTTTTTGCTGCCATAAGTGTGCTTGGTGCTTCAAGTTTTGCGCTTGTTTTTATTCCTTTGGTTTATAAGGACCAAAGCAAAAACACACAAAAAGCCACAGTTATTGACAACGTGGCTGCTTATCCACTTCATAAAAACAAATGGGTTTTAATAGGATTGGTTCTACTGTTTGTTATGAGTTATTTTACCTACAATAAGGTGACGTTTAATAACGATTTGGCCAATTTAAACTTTGAGCCGAAAAACCTTCGGGAAGCGCAAGACAGATTGGACGCCTTAACAAACATCAATTCCAAATCGGTATATATTGCCAGTTATGGAACAAACAAACAAGACGTTTTAAAAACAAACGACAGCGTTTTTTCAACCTTGAAACACCTTAAGGAAAAAGACAGCATCATAGGCTTTAGCTCTATAAGTGCTTTGATAAAATCTACTGAAATCCAACATGAACATTTATCCAATTGGAAAGACTTTTGGACAGAGGAAGTAAAACAAGCAGTCCAAGAAAACCTTATTGAAAGTGGCTTGGATTTAGGATTTAAACCCAATAGCTTTCAAGAATTCTATGCTCATTTAAATTCGGATTTTGACACCTTGAGCATAGCCGACTTTAAAGCTTTTAAAACCATCTCTACTGATGATTACATAGCAACCAAAGACGGTTTTACCACCATTACAACCTTGGTGAAATTAAAAGACGAACAAACCGAAAACCTTTTTAGCAAATTTGAAAAAACGCCACATACTTTGGTGATAGACAGAAAGCAAATGAACGAAACCTTTTTGGGCAACCTAAAAACCGATTTCAATAGTTTGGTTGGATACTCGTTTATAGTTGTTTTATTGCTGCTCCTGGTTTTTTATCGCAGTTTTTCTTTAACCTTGGTAACCATAGTTCCCATTGCCTTAACATGGTTGCTAACCATTGGGATTATGGGAGTTTTGGACGTTCAATTCAATATTTTCAACATCATCATTTCAACCTTTATTTTTGGTTTGGGCATCGATTACAGTATTTTTATAACCAACGGCTTGTTACACGAATTACGAACAGGGGAACGTTCCTTGCCTACGCATAAAACATCCATTTTACTTTCTGTAATTACCACTATTTTAGGTGTTGGCGTTTTAATTTTTGCCAAACATCCTGCATTACACAGTATTTCTTTGGTGTCCCTAATCGGTATATTGTCTGCCATGTTTATTTCGTTTGCACTGCAACCTATATTGTTTGGTTTTTTTATAGGAAGCAAGCACAACAGACCTTCGCCTGTACTCATGTTTGTTCATTCGTCCATTTCCTTTGCTTATTATGGTTTGGGAGGCTTGTTTTTATCCTTATTTGGAATTGCAGTCATGAAAGTGGTTCCAATAAGCATGAAAATTAAAATGAATTGGTTTCACAGAGTCATGTCTAAATTCATGAAATCCGTTTTGGATTCTTATCCGTTTTTCAAAACAAAAGTTATCAACCATTCAAACGAAACCTTTGAGAAACAAGCAATCATTATTGCCAATCATACTTCCTTTTTAGACATTTTGGCTATTGGTATGCTGCACCCAAAAATTATCTTTCTGGTAAACGATTGGGTCTATAATTCGCCATTTTTTGGTAAAGCCGTAAAATTGGCTGGTTTTTATCCGGTTTCCAGTGGTATAGAAAATGGGATTTCGCATTTACAGAAAAAAGTGGATCAAGGTTATAGTTTAATGGCTTTCCCTGAAGGCACACGCTCTTATACCAACAAAATGAAACGTTTTCATAAAGGAGCTTTCTTTTTGGCCGAACAGTTTAAACTGGATCTTGTTCCTGTATTGATTCATGGAAATTCTGAAATCCTTCCAAAGGGAAATTTTGTTATAAAAAGTGGCACCTTAACCGTAAACATTCTAGATAGAATACCTTTTGAAGACAATAGATTAAAAGGAAGCACCAGAGACAAAACCAAGAAAATCAGTTCATATTTCAAACAGGAATTTCAAGCTTTTAGAAACAAGGTTGAAGACGAAACCTATTTTCACAAAGTGGTCCTGGAAGATTTTAGGTATAAAGGTGATGCTGTCTATCAACAAGTTAAAACAGACTTGAAGGCCAACAAAACAGCTTATAAAACCATTATGGATGTTGTTGGCGACAAAGCAAGCATCCTTCATTTTTCAAAAGCATGTGGCCAATTGGATTTTTTATTGGCATTGGATAAACCAGACAGAAAAATCCATACCTACTTTAATGATAAACCTTATAGCAACCTTATAAGAAACAGCTACATAAGCAATAATCACTATCGTATTTCAGTTTTAGATAGCTTAGATAACAGCTTAAATGTTAAAACAGAGGTGCTTATTCTAGATCATTTTCAGTTAGACAACAAACAGATGGAAACTCTAATTTTAAATGGAGTGACACACATTGTTTTGCTTCATGCAAATCAAGAAGTATATTTAAATGTTTTAAAAAACCATAGGTTTAAAGTGGTTCAAGAAACAGAAAACTTGTTCATATTTACCAAAACAGAAACTATTTGAAACCAAAATCTAAATACGATGTTGTTATAGTTGGCAGTGGCTTAGGAGGTCTAGTATCTGCCGTTATTCTTGCCAAGGAAGGTTACAGTGTTTGTGTTTTGGAAAAAAACCAGCAATATGGTGGCAACCTTCAAACCTTTGTAAGGGATAAATCCATATTCGATACAGGAGTTCATTACATTGGCAGTTTGAACAAAGGGCAAAACCTCTATCAATATTTCAACTATTTAGGGATTATGGAGGAATTGGCCTTGAAAAAAATGGATGAAGAAGCTTTTGATGTGATTACTTTTGATGACGATGAAAACGAATACAACTATGCTCAAGGCTACGAGAGATTCAGCAAAAGTTTAATTAAGGATTTTCCTGAAGAAGCTGGAGCCATCAAAGCCTATTGCGAAAAAATAAAGGAAACTTGTGATAAGTTTCCCCTCTATCGCTTAAAATTAGGCAGACCTTATGCAGATGGTGTATTTAGGCTTCAAATAAGGGAGTTTTTAGAATCCATAACAAACAACAAACGTTTGCAAGCTGTTTTGGCTGGAACCAATTTCCTTTATGCAGGAGATGGTTACAAAACCCCATTTTATGTGCATTCGCTATCTGTAAACTCCTATATTCAAAGTGCGTACAGATGCTTAAATGGAGGCAGTCAAATTACCAAATTCTTAATAAGGAGACTATTGGAAGCAGGAGGCGAAGTGTACAAATATCATGAAGCCGTAAAATTTACATTCAAAGAAGATAAAATACGTTCCGTTGTGTGTGAAAATGGTAATGAAATTGAAGGCGACCTGTTTATATCGAACATAGACCCAAAACTCACTTTAAAACTTGTTGGAGAAGGCAAATTGCGAAAATCCTATACCAATAGAATTGAAAACATAGAAAGTACCATTGCAGCTTTTAGCTTATATATTGTATTAAAACCGGGTTGTTTTAAGTATTTAAACAAAAATTATTATCATTTCAAATCAATTGATGCTGTTTGGAAAGCACAACATTATACCCAAGATACTTGGCCAGAAAACTATATGCTTTCCATGGGAATTAAAAAAAACAACGATGAATATGCCGACAACATGACCATTATGACCTACATGCGTTATGAAGAGGTAGAACCTTGGGCAAACACCTTTAACACTGTTGCAAATAAAAATGAAAGAGGGCAAACTTACGAAGAATTTAAAAAGGAAAAAGCCGAAAAAATCATTAAAGAACTAGAAAAAAAGTTCCCAAACATCAGGGAATGTATTTTGGAAACCTATACCTCCTCACCTTTATCCTATAGGGATTATATAGCCACCAATAAAGGTTCCATGTATGGTTATGCCAAAGATGTGAATAAATCCATGCAATCGTTCATTTCACCAAAAACCAAAATAGAAAACCTCCTGTTTACAGGACAATGCTTAAATATGCATGGCATTTTAGGAGTTACCATTGGAGCTGTGGTAACCTGTTCGGAAATACTAGGCCAGGAATATTTGTTAAATAAAATTATAGAAGCCAACAAACCTACAAAACCTCAACAGGCATGAAAGTAAGAATTAACATATTACTTGTATTTTTACTGCTTAGCTTGATGTCTTGTGGTGTATCAAAATCCTTGAAAGATGTTCCAGACGTTAGCAGCTACAATCAACAAATTCCTAAGCGGGAAAAAATTTCCGACAGTTCATTCATCACTGAAAAAGGCTATCTCACCAAAAACAAATTTGGCCAATGGGAAATGTATGTGTCTGGAGATCCATACCAAATAGGACTTAATACAGGAAGTTTAACCCAAGAGCTTTTTGAAGAACAAGAACATGCGTTTTTAAGTAAGGTGGACGAATTGGTACCTTCTAGATTCAAGCAATACCTGCTTCGAAAAATGCTGGCTTGGTACAACCGAAAAATGTATTTACACGTTCCAGAAGAATTCAAATCCGAAATATTGGGTGTCTCTAAATACGCAGCAGATGCCTACGATTACGTTGCAGACGATTACTTAAGGATTCTATATTTTCATAGTGCACACGACATAGGACATGCGCTTCAGGATTTAATGCTTGTTGGTTGTTCGTCTTTTGCAGCATGGGGAAACAAAACCGAAGATGGCAAACTGATTATTGGAAGAAATTTCGATTTTTATGCAGGAGACCCTTTTGCAAAAAACAAAATAATTGCCTTTGTAAAACCCAGTAATGGCTATCCTTTCATGTCTGTTACTTGGGCCGGCATGATGGGCGTGGTGTCTGGTATGAACAATCAAGGCCTAACAGTTACCATCAATGCTGGAAAATCGGATATTCCTTGGGTAGCAAAAACACCTATTTCCATTCTTACCCGAGAGATTTTGCAATATGCTTCCAATATTGAAGAAGCGATTGCCATTGCCAAAAAACGTCATGTTTTTGTATCGGAATCCATTTTTATAGGAAGCGACAAAGACAATCGTGCCATTACCATAGAAGTCTCTCCAAATAATTTTGGGGTATATGACCTTGAAAACTCCAATCAGTTAATTTGCTCCAATCACTTTCAAAGTGAGGCTTATGCCAATGATGAAAAAAACACCAAACACAAAGCCGAAAGTCATTCGCAATATCGTTACCAACGCATGGAAGAATTGTTAAACGAAACACCAAAACTCACTCCAGAAATTGCAGTCCATATGTTGCGAAACAAAGAAGGGTTGGATGATACATCCATAGGCTATGGCAATGAAAAAGCTATAAATCAGCTTTTGGCACATCATGGCATTGTGTTTAAACCAGCAGAGCGTTTGGTTTGGGTGTCATCAAACCCTTACCAATTAGGTGAATTTGTTGCTTACAACTTGAATACCATTTTTAACGAAGCACCAAAAAACAAACAGGCAGAACCATTGAACAATTTAGCTTTAACCATAGAAGAAGATCCGTTTCAATACACTCAAGCCTATATGGACTATGAAGCTTATCGCATTCTTAGCAGACAAGTTGAAAAAGCCATAAGCAACAATGAGCAGCTAGTTCCTATCATATTGGAAGAATTACAAAAACTTAATCCAGAATATTGGCAAGCCTATTATTTAGTTGGTAAATACAATTATGAAAAAAAATATTACAGAGCTGCCCTTAATGCTTTTGAAAAAGCAAAAACCAAAGAAATTACAACCGTTCCAGACCAAGAACAGATAGATTTGTATATTAAGAAGATAAAAAGGAAATTAAACGAATGATTCCCAAAATAGAACAAGCATCATCCCAAGACATAAAACGCTTTCAAGAAGAGAAACTGAAAGACCTATTACAGTATTTAAACTCACATTCGCCTTATTATAAACGTGTGTTTAATGAACACAATATTGATATAAATTCAATTAAAAATCTTGAAGATTTAACGAAGATTCCTACCACCACAAAAGATCAGTTACAACAATACAACAACGATTTTTTATGTGTGGAAAAAAATAAAATCATTGATTATGTCACAACTTCAGGCACCTTGGGAGATCCTGTAACCTTTGCTTTAACCGATAACGATTTAAACCGGTTGGCCTATAACGAAGCCATTTCCTTTGCTTGTTCTGGTGTTACGGAAAACGATGTCATGCAACTTATGACCACCATAGACAGGCGTTTTATGGCAGGATTGGCCTATTTTCTTGGAGCAAGAAAACTTGGTGCAGGTATAATAAGGGTTGGAGCAGGCATCCCAGAATTGCAATGGGATTCCATCTTAAAATTTAAACCTACCTATTTAATTGCTGTTCCAACTTTTTTATTGAAATTGATAGAATATGCCAAACAACATGATATCGACTTAAAAACTTCAGGTGTTAAAGGTGCCATTTGTATTGGAGAACCTTTGCGCAATCAAGATTTTTCCTTGAACACCTTGGCCGAAAAAATAACCTCTCAATGGAATATAAAGTTGTTTTCAACCTATGCCTCCACCGAAATGAACACAGCATTTAACGAATGTGAAAAACAGCAAGGTGGACACCATCACCCAGAATTGATTATTGCAGAAATTTTGGACGAAAACGATCAAGCTGTTCCAGCAAACCATGTTGGCGAATTAACCATTACCACGTTAGGCGTTGAAGGCATGCCATTGTTGCGTTTTAAAACAGGAGATATGGTTCAAGCTCATACAGAAGCTTGTGGCTGTGGTAGGAACACCATGCGTCTTGGACCTGTTGTAGGCAGAAAAAAACAAATGATAAAATATAAAGGCACGACCTTATATCCACCAGCCATGGATAATATTTTAAACGATTTTAGCGAAGTGGAATGTTACATTATAGAAATTTCAAACAATAATATTGGCACAGACGAAATTTGTATCAAAATAGCCACCAAAACACCTTCCGATAAATTGCTGTCTCGAATAAAAGATCATTTTAGGGCCAAATTGCGTGTGTCCCCAAAAATTGAAATCCACGATAAAAAAGTTATTCAAAAACTGCAATTCCCTATTATGAGTAGAAAACCTGTGATGGTAATTGATAATAGAAAAACAGATTCTTAATTATTTTTTAGTGAAATTAAACCGGTTCCATTTCCGGAATCATCAAGGCTGTTAGTTCTTGCTTATAAATACCAAGTTCTTCTTGAATTTGCTTGTTTTCATTTGAAATGCTTGAAACAAACAACTCCTGATAATAGGTAATCCCTTCCAACAGATTGTTTTTGAAGGCTTCCCATTTTTTTATTTGTTTGCTTGTAATGTCTTCTGAAACTGTAGTTATTTCATTTTGTAAATACGCCATGTACATTTTCAATTCCTTTACAAACATATTGGGTCTATTCACATTTGCAAGTACAGATGCCTTTCCATAAATATGTTGCATCATGTTAAAAAGGGATACTTCTTTATCAAAATACGCCATATTGGGTCCTGGACAAATAACCACACCTTGCTCCTGACCTTTAATGGGAATATTGTTTTCTAAATAAGACGCATTTGCCAAACCAACACAAAGACAGGCCTTTTCGGTGATTTTTGCTTTAGCGTTTTCGTACATATTTTGTGAAACCTCAAACTTTTTGCTTTCCAGTTCCTGTAATTTCACATCCTGATATTTTTTGGATGCTGTACAAATACCTTCTGGACCAAATTCCTTGCTTAAAGCCAAAAATTTCTTCGGACAAGAACTGCCAGCCTTGTTATCATTGATACGTTTTTGTTTGAAGAATTCGTTGGTGGTTCCTTTAATAGTATTAAAAGGGACGCCTAAAGGCGAAATCCCACTTAAGTATAGGTCTTTCTCTTGCGCTTTGGCCAACAAATCCCTTGTTTGCTTATCTACGGAAGTGGCTTCTGGCACCAACAAAAAAGGGGTTCCCCAACCTACGGAGTCCACTTGATAATTTTCAAGAAGAAATTCGTGTTCACTGGCAGTTCCCACACCTCCTTGAACCGTAATTTTTAAATCCAAAGGTTGTTGTGGAACATCTATTCCTTTTTGATCCAATGCTTTAACCAAGACCTCGTGTGTGTCTTGTATCAAAGCTTCTTTTTTATTTTTAAATTCCTCTAAAATAGGACCCAATAAAAAGCCTTCCGTGGCAAAGGCATGACCACCACAATTTAAACCGGATTCTATTCTGTATTCTGAAACCCAAAGTCCTTTTTTAGCTAAAAACCTACCTTGTATGGTAGCGGAACGGTAATCGCTAACCTTTAAAATAATTTTCTTTGTCAATTGTCCTTGTGAGTTTGGAAAAAAGTCTTTAAAATTCTCAAAATAACTGTACAATCTCGGATTCATACCAGCAGAGAGCACAACAGAGGAGTTTAAGTCACTCTCGGCAAAACCTCGAAGTGACGCATGCGCATCGTTAAATTCCACAGGCAATGGGTCGCCTTTCACAAAATTATCCTTATCTACTTTGGTCATGATATTTACATCAATGTCTCCAGGTTTTAAATGTGTTTCCAGATAATTTTTAATGTTGTCTTTTAACAACGTACCTTCATTTAAAAACCCAGAAAGACCTTCTTTAAAAGACGATGTATTAGGTAAGGTTGCCAAAAATTTTTCTAAAGTTTCTTTACTCTCGGACAGTTCTGCCTTAAATTTTGCAAACTTGTTCTTAACAATGCTGTCCACCAAATTTAAATAAGAGGTAATGCGCTTGGCACGATAATCCTCGGCTTTTTTTGAAATCTCCCTGTAGGGTAAATTAAATTTTTTACTATAAAACGCATTCATTTTCTCCATGAGCTCATCGTCTATAATAGAAATTACAGAAGAAATACCGTATTGAGCCACACGAATGGGACTATCTATGGTATAAGCCAAACCCATAACTGGAATATGAAATGTATGAAGGGATCTTGATAAAGTCATCTTTTTAATTTTTTTAAAATTAAATAAGCGACAAATATGAGAAATCCTTCTTAGCCAAAAGATGATAAATATCATACCTTTTGGTCTTTTTTAGAATTAGTTTAAAAAAATTATTAATTCTTTATAAGTTATAGCTTTTAAAGGTATTAATTTAAGTTTCTACTTAAATTTACATTCAAAATATTTTATTATGATAAATGTCAATTCAACCTTAAATTTTCCTTGTGGTAAATCCATGAAAAATAGATTTATGTTAGCTCCATTAACCAACCAGCAAAGCCATGAAAATGGCAAACTCTCTGAAGATGAATTAAAATGGTTAACAATGAGAGCAGAAGGAGGATTTGGGTTGGTAATGACATGCGCATCGCATGTGCAAGAAATTGGAAAAGGGTTTCCTGGTCAATTAGGTATTTTTAGTGATGATCTAAACAAAGGACACATAAAATTAGCATCTCAAATTAAAGAACATGGAAGTTTAGCTGTAATTCAGTTACATCATGCTGGAATGCGAACTCCAGCTGAATTAATAAATGAAAAACCTGTTTGCCCTTCTGATAATGAAGAAACAAATTCAAGAGGCCTTACTTTAGAAGAAGTTAAACAACTAAGAGACAGTTTTATTTCAGCAGCTATTCGGGCTAAAAAATGTGGTTATGATGGTGTGGAAGTTCATGGCGCTCATGGATATGTTTTAACCCAATTTTTAAGTTCAGAAATAAATAAAAGAACGGATGAATATGGTGGATCATTAGTAAATAGGTCTCGACTTCTATTTGAAATAGTTAATGCCATTAGAGAAACATGTGGTGAAAGTTTTTTACTTGGTGTTAGATTGTCTCCAGAAAGATTTGGAATGGACATTGATGAAATAAAATGGGTTTGTCAGAAATTAATCGATGATGGAGCTATTGATTTTCTTGATATATCCTTATGGGATTGTTTTAAAATGCCCTATGAAGAAAAATATCAAAACATCAGTTTATTAGAACATTTTAAATCCTTAAATTTTAAACATGTAAAATGGACTGTTGCTGGAAAAATTAGTAATGCTGCCGATGTGCAAAAAATATTAGATTCTGGAGTGGATTTTGTAACTATAGGGAAATCGGCTATACTACATCATAACTTTCCAAAATTGGTTATAGAAAATCCTAATTTTAATCCAATAGCTATTCCTGTTTCAAAAGAACATCTTACAAAGGAAGGATTAGGCAAAAAGTTTATTGAATATTTAAATAGATGGCCTGATTTTGTGAAAAAATAAAAGTTAATGTATGTGTTTCTATAAGATAGTTTTATGGAAACAGAACCCAGTCTATATAACATGGTTTAAATGCCCTTACTTTTGTATATGATGTTACATTTATTCTTCAATAAAAAAAGATATTTTTACTAACGTTTTAAACCTTCTTCTCAGGTCACATTAAGAAATTAGTATAGTCAATTACATCTTTTTACTGTACATATAATTATTTAAACTCATAAAGCATTAGCACAAAATCAAGCAGTTAAAAATCTTTATTTAGATTTATTATAAATAATTTGGGTATATCGAAAATCATAAATAGTTTTGCCGAAAATTAACTATTTATATTAAGTCTTAATAAAAACAAATGAAATACACATTACAAATCCTAGCATTTATACTATTTACACACTTTTCTTTTGCACAACAAGCTACTATTACTGGAACCGTTACAGACAGTAACCAAATGCCAATAATAGGTGCCAACGTGTCCTTAAAAAACACCTCTAAAGGAGCTCAAACAAACGAAAAAGGTAGCTTTGAGATTTCCAATCTTGAAAGTGGCGATTATGTGTTAACCCTCTCCTATTTGGGTTTTAAGACTAAAGATATTGCCCTATCCATTTCCAACAATCAAAATCTGGACTTGGGAAACATAACCCTGTATGAAGGAAATGAAATTTTAACTGAAGTAGTAATCAATGGAGAACGTAGAAATATGTTTTCCAGAAAGAAAACAGCTTATGTATCTAAGCTTCCTTTAAAAGACATAGAAAACACACAGGTTTATAGTACGATAACCAATGAAATTTTAAAATCACAAACCGTTACAAATTTCGATGATGCCTTGAAAAACGCCACTGGAGTCGAGCAATTATGGACCTCAACTGGACGTGGTGGAGATGGAGCTGGTTACTACTCGCTTCGTGGATTTTCTGTGCAACCCCAATTGGTAAATGGCTTACCTGGCTTAACCAACGGAACCATAAATCCTGCAAATATTGAACGTATTGAAGTTCTTAAAGGACCTTCTGCCACATTGTTTGGTAATGCTGTTAGTTCTTATGGTGGACTTATTAATGTGGTAACCAAAAAACCTTATGTGGGCACAGGTGGAGAATTATCATTTACTTCGGGTTCTTACGGATTAAATCAAATTGTAGGTGATTTCAATACTGCCTTAAGTAAAAAAGAGAATATTTATTTCCGTTTAAACACAGCTTACACAACAGAACAAAGTTTCCAGGACGCAGGATTTAGAAAATCGTTTTTTATAGCACCTTCTCTATCGTATAAAGTAACCAATAGACTGTCCTTTTCTTTTTATGGTGAAATCACACAGGCCGAACAAACCAATCCTACCTTTTTGTTCTTAAACAGAAGTGCGCCTTCGGCAGCATCAAACCTGGACGAATTAGGCTACAACAACAAGTTGTCTTTTACCAGTAACGATTTAACCTTGGAAAACCCAACACAAAACTATCGTGTGGAAATGGACTATAAATTATCAGATACTTGGCAATCACAAACCTTATTATCTACCAGTAACACATCAACCAAAGGATATTATTCCTATTTATTTGATTATGGAATATTGGAAGGAAACACCTTTACAAGGTTTGTTAACAAGCAAAATGCAAACACACAAACCACAGATATCCAACAAAATTTTATAGGTGATTTTAAAATAGCATCTTTAAGAAACAGAGTGGTTATTGGTTTGGATTATTTTAATGAAACCCAAACAAACAATAGCACAGGATATGCCTTTTATGGAAATGTCACTCCAGATGGTGGAACCAATGGCGACAACCCGTTCACACCAGTAATTGAAACAGATTCTTATCCGTTATCTACTGCAGGAGTTGATGCAGCTTTAGCATCCCAAGGCGTGAGCAATGTAAAATCTAAAAATCATATCTATAGCTTATATGTTTCGGATGTGGTAGATATTACCGAAAACCTATCGGCTATGGTTGGTCTTCGCTTGGATCATTTTGATAATGAAGGCGACCTAACAAATCCTGATGATGATTATAACCAAACCACACTTTCTCCAAAATTTGGAATCGTATACCAACCTATTAAAGACCAACTTGCAGTTTTTGCCAATTATCAAAACGGCTTTACAAATGTAGCGCCTCAATTGGTTGGAAATCCAGATGATGGTCCACAAACCTTAAAAACATTCGATCCAGAACAAGCCAACCAATTAGAGTTTGGTGTGAAAACTTACCTATTTAGCAACCGATTGAATGTTACAATGAGTTACTACGATATTAAAGTTAAAGATAGGGTAATTACAGATCCATCTTCGCCTTTTAACAAAATACAAGGTGGAGAGGTCGTTAGCAAAGGATTTGAAATTGAACTGAATGCCAACCCTGTAAATGGTTTGAACATTAGAGCTGGCTTCAGTAATAATGATAGTGAAACCACTAAGTCCGACAATACCGAAATCCTAAATAAAAGACCTCTTGAAGCAGGACCTGAAACCTTGTATAATTTCTGGGCTAACTATGAGTTTCAAGTAGGTGCTTTGGATGGGTTTGGACTTGGTTTTGGTTTTAATGGAGCAAGTGAGCGTTATGCCATTAATTACGAATCTACTGGCGATTTTATATTGCCAAGTTACACAATTGCCAACGCATCAGTGTTTTATCAAGCCAACAAATACAGAATTGGTTTGAAACTAAACAATGCGTTCAACAAAGAATACTATAAAGGTTGGACAACCATTAATCCACAAACACCTAGAACCTTTTTGGCAAACTTTTCATATCAATTTTAATAAGTATGTATGTAAAGAGCAACTTATTTAAAAGTTGCTCTTTTAAAAATAATATTAATGACATTTAAAAAATTTATATTCCAGTTACACAAAATTTTAGGCCTTACAACAGGCCTTGTGGTTTTTATTGTAGCTATTACAGGTTGTTGCTGGGCTTTTAAAGAGGAAATAGAAAGCCTGTACGACGACTATAAAAAAGTGGTTCCACAAAACCAAGCCATTTTAACTCCAACTCAAGCTAAGCAACTTGCTAAAGACGTGTTTCCTAACAATACAGTACATGGTACCTTATTTAAAAAAGCAGATGATGCCATTGAAGTCATTTTCTACGATGCAGAACCTGAATTTTATCAAAGTGTGTTTTTAAACCCTTACTCTGGTAAAGTCATTCAAGTTGATGACCATTTATCTGGTTTTTTTGCATTTATATTGAAAGGCCACATGCGAATGTGGTTACCCAAGGACATAGGCGAACAGGTGGTTGGAGCTTCTATATTAATCTTCATAATGATTATTATATCTGGATTCATATTGTGGATTCCGAAGAAAAAAAAGAATTTAAAACAACGTTTAAAATTCGATTGGAAAAAAACCACACGTTGGAAACGTAAAAATTTCGATTTGCACACCATTATTGGATTTTATGTTTGTTCATTGGCATTGATTTTAGCTTTTACAGGCTCCGTGATTTCATACAACTGGTTGAAATATGTGGTTTATAAATCTACAGGAGGTGACAAAGTTCCAGCTTTTATAATTCCTGAAAATAAAAGTAAAGTTGCCATGGATGAAGGCATAATACCAATGGACACCTTGATAGTTAAACTTTTAAAGGAATCGCCAGATGCAGAATCTTTTGAGCTGCATTATCCCAAAACTGATGAGGAAAGTATTTATGTGGAAGTATCCAATAGCAAAGGCCTATATTACGATTCGGATTATAGGTTCTTTGATCAAAACACCTTAGAGGAATTGGAAACACCTGCCATTTACGGGAAATATAAAGATGCCAAGTTTGCCGATAAAATTCTCCGTATGAATTATGATATACATATTGGAGCCATTGGAGGGATTGCTGGAAAAATTCTGGCCTTTTTAATAAGTTTGCTCACAGCTACTTTGCCTGTTACTGGAGTATTAATGTGGTATGGAAGGCGTTATAAAAAAAAGTAACTGATGTTTAACGAAGAACAATGAACATCATTGTAATATTTTAAGCCAAAAAGCCCCTACATCTCTGTAAGGGCTTTCTTTTGTTAAGCTCCCCCTTCCCGATAGGAATCGGGACAAGCAATGGGCTCGAACCAATCCCGAAAGCTTTCGGGACTCTGATTAACAGTCACGATACTTCTCTAGAAGTTTTGTAGTGATCTCTGGATGTTTTATTAGGTTGACTATATAGACTTTGCTCTTCATTCGCTTGATATGTGTCTCAATGGCCAATGCTTGCGATTTTGTGGTACAGTCTATCTTGTAATATAAAATCCAGTCTTTTGCGTTGCTTGTAAATTTTCTTGTGTCTGGATGTTTATGGAATTCCAATCTTAAACCTATATTGGAACTGTAACCAATGTAGAACCGATTCAATTGTTTGGATTGTAATATGTAAACACAAGGTATCATAATCATTAAACCAAAAAAGCCCCTACATCTCTGTAAGGGCTTTCTTTTGTTAAGCTCCCCCTCTTGGGCTCGAACCAAGGACCCTTTGATTAACAGTCATTTAAAAACATGTTTCATATATTTTCCTTTGTTTTCAAATAGTTGATTTTCAGTAAGAAATTGAAAATTTGCTTTTCAAATAATTTCATTTATTTACTCTTCTTAACTAAAATGTTTGACCTATGTTTGACCTATTCAAAATGAAAATTTTTTAAATTAAGGAAGTAATAATGGATAGGTTGATTTTCATATTACAATAGAATAAATATACTGTATTATCCTTATAAGAAACACAATAAGCAAGTTTATTTGAATAGTCTTCACACTCTGATGAAAACATAATATCTAGTCCTCCCAGTTTCTCCAAATCTGATAATATCATCTCTTTTAATTCCTTATAAAAAAATAATGTTCTGTCCTCAAAAGTGATGATAACTCCTTCTAGTATATCTAAACTGAAAATTAGTTCAGTTTTATCTGTATGAACATTCAGAAAAGTATTTAAAGATTGATCAATGTTCAAATAACTATCAAGCCCTTTTATTCTATCTGGAAGTATATCTAGGTTAAATTCCCAGTTTTCATATTGCATACCAATTTTGAAAGGTATTTTGTCTTTTTTCATAACTATTGGGTATAAAAAAACCACCTGCTATGAGGTGGCTCTATTTTCTAAAATAATTCTATTCAAAGTCTGTACTGAAAGAATTGTCATTTGCATCAAACCAAATGGTTAATGTTGAGTATTGCAATGAACCTCCAGGTGCAGCTAAAGATTCTGTAGATTCTAAATAAGAACCTAAAGTTTCATTAGTATCTGTCCGTGTAACTGTCATTCCATTATTTGATAAAAAATTACCTCCAGATATAAAGTCAAACTTTACTCCCATTATATTATTAGATACAGATGTATGACTCCCTGTAATAACTGAATAAGCATCTACGTTGCTATATGAATTTACATCATAAGAATAACCCCCATTATCATTAGTAGTAATGACACTAATTTCAAAATTTGAATCTGCATCTGAAAGTTCAGTTGTAAAATCAATTTTATAGCTTATTGCTGTAGGTTCTTGAGTGCTATCTGAATCATCACTGGAGCATGAGCTCATTAATAGCATTGTAAAAATTAAGGTTAAGTTTAATAAATTTTTCATTGGTTTAAATTTTAATAATTATTAATTTCTTTAGAGTAGTAGCATCTAGAATACAGTTTTTTAAATGCACTGATATTCTTAAATTCTTCGTTACTTAATGGTATTTCAATTTTAGTGTAAGGAGTTGTGGAAGTTTTAATCCTGATGATTTCATTAAAGTGTGAGTTCTGCCAAACAGACTCATATTTATCAAGCCATAGAGAAACTTCAGTTTCACTATTCTTGATTACATTATACTCTTCAACTAGCTTTTCAAAATACACTTCATTTTTCTCCAATTCTGAAGTTTTTAAAAGCTCAAAATACATTTCAATAAAAATGCAATCTTGCTCTCTTGTAGGACAGACACATGGAAAAACATGAATAGAATTATCTCTTACCCATTTGCTCCACTTACCACAATTAGACTTTGAAATGGCTTCATAAAATTCAGCTTCATATTTCATAAGCCACCAATTGATATGGTGTATTGAAAATATTGAGCTGGTATCAGTGCCAATTAAATCCTGTATGGTTTTCAAATAATACACTAATTATAATTATATGCTTTTAGTATCCCTATCTCAAAATCATTAAAATGGCTTTTAGGGTAGTATATTTTATATTTATTACTTGTTTCAAAATGAGTAAAATCTTCAATATTTAAATAGACCTTATTGTTTAACATAAAATTCGAAAACATACTATTAAAGACATAAAAATGATAAGGGTTTTCAGTAAATTCTCCCATAGGAAATAACTCTAATGCAGTAGACTCTCTTTTTAATTGTATAAATAAAAATATACCAGATTTTTCAGACATTAAAATAGTGCATAATTTATCATCCTCTGAAAGCATTTCCCTTTTGGTAGGAAGTAGTTTGTCACTATTCTCAACAATATAGCTGATTGAGCCTCTATCATTCAACCCTTTGTTGTTGTAAAAAAATGCTCTTTCATAATCTTGGGAAGACTCCTTGTTATTTACAAGTTTTGAGAAAATAACAGGATTTTTAAAATGACAATTAATTTTATATAATGCTTCATTTATATCTTGCTGATTTGGAGTGAAATTATGTAAAAAAGACCATGACTTTATAATATCATTTTCTCTAATAAAATCTTCCTCATCTTGATTCTCAAATTTTGTAATGAGCTTATTAGTTATATAATCAGCTAATTTACTTATTCTTAAAAATTGTTGTCTAGTCATAATTAATGTTGTCATATATGGCATTAAACTAAACAAATATAAGCCTTTCCTTGACTTGTCAAATATGTCAAGAATGGAAAAGTCAGATTTACAAAAAATTGTAGGTGAGAGAATTCAAAATTTACGTGAGGAAAGAGGACTTACTCAAGTTGACTTGGCAGGTAAAATTGAAGGTGAATTTGATACTACAAATGTTTCTAGAATTGAATCTGGAAGAACCAATCCAACCTTATATAATTTACATAGAATAGCTGAAGCTTTAGAAGTGTCACTTTCTGAATTATTAGATATATCTGAAGAATAACTTTTGGCTATTTATGAGTTAGTGTTTCAAACTCCCTGTTACTCCATACATAGAAATACACCTCAATTAAGCACCTACTATAAACTGATTGTTTTTATCCAAAATATCAAAATTTAGCTATAATAGTATATCTACAAAATAGCTTTATGTATTTGGAGTTCCATTAAATGTGGAATAAGTACTCATTCACACATAAGCAAATTTATAAAAACTACTATCATATTAGGGAAAGGTATAAGGAGTGACCTTACAGATTGGTTAAATACCTATATAAGTAAAACACCAAAATGTAAGGTCAAATTAATCCTTCATCCTTAAAGCTTAAATAAGAATCTTTTGAAATAATTAAATGGTCTAGTAGAGTAATTTCTACTATTTCACATGCTTTAATTAGTTTATTAGTAATCCTTATATCAGCATCACTTGCTTTTAAGTTTCCACTGGGATGATTATGAACTAATATTATATGTGATGTGAGTGCTTTTAAAGCAACACTTAACACTAATTTTATATCCACTATACAACCTGTAAGTCCACCTTTTGATAAATCATAAATACCAATGACAATATTGCCCCTATTAAGTAAAACAACTTTCACCTCTTCCTGAAGTTCAATTAAATTGTAATCCCAATGACACTTTACTAATTCAAATACACTTTGACTGTCCTTTATTTTCACTTTGTCAGGATTATCATTGGAATAGGACACTTTAATTTCAGATACTTTCATATAAATAAAATTAAATACGTCCTGTTTTGAGTTTATACTTATATAGTACAATTACAATTCAGGACGTATAATTAGTTAATCAACAAGCTCTTCTTCAAGAACTCCATTTTGAGAAAAAGTATGCTCTTCAGCAAATAGCCTTTGAACAGCTTTATCCTCATTAGCTGGTGATTCAACTTCTGGCATGTAAACATATCTGTGATTAAGAATTATCATTTCTCCAGTTTCTTTAACTGTGTACTGATAAGGCTCACATTCTTGTTTTTCAATCTTTCCAGGCATTGAAGTTCCCAATAAAGCTTTACAAGTTTCTTCATCAAATGTTGAAGTAATAAAGGCTCTTTTGGCAGTAGCATAAAACTGATTAGTTTCTTGGCTCATTACCATTTCTACACCACCTTGTAGCTCTAAAACAAAGAAGATTCTACCATCTTCAACTTGTCTTTCTTTGTAGTTAACAATACGTACCATTGTATAAAATTTTGAGTTGAGATAAGAACCCAGTTAAAGAAATAAAGCTCTACACAAGAAAAGACTACAGCTATCAACTTGAATCTAATCTGTGCGTAAAAAAATAAATTTCTTTAAAATAGGCTCGGGGGAGTTTTTCCCACCCAACATAAGTGGGGGTATTCTCTGGGGAGGAGTGCGTGAGGGTGATATAGAAGTGCTAGAAATTTTTTATAAAATTTTTTTTGAATGTAATTATCTTTAGATTTATAGTAATTCTATTTAAAAAAACAAATATTAAATGATAATCCCATTTGGAAAAAAGTTTTCAGAAAAACATATTGATGATTTTATTTTCAACATACAATCAATAGTAAATTCATCAAAAAAAAATAAAATAACTTTTGATTTAACTGGCACAGAATGGATTTCAAATCAAAACTTACTATTACTTACATCTATTTGGAAATATTTTATTGAACTTGAAGTAGACTTCAAAATAAAAATATTTAAGGACAATTTTAGTGAAATCAATCAAAGAGAGGCATTGAATATTATCCAGTTGTGGGATGTTTGGAAAGTATACCAAATTGTACCAGAAAATAAAACTGTAATAGATTATTTTAATATCCCTAATAATAGCTCTATTGATATTCTAAAAAAGAATTTTAAAATAAAATCCAATAATCAACTTTATAATAGATATGGAATTACCCCTTTTATTACTTTAAATAAAATTGAATCCTTCAAGGATTATAAAATTTTAAAAAATGAAATATCTCCAATATATAAACTAAATGATGCTGTTAATGAAATTATAAGTAAAAATGACTGTGAGCATCCTTTTATAAATAAGACCATCAGTGCTATTATAACAAAAGAACTATATGAAAACTTTTTAGACCATTTCACAACTTCTTTTTTTAAAACACAAAATCATTGGGCTTTTTTAAGTTTATCATTAAAATCAAAAGTTTTAAACAATAATTATTCAATTGAAAAAAACTTTAATGAAGAAGAAATCTATGAAACTAAATCTTTTTTTATTGATAATAATGGAAGTTTTAAAAATGAAAGTTATATTCAATTTTCTTTTTTAGATTTTGGAGATGGAATAGTTAATACTCTGAAAAAAGAAATCACCAAAGGTGAACTTCCTTCTACTGAAAATGAAATCTTAAAGTATGCTTTTAAACACAACACATCAAAGCATCCAATTTATGATAAATATAAAAATATTGAAAAATTAATACCTCGAGGACTTTTTGATATATTATCAATCGTAAAAAGGTATGAAGGATTAATTATTGTAAGAAGTAATCATGGAAAGATTGCATATGACTTTTCGAACAGAAAAGACTTTAATCAATCATATTTAACCTTTGGGGACAATAAATTTCATTTCCCAGGAACATTTATAACTATATATATTCCAGCATTAAAAAACGCGTTAAATTATGACTCAACTTCTATAAAACCGAAAATAGAAAACTTAAATTACTCAACAAAAATACCTCAGGGTTATTTAAGTTTATTTTCCATAATTAATGAAATCTCTGAAAAAAATTATTCAAAAAGTATCATTTACCAGAAAAGTATAGAAACTCTAAAAAAGAAGCTTATAGAAAATAATAAACAGCTTTTCTTTATAGATTTCCAAGGATGGGAGATAGACTCAAGAATTACAAAAGTCCTTATTTTCTATTTAGCTTCTGATTATGATATTAATCTCAATAAAAACATTGTAATTCTTAATCCTCCAGATAGGTACTTTTTAGAAGTAATCAAAAATGAACTTTTTGATTTATTAAATGAAACTAAATCATATCAAACCCATCCGTTACCATTTATCTACTATAACTCCCAAAAAGAAGAGGTTTCAATTTTTTGGTTGGGCGTTTATAATGAAAAGGACATTACTTTGCTTCAAAGATTGCTTTTTAAAGACTATGAAATTGATTTAAGGAAAACTGATTTTGAAGAACCTGAAAATATTAGTGGTAACTTAATAGAGTATGACAACCATGGAAATGTAAAGTCTGTTTTTCCAGATGAAAGTCGAATCCATAAATTTTATAAAAGTGCAAAGAGGATTTTTGAAGAAGAACAAATTTCTGAACTTTTAAAACACTCTATTGATTCTATCGAAATATCAAGCAAAAAATCAAATAATATATTTTTATGTAGTGGCAATTATTACACTAAAAAGTATTTGAAATTAGATGCTGTATTAAATAACCTATTAAAAACGGATATTTTATCAAACTTACTATTTAAGAAACTTGAAAATAAAAATAATGACTATTTATATATAGCCGTAACATCAAGTAGTAACAAAATATTGAAATCTCTTATAAGGCAAGGACTTATTAACAAAAATCAATCTATATTTATAGAGAATTACCACAAGGATTTATCAGAACATGAGCCACAAAAGGAATTAAAGCTTGAGAGCAAATACATATTAGTTTGTGACGTTATTGCTACAGGTTATCTTACAAATAAAATTAATGAAGAACTAAAAAAAAGCTACAAATCCGAACTTTCAGGCATTTTGGTTTTTGTTAACACTATTGACTTAAACTTTTCAATTTTAAATGATGAGTTAAGTGATAAATTAATATCACTGAAAAATTATCCAATTGAAAAATACACAAAAAATGATTTAGAAAGCATTAACCAATACAACATAATTAGAGTTAATCCTTTTACAAATCAACCAGTAAAAAAATCCTTAAATTATATCAATGATAGGTCGAGTTTATTATCTCCAGAGGAGTTTATTAAGTTCTTTGACTTCAATGACTTAACTATTAAGTTTTTGAACTTTAACAATGAAATACATCCATATTTTTTCAATATGGAAAGTATAATTCTGAAAAAGCAGGATGAATTATTCTCATTAATATTTGATAGAATTCCTGAAAAAAACAAACAGGATATTGATGTTATATTTTATCCCCAAAAATCAGCTATTGAAAACTTAAATTTTGATTATTTTAAAACTAAGATATTAGGGAATCAAAACATATTAGATTTTGAAACAGAAAGATTTCCAACAAAAGTTGGTTGGAGATTTCCTCACTTAAGCACCTTCCATTTAAATATTTTAAAAGGAAATAAAGTTTTAATTTTAGATGATGCTGCCTGTTCTGGTGATTCGGTTTTGCAAATGATTGATGAATTCAGTGCTTCCGAAGTCAAGGAAATAATGATTTTAATACTGTTAGCAAGAGTATCTGACCAGAGAGCAGAATTTTTATCAAAATTAAATGAAATAAAAAGCTCTACAGGAAAAAAAATACCTATTAAAATATACTTTGGTTGTCAATGGCAAATAGGTACTTACTCTATATATAATAACCCTATTCTAAAAGAAGGTTTATGGTTGAACAAGTTAGCAAGTATGAAAAATACACCTATTGCCATAAAAAATATTGCAAATAAAATCAACTCGGAGATTGAGCAAGTTAGTTATTTAAACTCTCCAAAAGATTATAAATACTTCCCTGTTTTTAGAGAAGAAAATAAAATTGATAAAATAAATTTATTCTTAACAAGAAATAATATTGGAAAAATTATTGGGTTTAGGTTTTATAAGGAAAATTTTGAGGTTTTTGATTCAATTTTAAAAGGGAATAATGATTATAAAAACCCTGTCCTTAATAAAGAAATTGAAAACATCTGTTCTGTATTCTTGTATGAACCTTTTCTATTTGACAGAGTTCAAAAATTAATTCCAGATATAGCTGAAATAATTCGTGATTTCTTAATAAAGATAATAAATTACGATATTGATTTAGAAAAAGATTTATATTATAAATGGGATAAAAAAGACATAATCCATCTATTCTTTATTCTTTACAAAAACCATTCTCTAATAGACAAGTTAAAGTCAAATGGAAATTTTTTACGATTACTAAACTTCTCTAGAAATTCATTTAAAAGGACAAATCCGATAAATTACTTATTCTATAAAATTTTATTTTATTTTCCCTTATCTAAAGATGAAATTACAAATAAAAAGAATTTTAATGATTTTAAATTTTTTATTGAAAAAACAATTAATGAAGAAAGAACATTAGATAAAAGCAGTTTAGGGGAGTTAAAACGTTTCTATTCTTTTATAAATACCTTACCTAACAGTAATGACTTCAAATCTCAATTAAACTCAATTAAAGAACTCTACTGGAGTCATAAGCAATCTAAAATACATGATTCTCAAAAATCTTTAAACCATAACATTACTTTATTTCATAATGGCTTATCATTACTTTTAACTTCTTTTGAAGTTAAGGAAATAGACGATAATGAAATAATAAAAATTAAAGAAAATTGGTGGAATATTAAACATGATTTTCTTGATAAGATTATTTCATTTTATAGAACTTTTAATGACTTTTTCAAACCATATCCTTATCACATATTATTAAATAAGTTTGATGGCAACAACCTTTCATTAATTGAAATGTACACATACATAGATGATTTTATATTCAATATAAAACAACGAGGATACCAAAAAGAAAATTATTTGAAATCTATAGAATATATTGAAAAAATAAACCATGATTTTGGTTTAGGTTCTGAATTTGATAAAATTTTTGAAGTACCAAATGTCATGTTTCAAGAATTTAAAGTTGATTTTGAGAATTCTTTTAAACAAAAAAACATAAAAATTGAAACAAATGCGATTAGTAATATTGACTTTAGAATTAATATTCCTTTGTTCTATTTAAAAAAATTAATCTATGATGAAATAACTAAAAACATTTTAAACTATGGAAAAGAAAATACAGTAGTTTTATTATCTTACAGTATTGATAATGAAAAAAATGTAATTTTAGAAGTCAGAAATCAAATAAAAGATAAAATAGTAACAGAGTTTGGTAGTCGTGAAGGTCTAAATTCAATAATTGAATTATCAAATTCTGATTTTTTTAATTTTAAATACTATTATAAAGTAAAAAAAGATGAGAACATTTTTTATCAAAACTTAACTTTTTATAACTCATGAATTCACAACATATTAACTTATTGGTCTTTGATGAAGAGGACCACTTTCAATCAAATAAAGAGTTTTTAGGGGAGAGTTTCTTTAAATCAATTTCCAGAGTTTCTTCTTTAAAAGAAGTGGAACAAAAATTAATTAATTTCAATGATAATGATTTAATATTTCTGATTGTTCATGTATTTTATACAAATGAAATAAAGGGAATTAAAAAGTTTAAAGTCAGTAATATTTCTGAAAAATATCCTAAAATTGGTTACTTATATGTTTCTGATGGTCCAAGGGATGTTATAATAGAGGAAATGACCAAAAGAGAGCTTTATGATATTGATAAATTTAGACCTTATTATCAGATTAAAACTGAATTAAGTAAAGATGATTTTGATGTATTTACTAAAAAAGAAATTCTTAAAGAGCAAGATATTAATACTGCTAACTCAAACACAAGCAATAAAAATAAAAAAGGAATTTTTTTAAGCCACTCTTCCAAAGACAAAGATGTTGTTGAAAAATTTAAAGAATACGTTTTAAGGCTTGGATTAGAAATACCTGATATTAATATAAAGTTTACAAGTAGTGAAATCCCTGGCATTCCAGCAGGAATTAATATACCAAAGGATTTAAAAGATTTTATAAATAATGATATGGGCTTATTTATTCAATTTATCTCTCAAGATTATTTAGAAAGCAGAACTTGTCTTAATGAGGAAGGAGCTGCTTGGTGCATTTTAGATGATATCAACTTTATTTCTATCAGCCTTGGTAAGTATGGTAGAGCCTTCACTAAAGAGTCAAACAAAACAATATCAATTGACAATAAAGAGCAAATCCAGAATATTTATGAGCATAGAAAGAGTTTTTTTGGTGAAAAAAACAATGTAAGATTGGCTAATAAAATTACAGAATTTATTGGAAAACTTGCTGATAATTAAATTTTATCTTGTTCTTGTTTTAGAGCTTAATTAATAAATTTCTAAAGCCCAGTTAGAACTGGGCTTTAATCAACTCAAAAACCAATGGTAAGTACTATCACCATTGAGAGCCTTTGCTAATCCTTTTGAAAACTCAAACGAATTAACATTTCTATCTAAAAAAGTATCTATGTAGCTACTTTTATTAGCTTGTGTCAATAGATTATAGACACTCCATAAGTTGATATCTCCATTGTCATTTCTACAAAAGCTTTCATCTTGATAATAATCTTTAGCTACAGTAGAAATTTGTCCATCATTGAGTAATAATTCAGGTATCTGAAGTTTATCATTTTTAGGCAAGTAATTATATAATCTAGCCTTACCAATCAGTTGAGCAAACTGATGTTCAGTTAAATACTCTTGAGATAAATGCTTCATAGAATTCAAATGATTTTCAGCTTGATAAGCTTGTAGAACATCTAATAGTTTTGCTCTCATCCCATTATAACTATCAGCACGTATATCATCCACGAATCCATCACTTGAAACACACATATTACAACATACCATGTTTTGAAAACCTATAAAGAACTTAAACTTTTCAAAAGTCTTTTTTGAGTACAAGTTCTCTTGATTGTAAGCTCTCACTCCTCCAATAGTTAATGCAATGTCATTTCCATTAATATTCTCTGTAATACTTGGAATACGTATTATAAAAGCCATCCTTTCATAATAAATAGTCCTCTCATGGTCTAATAGTTCCTTGACTGGTTTATTTACAGCACTTGGGACTCTGCCCTTCACAATATGGCTGACCCTAATCTCGGGAGCATCAAAATGATGATGTGGAAATACTATACTTGCACATTCATGAGCCACTTGAATAAATTCATTATGACTAATTGTTCTTTCATTATCTTTTGAAAAGACTGGCACAATACAATCATTTTTTAGATGATTTAACTCTACTTCTAGAGTATTAGCCTCTATAAAGGGTTTAGGCTTAAATACGGGCTTATTTAAGCTACTTTCTAAAGTAATAGTTGGAGTAACAGGGTTTAACTGTAATTCCTTTTTAGGTTGTATGATTTGTAGTTCCATTTGTACTGAAATTTTGAGGGTTTAACAAAGTTTGTTTAGCTAGGATTGTGTCCTTTTGAAGTTTAAAATCATATTCTAAAAGCTCACGCCAATTAGAATAATGTGTATAGAGTTGTCTTAACTCTTCTAGGTCATTACAGGCTTTTATTTTTTCTCTAGCCTCTTGTAAATTAGTTCCACTATTACACCAATCTAAAATCTTCCTACCTGTGGCAGTATTTATAGTAAACTCTGGTTTACCCATAAACAAGCCTGTTCTATCTTTAGAACTAGAGGCAAAATGTTTAATGTCAATATCAAACACAATTGTGAACTCATAATCTACTCCATCTTTTTGTACTGCCTTAAGACCTACTTTCTCTGGTATAAACTTGCCATCTTTTTGATTTAATACATAGTCTTGCTTTGTTCTCATAGTTGCTATAACATGAGCATCAGCTTGAAGTATCTTATCTACAAATGCTTTTTGCATTGGCATAACTTTACTCCAATTAGTAAAACTATTTCCTGATAATCTAGAATGATAGTCTATTAGATAATCCCAACAGTGACTAATACTGTCTAAAATGATGACTTCCATATTTGCTTTTAAACATACTTCAATGGCTTTGATGTATTTCTCTGGAGTAAATGGTGGTTCTAAAGTCAGGACATTATATTGCCCTAAATGTGCATACAAATCTGCTGAACCATTTTCAGTATCTATAATAGCTACTTTAGTTAGGTCCTTATTTGTAAGCCCTTGTGCTAGCATCAAACTTGAATAAGTTTTACCACTGCCAGCACTTCCTTGTAAAGCTAGTTTTATTTTAGCTTTTTTGCGTTCTGATTGTCTTAATTGCATAATTATTAAGTGTTAAAAGGTTAATTAAAATGTTAAAATATTTGAAGAAATCAAGATTTGGCTATTAGCTTTAATCTGCTCATAACCATTGATATTGTTGGGGAAATTTAGTAGCTTTGTGCTATCAAAAGATAACAGCAAAACTACTACTAGAAGTAGTCCTCGTCCAGAGTTCCTGCGTTGTTAAAATATAAAATTTTGAAAGGGGAGGTGATTTAAAAAGAGGAGGGGAAAACTTTTGTGAAATAATCTATAAATCCATTAGTTTTCTATTTTCAACATCTAAAACTTCATTATCAAATTCCTTTAAATAAGACATTGTAACATGTACATCTGCATGTCCCATCATTTCAGAAATTATTTCAATACTAGTTCCGGATTGTTTTAATAATGTTGCAAAACTATGACGAGCTACGTATGAACTAAGAGGTTTTTCTACTCCTGCTAATTCTGCTATTACCTTCAATTTTTGATTATATCTCTGTAATACTTTATGCTTTCTATTCGCCATTTGTTGTGGAGACAAATCTTCATCTAGTAAAATCGGAAACACAAAGTTTGCAGGTCTGTTTTGTGCCTTATAGTAGTTTAATATTTCCTGTACTTTCGGAATAATTTCTAAGTTAAATTTCCCTTTTGTTTTAGACCTAGTGTACTGTATTCTCCCATTTTGAATATTAGTCCATTTCAATAACATCATATCCTGAAAATTCATACCTCTTGTATATATAGAAAACATAAAATAATTATAGGCTTCTATAAGATGAGGATATTCCTTTAAGTCAACATCACGGATTTTTCTAAACTCATCAATGGAAAGTGCTTTTTTGACTGGTTTAGATTTTAATTTGGATATTTTGTATTCTTTAAAGGGATACATATCTGTATTAATAATTTTTCTGTTAATAGCTTTATTAATAATAGACCTAAGTTCTCTCATTTTAAAGGCAATTCCCCCATTCTTGTTTCCAGTTTCCCTTAAGTATACTTCATATTTTTCTAGAAATGTAGTGGTGATTTCTTTAAACAAGATATAACTACTTCCATTAAACTTAATCAATGATGTCATTGTATCTTTTAAAGCCTTGGCATTTCCTAATCTACCAGCTCTATACATTTCATCTATAATTTCCTTAAAAAAGATTATTAGATTATTGGTGTTAGAATTATTGCCCCTAAACTTATCTTCAAAATGAGATAAAGTGAAATCCATATTTTGGATTGTAAAATCGTCAATAATTTTAAGGGCTTTCTGCTCTAATTTGAGCAGTATTCTATTCCTTTGGTTCCAGTTGGGATAAGATTTTTTGAATTTATTATTTGTAATATCCCAATGCTCCATTTTGCAACTTATTCCTAATGTGATAGTTTTGGATTTTCTGTCTTTTACTATTCGCATTATTATTGGGTACTCTCCTTTGGTATTGGGTTTATCTCTTAATGTTATTTTAATACTTGCCATTGCTAACATTTTATTTAAGAGTGATGTATTCCCTATATAAAAAGTAGAGAAAACATCACCCATATTAGAAATTGATTAGTTGTAAATACTTCTTTTGTAATAGGTCTTTTAGAATTGATTTAACCTGAAGTAAATTATGTTTGTAGAGTAAGTTTTGATAGGCTCTTATATGCCTCATTTTAGTCTGATTTGACCTATTCGAAATGACCCTTTCCCAATAAAGAGGATTATTATATCTAATAAGCTTGGACAAGTCCTTTTCAGGAATTGTAGACTCATCATAGTTGTCTACTATGGTCATTTCATCAAACCTCTGCATAAGGTTTATAAACAATTTTCTTAGTTTTTGTTTATCCTTTAGGTCTTCAATTTTATATATGCCAAATTTTTGAAACTCTTTGGCTTTTAGATATCTAATTTCAAACCTTAAAATATTTCTAGATAAGTTATACTGCTTAGCCTTATCATATGTTTTAATAACAAAATTGTGATAATCAAACTGTTTTAATTCTCCTCTGCCATTGAAAACCCTATTGTGGTTGGCTCCATTTTGTTTATGCATTAGCACATTATTTCTAATAATATGCCTAGCAGGAAGTGGGGTTTCAATGTTTAGTCCAAATTCAAATTGAGTTAGGTTAGCTATTTCTGTTCCTGTTAACTTGCTTGAAACATAGTCTACCATATAACAGAGTTTTAAATAACCAAAATCATCATGATTATGTGACTCCTGACAAAATTTGTCATTATAAGCCTTGTGGATAGAATTATATACATAACCATGTTTAGATGTTACTTTTACTTCAATACCATTAAAACTAGTTCTGTATGGGTATTTGATTTGTCCCGTATGTAAGCCAAAAAATGTATCTAATTCCTTGAAGTTTTCTTCTTGACAGACAAAGTGTTCGAACCTTCCCTTGTCCCTATAAAACAACCTTACAAAATCTACCATAACTTCTTAAGATTTGAGTTATTGGTAGGCTGGTCATATTGTTCCATGATTTCAGAATCTGGAGCAATCCTGCTAGTTTCAATCCAAGTATCTACTTCACTTCGTTTAAAGTAGATTTTCTTTCCTCCTGGATTATAAAAGGGTATTTCCCTTTTACTTGTGATTTTATACACAGTTGATTTAGAAAGCCCTAGGTATTCTGCTATTTCATCAACAGTCATAAAATCCTTTAATGGCTTTAAAATTTCAGCCCATTCTTCTAAAATACGTTGAGCTTGTTCCTTTGTAAAATCAATGTCTTGAATGTTTTCCATTATCTTAAAGATTTAGGAATGTGCGCACATTCAGATTATTAATGACACAAAGAAATAAAATAGAAAAACCCTTTGTTTTAAAGGGTTAGGTGTGTTTAAGGTAAAGGTTAAGGTGGTTTTTTAGATTGACTCTAACAATGAATTAATAGCTAAAGAGATTTGTTGGATTTTTTCAGAAGGTTTTTTCTTGAGCTGGCTATCTGCCACATCTAGGTTAGTTTGTTTTAACAATGTTCCTTGTTTACTATAGAAGCGTTTACTTTTGTCTATTTGAGAAAAGTTAAAATTGAAAAAAAGAGGCTGGATGCATTTGATAAAATGAACTGCTAATTGATTATTGCAATTAAACCTAATAGAAGAATCATCCTTTGGATTTTCTGTTAAAACCTCTATAAAGGTATTTAATTCTACAACCTCATAATTTATTATTTGTAGTTCCTCGGCAATATTATATAATTGCTCAATAAGACTTAATTTGATTTCAGGTTTAATTCCAAAAAAGGAGTTAACATTAGATTCTTTTTTATCTCTTGGCAAAACCTTAATTCCGTATCTTTCCGAAAGATAACTACTAATTTTTTCCAAACTTTCTAATGTTTTAGGATAAGCAGAAAATTTCTTTTCAGCTTTTTTCATTAAAAAAAGGAGTTCTTGATTAATATTATTCAAATAGCCAATAGGGGAATGTCCTTCTTTTGTAAACTCATTTACAATCCCATCTAGATTTAGAATGGCTTCTTTTTCTTTAGTCTTTAATATCAAACCAAATTCATTGTAGAAATTATATGTAGCCAAAGCTTCAACTCTATCATCCTTTATTGGGTCATAAAAAACAGCAATATATTTTACTATTCCTTTTTCAAGGTCTACCGTTTTAATATCACTACCTCTAGATAACTCAAAATCTTGAATAGTTTTATTTTTTAAGCTCTCTAAAGAATGTTCTTCTAAAATGGATTTGAAATAAGATAAGGGGTGATTGTTTTTATTCATTTACTATAAAATAAGTACAAAAATAGTAAATGTTTGACCTATGTTTGACCTAACTAAAAAACAAAAGCCACTCAATTTCTTGAATGGCTTGCTGTTACTGTGCTCCCCCTCTTGGGCTCGAACCAAGGACCCTTTGATTAACAGTCAAATGCTCTAACCAACTGAGCTAAGGAGGAGTGTTTTTTCGCTTTTGCGAGCGCAAATATAATTTAATTATTAATTACTACAAACTATATTTAAAAAAATTTAATTAAAAATAGCTTTAAAAATATCGTTGCCATTTGCAAACAAAACCAAAGCTATTAAAATGATAAAACCAACCATTTGGGCATACTCCAAAAATTTATCTCCAGGCTTTCTTCCTGAAACCATTTCGTAAAGCAAAAACATAACATGACCTCCATCCAATGCTGGAATTGGCAATAAATTTAAAAAGCCTAACATAATGGATAAAAAGGCTGTAATGTTCCAAAACACCTGCCAACTCCAATAGTTTGGAAAGATATCGTAAATAGCTTTAAACCCGCCAACACCTTTATAAGCTCCAGTACTAGGTGTAAAAATGGCTTTTACTTGTGTGATGTATGAAGACAGTTTTTCCTTGGTCTTTACAAATCCAACTGGTATGGCTTCAAAAAATCCATATTTTTTGGTTTCAAATTTATAGTAACCCAAGGCTTCCAAGGTTTCTGGAGTTGCTCCAGAGGCATACACCAAACTCAATTTACCTTCTTCACTAATGGTCAATGGTATTTGTAGCTCTTTATTATCCCTTAATACAGTAGCTTGAACCTGTTGTCCCTTAAAAGTATCCAATGCTGGGATTACCTCATCTATATACTTTGTTTTTTTATCATTAAACCCTGTAATAATATCTCCTTTTTGTATTCCAGTTCCTTTGTTGAAAGAAGAATCTGGTACTTCAGCAATAACAAAAGGCATCCTTAGGTCTATAAATTTCTTTTCGTTAGAATCTATTAGCTGTGCTAAAAAATCCTCTGGCAATGTAACCGTGGACTGTTGTCCATCCCTTTCTATGGTGATGTTTTTACCAAACAACACTTTTTCTGAAATTTGAGAAAAGTCTTCAATAGGTTCCCCATCAACCGATATAATTTTATCTCCTGTTAAAAGACCTGCTTTGTTGGCGACAGTGCTTTCAACCAAAACCCCATCTTTAATATTCTCGTTAGGCAAAATTCTGTCTCCATAAAAATAGCTCATTCCTATATATATTAAAATGGCCAATAAAAAATTTACGGTTACACCACCAAGCATAATAATTAAACGTTGCCAAGCAGGTTTGGAGCGAAACTCCCAAGGTTGTGGTGGTTGCGCCATTTGTTCTTTGTCCATGCTTTCGTCTATCATACCAGATATCTTAACATAACCTCCTAAAGGCAACCAGCCAATTCCATAAACGGTATCGCCTATTTTTTTCTTGAACAAAGAAAATTTAACATCGAAAAACAGATAAAATTTTTCTACTCGGGTTTTAAAAAGTTTGGCAGGAATAAAATGTCCTAATTCGTGCAAAACAATCAATAATGAAAGGCTCAATAAAAATTGAGATATTTTTATAACAAATTCCATGTAAATTCTTCTCTAATGTAAATTAATTTGCAAAAGTAGTGTTTTAGCATCATTTAGAAAACTATTCCCAATGCAATCCCTAGTTTTTTAACACGGATTTATTAATTACACCTTGATTTGTTTCTAATTGCACGAAAAACAATCCATTAGATAAAGTTGACAAATCTACTGTACTAGACCATGGCGTTGTAATTAATAGCTGACCTAAGGTGTTGTAAACATTGATTTTATGGACAGTTAAACTCTCAGGCTTTGTTATGGTTATTTCCTGAGAAGTTGGATTGGGGTAAATAGTAAACTGATTGTCTAATTCAAAAGCATTCACACTTAAAGAAACCGTATTGTTTCTGGAGATTAAATCTGATTCTGGATCAAAAAGAATGGTATCCACTGGAAAAGTAACTGCCCTTAA